>Ga0181534_10000591_pt1 | contig 25320 bp, 24 predicted proteins | sample PEATcosm2014_Bin_37_FD_119758 | JGI IMG/M metagenome (GOLD analysis project Ga0181534, IMG submission 119758) | Peatland microbial communities from MTU Mesocosm Facility, Houghton, MI, USA - PEATcosm2014_Bin17_10_metaG | ecosystem: Environmental > Terrestrial > Soil > Wetlands > Peat | place...
GGCGGCTGTACATCCTGATGACCATCGGCGCCACCGTCACCATCGCCTTCGGTCTGGCCCTGCTCTGGGCCGTGCCGGCGTATCGCCGGATGGGCTGGTTGCACGTCAAGCTCGGGCTCGTGCTCGTGTTGATCGTGTACCATTTTTTGTGCGGCAAATTCACCCGCGACTTTGCCGCCCATCGCAATGCGCGCTCCTCCCGCTGGTACCGCGGCTTCAACGAGGTGCCCTCGTTGCTGCTGATCGGCATCGTGATTTTGGCGGTGGTCAAACCGTTCTAGCGCGGCCCCGTGTCACGGTGCGGCCGCCTTCTCCTTGCCGGCAGCTCTCTCGGTACCCGCTACGATCTCCGGCCACCAGTCCGGATAGGGCGGCAGCCCGTTCGGGAAGACCAGCGCCCCCAGGTCGTGCAGCGCCCGCACGTACACCCGGCGCTTGAAATACACCACCTCGCGCACCGGGGTCCACCAGTCCACCCAGCGCCAGCGCTCGAATTCCGGCTGCGCGGTGCTGTCGAAGTGCACCTTCGACTCATCGCCGATCAGTTTCAGCAGAAACCAGCGCTGCTTCTGACCGATGCAGCGGTCGCGCACGTATTGGCGGGGCAGGCGGTAACGCAACCAGCCGCGGGTCGATCCCAGCACCTCGACATCCCCGGGGTTGAGGCCGATCTCTTCCTTCAGCTCGCGCAGCAGCGCCGCTTCCACTTTTTCGCCCCGGTTGACGCCGCCTTGCGGGAATTGCCAACCCCGGCCGCCGACCCGGCCGCCCAGGAACAACTCACCCGGGGCGCGCATCAGCACGATCCCGACGTTGGCCCGAAAACCATCCCGGTCGATGAAGTCGGAGGCATGCTGCTGGACGGACATGGAACCAATTGTTCCATATTCCCCGAGCAACGATCCGAGTAATCGAGCCCGAATCCGCCAACCGCACGGTGGACCGCGCCCACCCTTCAGCCGGCGCCCACCTGCACTCGATTGCGGCCGAGCGCCTTGGCCCGGTACAGCGCCGCATCGGCATCCGCGAGCAGCCGGTCCGCCACCGCCTTCAAGTCGGTTTCGTGCCGTCCCGGGGACACCGCGGCCACCCCCACCGACACGGTCAAGGTGCGTTCGATCTGCGCGGTGAGCGGAAAGGGCACCGCGGCGATGACCTCGCGGATGCGCTCGGCGAGCTTGGCGGCCTCGGTGGCGCTCGCGTCCGGCAGCAGGATCGCGAGCTCATCGCCGCCGAATCGCGCCGCCGTGTCCATGCTGCGAATCTGCGCTTCGACCCGGTGGGCGATCTCCTTCAGCGCGTTGTCGCCGGCGAGATGCCCGTAGCCGTCATTGATGCCCTTGAAGCGATCGATGTCGATCATCAGGCAGGCGATGGTGCCGGCGTGACGCTGCGCGCGTGCGAGCTCCTCCTTGAGGCGCTGCTGCAGATAGCGACGATTGTGCCAGCCGGTCAAAAAATCAGTGATCCCGGCCCGCAGCAGCCGCGCCCGATTCACGGCATTTTCGATGCACACCGCCGCCACCGCGCCGAGATGAGCCAAAAAGTCCGTGCCGTGATGCCGGGTGAAGCGCGTGGCGTCCCGGCTGCCGAAGCACAGTGCGCCGGTCGCAAGGTCCTTGCGCGGCAGCGGCACGAGCGCCGCGCTCTTGAGATTCTGCACCCCGGGGAACAGCAGGTGATGGTCCGCGCCGATGTACGGCCCGAGCCACGGCTTGTGCAGGGCGGCGAGCTGCGGCGCCAGGCTGACCAGCGAATCGACGAAGAAGATCTGCTTGAACTCGTCGGGGCGGTCGCCGCCGGCCACCAGCAGGTGACGGATTTCATGTTGCGGATCGAGCAGCACCACGCTCACCGCATCGAGCGAGTACGACTCGCGCAGCCCATCGACCATGGCGCGCAGCAGCTGCGCCAGGCTGTCCGCACGCAGCAGCGTCAATTCGCGTGCCTGGGTGCGCTTCAAGATCGTTTCGTTGTTGACCGCCTCGGCGGTCATTTCCTTCAGGCGTTTTTTTAACGCTTCGTTCTCTGCGTTGAGGTCGTCCATGTCCGCCCTTCAGCCCGCGCGCGCCTGCGCGCGCACATCGAAATAAGCGCGGCCGCGATTCATCAGCGCCGTGAACTCGCCGGCATTGCCGGTCTTCACCGCGCTCACCAGCCGCTCCACCGCCTGTTGCAACGCCAGCAGCGACTCCGCGCCGTATTCGTTCAAACTTTGGATCTCGAAATACAGGTCCGGACTTTCGGCGGCCACCCGGCTCGCCACGTCCATTTGCGCATCGAACGTGGTGCTCGAAAGCTGCGCCAGCCGGGGGGCGGCCTCGCCGCTCTCGGCCAACGCCGTGAAGAAGGCGATGTTGAGCGCGTGCGACAACCCGAGCACGTAGGCAATCAGCCGGTCGTGCTCGTCGAGCCCCATCACCACGCGCTCCGCCATGGTCGGAGCGAACAAATCCTGGGCCTCCTGCAAGGCCGCGGCGTTTCCTAAGTCGATGAAAATCACGTGCCTGCCGGACAGCAATTCGGTATCCGGACCGAACATCGGATGCAGCGAGGTGACGCGGCAGCCCGCCTTGACCAGCGCATCGAGTCCGGCGCGCAGCGGCGTCTTGAGCGAACCCAGATCGAAGATCAAGCCGCGCGGCGCGCGCTCGGCGAGCTGCTTGAGCAGTTCGGCGGTGGCGCTCAAGGGGGTGGCGAGCACGATGAGATCACAATCAAGCGGATGCGCGCGCCAATCGGCCAGATGATCGAAACCCGGCAGGCCGCCCTTCGGGTCGGCGATGGTCACCCGGAAACCCTGCGAGGCCAGAAAGTCGGCGAACCAGCCACCCATTTTTCCGTGGCCGCCGATGACCAGGGCGCGTTTGCCGGACCCCTGGCCCTGCGCCGCGACACGCGAGCGCTCCTGGGTGGTAAGCGAGGACTGAATCAATTGCCGCAGCAGCGATTCGGCCAGATCGGGCGCGAACCCGAGGCGCTCGGCGGTGTTGCGGGCGCGCAGGATCACCTCGCGCTCGCGCGCGAAGTCGCGCGTCGCGCGGCCGGTCTCGCGCTTGACCGCGGCCACCTGCTCACTGAGTGCCTGGCGGCGGGCCACCAATTCGAGCAGCTGACCGTCCAGCTCGCTGAGCGCGGCGCGAAGTTCGTCTAAATTCATCGGAAATTAAGTCTCGTTCTCATGTGGGGCATCCCTTTTACTCATCGCACCCGACTATCGCAAGTGCGGCGGCACGGCTACCATTCCCGAAATGAACTCGAGCATCAAGCCCCCATGGACCGAAACACTGCCTGAGCCGCTGCCGGCCAATCCCTTGCAACTGGCCGCGCAATGGCTGGCGCAAGCGCAGGCGGATGCCGCGCAGCCGAACCCGAACGCCATGGTGCTCGCCACCGTCGATGGCAACGGCCAGCCCTCGGCGCGCGTCGTGCTGTGCAAGGAGATCCTGGCGCGTGAAGGGTGCCTGCTCTTTTATACCAACTATGAATCGCGCAAGGGCCGCGAACTCAAGGCCAATCCGCGCGCCGCGGTGGTGTTTCACTGGGACCACCGGCATCGCCAGGTGCGTGCCGAGGGACGGGTCGAGGCCCTGACCGGTTACGAGAACGATGCCTATTTCAGCAGCCGACCCTGGCAGAGCCGGGTCGGAGCGTGGGCCAGCCAGCAGAGCGAGCCGGTGCAATCGCGCGCGGTGCTCGCCGCGGGCGTCGCCGCGGCCGCACGCCGCTTCGGCATTCCCTATGCGGGTCCCGGCAGCGTGGAGCCCGACAACGTCGAGGCCGAGGTGCCGCGTCCGTCGCACTGGGGCGGCTACCGGCTGCAGGTGGAGTCGATCGAGCTGTGGGTGGAGGGCGAGTTTCGCATCCACGACCGCGCGCGCTGGTTGCGCACGCCCGAGCTCAAGCAGGATCCGGATGCCGCGACCACCTGGTCGGTGACGCGATTGCAGCCTTAAAAATCCCGGAAGCCGCGCCATGAGCCTGCTGCAAGGTCAAGACGCCACCTGCCCGCATTGCTGGGAGACCATCGAGTTGACGCTCGATCTGTCAGTCCCCGAGCAGTCGTACATCGAGGATTGCCCGGTGTGCTGCAAGCCGATGAGCGTGTCCTACACCGTGATCGATGGGGCGATCGATCAGCTGACCGTCGAATACTCGGATTGAGGACTTCGGCCCGGCACGCGGCGACGGGCGGCGGACTGTTCAAACGCCTGCGCATCGGGTTTCTGCTGGCGGTGCTCGTGCTCGTGAGCCTGACCACCTGGCAGCAGCGGTATCTGAGCACCCGCTGGCACGAGCCCCTGTACGTCGCCATCTACCCCATCGCCGCCGATGACAGCCCGGCGACCCAAACCTATGTCGCCGGACTCGATGCGCAGCGCTTCAAGTCCATCGACCGCTTTTTCGTGCGCGAGGCGCATCGCTATCAGCTGCGCCTCGAGGAGCCGGTCAAGACGCGCCTGCGGCCCACCCTGCTCGAGCGGCCGCCGGCGCGGGCCGGCAATACCTCGCTGCTCGGCACCGTGATCTTCAGCCTGCGACTACGCTACTGGGCCTTCCGGATGAGCGGCCACGTCAATGAGCCGGAAGACATCCGGCTGTTCGTGCTCTATCACGACCCGACGCTCACGCCCGCGGTGCCGCATTCGTTGGGCCTCGAGAAGGGTCTCATCGGGGTGGTCTACGCGTTTGCCGATCCCGAGATGGACGCCGAGAACGCGGTGATCATGGCGCACGAACTGCTGCACACGCTCGGTGCGACCGACAAGTACCGTCCGATCGATGATGCCCCGCTCTTTCCGGATGGCTACGGCGATCCGCGGCAGGTGCCGCTGTATCCTCAACAAAGCGCCGAACTGATGGCCGGCCGGCGCATGCTGTCCGCAACCCGCTGGGAGCAGCCGGCAAGCCTCGACGAAGTGGTCATCGGCCCCGCCACGGCGCTCGAAATTCGCTGGCCGCAGCATGCCGAATAGCGCGCGGCCCACGGCGCGCGGCGCCCTCCCCTAGCCGGCGCGCCCGGGCGCCGTGTTCAGCGCCGCCTCGAGTGCGGCGTGCAGCCGCCCGTTGCTGGCGAGCACCGAGGTCGAGTTCAGCGAGATCGGCGCTCCTCCCAGTTCGGTGACGCGCCCGCCCGCCTCGGTGACGATCGCGACGCAGGCGGCGATGTCGAGAATGTTCACGTCCGATTCGATCACCGCATCGATCTTGCCGGCCGCCAGCAGGTGGTAATGCAGGAAATCACCGTAGCCGCGGATGCGGTTGACCCGCGCCACGAGAGCGCCGTAGCGGCCCCATTGCGCGCCGGCGGCGAGGGTTTTCAAGTTCCCGGAGGACAGCGCCGCCGACTCGATGGAATCGACCTGGCTCACCGCGAGCGCCTTGCCGTTCAAAAACGCCCCATGGCCGCGCTCGGCATGGGCAATTTCCCCGTATACCGGCGCGCTCGAGACGCCAAGGACGATCTCGCCGGCGCGCATCAGTGCGATCTGCGTCGAGAACATCGGATACTCGCGCACGAAGGCTTTGGTGCCGTCGATCGGATCGACCAGCCACACGTTCTCCGCGGACGCGTCGCGCGAGCCGGTCTCCTCGCCATGGAACCCATAGCTCGGGAACCGCGCTTCGAGGATCTCGCGAATCGCGACCTCGCAGCGCACGTCCGCCTCGGTCACCGGCGACTTGTCGGCCTTGATGCGCACCTCGAGGTTGTGCTGATAGAGCGAACGGGCAATTTGGGCGGCCTGCCCGGCCGCCTCGAGCGCGGCGTTGAGTTCCGGCGACACATGCATCGATCTTGGCTCCGCTTGGCTTGAGTCCCGACACCTTAACAACCTTGTGATAACGTCGCACGCGTGAGCGTATAGGAGCCGTCAAATGGGCAACCGCCTGAGCAAGATCTACACCCGCACCGGCGACGACGGCAGCACCGGCCTCGGCAACGGTGCGCGCGTCGCCAAGGACTGCGAACGCGTCGAAGCCTACGGCACCGTCGATGAGACCAACAGCGTCATCGGCACGCTGCTCGCCATCCCGACCCTGCCCGCCGCGGTGCGCCGCTGCCTCACCGACGTGCAGCATGATCTGTTCGACCTCGGCGGCGAACTGTGCATCCCGGGCAATCGTCTGGTCACGGAGGCGCACGTCGAGCGCCTCGAAGCCGAGCTCGATGCCTTCAACGAGGAGCTGCCGCCGCTCAAGGAATTCATTTTGCCGGGCGGCGGACCGGCCGCGGCCGCCTGCCACGTGGCGCGCACCGTCTGCCGCCGCGCCGAGCGGCGCTGCTGGTCGCTCACGCGCGTCGAGGAGGTCGGCGCGGATGCGCTCAAATATTTGAACCGGCTGTCGGATCTGCTGTTCGTGCTCGGACGCGTGCTCGCGCGCCACGAACAGGGCGGCGAGGTGCTCTGGCGCCGCGACCGGCCGGCGGGCTAATCAAACTTTTGCGTGCTGCCGCAACAGCAGCCAGTTCTCGCGCGCCTGACGGCGAATCTCTTCCAAGGAAGGTTCGGGATTTGCGTGCTTGGTCCCGTCCTCCGAAACCGCACCCATCGGCTCCGATACCTGGTCATCGTTCTTCGAAGCAAGCGGGTACTCCGCCGCCAGGGAGGACTGATCAAGGCTGAATACTCGTTGTACTGTTTGCACGAACAGTTCGGCCTTGTGAACAATCTCCGTGGCCTCGGCAGGTTCAATTTCGGTCCCGGTGTAGTCGGCCTGTAGCCGCAGAGACTCCGCACGGCTCAATTGCGTCGCAAGTTCTCGATCAATTTGTCCTGACTGCACGGCATGGCGACGAAATGCCTCGATCACTCCGCCATGCGTTCGCGGCAGCATGTCCTCGGTGACCCCGGAACGCAAAAGCGCAGCCCGCGCGATATCGAACATCGCATAGTAGGATCTGCTCACCGCGCTATCATTATCGCCCGCGTCCAATGCAAGCCGGGCGACTTGCAAGGCCCTTTCGCCCTTGCGCACCAAGGCCTGTGCAAAGGGCTGTTTGGTCACAGAACGATACCTTCGCGCGCGACAGTCTTAAGAAATCCCGGCCGCGGAAATGCCGCCGGATTCAGCCAATCTTCAATCGCAATGGTCACCGGCTGAACCATGATCCCGGTATCGAGATAAGCGTAGTAGGCAAGTTCAGCCAGCATCATCAATGTCATCCCGTCGTCGCCGCGTTCGTGCAGGATCAAGGCGACATCCGCATCGCTATCCGGGCGGTGCTCTCCGCGCGCGCGAGAGCCGAAAAGAATCGCCCGATCCAGCTTTATATCGGCGGGAATCCGCGCCAGGAAGTCGCGCACCGCGTTCTCAGTATCGGGGTCCAGGAATTTCATGGTCGTTATTTTCGCCGCAACGTCGAAGACAGGCAATTTACCGATTCTACGGCCGTGACTGACAGCCGCATCGGCGGATTTTCGGGCAAATCGGGCAGATTTGATGCGCAGCGCTGGCTGCGAACCGCGGCAGCGCTTAAGCGACGCTCGACGCCTGCTGGCGGCTCGAATGCAGCCAATCGGTGTGCCAGTTCTCGAGGTCCGCGATCGGCAGCGGGCGGCAGAACAGGAAGCCCTGCACCTGATTGACGTCGTGATTCTTGAGATAGCGCCACTGGGCTTCGGTCTCCACCCCCTCGGCGACCGTGGCGAGCCCCAGGCTTTTTGCCATCGCGATGATCGCATCCACCAGCGGGGCGTTGCCGGCGCTCTTCGAGGCGATGTCGCGCACGAACATGCGGTCGATTTTCAGTGTGTCGAGCGCGAAATGCCGCAGGTAGGACATCGAGCTGTAGCCGGTGCCGAAGTCGTCCAGCGCCATCGACATGCCGAGCTCGCGCAGGGATTTGACCGCCTTGCTGACCGCGCTCGAATATTCGATGAGGGCGCCTTCGGTGAATTCCAATTCGATCATGCGCGCATCGATGCCGGCGAAATCGACCGCATTGATGATGCGGCGCGCGAGACCGTCGTCGCGAAACTGCACGCCGGAGACATTGACCGCGACCTGCCAGGCGGGCGCACCGGCATCACGCCAGCGGCGCACCTGGACGCAGGCCTCGCGCAGCACCCAGTCGCCGATCTCGTGGATGAGACCGCTCTGCTCGGCGAGCGGAATGAATTCGTCCGGCGGGACGAAGCCGCGCTGCGGGTGCGCCCAGCGCAGCAGCGCCTCGACGGTCTCCACGCGCAGGTCCTTGAGCGCCAGGCGCGGCTGATAATGCAGGATGAATTCGCGCCGCTCGAGCGCCTTGCTCAAATCCGCCTCGAGCGAGAGACGCTTGGCGGCGCGCGTGCTGATGGATTTTTTGAATATCTCCATCCGGCCCTGCCCGGTCTTCTTGCCGTGATGCAAAGCCGCATCGGCGTTGTAGATCAGGGTCTCGGCGCCGGCCGCATCCAGGGGAAAAATGCTGATGCCGATGGTTGCCGACAACGGCACCTCTTGATGCGCGAACACGAACGGTTTGGCGAGCGCCAGCTGCACCCGCCGGGCCACCGCCTGGGCGCTGTCGACGGTTGATATGCCGGGCAGCGCCAGCGCGAATTCATCGCCGCCGGTGCGCGCCACCCAGTCCTTGATGTCGTTGGTCTGCAGATCATCGTCGGGCGTGCCGCGCTGACTGTCGCGCAGGCAGGACTGCAGCCGCGTCGCGACCTCCTGCAGCAGCACATCGCCCACCGCGGGTCCCTGGGTGTCGTTGAAGCGGGAGAAATTATCGACGTCGAGCATCAGCACCGCCACTCCGCGATGCCGCGGCGCCGCCCATTTGACGTGCTGTTCGAGGATCTGCAGCAGTCGCTGACGATTCGGCAGCGCGGTGAGCGGGTCGTAATAGGCGAGGTAGCGGACGCGCGCCTCGCTCTTGCGCAGATGCTCCTGGGTTTGTTTGGCGCGCACCAAAAACATCACCCGCTGCGCCACCAACACGGGGTTCACGCCCCGCGTGCAAAAGTCCGTCGCTCCCGCCTGATAGGCGCCGCTCACCGCCGCAATCTCGTCGGTGTCGGTCTGCATGAGGATCGGCACGTGGCGGCACTCGGGCAGCGCACGCAGCGCCGCGCAGGCCTCGAGGCCGTTCATACCGACCATGCCGGCATCGAGGATCACGCAATCGACCGGGTGCTGACGGAACCGCTCCACCGCAGCGCCGCCGTCCTCGGCACAGGCGACCCGAAAGCCTGCCAGTTCCAGCGCGGCTCGCAGCAGCATGCGCGTGCCCGGATCGCCCTCCGCGAGCAAGATGGTGGTCGGCACGCCTGCGTTGCCGTCAAATGCAGTCATTGAGTCTGGCAAATGAACCGCCGATGTTCTTTTTGCGGCGGAAGTCCCGCCCTACCCAGTTGTCGGCTTTGACGGCTGAATCTCGCTGGACCGGAGTGTGAGTCGGATCACAGTGTCCCGAAAACCGGGGGCCGCTAGGGGCGCCGCACGGGCGTTAGGGGAATGCCCGAGTGCGGGTCGCCCGGGAGCAGGCCGCGTCGATCAGCCGGCGTGCGAGCGGCCAGTCGAATGCCGGCCCCGGATCGGTCTTGCGGCCCGGTGCGATGTCGCTGTGTCCGGCGATCCGCGCGGGCGAGAGGCGCGGATACGCTTCGCAGAGCGCGGCCACGGCGGCGGCGAGCGCCTCGTACTGCGCGGGCTCATACGGCTCGGTATCGGTGCCCTCGAGTTCGATGCCCACCGAGAAATCGTTGCAGGCGGTGCGGCCCTGGTACGAGGATTGGCCGGCGTGCCAGGCGCGTTCTCTGAATGCCACGTGCTGGGTGAGCGTGCCGTCGCGCCGGATGCTCAAGTGCGCCGAGACGCGCAGATCCGCAATCTCGGCAAAGTACGGATGTTGATCACCCGGCAGGGTGTTGGTGAACAGGCGGTCGATCCAGGGGCCGCCAAATTCGCCGGGCGGCAGACTGATGCCATGCACGACGATGAGCTCGGCCTCCACCCCGGGCGGCCGGGCATCGCAGTTCGGCGAGGGCACTTGGCGGACACCGCGCATCAGACCGTTGTTCAGATCGACCTGCACACCCGCCCCTTTTGAACGAACGCAGCGCTAGCATATGCGACAATTGCGGCGTGCGCCTGACCCGAATTTACGTGGACGCCGTCCTGACCGCCGGCAGCATCGTCGAACTGCCCGCCGTCACCGCCTCCCATCTCGCCAAGGTGCTGCGCGCGCGCAGTGGCGATGAACTCATTTTATTCAGCGGCGATGGGCGCGAATACTCAGGGGAGGTCGAAAGCGTGCGCGGCTCGAAGGTGAGCGCGGCGGTGGGCCGCAGCCGCGAAGTCGATCGCGAGTCGCCGCTGTCCATCACGCTGGTGCAGTGCGTGCCACGCGGCGACCGGATGGACTTCATCGTGCAGAAGGCGACCGAATTGGGGGTGGCGCGCATCGTGCCGGTGTTGAGCCAGCGCAGCGTGGTGCGTCTCGACGCCGCGCAGGCGGACTCGAAGGCGGCGCATTGGCGAGCGGTGGTCATCAACGCCTGCGAGCAGTGCGGACGCAACCGCCTGCCGCTGGTCGAGGCGCCCCGCCCGCTCGAGCAATACCTCGCCACCGCGCCCCCCGCCGCCCCCGCTGGCGGTGCCCGTCTGCTGCTCGAGCCGGAGTCCGACATCGGTGTGGGCGCAGCCCTGGCGCCGGGTACCGCTGCGCCGGGTGCCGCCCTGGCGCCAGGCGCCGCCGCGCCGGGCGCCCCCGCATCGGGCGCCGCCGCACCGCGCGCCATCGAGATCGCGATCGGCCCCGAGGGCGGGTTTGCCGCCGAGGAGCTCGAGATGTTTCGATTGTGCGGATTCGCCGCGATGCGCTTCGGCCCCCGCGTGCTGCGCACCGAGACCGCGGCAATCGCGGCGATCACGGCGCTGCAGAGCCGGTTTGGCGATCTGCAGTAGCCCTAAAACGGCTCGAAGCGCGCCGGGCGCGCACCGAGCGCCTCACGGCATGACCGAGGTTTCCTCGGCAATCATGTCCTCCAGGCGCTCGAGATCCGGGATGAGCGGCGTCTCGTTGACCATGCGCACCTGGCAGATGACGGGCGCCCGTTCCGAAAAGCTGCGCGATGGGTCCGGCCGCACCACATCGGCATTGACGCGCACCAGCTGCGGAAACCCCTGGGTCAGCATGCCGAAGTAGCCCGCCGACAGCTTGCCGCCCGAGGCGTGGAAGATGACGATCCGGGTGCGGGTCGACACGCTTGGCAGGGTTTGCCCGAAGGCGCCCTCGAAGGAAACCACAGGCACGCTGCGTCCGCTCCAGCTGACGAGCCCGGCATACCACGGCGGCGCGTTGGTCATCTCCGCCGGCGTCTGATAACCGATGACCTCCGCGACACACGCGCGCGGCACCAGCAGCCGCTCGCCGGCGAGCGGCACCAACAGGCTGTAGAGCTCATCGCGCAGATCGGACATCTGAATCCTCTTAATGCGCCAGGGCGCGGCGGCGATTGACCAGCGGCTCGATGGCGTCGAGCAGCTGGCTTTCCTGATACGGCTTGCCGAGATAGTCATCGACGCCAAGTTCGATGGCCCGCGCCCGGTGCTTCTCGCTCACGCGCGAGGTGATCATGACGATCGGGATGTTCTTGAGGCGTGGATCGTTGCGCACGTGCGCGGCCACCTCGTACCCGTCCATGCGCGGCATCTCAATGTCGAGCAGGATGATGTCGGGCAGATTCTCCTGCAGCAGCGAAACGGCGTCGACACCGTCCTTGGCGGTGAGCACGCGCATGCCGTTGCGCTCGAGCAGGCGCTGGGTCACGCGGCGTACGGTGATCGAATCGTCGACCACGAGGGCGCAGGTGCGCCGGTCGCGCTGGTCGAGCACCACCGCATCGGCGGGCCGCGCGCGCCACTCGGAGCGCACCAGTGAACCCATGTCGAGAATGACGACGATGCGCCCGTCGCCGAGGATGGTCGCGCCGGCGATGCCGCGAATCCCCGAGATCTGCGGACCCAGCGATTTGACCACGATTTCCCGGCTGCCGACCAATTCGTCGGTCACCAGCGCGGTCGAATGCTCGCCCGCCCGGATCAGCACCACCGACATCGACACGTCGGCATCCGGCAGACGCGTGGCGCCGAGGCCCACGAACGAGCCCAGTTGCTGAAAGCGATACTTCTGACCGCCGTACTCGAACAGCGGCGCGTCCTTGCCGAGATGGCGCGCCACGATGTTGCGCGGCAACCGCACGACGCCTTCCACGGTGGCGAGCGGCAGGGCATACACCTCTTCCGCCACGCGCACGATGAGCGCCTGGCTGATGGCGAGCGTGAACGGCAGGCGGATGGTGAAACGCGAACCCTTGCCGACGGTCGATTCGATGAACAGGCCGCCGCCGAGTTTCTTCACCTCGGTCGCGACCACGTCCATCCCGACACCGCGGCCGGCCGCCTGGGTCACGCGCCCCGCGGTGCTGAAGCCCGGCTCCAGGATGAGCTGCATGGCCTCCTCGTCGGTGAGCTTCGACTGCCGGTCGGTGAGCCCGAGGGCCACGGCCTTTTCGCGGATCAATTTCACGTTGATGCCGCCGCCGTCGTCGGTGACCACGATCACCACTTCGGCGCCGTCGCGCGTCAGGCTGACCGAGATGCGCCCGACATCGGGCTTGCCGAGCGCGGAGCGCCGCTCCGGCGCCTCGATGCCGTGCACCACCGCATTGCGCAGCATGTGCTCGAGCGGCGCCACCATGCGCTCGAGCATCTGGCGATCGAGTTCCGCGGCAGCGCCCTGCACCACGAGTTCGGCCCGCTTGCCGGTGTCGTTGGCGGCCTGGCGCACCAGGCGCGTCAGGCGCTGCACGTGGCGCTGGAAGGGCACCATGCGGGTGCGCATCAGGCTGTTCTGCAATTCGGTGATCACGCGCGCCTGCTGCGTGAGCAGATTCTGCGCCTCGCGCGTCAGGGTCTCGAGCAGCCCCTGGATGCTCGCCACGTCGCCGGAGGTCTCGGCGAGCGCGCGCGAATACTGCTGCAGCGCCGAGTAGCGATCGAGTTCCAGCGGATCGAAGTCGTTGCGGCGCGGATCCTCGTCCTGATGCCGGTTGAGCACCTGCGCTTCGGTTTCCATTTCGAGGCCGCGCAGCTGTTCCTTGAGGCGCGTGACCGTGCGCGCGAGTTCGGCCAGATTGAAGTCGATGGAGTTGACCTGCTGGTCGAGGCGCGCCCGGAAAATGCTCACTTCGCCGGCATTGTTGAGCATGGTGTCGAGCAGATCCGCATCGACGCGCGCCATCTCCACCCGCTCGGCCGGTAGATTCTCGCGTCCCGGCAGCACCGAGGCGCTGCTCGTTTCCAGGCTCGACACCGACTCCTCGGAAATCGAGGCCGCGCGCTCGAGCACCGACGGTGGCGGCGGCGTCGAGGGGGTCGGTGGCGCCGTCAACGGCGCGGCCGATGGGCCCGCCACCGCGGGCTCGCGCGGCGTCGGTGCGCTCGGGCCGGGGGTCGGAGCCGGGGCCGGCGCCGCCTGGCCCGAACTCACGTCGCGAATCTGCCTGAGCAGCGCGGTCGCCGCGCTCGGCATGTGTCCCGCGCTGACCAGATCGCGCATGCGCGCGAGCTCATCGAGGCTTGCCTGCAGGATCGAATGCGCATGATCGTCGCCATGCACCGCGCCGCCGTCGATTTGGATGACCAGGGTTTCGAGTTCGTGGCTCAAGTCGCCCATGGCCCCAATGCCCGCCATGCGCGCGCCACCCTTCAGGGTGTGCAGCTGGCGCTGCAGTTCCGCGACGCGCTGCTTGTCCTTGCGATCGCCGTTCCAGGCGGTGAGCGAGATCTGCGCCGCCTCGAGCAGTTCGGTCGCCTCCTCGCTGTAGATGTTGGCGATCTCGTGGTCGAATTCCTCGCCGTCCTGACTCGCCTCGAGCTCGGGCAACGGCGCCTCGGAAGGCGCGGCAACCTCCGGGACGGCCGCGGCCGCAGCAGCCGGCGGCGTCTCGACGGCCATCGGCTCGGCGGCCGGGGGCGCCGGCTCGGCCGGAGCGATGAACGAGGCGCCGGGCGAGGCCTCGAGCAGCTTCGGCACGATGGCCGACGCGCTGGTGTCGTTGGCGGCGCGCGCCAGTTGCTGGTCGAGTTCAACTTCGAGGTCGTGCAGGCGCCCGAGCAGCGAAGGTTGCTCGGCAAAGAATGCCGTCGACTCGTTGATGTGCGAGACCACATTGTCGATCGCGCGCACCGCATCGGCGAGCGTCGCGAGCCCGCCATCGGTGAGCCCCCGGCCGCTGTCGAACACCTTGCGCATGAGGTGGTTGAGCGGCTCGGTGATGCGGATGCCGTGCCGGGCCTCGGCCATTTTCGAGCTGCCGCTCAAGGTGTGGATCGCGCGGTAGACCGGCTCGGGCAGATCGTGCGGCGCGGGCTGGCCGGCGCGCTTGCGTAAGTAGTCGCGGATCTCGGTCAGGTGGCTCGAGGTTTCCTTGCTGTAGATTTCATGCAGCTGCGGATCCATGGCCGCCGCAATTGGAGCCGGGACGGGCGTCGGTACCGGCGGCGCCGGTGCGGGGGCTGGGGCGGCGGCTGGGGCGGCGGCTGGGGCGGCGGCCGGGGCGGCCAATCCAACGCCGGCCGCGCTGACTCCGGCCACGGTCGCGGTGCGGTCCTCCGGCGCCAGGGTCGCGCCCATCTGATCGGCTTCGCGGCCATCGGCATAGGCGAACGCGCGCGCCATGATCCCTTCCACCGCCGCGGGTGGCGCGCGGCCGGTTTCCAGCTGCTCCACGAGCTCGGGCAGGATGGCGACGGCGCTGCGCAGCAGCGCCATCATCCCCGGGGTGCGCGACAGGGTCTTGTCGATGATGCGGTTGAGCAGATTCTCGATCGACCAGCCGAATTCGGCGATCAAGTGGGCGCTGACCATGCGGCCGCTGCCCTTCAAGGTGTGAAAGCTGCGCCGCAACGAACCCAAGGATTCCAGATCCATCGGGTTTTGGTCCCAGAGCGGAAAGCCGCGTTGGATCGAGGCGATTTCCTCCTTGGCCTCCTCGATGAACAGTTCGACGAATTGCGGATCGACCGCCTCCGCCTGCTTGATCGCGATCAGCGGGTTGGTCGCGGCCTGCGCGCGCTTGAGCTCATCGAGCGCGATGGTCGCCTCGGTGTCGAGCTTGACGGTCTTGGCGGCATCGGCCGGACCGGTCTCCTCCTCCAGATTAGGCACCCGCGAGGGCATTTCCTCGGCGAGCGCGCGGATGCAGATCTCCGCGTTATCGAGCATGTACCACGGATCGTTGCGCCCGTTCTGCAGCGTTTCCATGTAGTACTCGATGCTGACGATCGCATCGGCGACGCGCTCGAGCCGCAGCGCGTCCGGTACCGCCGCGCCGGGCGCGATGAGCTTGCGCACCTGGGTGCCGATCGCATCCATGAGTTCCACCGCCCGGCCCTTGCCGAGCATCAGCAGTCCGGCGGTGATGCCGCGCAGCAGCTGCGGCACGTTGTCGAGACCCTGCGGCGGAAAGTCGGTCGGCTTCTGCACGGCAACCGAGACCGCCTCCTTGATGCGCGCCATGTTGACGATGCATTCGCGCAGCACCGCCTCGCTCACCTGGCGGAATTCGAAATCCTGTTCCGGATGCGTGCCCGATGCCGCGGGAGCCGGCGCCGCGTTCGGCAAAATGAGGCTCACCAGCTGATCGTCGAGACTGTCCTCGACCGACAACAGCACACCGGCCACCTTGATCAGCGCCGCCTCGGGCGGCGCCTGACCGTCGCCGAGGATGCCCGACAGTTCCGCCACTTCCTGCTGGACCCGCTGGCGCAGCTCACCCAGACCGAGCACGCCCAAGGTGTCGCTGATCTTCTTCAGCAGCTCGAGCTGCGGCACGAGTTCCTCGCTGCGGCCGCCGCCGCGGCGCACGAAGATGTCGAGCACATCCTTGACCTTGGCCAGGTCCTCTTTGATGGCCGCGGCCACCGTGCGCATCAATTTGACGCTCGGCGCCGACAGGCTCTCGCGCTCACTGTCGATGGTGTCGTCGACGGGCAGCAGCTCCGCGAGCTTGAACGAGGCGCGCACGGCGGCAATGCGCCCGCCGGCGGTGGTCGCACGCGCCACGTAGTACAACAGGTTGTTCAACAGATCGACCGGCGGATTCTCGCAATAGCGCGCCTCGCCGATCTCGTACAGGGTCTTGATCTGCCGGTCGGCCTGGCCGAGCAGGCGTTTCAGCGTCGCACTGCCCTCGAGACCGTTCGCGCGCAGTGCTTCGAGCACCGCGCCGATCACCCACCAGAGCTGAAATACCGGCTGGGTGGTCGCGACCTGCTCGAGCTTTTCGGCCACCTTGGCCAGGATTTCGAGGTTTTGCACCGCGCGCTCGCCACGGATGTAGCCGAGCAACCCGACTTGAAAGCGTGGCCGCAACCGGCGCGCCCACTGCGCCACCGTCACGTCCGGCTCGTCCTTGCGCTGCGCTTGCGGCTGCGCCGGCTGGTCGGACTTGAGATTGAGCAGCAGCAGCGTGCCTTCGGAGAGCAGCGGGCTGCCGCGCACCGAGCGCAGATCGTTCAGCAGCGGCAGCAGCACGAGCGCCAGGTCGCGCCCGCCGGACAGCACCCGCTCGAGGTAGGTCGGCAGCTGCACCATGGCGCGCATCAGGGCATCGAGCCCGTCGCCCTGGCGCTTCTGATCGGTGCCGGCGCTCAGGAGATAACGGGTGACGTGCTCCATCTCTTCGGCGAGCAGCGCCGCGCCGTAAACCTCCACCAGCCGCAGCACCCCGTGCGCCAGATGCAACTGCTCGGCGCACTTTTCCAGATACGCGGGCTGGTCGGAGCGCTCGGCATACCCCTCGAGCGCCGCGCGCGCCTCGTTCAAGGTCACCGTCAGTTCCTTGGCGACCACGTGCAGAGTTTGCGAGCTGATATCGTTCATCATCGTTCCCAGCAGCACGCCGCTAGGCGCCGGCGCCACTCGCCTTGCGCAGCTTGGGGGCACCGCCCGGATTGAGCGGTTCGTTCAAGGCCGGCTGGCTCTTGGCCGCGGCGGTGCCGGCTGTACTGGCCGTGCCGCCCGCGCCCACCGTGGTGGTGCCGCCGCCGTAGTCGGGCAGGCGGAATCCGGCCACGGACTTGCGCAATTGCGCCGACAGCGCGGCGAGTTTCGCGATCGAGGTCGACGTCGCCGTGGAACCTTCGGCGGTCTGCGAGGAGATCTCGCGCACCACCTGCATGTTCTTCGAGATGTTGCCCGAGGCCGCCGCCTGCTGGCGCGCGCTCGCCGAAATGTTTTGCACCAGGTTGGCGATCTGGCCGGAAACCTGCTCGATCTCCTCGAGCGCGGCGCCGGCATTTTCCGCGAGCAGCGCTCCGCCCACCACGTCGGTGGTGCTGCGCTCCATCGACACCACGGCCTCGTTGGTGTCGGTTTGAATGGTGCGCACCAGCACCTCGATCTGCTTGGTGGCGTTCGCCGCGCGCTCCGCGAGCCTTTGCACCTCATCGGCCACCACGGCAAAGCCGCGCCCCGCCTCCCCGGCCATCGAGGCCTGGATCGAGGCGTTCAGAGCGAGGATATTGGTCTGCTCGGCGATGTCGTTGATGAGCTCGACGATGTTGCCGATCTCCTGCGAGCTTTCCCCGAGCCGTTTGATGCGCTTGCTGGTCTCCTGGATGGTCTCGCGGATGGCATTCATGCCGTCGATGGTGCGCCGCACCGCATCGCCGCCCTTGTGCGCGATGTCGACCGAATGCCGGGCGACGTCGGCACAGCGCTCCGAGTTGCCGGAGACCTCCTCGATCGAGGCCGCCATGTCGGCCATCGATTCGCTCGCCGCGGAAATCTGCCGCGACTGCGCGCCGCTCGCCTTGGCCATGTGGGCCGCGGCCGACTGCGTCTGCTTGGCCGCCCCGTCCAGCTGGATGGTGCTGTCGTTGATGGTGGTGACCAGCTCGCGCAGCGCCTCGATGGCATAGTTGATCGAATCGGCAATCGCGCCGGTGATGTCCTCGGTGACCGTCGCCTGCACGGTCAGATCCCCGTCCGCGAGACTCGACAGCTCGTCGAGCAGACGCATGATCGCCTCCTGGTTGCGCTCATTCTCGCGCACCCGCAGCTCGGTCGAGCGGCGCGCGCCCTGGGTCTTGCGAAACTGCCAGCACAGCGCGCCGAGCAGCAGCGCCGCGAGCGCCAGCAAGGAGAGGATCCAGGGCTTGTAGCCGCTGCCCGCGGTCGCGGCCGGTGCCGCCGCGCCCGACGGCGCACTGTCGAGTTGGGCCGAAATGCTGCTGGCGAGCGCCGGCAGCGTGCGCGCGGCGGCCTGCGCCCGGGAGAGCGGTTCGGCCGCGCCGATCGCCTTGCGCACGCTCGCGGCAAATTGCTGGTTGCGCTGAATCACGGTCTTCAGCCGCTGCTCCGCGTCGGCACCCGTGACCCGCGAGAGCGCGAGGCCTGATTCCTCGCCTGACAGGCCACGCATCACCTGGTTCAAGAATTCGAGGCTGTCGGCGAGCCGCTGCGCCGTCGGGCCGGCATCGCTCACGCCCGAGCCCAGGCCGTTGAGTTCCTGCTGAATGCGCTGCACGGTGAGTTCGAAGCGCTCCAGGTAGCGGCTCATGCCCTCGAGCTTTTGCACCCCCACGGCGCTCGCGAGGTCGCCGAGCTCGGACAACAGCTTGGGCGCCAATTCGCGCGTTTCCTGGTTGGCGGCCTGGATCACCTCGACCGACGCCCGCGCCGCTTCGACGCTTTGGGCGGCGGATCCCAGCTTGGTCAAATCGGTGCCGAGCGTGCCGTGGTCGGCAACCTCCGGATTCAGGCTCTTCAGGCGCGCCAGGCTGCGCGCCAAAGCGTCGAACGCGGCCGGCTCGCCGCGCAGGGCATTTTGCGCCTCGAACGGCACGCGCTGAACGATCAGACCCTGCTGATCCGCGGGAGCCGCCGCCGGAGCGGCGCCGCCTCTGAGCGCGGTGAGCACTGCGGCGCCGGCGAGGCATGCCACGAGCAGTGCGAGCAGCAGGGGCAGCGCGGCGGACGGTGAAGACGAGGGTGATCGCGTGGTCATGGTTTTTGTGGTCTTTTTGGGTCCGGTCGCGCTTTAGCTGGCAGCCTGCAAAAAACTCTGGCTTTCCACCAAACTTTTCAAACTCAACACCGGCCAGACCTCCCCGCCGCGACGGAAGGCACCCGCCAGGTAAACCTCGCAGCGGATCACCGTGGGCGGTGCCTCGGCGTTGAATTCCGCTTCCGCGAAGCGCCGGAAGCCGAGCACCTCATCGACGATGAGGCCGGCCGGGATTTCCCGGTGATTGGCCACCACCACCCGCGTATTGCGCCCGGGGGCGGTGGGGCCGCTGCCGAGAAACTGGCGCAAATCGAGCATCGGCAGCAGCTGCCCACGCACGTTGGCGAGCCCCTTGACCCAGCCCTTGGCGCCCGGGATGCGGGTGATCACGGCCGGATAGCCCAACACCTCGCGGGTCTCCTCGCGCGCGACCAGGAAAGTCTCCCCGCCCATGCGAAACGCGACGCCCACCCATTCCTGGCCGGCGGCGGCGTCCGGCGCGCTGCCGGCGGCAACCGAGCGGCTGCGCCGTTCGAGCTCTTTCAGCAGTTCGAACGGACGGTCGCGCAAGCCGCGCAAACTGATGCCGCCGCTCCCGCTCGTCACGCTGGTCATACGGCCAGCGCGGCCTGTGCCTTCTCGACCAGAACCTGGGCGGACACCGGTTTGACGAGATAATCCACCGCCCCCTGGCGCAGTCCCCAGACCCGATCCGTCTCCTGGCCCTTGGTGGTGACCATGATGATCGGAATCAGGCTGGTCTCGGGGTCGTTGTTGAGCATCCGCGTGGCCTGGTAGCCGTTCACGCCGGGCATGACGATGTCCATGAATATGAGATCGGGCTTCATGGCCTTCGCCTTGCGAATGCCCTCTTCACCGTTTTCCGCCGCGGCGGTCTTGAAGCCGTGCTTCTCGAGGGCCTTCTGCATGACGAACACTTCGGTGGGTGAGTCGTCGACGATCAGGATCAGAGCCATGCGTGAGTTCTCCGTCATTTATCGACGTGTGCTTCGATGGCACCCAGAAGTTCGTCCTTGGTGAACGGCTTGGTCAGGTAATGCTCGGAGCCGACGATGCGGCCGCGCGCGCGGTCGAACAGCCCGTCCTTGCTCGAGAGCATGATCACCGGGATTTGTTTGAACACCTTGTTGTGTTTGATCAGGGAGCAGGTCTGATAGCCGTCGAGGCGCGGCATCATGATGTCGACGAAGACGATGTCGGGCTGATGGTCGGCGATCTTCGACAGGGCATCGAAGCCATCGACTGCGGTGAAAACCTCGCAACCCTCCTTGGTCAGGAGCGTTTCAGCGGTACGGCGGATCGTTTTGCTGTCGTCGATCACGAGCACCTTGAGTCCTGCGAGTTTCGACTTGCCGTTGGTGCTCATGCGCTCCTAAAGAACGACCCTTCAAGGTTTGAGGCTACGCGTGCGTAGGTGCTGGATTCGAGAGGCTTTTTAACATATCCGGGGCCCGCAAGCCACGGTATGGGGTCGCCATTTCGCGGTAATGTCGGGTAAACAACGGTGGACCAGTTCACAGTTTTCGACACGGGACGGATGCGCGAACCGCTGCGAGCCGCGTGCGTTAGACTTATCGCCGGTCAGCCGGCCTTAAGCGGATGGTGAGGGGTATGAGCGAGTCTTCCCGAGTTCGACTGGTCGTGGTCATGGACCCGATCGAGGCCATCAATCCCGCGAAGGACAGCACCCTGGCGATCCTGTTGGCGGCCGCGGCCCGCGGCTGGGAACTGCACTACGCCGAACTGAAGGACCTGTGGCTGCGCGACGGCATTGCCTGGGGCCGCCTGGCGCCCCTGCAGGTGCGCGACGATCCGCGCGGGTGGTTCACCCGGGGACCCGGCGTCGCCGCCCGGCTGGGCGAGTACGACGTGATTTTGATGCGCAAGGACCCGCCGTTCGACACCGAATACATCTACAGCACCTACATTCTGGAACGCGCCCGCGACCAGGGCGCGCTCGTGTGCAACGCTCCGCAGGGCCTGCGCGACATGAACGAGAAGGTCTATACCGCCTGGTTCCCGGAATGCTGTGCGCCGACCCTGATCACCCGCGACATGGCGGGCATGGCCGAATTCCTGCGCGAGCATGGCAAGGCGGTGTGCAAACCGCTGCACGGCATGGGTGGCCGTTCGATCTTCGTGCTCGATCAGGATGACAAGAACCGCAACGTGGTGTTCGAAACCCTGACCGACTACGGCCACCGTTATGCCATCGTGCAGCGTTATCTGCCCGAGATCGTCACCGGCGGGGATTGCCGGGTGATCCTGATCGACGGCGAGCCGGTTCCCTTCGCATTGCAGCGCATGCCCGGCGCCACCGATCATCGCGGCAACCTCGCGGCCGGCGCGAGCGCCCAGAGCCGCCCGCTCAATGCGCGCGACCGGTGGCTGTGCGGGGTCATCGGGCCGAAGCTGGCTGCGGCGGGCATGATGTTCGTCGGTCTCGACATCATCGGCGAGTACGTGACCGAGATCAACGTCACGAGTCCGACCGGCATTCGCGAACTAAACAAGAAGCACGGTGTCGACATCGGTGCCATGCTGATCGAAGCCATCGCGGTGAAATTGGTCGCTCAATGAGTTCGGAGCTGTTCCACAGCGGATTGCCGCCGGCCAACGACCGCATGTTGACCACGATCTTCCTCGCGGCGCTGTTTCACGGCATCCTCATCCTGGGCGTCACCTTCAGTTCGCAGAACGGCGAGACCGACAACCAGGATGGCGCCGCACTCGAGGTCATCCTGGTCAACGAGCAGGTGCCGAGCGTGCCCAAGAATCCGAATGCGCGCTATCTCTCGCAGCGCACGCAAGTCGGCTCGGGCAACACCCTCAAGGCCGAACGCACCCTCATCCCGAAATCCTCGCTCATGCCGGTCGACCGTTTGGGAATGCCGAACGGCGAGGGCTCGGCGGCGGAACAATCGGGCAGCGACGTCGGCGACAGCGAGGTGCTGGCGACCCACGCGGCGACCACCAAGATCCTCTACTTCGCGTCGCCGAGCGCCGCCTTTCAGACCGCGCAATTGCCGCTGCTGCTCGAAAAGCGCCCGGATCTCGGCATGGCGCCGAACGACGACGGCATCGAACTGCGCATGCGCGGCGAGGCGAAACAGCAATTGTGGATTGCCGCCGATACCCGCGAGTCCGACGTCGCGGTGTATCTCGACAGCTGGCGGCGCAAGATCGAGCGGGTCGGCACCATGAACTTTCCCGACGTTGCACGGCGCCGCAAGCTGTCCGGCACGCCGGTGATCGAAGTGACGATCGGCGCCGACGGCAGGCTGCTGCAGACCCTTATCCGGCGCAGCAGCGGGCATGCCGAGATCGACGAGGCCGCCATCCGGATTTTGAAGCTCGCGGCCCCCTACGATGCGTTTCCCGCGGCGCTCGGCGCCAAGCACGATGAGATTCGCATCGCCTATGAGTGGCAGTTTTTGGGTGGCGCGGCGCAGGGCTCTGGCGTATTTTACGCGGATCCGGACAACCCGGGCGGGACGCCGTAACGGCGGGATGGGTTCGCTGGCGGGTATCTTATGAGCGACTCGGGTTACCTCACCAATCAACTCCTGATCGCCATGCCGGCGATGGCAGACCCGAATTTTTCGCAAACCGTGGCGCTGGTCTGCGATCACAACGAGCGCGGCGCGCTCGGCCTCATTTTGAACAAGCCGTTGCCCATGCGCATGGGTGAAATCTTCGAGCAGCTCGAGATCGAGCTGCCGGGCGGTCCGCTGCGCGAGCGACAGGTGCTGCGCGGCGGTCCGATGCAAACCGACCGCGGCTTCGTCTTGCACCGGGCGGGCGGGGAATGGGACTCGACCCTCAAGGTGTCCGACACCATCCACGTCACCACCTCGCGCGACATTCTCGCCGCCATCGCCCGCGGCAACGGCCCCGGGGAGGCGGTGGTCGCCTTGGGTTATGCCGGTTGGGGCGGTGGACAGCTCGAAGATGAGATCCGCGCGAATGCCTGGCTCAACGCGCCGGTCGACAGCGGCATCATTTTCGACCTGCCATTCGAGTCGCGGTGGGAGGCCGCCGGACGGTTGCTCGGCGTGGAACTGTCGCGCATCAGCCCGTTGAGCGGCAATGCCTGAAGCGCCCTTGACCGCCGGCGCCCGCGGCGGTCCCGAACTCATCCTGGCTTTCGATTTCGGCAAACGGCGCATCGGTGTCGCCTGCGGCGACACCGTGAGCCGCACCGCCGCTCCCGTGGGCCATGTCCCGGTCGGACCCGGCGGCCCGCGCTGGGAGAGCATCGATAAATTGGTGCGCGAATGGCAACCCGCGCTCGTGGTGGTCGGCCTGCCGTATAATGTCGACGGATCCGAGGGTGCGGCGGGCGGCGCGGCGCGCGGCTTCGCCGCCGAACTTGCCGCGCGATTCGCGATGCCGGTGCGCCTGGTCGATGAGCGCTACTCCTCGCTCGAGGCGCAGGAGAGGTTGAAGGCCGAGCGCGAGTCCGGCCTGCGGCGGCGGCGCGTGCAGAAGAGCGACGTCGACTCGGCGGCGGCCTGCATCATCCTCGAACGATGGTTTAGCGAACAACAATGAGGCGCACATGCGTTCACAAACAGACAGCGCCGGGGGCTTGCGCCACCTCATTTCACTCGACGGCCTGCCGCGCGAGGCCTTGACGGCGCTCCTCGATCGCGCCGAGAGCTACCGGCGTTTTCCGGGTCAACCCGCCTATGAAGGGCGCGAGCTCGCCGGGGTGACGCTCGCCAACCTGTTCTTCGAACCGAGCACGCGCACCCGCGCCTCCTTCGATCTGGCCAGCCGCCGACTGGGCGCCCATGTCCTCAATTTGGATGTGAATTCGAGCTCGCGCGTCAAGGGCGAGACCATGCTCGACACCATTTACACGCTCGAGGCGATGAATACCGACATTTTCGTGATCCGCGATTCGGAGGCCGGCATGCCCGAGTTTCTGATCGACCATGTCGCACCGCACGTGTCGGTCATCAGCGCCGGCGAGGCGCACGTGTCCCACCCGACTCAAGGGCTGCTCGACGTGCTCACCATCCGCTCGCACCAGCGGCGCTTTGCCGGGCTCAAGGTCGCCATCGTCGGCGACATACTGCATTCGCGCGTCGCCCGCTCGACCGCGCGGGCGCTCATGACGCTCGGCACCAGCGACTTGCGGCTGGTGGCACCGCCCGCTTTGCTGCCCTCGGAGGATGAATTTCGCGGCGCGCTGCGCTTCACGCGCATCGAGGATGGCATCGCCGGCGCCGACGTGGTGATGATGCTGCGCATCCAGAAGGAGCGCATGGAGCAGACCGCCGCGCTCGACGATGCGGCGTATTTCCGCGATTTCGGCCTGACCGCCGCGCGGCTCAAACTCGCCGCGCCGAGCGTGCTCGTGATGCATCCCGGCCCCATGAACCGCGGCGTCGAGATCTCCTCGGAGGTGGCCGACGGCGCGCACTCGGTGATCCGCGAACAGGTGAACAACGGTGTCGCGGTGCGCATGGCGGTGCTCGCGGCCATCGCCGCCACGCTGACCCGTCACCGCCGGCCCCTGTAGCTCAATCGGCCTGAAATTCGAACAGCGGCTGGCCCATGCGGATGCGTGTGCCGGGCTCGATCCGCGAACCTAACGCGAAGCCCGCCGGCGCGAACACGATGATGGTCGAGCCGTGCTCGAACCAACCCATCTCCTCGCCCTTGGCGAGCGGGGCGTCGCACGCCAGGCGGTGCGGGCCGCGATAGCGCAGGTGCAGCTTGAGGTCGAGGAACTTCAGGCGCAGGCTCGCCACCAGGATCGCCGCCACCGGCACCAGGGTGATGAGTTCCCCGCCCGGCACCAGCCGGCAACGGATGACGGCCCGTTCGTTCTTGCAGTAGAGCCGCTCCACCCGGTCGAGCGCGGCCGGGTTCACGTTCCAGGTGTCGCCCGGAAAGTAATCCACCTGGCTGACCCGGCACGCGTACGGCGCATGAAAGCGGTGGTACATGGCCGAGGTGAGGCGCAGCGTGACGAACTGGCCACCCGCGTAGTGCCCTGCAAGGTCCGCATCGCCGGTAAGCTCAGCGAGCGGGTATGGGTGTCCCTTGGCCTGCAGCACCATGCCGTCGCGCACCGGCCCGCAGGCACCCACCAGCGCATCGCACGGACTCGTCAGCCGCCGTGGGTCCGCGTCCAGCGGGCGGGCTCCCGCCTTGAGCTCCCGGGTGAACACATCGTGCAGGCTGGTGAAGCGCGTCTTCTGCGCGTCGCTGAGATCGAGCTCGGTGAAGCGACGCCACGCCGCGACGCACAGCGCGCACACCCACGGGTGCTCGA
>Ga0181534_10000592_pt1 | contig 25260 bp, 19 predicted proteins | sample PEATcosm2014_Bin_37_FD_119758 | JGI IMG/M metagenome (GOLD analysis project Ga0181534, IMG submission 119758) | Peatland microbial communities from MTU Mesocosm Facility, Houghton, MI, USA - PEATcosm2014_Bin17_10_metaG | ecosystem: Environmental > Terrestrial > Soil > Wetlands > Peat | place...
AGCATCAGCAACGTTGTGGTGTATGACGCCGACCCGCGGTATCCGTCCACCATCACCGGGGTCCCCGGGCATGACGTGGAGGATATCAAACTCAACAATATCCGCATCTTGGCTCGTGGCGGCCTCAGCTTGGATCAGGTGGCCAAGCAGCCGGCGAATCTGGTGAGCACGTTCTTCTTCCGCGCTCCCGGCGGCGTTCCCCCGCGCGAGCCCTATGAAACCCCGGAACGCGAGAAGGAATATCCCGAACCCTCGATGTTCGGCCTCTTGCCCGCTTATGGCTTTTTCATCCGCCACGCCCACGGCATCGAGTTGAACGACGTCGAGGTCGGATTCAGGCAGGAGGACCGCCGGCCGGCCTTTGTCCTCGACCAGGTGAGTGACATCGACTTCCGGCAGGTGAAATCGCAGCCCGCGTCGGGAATTCCGACCCTGGTGTTGCAGAAGGTCGAGAATTTCACGGCGCGCGATTGCACCCCGTTGCCGGACACGACGATCCCGGAAGTCGATCGGCGTGAGCTTTGATCGGGGGCGCCGTTCGAAGCAGGCCGCAGACACTTTCAACCTTGCAGAGGGTTATGCCTAGCTGAGCGATCCCTCCGGCAAAGGATGGTAGCGGTGGATGTTACTCCGGCAAAGGCAGAACTGGCGTGCGCCGCAATTTGAACACTCCCTCCCATTTCGCAACCACCACTGAGGCCAGGCAGTTGCCGACGACGTTGACCGAGGTTCGCGCCATGTCCATGAGCGCGTCGACCCCAAGAATAATTGCGACCCCTTCCGCCGGTAATCCGAACCCGTGCACGGTGGCAAGCAGGGTCACCAGCACGGCCCGGGGCACTGCCGCGACCCCTTTCGAGGTCACCAGCAAAGTCGTCAGCAGCAGAAGTTGCTGGCGCAGGCCGAAGTGGGCGGCGCCCGTAGTCTCTGCCGCCTGGGCAACGAAGACGGATGCCACAGCGAGATAAAGGGTGCTCCCGTCCAGATTGAAGCTATAACCGGTGGGAATGACGAAGTCGGCGACGTGAGGGGGGACGCCGAGATCCACCATTGCCTCCATCGCCTTGGGCAGGGCTGACTCGCTGCTCGAGGTGGCGAAGGCCAGCGCGAATGGGGCGCGCACCGCCCGAGCAAATTCCCGGATCGGCAGATTAAGGATGTACCGGGCCGCGCCCAAGAGAAGACCAAGAAAGATGATGAGAGCAACGTACAGCGAACCGACGAGGAGGGCAAGATGCCCGAGAATGCCCGCTCCTTGGCGGCCGATTGTGACGGCGATGGCGGCTCCGACACCCAGCGGCGCCAAGTGCATGACGAGGTCGGTGAACTTGAACATTACATGAGCCACCGCCTCGCAGAGAGCGGTTACGGGCCGGCCCCGTTCGCCCGCGGCGACCACGGCCAGGCCGAAAAGCACCGCAAGAATCACGATGGGAAGCACGTCGCCGTTGGCCAGCGCGCCGACAATGTTGGAGGGAAAGGCGTGGACTACAGTTTCCACCAGCGTCCCGGGGGGATTCGGCGGTAGCGCTGCACCGGCGGCGACCGTCTGGGGGATTGCCAGCCCCCGTCCCGGCTGAACAACGTTGACCACGACCAGTCCGACGATGAGCGCTAGCGTGGTTGCCGCTTCAAAATAGACGATGGATTTCAGCCCGAGGCGGCCTACCTTCCTGGCATCGCCACCCCTGGCGATTCCCGCCACCACGCTGGAAAAAATCAGCGGGGCTACCAGCGCCTTGATCAGATTGACGAAGATATCCCGCAAGAACGCAGTTTTGACCGCCCAGGTTGGTTCCAGCCATCCGAGCAGGCCGCCGAAGAGCAGCCCAATCAAGATCTGCCGATTAAGAGACAGCCGCCACCGGTGTTTTGTCTCCGGCGCGGCCGATCCCGGCCCCGGTGCGCTGGCGGTCATCGCCGGCCGCTGAGAGCGCTGGCACCGCGCTTTTTAGCCTTCGATCTAGGTCGACGGTCGTGCGATTCGCCGTGCGCCAATCCGTCGACGAGCTTCTTCAGGAGCCGGTCGACGGATGTTCGGCAGCGTCTCACATCCGCTATGACCGCTTCGCAGTCGCGTTCTTCACGAAGACGGATTTCCGTTTGGGCGACCAAGCCGTAAATCTCGTGTAGGCTGGTCAGAATCGCCCCTTTTTCACGAATCACATGAGACATGGAGATTAAGTTGCAGTTTGTAAGTTATTATCGGCAAAAGAGCTTGTCAATAACATAAATATGACAATAACGGTCATGTATTGCGCAAGTACAACACATAAAGAAATAGCATCGGCATATCGATGCGACTTTGCGAGGTCACGAAATCCACTTTTTTGACCCGCCGCGAATGCATCGAGCCTAGAACGGCGGGTAAATTTCATCGGTAAATCATGCGAATCTCAAAGAAGAGCGAATATGCGATGCGGGCCCTGCTAAAAATGGTAGACCTGCTATCAAAGGATCCGGCGCACCCGGTTGGATTGGCAAAAATCGCCCGCCAGGAGAGAATCCCAGAACAGTTTATAAAACAGATATTTGTTAAGTTAAGAAGAAGCGGGATCGTCCGCAGTGTGCGGGGGGTGGAAGGTGGTTTCTTTTTCGCGAAGCCGCTCGATCTCATTACCGTTGGTCAAGTCATGCGGATCCTAGACGGCCCCGTTGACCCAATCCCGTGTGTGAGCCAGTCCGGATACGCGAAATGTACTTGTGCAGACGAGACGACCTGTGGCTTCCGGATCGTCATGTTGGAAGCGAAAAAAAGGCTGACTGAGCTCTTTGAGCACTACTCGCTCTTAGCGCTGGCCAACGACGTTAGGGATCGTCGGCGCGCGTCCTTCTCCGCACTCGATTCAAGTCAGGACTACTATCAGATATAATTCATAATAAACTCGTTAAGTCTTATTTAATTGGTAAATTTTGGCCAATTTAATAACCTACCAATCAATTTCACATTGACATGGTAGTGATTGAAAGATGATCGTTTTTATCATCTTTATGAACGAGATCTACCGCAAATCCGCCCAAATCAGCGTTTTCACAGTCGGGCTCCTTCTAATCCTTGCGCTGCCCATTGCAGCCCAGACGGCGAACCCCGGAGAAGCCTCTGCCAGCCTCGCGGCCCCTCCGACCTCCGCGCCCACTGCCACCGATGGCGGCGACGTAACTTCGCTCAGCGCCGTAGTCGTGACCGGAACCCGGCTCGATTTGGATCAACTGCAAACTCCGATCACGATCACGAGCGTGGATCGCGATGAATTTGAGGATAGTGGCGCCCTTTCTTTTCAGGATACGGTGGACAGGGTCCCCGGGCTCCAGGTCGGCGCGCAAGGAGGGGTGTTCCTGCGCTTCGCGACCCGGGGTTTCCGCTCCACCAACGACGTGCTCGTGATGATCGACGGCGTTCCCTTCCGCCAGGTCAATGGAAATGCCGACCTCATCAACATCCCTATCGGCCTAGTGGAGAACCTGGAATACGCAAAGGGCCCGGGTTCGTCGGTCTACGGCCGCGACGCAGTCGCCGGAGTGGTCAATATCTTCACGGACGTCCCGCGCACAGACGTGACTTCGGGCGAAGTTTCGGTCAACGGCGGCAGCTTCGGCACGTACGACGCCTACGTCCGCGCCGTGGTGCCCACGGCGGACAACGGCGCTGTCAATGTGGACTTTGGCGACGGCTGGTCGAATGGCTACGAGGTCCGGACCGCCAATGACGATCAATTCGCCAAAATCTCCGACGACCAACAGCTCACCCCTAATCTGGATCTGCGCGAGTCCTATATCGACACCCACTTTTTCGCCTACCGCAGCGGAGCCTATCCGCTGCTCAACGGCGACATTGCTTACGGGCTCTCGCCGACCGCGAATCTAGCAGTGCCGGACACTTTTTATAAAGCCGGCTTCCAGTCCTTCACGGTCACACCGACCCTTACCCTGGGAAGCGAGTGGAAAGTGACAGCGATCACGAACTACAATCGCTTTCTGCGCAATTATATAGGCGGAATCGCCGTGGACACAAACCCGGGCTACAACCAGAACAATTTCTTTCAGGCAAGCGTGCAGGACATCTTATACGAGGACATCGACGCCACCTGGACCCACAAGTTCGGCGATGTGAAGAACACCTTTCTTGTCGGCGTCACTTATGAGAACGGCCACTTCACCCAGAATGCGGCGACCGTATCGAACCAGCCCACCTTCACTGCGCCGAACTTCGGCGTCCCGGTAACAAACGCCCAGAATTATCCCTACGGTGTGATCGGCCCGAACGTCCAGACTTGGATCTACCAGCCGGTCACCAGCGGTTACGTCGAAGAACGCGCTGAGCTGGGTGACTTCAGCCTTCTGCTCGGAGCCCGCTACGATCAGGCGTCCCAGAGCTTCACGAATTCGAGCCTGACCCAATATGGGCAGCAAACGGTCTCGGCGATCTCGCCGCGGGCCAGCCTGACGGACCAGTTCTACAATGGCGCCTCCGACCAGGCGTCGGTCTTTGTAAGCTTTTCCAAATCCTTCAAACCGCTGGCGCCGAGTTCCAGCACGTCGGGCGGGGTCACGGTCTTCGAGCTGCTGCACCCCGAAATCGCGGACAGCTACGAACTTGGCTTCAAGGGTTATGACGACAACCGCCGGATCTTTTGGTACGCCAGCATCTATCAAATCGAGAAGGTCAACGCGCAGGTGTTTTATCGCATCAACACGCTGAACTATCTGATCACGCAGGACGAGCAGCGCGCCCGCGGCTTTGAATCCCAGGTCGAGTTTCGCACTACCAAGTGGCTCGATTTTTACCTCGACTACGCTTATAACGACGCGGTCAACGTGAAATACGTCACGCCGACGCTTAACCTTTCCGACAACCAGATTGCGATGAACCCCAGAAGCACGGCCGGAGCCGGAGCCGACCTCACCAGCGGCGCCTGGGGCCTCGACGTGAACTCAAATTTCACCGGCACCAGGCCGCTGCGGGACGACATCTTAAATTCGCAGATCCTCCCCTCCTACCTGATCACCAACGCCGTCCTCAGCTACAACTACAAGCGCACCACCTTCCAGCTGGGCGTGGATAACATTGGAAACATCGTCTACATCAGCGACAATTTGAGCGGCGACAACAACGGGAGCACGGGCGAGCCGCGGAGCTTTTTTGGCAAGGTGATCTATCGTTTCTGAACCAGGACCCGATGAGGCCGCGAACTTATCGCGGGGACCGGCCGCGCGGTTCCGTTGAAGGGGCCGTGTGACGTGAACTCCACCCGCGCAGTATTCAAAATCCACTCGTGGCTCGGCTTGATCACCGGGGCGTTCATGCTGGTGGTCTGTCTCTCCGGCGCCTACCTCGTCTACCGGGCGGAGCTCGACCGGTACTTTAACCCGGACATTCGGATTCGGCCGCTCGCCGCGCATCCGGCTTCGATCGACGCAATGCTGCGCTCGGTCCGGGAGCGATTTCCAAGCTACAACATGGGCTACGTGATGTTTCCCGCCGATCCGCATGCGCCGTTCACCGCCTACCTGAGGGAAGTGGCGCCGGACGGAAGCGTGATCCGCCACCAGGTATACGTCGACGCCGGGACCGGCCAGGTGTTTGCCCACCGGATTTCGTATCATTTCCTGACCGACTGGATGGTGCGCTTCCACGAAGGGCTGTGGCTGCCGGTTTTTTGGGGGGAACCGCTGGTTGCGCTCTTGGGCATTGCCCTGGCGGCTTCTGGACTTACCGGCCTGTGGGTTTACAGAAGGAAGGTTTGGGACGCCTTGCGTTGGAAAAAAACGACGCAACGCCTGGGACGGCTGCATTCCCACCTTGGGGTTTGGTCCTTGCTTTTCGCAATCCTGCTCGGCGTGACGGGAACGGTCCTCAACTACAACTCCCTGGTCGTGTTGATCGGCAGATCCCCCCCCGTTCCCCTCATGGGAGTGCCGTGGAGTTTCCTCGATCACCTTCCGTCTGCGGACGCTTTGGTCGCAGAGAGCCGCCAGGCGTTTCCCGCATTGGAGGAGCATTACATCTACTACCCGAGAAGCGGACCGAACAACCTGGAGGATGACATCGTGAAGGTGGCTGGGCGGATTCCTGACGCGCGCCTTCTAGGCTCCGCCAGCAGCTACGTCGACTTTGCTGCTGGGCCGCTTCCCAAAGTGACGGCGGTTTATGACGCGCGCCGGGCCTCGCTCGGCCGGCGATTGTTTTTCATGACGGCCGCGTTGCACTATGGGGATTTCGCAGGCCAATATTCGAAAATCCCGTACCTGGTCGGCGGCCTTGTACTGGCGTTTCTCGCCGGCAGCGGCCTATGGATTTACCTTCGACCAAGGCGCTCATTCGCCGCGGCCGCCGGCCTTCGGAGCAAGGGCAAGGCTAGGGTCGTCGCTTCCCCCCTATGAAGATCACCTATTATCTGGAGGTCCTTTCCTCGTGGTGCCACGCGGCCGAGCCCGCATGGGCCGAGCTGAAATCCCGTTACGGATCACGGATCGAGTTTCGATGGAAGATCGCCCTTATGGCTCCCGGGGACTTTCCGAGCTCCAAGGAGCAGTGCGATTGGTTCTACCGTCGCGTCGGCGAGCTCGCGCGCTTGCCGGCCGCGCTGAATTCGGGTTGGTATGAGCCGGAGCGAAAGGGCGTCTATTTGGCGTACAATTTGGTCGCCGAGGCAGGCAAGGATCTGGGCATCGCGGATGACCGGCTCCGGCTCGCCCTGGCGAAGGCCGGGCACGGCGATGGGCGAAAGGTCGCGGACATGGGCGAGGCGGTTGCCGCGGGGGCAAAGGCCCTTGGTTTGGACGCCGCCGCGCTGCGTGCGAAGGCGGAGTCCCAGGAGGTTCTGGCCCGAGTTCAGGCGTCGACCGCCGAATTCAACGCGCTGGGAGTGGGACAGCGCCCGACCTTCGTCGTTGAGAATACCATCGGCGACAAGGCGATTACCTCTGGCTTGATCACGGCTCAGCCGCTGATTGCCGCCGTCGAGGCGATGCTTGCCGACGAGGCTGGTTACGTCTCATACGCTGCACAGCACGGAAGACCACCGCCTGTATAGGAGCTCATTGTTTATTGTGTATCTATTTTAGATACAAATAATTAGGAAGAATCATTAAAATAATCGTGGTAATCATGATTAACTTGATATAGATTAAGAAAGTAACATTTCCATTAGTTGGCAGAGGGATGAATTCCCGCTGCCGTTCGCGATGACCAGACCACTGGAGTCGGCAGGTAAGCCTGTTTCCTCCCATGCTACTTCACCACGTCATCGTAAGGTTCCAGTCCTCGTTGTCCCGGGCGTCTACGGCTCTGGTGCAAAGGGATTTCGGTGACGTGTTTACTTTTTGCCGCCCGCGCGGCCCGGCGTCTCGCCTGGCGACTTCCCTCTTGGGAGACGCGAGGCACTCCGCCGGCCGCCGGGTGCTTCGCTTTGTTTTCGCCGCGATCTGATTCCTTCCTGTTTTGCCGACCATGAAGCACCGTTTTTCCTTCAACCTCTTGATTCTCGCGCTCGCTGTTTTGCATCCGAGCGGATTGCAGGCCGCCCATGTGATCGCTGACGGCCCGGACAAAGTGACTCCCCTGGCCGCCGGAGTCGCCGCCCCCGGAGGGGTCGTCCTGGGAGCCGACGGACCATTCGATCTCGGCAAACTGCTCGCGCACAAGCCGACGATCCTGGTGTTTTACAGTTCCAGCGGGAGCAGGCTGGGCCATCGTGCGCTCTCCGACCTGCGCGATGGCTTTCCGATCTACGATAGTCTCGGCTTTCAGGTCCTTGCGATTTCGGCGGATGCGCCGGAGAACTTGCGGGCGGCGGTCGAGAAAAACCGCATCAATTACCCGTTGCTCTCGGATCAAGATCTGGCGCTCGCTTCCTCCTACGGGATCGCTTTTCGCGCGCCCAAGGAATTGGTCAGTAGCTCTGCCAAGCAGGGCATCTCGCTGCCGGTCATCCCGGGCGGGGATGGCGCCGCCGGCCTCCTGGTGCCCACCGTGTTCGTCATCGATCGCAACGGCATCATCCGCTGGGTCTATTCGAATCCGCATCGCAATCCCACGCGGACCCAGATTGTCGCCGCCGCTGTGCGGGCGATGAAGTAATTTTTCCGTCAGTCGGTCAGGTCAGCGACGGCGACCAGGCATCTGGAGCGGTCACCTAGCGTTACGCTCCACCTTTGTTCCTCCCGTTTCCGACGGGATAGCTCAACCACACACCATGCCCAAGCCAGTCGCCACCGTCTCCTTTAACCTTATTCCGCTCCTCGCCGCGATCGTCGGCCTGGGGTACCCGGCCGGAACCCGCGCCGACGTCTCCGCCGCCGCGGACGCGCCGCCCATCGCTCCGGCGCCCGCCGCCACCGCCCCAGCCGCGGACGTGGTGCATCTGGGTACCCTGGTAGTCACCGACGAACAGGGCGACAACTCGGTCCTGGCCAACCGCACCGCCGATTCGGTTTTCGGCCTCAGCACCTCCGTGCACGACACGCCGCGCTCGATCTTCGAAATCTCGCCGGAGCGACTGGCGAACGACCCGATCATCGACATCGCAGATCTGGCGCGCTATGCGCCGAGCGTCAGCAACTACACCTCGCAGGGCGGGGCCGGCGCGCCGTATTTCCGCGGCGTGGCGGGCGAAGTCTACAACGACGGGATCCGCGTTTCTCGCTCGCTGCACCCGGTCGACACGAACGCGTTCGAGGCCGGCGACATCGTCGACGGCCCGGCCTCCGTGGTCTACGGCCCCTCGACGAAAACTTCCGGCTACGTCGACTGGCTCACCAAGGAACCCAGTTTCGACAGCCTGCACGTGGCGGTGAACGAGACAATCGGCGGCTGGTACACCGACCGCACGACGCCCAACTACGATAACCAGGTGGACGTCACCGCCCCCCTGAACAACGACGTGGCCTACCGGGTCAGCGTCGCCGAGCAGCGCTCGGGGACCTATTTCGTCGGGCAGCACAACAACTACCTCGACTACTACACCGCGCTCAGCTGGCACCCGACCGGCACGGTCTCGGTGGACTGGAATACCGAGATCGGAAACTACAACTATTCGGATATCCGGGGCTGGAACCGGAACACCCAGGACCTCATCGACAACGGGATCTACACCGGCGGCACCGCGACCCCCGTGCTGAAATCCGCCGGCGGCGTCTACTACGAGCCGACCACCAACAATCCGGCGGTGCTGGGCTCCGGCACCGGCTTCATCGTCGTGACCCCGAGCACGGTTCAGCCCGACGGCTCGGTCACGCCAGTCGCTTCGAACTACTACGCCACGGGCGCCTCGTACACCCCGACCGGCGCGGCCACGATCCAGGGCTTCGTGCTGCGGCCGACCAACGTCGTCTACTCGCGGATTTCCCCATCGGTCGGCATTCAGAACCCGGACGACAACGTCCACGTCGACCAGATCATTTCGCACCTCAATCTGACGGACAAGATTTCGGACCGGCTCACGCTCTCCGACAAGGTCTATTTTGAGTACGGCTACGTGAAGCGCCAGACGCTGATCGATGCCGCGTTCCAGGGCGACAACGGCACCACCTTCGAGAATCGCACCGAGCTCAAGTTCAACGACGATTTCCGCCTGCTCGGGGCCGAGATCAAGGACCAGAGCGACACGGGAATCTCCGTGCGTGACGTCAACGATACCGCGGTGGTCGACACCTCGAACTACTTCATCAACCCGTTCGACCTCACCCAGCCGGAGGTCACTCAAAGCCTGGGCACGGCGATTCTCGGCCTCCCGGCGGGCAACGCCAGCAGCATCGTGCCCTACATCAATCCGGCAACCGGGGTGGTCAATTCGGCCGGATACGGGCCGATCAAGTTCACCCCCTACTACCCGGTGGACGGCATCACTCCCGGCGTCTTCTCCAACAACAGCTCGAGCGCCGTGCACTCCTCCCGCGTCGAACTCGGTCTCTTCAGCCTGCACCAGCTTGATTTCGGCGACCAGTTCAGCTGGGTGGTCGGCCTGCGCGGCACGCTGATCTTCGCCCATGTGAGCAACCCCGTCCTGACCCCCGTCGGCGGCATCAATCTCGCCTATCACGTCGGCGACAATACGACGCAACTCCTGCCGAATCTGACGAACAGCTTCGTTTACAAGCCGTCCGCCCGCGTTTCGGTGTATGCCACCACGGCGTACGTCCAGGCGCTCAATGGCGGATCCTGGGACGGCATCAGCTATAGCGGCACCGGCCAGGTGAGCGCCGCCCCGTTCCACAGCGCGAGCACCCTGTACGAGCTGGGCACGAAGGTGGACCTGATTCCGAACCGGCTGACCGGCACGGTGGCGATCTACAAGCAAGACCGGGCCCTCGCCCCGTCGCTGCCGACGGCGACCACGCCGGAAATCTATTCGCGGGAAAAGGACGCGGGCGCCGAAGTGACGCTCGCCTATCAGGCCAGCCGCAATTGGCAGGTGACGGCGAACTACAGCGACATCCAGGCGAACTACGAAAACTACAACCCAAACAGCGGCTTCAGCTCGCCCTGGGGCATCATCCCCAACGGCACCACGGTGTTTTCCTCGACGACCAATTCGACCTATCCGAAAGCCAACTACCGCGTGCCGATCCCGCGCCAGCGGGTCAACCTCTCGACCACCTACACCTTCGACTCGGGCCTCGGTTTCCGCGGCGACTTCTGGGCGACCACCGCGGCGCCGCGCACCATTTCCTGGGCGAACACGCTGCATGTCCCCGGGGAATACAACGTCAACCTCGGCGCCTTCTATTCCTGGTCCCGGTGGCGCTTCGCGGTCGACGTGCTGAACGTCACCAACCAGCTGAACTTCGCCCTGGTCAACGGCGACACCGCCGAAAACGTCCAGCCCCTCGAGCTCCTCGGGGTCCGCGCCCGCGTCAGCTACCACTTTTGATCGGTCCGTTCTCAACCTACGTTTGGTCCCAGCCTCCCCTCCCATGACTGCCTCCTCCCCCCCCCTCAGCCGCCGTGCCTGGTTCAAGGCCGCCGGCACCACGCTTGCCGGAATTGCCCTCGCTTCCCGGGTCAAGCTCCACGCCCAGACACCCAGCCATTCCCCCGACGCCGGCGTGCCCCCGATCGTCGAGGGCGTGCGCGCCCACCTCAACCTGAATGAAAACCCCAACGGGCCCTCGGCCTTGGCGCTCGAGGCGATTCAGGCGCAGCTCAAGCGGCCCGGCCGCTACCCCGGCGTCGAGACCAAGGCGCTGCTGGACTTGATCTCCAAGCGGGAGGGCTATCCCATCGCCAATCTTATTCTGGGCGTGGGCTCGGGCCAGATCCTGGAGACCCTGGGGGCTCACTATGGCTCGCTGAAAGGCGAGGTCCTCTATGCCGACCCGGGCTTCCCGCTCCTGGCCCACGCCGCCCAGTTTGCCGGCGGCACCGCGGTCACGGTGCCGGTGAACGACAAGCTGGAGACCGACTTGCCGGGCTTCACAGCCAAGTTTTCGCCGAATACCCGCTTGGTCTACCTCGCCAATCCGCACAATCCAACCGGCACCGTCGTCGATCCGGCGGCGCTGCGCGACTTCATCGCGGCCACCCCGCGGCAGATCGTCATCGTGGTCGACGAGGCCTATCTCGACCTTTCCGACGATTTCCACGGGCGCACCACCGCCGCGCTCGTGAAGACGACGCCGAACCTCGTGGTCCTGCGCACGTTCTCCAAGGTCTTTGGGCTGGCCGGTCTGCGAGTCGGCTATGCCGTGGCCAACCCCGACGTGATCGCGATTCTGCGCGGCCTCGGCGTGGGCGGCTTGACGCCGAACCTCTTCGGCGTCTCGGCTGCCGCCGCGAGCCTGCGCGACCACGGCTACATCGCGAAGACCAAGCAGACGATTGTGAGCGAGCGCGACAAGTTCACCGCGATCTTGGACGAGCTGGGCCATCCTTACGCCAAGCCGCAGGGCAACTTCGTCTTCTTCAAAAACAGCAAGCCCTACCAGGAAGTGTATGACGGCTTCCTCGCCGAGGGGGTGGCAATCGCCCGGCCCTTCCCGCCCCTCGTCGAGTGGGCCCGCATCTCGGTCGGCACGCCGGAGGAAAATGAGCTGGCGCGCTCGGCTCTCCGGAAGATCTATTCCTGACCCCAACCGCTCGAAACCGTCCGGCGATCTTTTCCTCCCGATCGGCGAACCATGAGCGTGTACTGGCCGGAGTTCGGCAAGATCGCGCTGGTGCACCTGCTGGCGGTCGCAAGTCCGGGTCCGGACTTTGCGATCGTCCTGCGGCAGGCGGTCTCCTATGGCCGGCGGACGGCGTTTTGGACCGCACTCGGCGTCAGCACGCCGATCTGCGTGCACCTGTCGTACTCGCTATTTGGCTTGGCGATCGTGCTGCATCGGTGGCCGGCCGCGTATACGGTCGTGAAACTGGCCGGGGCGGCGTACCTCGGCTGGATCGGCTGGCGCAACCTGCGGGCGCGGCCGGCGTCCGATCCGGCGCGGGCCGCCCGCGCGGTGCCCGCGCCGCCATCGGCGCGCTCAGCCTGGCGCACGGGGGTGTTTACCAACGCCCTCAATCCCAAGGTACCGCTGTTTTTTTTCGCGGTGTTCGCGACGCTGGTGAGTCCGGCCACCCCGACGCTGATCCGGGCGGGATATGGCGCGTGGATGTCGCTGGCGACCACGATCTGGTTCTGCGTGGTGGCCTACCTATTTACCGGCCAACGGGTGCGCGCCGGCTTTTTGCGCTGCGGCCTCTGGATCGACCGCGGCCTCGGTGTGCTCTTCCTCTTTTTCGCCGTCTGCCTGGCGATTTCCCAGCCGGCGTTGCCGGTTTCCCGCGCCCTCCCGCGCTCAACCGCGTCCCTTTCCCCATGAGTACCTCCCCCTCCCCTGCCTCATCGAACTGGCGACGCGGCCTCCGCGTCGCTTCCTGGACCGCGGTGGTGTTAATCGGCACCGGCTCGATCGCCCTGCTGGCCTGGGCTCGCGGCGAGCCGGTCAGCGCCCTGTGGATGGTGGTGGCGGCCGCCTGCGTCGCCGCCGTCTCCTACCGGTTTCACTCCGCCTGGCTCTTGGCCAAGGTGCTCTCGATCGACCCGCGGCGCGCGCCGCCTTCGCAGGTCCAGTCGGATGGCAAGGATTTCGTTCCCACCCACCGTTGGGTGGTTTTCGGGCATCATTTCGCCGCCATTGCCGGGCCCGGACCGCTGATCGGCCCGGTGCTCGCCGCGCAGTTCGGCTACCTGCCGGGACTGCTGTGGATGCTGATCGGCGCCACCTTAGGCGGCGCGGTGCAGGACACGATCATCCTCTTCAGCTCCGTGCGGCGGGGCGGAAAATCGCTCGGCCAGATGGTCAAGGAAGAGGTCGGGCCGGTCGCCGGCGTGGCCTCGCTGGCCGGGATCATCGCGATCATGGTGATCCTTCTGGCGGTGCTGGGGGTCATCGTGGTCAAGACGCTCGCGGACAGTCCCTGGGGCGTGTTCACGATCGTCGCCACCTTTCCGATCGCGCTGCTCATGGGTTGGGGGATGCGGTCGGCGGGCGACCGGTCGAGCCGGCTGGCCGCGATCAGCGGATTCGGCGTGGTGGCGCTGCTGGCCGCGGTCTGGGCGGGCCGATATGTGCACGGATCGTTTCTGGAGCCTTGGCTCACCTTGACCGGCACCCAGCTCTCCTGGGCGATCATCGGCTACGGCCTAATCGCCTCGACCCTGCCCATCTGGGTTATCCTGGCCCCCCGGGATTACCTGAGCGCATTCCTGAAGATCGGCACGATTGGCGCCCTGGGGATCGCCATTGTCTTCCTCGCCCCCAAGCTGCAGATGCCGTCCCTGACCAAGTTCATCGACGGCAGCGGCCCGGTTTTCGCCGGCCCGGTCTTTCCCTTCTGCTTTATCACCATCGCGTGCGCCGCCGTTTCCGGCTTTCACTCGGTCATCGCCTCGGGCACGACGCCCAAATTGCTGGCGCGGGAAACCGACATCCGGGTGGTCGCCTACGGCGCCATGGTGACCGAGATGTGCGTCGGCGTCATCGCGCTGATCGCCGCCTGCGCCATGCAGCCCGGAGAGTACTTTGCGATCAATGTCCCGGGGCCGGTGGCCGTGGTCACCGCGAAGATCAGCGCGCTCGGCTATCCGGTGACGACCGGTCAGATGACCGCGCTGGCCGCGAGCGTCGGAGAGAAGACCCTCGTGGGCCGCACGGGGGGAGCCCCCACCTTTGCGGTCGGGATGGCCCATGTGTTCGCCGACGTGCTGCACAGCCCGGCGGCCCTGGCGCTGTGGTATCACTTTGCCGTCATGTTCGAGGCCTTGTTCCTGCTCACCACGTTGGATGCGGGCACGCGGGTCGGGCGGTTCCTGGTCCAGGACTCGCTCGGGATCGTGGCACCCGCGCTCGGCCGGACGCGATCGTGGGCCTCGAATCTGCTGGCCACGGCCATCTTCGTCGGCGCCTGGGGCTGGTTCATGTACCAGGGCGTCATCGATCCGCTGGGCGGCATCTATACCCTCTGGCCGATCTTCGGCGTCGCCAACCAACTCCTGGCGGTCATCGCCCTCGCCTTCGGCACCACGATCCTCATCAAGATGAACCGGACCCGGTATGGGGCGGTGACGCTTGTGCCGCTGGCCTGGCTCCTGGCGGTCACCTTCACCGCCGGCTGGATGAAGCTGTTCTCCCCGGATCCGCGCCTAGGCTTCCGCAGCGGCGCGGCGGCGCTGGCGGCGAAGCTGGCCGGGGCGGGGCCGGCCGAAGCCGGGCCGCTGCGGCGGCAGATCTTCAACTTTCAGGTCGACGCGGCGGTCACCGGCTTTCTCCTCGTGCTGGTGGTGATCGTCGTGGCGGCCAATGCCGGCGTCTGGTGGCAATTGACGGTTGGCCGCCGCGCCCGCGCCGTGCGCGAGGAGCCGTACGTGGCGATCGACGCATCGGCGATTTAGGGCGGAGGATGGCTGGGGGGGGCGCCAGGCGGATGCCCCCGGCCGGCGGGTGAGACCGGGGCAGAACCGGCGTGAAGCGGGTTAAGCTTTACGCCGGGGAGGAAGGCTTGATTGTGCGCATAGCCGCATGACTCCGACCCCTGCCCCGAAATCGTCCCGACGCGAGTTTCTCACCGGCGCGGCTCTATTGGGCGCCTGTTCGTTGGTCTCCGGCAGCGCCGGATTGGCGGCGGCGCCGACCGGAGGATCGAGCGCCGATTCCAGGGGGCCGGCGGAGGATGGCGAAGCGGCCACCCGCCGGCTGCGGGCGTATTTCGGGCAGATGGCGCCCCTGCTCTTGCGTCCTCCCGCCGGGATCCTGGTGCATCCAAGCATCGCCGGCAGCCTCCCGGGCAAGCAATATGCCACCAACCTTTGGGATTGGGATACGCTTTGGACCACGCGCGGCCTCTTCCGCTTGGCGTCGATTTCGAATGATGCCGCCTTTCGGCGGCAAGTGGGCGAACATGCCATCGGCAGCTTCCGGAATTTTTTCGACCACCAGTCGGCCGAGGGTCGAATATCGATCCTGCTCGATGTGACCGATGCCGACCCTTTCGGGACCCTCAAGCCGGACCGGCCCAAGTCCCAAAATCAAGCCAAGCCGATCTTTGGCCAACTGGCGTTGTTGATTGCGGATGAAATTGGCTCCGTCGATTGGCTGGCGCCCCATTTCGATAAGCTTCGGCGCTTTTACGCCGCCTGGATTTCCGGCAACCAAAGTGCGATCGGCCTGCTCGTCTGGGGCAACGATGTCGCCATTGGCAACGACAACGATCCGACGACCTTTGGCCGGCCCTTCTTTTCGTCCGCAAATCTGCTGTTGAACTGCCTCTTCTACCAGGATCTGACCGCGGCGGCCGAGCTGGCGCGCCGCCTGGGACGGTCCGATGACCACGAGCGACTCCGCGCCCAAGCCCGGGACTTGGGCCAGCGGATTCAGCACTACTGCTGGGATCCGCGCGACCAATTTTATTACACCGTCGATGTCCAATGCGTCGATCGGCGCCGGGAGCTGATCCCGCACGTCAGGCCGGGGATGGACATGTCCTGGTCCTGTCTGCCCCTGCGGGTGCAGACCTTCACCGGCTTCCTGCCGCTCTGGTGCGGCCTGGCCACGCCGGAGCAGGCGCGCGCGCTCATCGAGACCAATTACCTCGCCGATGACCGTTTTCGCGGCAACTGGGGCGTGCGCTCGCTCTCCGCCAAGGAATCCATGTACGCCCTCGATTTCAGCTCCGATCCCAGCAACTGGCTGGGTCCGGTCTGGATCATCGTGAATTACTTGGTCTGGCAGGGACTCAAAAACAGCGGCTTTGCGGAGGAGGCAACCCAGCTGGCTGACAAGACGCGCCAACTGTTGGCCAACGATCTGGCGATCAATGGCTCGCTGAATGAATACTACCACCCGGACACCGGCCGAGCGCTGAGCCACAAGGGCTTCATGGATTGGAATCTGCTGGTGCTGGAAATGATCTGAACGATTTGCACGACCGCGTCCGAAAACGGCCCCCGCCCGGCGCGGGACGCGCGGGCCGGGGCCCATCCTGGAATGGGCCTTCCCCGATGAGGGCCGCAGCGCCCGGAGAATGAACCGGGCTGCTAGTTGGCGGCGGCCGCCGAACCACCCGGCGCGGCGAGGAGCGTTTCGACGGTGTGGTCGATGCTCGCCACCAAATCCGTGTTGAACTGCCCGCTCGCGGGCGCCGCGAATCCGGCGTGGATCGCGTGCACCAAGCCATCCCGCCCCACGAAAAAGGTCGTCGGGAAGGCGTTCAGGTTTTCCGCCTGCGGCACCTTCGCCTGCAGCTCCTTCGGTTCGCCGGCGATCAGATAAGTGTAGCCGAGGTCGAACTTCTTGATGAAGGCATCCAGCCGCGTCAGCTTCGTCAGCTGGCTGGCGTCCTCAAAATCCAGGGCCACAACCTCCAACCCCAGAGGATGGTATTTCTTGTAGAGCGCCGAGAGGAACGGGGCTTCGTCGTGGCAGTTCGGGCACCAGCTCCCGGTAATGTTGATCAGCACCACTTTGCCGCGGAAGCGCTCATCCGTGTTGGAAACCACATGGCCGGACCGATCCGGAAAGCTGAATTGCAAGGGCGCGGAAGGGTCCTTGAGCCGGGTATGGTGCTCTGGATCGGTCGGCTCGGGAAGGCCCTGCGCCTTGGCCACGTCGGCGCGGAAGGCCGTCAAGGTGCTCGCCGGCCCGCGGAGCGCCCGCAAGTTCAGCGCCAGCGTCCCGTCGGCTTGGGGCACGACTTCGAGCGTCGAGCCCCGGGCGCCGTCGAACAAATTCAACACGTAGCGATCCTGCTGCCAGGTGCCCCGGAAGGTGCCCGTGTCGCCGTCGACGCGGAGGATCGCGGCGGAAACTTCCGCGCCGTTCTGCCGCACGATGAAATGCCAGGCCTTTTCCCCTTTCGGGCTGTCGTGCGGGATGTCCCAGAGTCCGCCGATCCCCGGGCCGGTCGCGCCATCCGGGGCGGCCGCGTGCGGCTTGGCCTCGAATTCGCGGAAGCCGCCCCGGGCGCCGCCGTATTTTCCCTTGAGCACACCATTCTCGAGCGTCGCCTCCAGGTGGGAGTCATAGTCGCCAAATTCGACCGCGACGTGCGAGCCATCCTGCGTGCCGCTGGTGGAGGTGACCCGTTCGTCGCCGTTAAAGAAGGCGGCGGTCACCCGATTGCCGTCGACGGAGAACTCGATCGGGAAAGGCAGGTGATAGTCGGGACTGACGATCAATTGAGCGTCCCAGAGCCCCGCGAGGGACTGGGCGTGGGTGGCGGAGGCAAATCCGGCGAGCAGGGCGCCGGCGAGCGGAATGAGTTTCATCGATGGGTTGGAGTTAAAACGAGACGGGACAACAGTGCCCCACGCCGGAGAGGCGCGGGCAAAAGATGCAATCACAGCGCCGGGGCGCGGCCGGTCCCGCGGGCCGCCAGCGCCGGGGCCCCCGGCAGCGTGAGGCGCAGGATTTCGATCCGCGGGGCGTCGCCGGGGCGAGTGTAAGCGGCCAGGACTTCCGGCGGCGCCCCGGTCTCCTCGCGCACCGGCGCCAAACGGGGGAAAATCCGCCCCACCGCGTCGTTTTGCAGCGCGACAATGCGGGTCGGTGGGATCGCCGGCTGCGTGCCGCCAAAGCTGCGGAGGTAGAGCCCCGCCGGGGCGCTCCCGGCCCCGCCGGCCTCCTCGAGCCAGCTCACCAATTGGGTGCCGTCGCGCAGGAGCAGCGTGTCGACCCGCCCGGACGAATGACCGAGATCGACCCGCTGCGGTTCGCTGTAGTGGTTCCCGGCGTCCGTCGAGCGGAGCGCGAACACTTTACCCGCGTTCTCGCGGAGGGTAAACCAAACCAACGCCACCAGAGGCCCGCGGCTGGCCAGGCCCGGGCCGTTGACCGGGCAGCCGTCGATCTGCCAGTGGTCCTGGGTGCTCACCCGGCCAGGATCCCAGACTCCGTCGCGGAAATGAGCCAATTGGATGTCCCGAATCTGGTCGGCCGTCCGGCCGCGGTACGCCAGCAATGCCCCGCCGTCCGGCAGACCGGTCAGAATGGGGCGGCAGCAGTCGCAGACGCTGGCGTCCACGAGCAAATCGGGCTGCGTGCTGTCGAGACGCCGGGAATAGAGTTTAGGCGCGGTCGCTTCCGTCTTGCGCCCCCGGGCATCGATCCAGGCCGCCAAAATGCCGCCGTCGCTGAGGGGGCTCAAAGTCACGTATTCGGCGCTCTCCGTCTCCGTCGATAGGAGCCGGGGCGCGCCCCAGGTCGCGCCCCCGTCCGCCGATTGCCGGATAAATGCGTGGGGCGTATCGACGTCCTTGTCTTTGTCGGGAACGGCGATCGACCACTCCGCCGTCACCCGTCCGCCCGCCTGCACAAGGAGACGCGGGGCGTCGAAGACATTGGTCACCCAATCCCGCCCGTGCGCGATGGTTCGCGCCTCGCTCCAGCGCCCCGCGCCGGAGTCGAAGGTCGAATACTTGAAGGCGGTTTCGTCGGGATCGGAGGTTTCCAGCCAGGAGAGCCAAACGGTGCCGTCGGGCGCGGTGGTGAGCCACGGGCTGTCGGAGCCGGTGCCGCTCGCCGGCGATGCCACCGGCGCGATTTGCAGCGGGCCGGCCAGCGCCAGGGGCGCGGCGCAAGCGAAAAGGAGGCTGATCGTCAGGCGATTCATTGGGTTCGGGAGCGCCGCTCAGACCCGGGCATAAGTGCGACTTACGATCCAGAATATCCCCAGCGCCACGAGCGAAGCGGAGAGGAGGTTGACCACGAGCGGCCGGGGCAGCGCGAGCCGGGCTTTGCGAATCAGCCATACGGCGCCCAGCGCCAGGGTCACGAGGGTGAGCTGGCCGCCCTCGACCCCCAGGTTGAAGCCAAAGAGCAATTCCACCATGCGCCCTTTGGGGAGGTGCATCTCAATCAGGTCGCCGGCAAAGGCAAAGCCGTGCACGAGGCCAAAGACCAGCGTGACCACCAGCCGGAGCTTGGCCGCGTCGTGGAGCTGGCAGGAGGTGAACAGATAGCAGGCGCTGAAGAGCCCGACGCCGAAAAGCAGCAATGCCGGCAGGCTGCCCAGGCCGAAGAGCTTGAGGGTGGCCATGGCGATGAGCAGCGCGCCCGCCCCCACCGCCACCCACTTGGGCTGGCGGGTCGCCACCGTAATATTCTCAGCGCCGATCAGGCCGATCGTCACCGCGATCAAGACATCGATGTATTCGGCATGGGGGCGCACCAGCCCCGTGACGGCCAAGGCCAGCGTGATGCTGTGGCCGATCGTGAAGCCCGTCACCACGAAAGCGAGGTCGCGATAGCTGCGCGAGATCAGGAGCAGGCCGATGAGGAAGGCGATGTGGTCCGGCCCGGTGAGGATGTGGAGGATGCCCAAGCCGATATATTTCCAGAAGCTGGCGTTTTGGAGCGGACTCTCGCCGCCGAGGGCCAGATCGCGGTGGTCAGTGGTGAAGAGCTGCTCGATGAACTCCCCGTTCTCCGTGCGGATCCGCGCGAACGAGACGTGCGATGGCACCAGGTCGAAGAACACCGAGGAGTGCAGGACGATGTTCTGGCGAGCGGCGCACTTGAAGATGAATTCGAACCGGCGAAAGCCGGCGCTGGCCGTGAGCGCGCGCGCCGGCGCAGCGAGGACCGCCGGCACTTCGTGCCCTGATTCGCTGGAGGTGACGCTCAAATGCTGGGTCAGGTACCCGCCGAGCTCCTCATCCGTGAGATGCCGGGGCGCGCCCGGCGCGCCCTGGGCTGGGCGCGTTCCGTCGACGGCCGGGGCCAAACGCACCGCCTCGCTTTCCGTGACCGAGTAGGTCAGGTCGACGGTGGTGCCGTGGAGCTCGTAAATGGCGTAACTCTCGCTCTTGGTGTGCGCGTGGACGGTTGCGCCGAAGATGACGGCCAAGCCCAATCCCAGCACCCGAAGCCCGGGGAAGATGCGTCGAACGTTCATCGCCGGTCAAGGAGTGAAGCCGGGCGCGATCAGGATCTCGGCCTTGGCGCGGAGGTCGTGGAGCTGTTCCTCTTCGGCCTTGGCCAAGGCATCGGCTTTGATTTCGTGCTCGACGCGGCCGCGTGCCTCGTCGAAGGAGAAGTAACTCTTGGGCTGGTGGGCGCGCACGATCAGAATATGAAAGCCGTCGGGCGCCCGCACAGGTGCGGAAACGCCGCGGGCGCCCAAGGCGGCAGCGGCCGCGTACAGGTCGGCGCCCAGGGTTCTTTCGGCGAAGGGCTCGGCCACCTCGTGGTCGGCCGGCGCGCCGTTTTCCCCGGGTTGGGTGAAGCGTCCGTCGTCGCGCAGGCCGAATCGGCCAGCGACGCCCGCAATCTCCGCGTCGCTGCGATCCGGTCCCAGCGCCCCGGCGGCTTCCTGGGCCGCCGCCTGGGCTTCGGCTATGGCGTCCGCGTCGGCTGAGGTTGGCACCGGCAGCAGCAGGTCGCGCAGTTTGTACGTGCCGAAAATGACATAGTTTTCCCGGTGGGCGGCGTAATAGGCCTTCAGATCGGCCTCGGATGGTTGGGTGGCCTCCACTTCCGCCGCCGTCACCAAGTTAACCGCATTCACGATCGCCTGGCGGACATCCGGATCGGTCTTCGGCACCTCGATCTCCAGGCCCCGCTGGACCAGCAGCTCCTCGCGGATCATGCTTTCGAGCACGGATTTCTTTTCCCCCAACGCAATATTCTTGATCGGCCGGCCGTACTCGGTCTCAGCCTGGGCGTCGAGGTCGCGCTGCAGGATCTGCCGGCCGTTGACGAGCGCGACCGCTCCGACGGGCACCGATTTGAAACCGGTGTCCGTGGCCGTGAGCAGGCTGTAACCCGCCAGGGACAATCCCACAACCGCGCCCGCCCCGAGCCAGAGCAGCGACTGCCTCGGGTTAAACGCGGCGGTCGAGTCCCCGGCTGGGGCGGCGGCCGCGGAAATTCCCGGCTCAGCCGCAAAATCGCCCCGTTTGCCGGTGGTGGAGGTGCTCATGGCGTCTTGGGCACGGCGGCCGGCTTGTCATAGAACCACGGCGGGGGCGGATTGTCGGGAAGCTTCCCGTAGCCGTTGCCGCGATTGCCATTTGGCCCGATGCCCCCCGGGCCGGGTCCGATGTTGGCGGCGTCGAGATTGTTTTCGTTGCAGGCGTACTCCTCCAGGTCCTGGTCCTGTTTGCCTAGCACCCAGGTGCGGCTGAAGTGGAAGGGCCGTGTGTAGTACACTGGATCATCCACGGTCAGTTCCAGATGGATATGATTCAAATCCGGCCGGTTCCACCTTTCCACGACGTGAGTCGCCGAACTTTCCGGATCGCCGTTTTCGTCGATCCAAAACTTGCCATCCTTGCTGTCCTTGAAGCCGACGGCATCGACGACCAGCGTGTCGCCTTCCCAATGGCTGATTTCGTCGCCGAAATAATGGGGATCCGGATCGGGATCATGCTGCCGACCCTCGATCTGGATGATGCGGTGGGTGTTGTACACGTAGAGGAATACAATCCGTCGCGGATGTTGGATGATCTCGAATTGGAGCCCGCTGGCGTCATGGCGCGGAATGCCGCCGAGGATGCACAGGGCCTCCGGATCGATGGTCTTGGTAATGTTGTACTGAAACGCCTTCTCGCCCGCCGGCGTGAACGGTAGCTTGAATCCGGGTTCATCCTTGCCGATGTTGCCGCCCGGCTTGCCTTTCTCCCGGAGCGGCCGCCACAAACCGGTGAAGTCGGGATGCCCGTCGCCCAGCCGGGGGGTCGGCCCACCCGGGCCCACGGGGGCCTGTTCCCGCCGCCGCGGCCGCCCCGAATCGGATTCATCGGCGGCCGCCGGTGTCGGGCTGGCCGAGGCCGGAGCGGCGACTGCCGCCGCCGGAGCGGCCGGGTCGGCCGGCTGGGCGGTGGCTCGCTGGGCGGCGCCGATCGCCAGCACGGCGGCGAATAACGACCAGAGCGCAGCGGAACGGATCTGTGGGACCGGATATGGGTGGGTCATGATGAGCCGATACTTGAGTTTGGACGGGCGTGATTAGGGTTGTGGTTCAATTCAAAACAGGCCGACCACCCGTCCGGCAATCAGGGTGCCGAACCAGAGGCCGAGATTAATGCCGGCGGCGATTCTCCACGGCCGCGGGACCGCGGCCCCCGCCAGCAGGCGCAGGCGCCGGTGCACGCAGGCGGTGAGAATTACCGCGAGCGTCAGGAGGGTCATTTTCGTGCGGAAAACCGGATTGTAATAATACGAAATCGCATTCGAGGACATGATGGTCAGGCCGGTCGCGATCGCCACGGCCAGGCTGACCCAGAAATAGGGCCATAGCGCGCGCGCCACCTCGGTCGGCGTGGGCGTTTTTAGTAATCCGCCGCAAGCCGAAAGGTTCACGACAAGTACGACACCGATCAGTACCACCCAGGCGAGCAGATGAAAATCGGCAACGACCGGGACGGCGCGCACAGAACGGCGCACATAGACGCCGAGGGAGCTGTCGGCCAGCAGTTTGACCAAGGGCAGGAGGCTAAGTGATCTCACAGGGAGCCGAAGTAAGGAATGAAATGCGAAGCGGACATCACGCCGGCCCAGACCAGCAGGGAGAGGGCGGCTGCTGCCTTGGCGTGGAGGGGCGTCGCTCCCGTCGGGCCCCACTCGGCCACGCGCCGATACGTGGTGGAGTGGAACACCGCCACGTTGAGCCCGGAGATGGCCAAGAGCAGGAATTTCAAGCGGAAGAACGTGTTGCCGTACATGGGCTCGGCCTGGGCGGAGAAGAGCAGCACCCCGCTCAAGCAGAGAACGGTGAATCCCGTCCAGCTGACCTTCAGCAAGGGACCGCAAATGTCCTGAGCCGGCTGCCGGGGAAAGAGGACTCCCAGCAGCCGCAGATCAACCAGGACCACGGTGCCCACCATCAGGACCAGGCCGAGCACGTGCACGACCTGGATGATCGGGAACACGACCTCCGATTCATGCAGCCTTGTGATGACCGGAATATGGTAAAGCCAGCTGCAGAACCGGAAGAGCACGGGAGCGCTGAGGGCGACTTATTGGGGGTTGGCCGCCGGAGCCGGCGGGGCGGAGGGTCCCGGATTGGCGGCGTCGGTTGCCGGCGGTGGGGTGGACGCCCCGGCGGCGGCGGCCTCAATCGGATCCCCCGGCCCTCCGTCGCCTGCCGTCCCGCCGTTTACGATCTGCCCATTTGGCAAAGTCACGCGGCGGGCGTCGACAATCTTTGCGCCGCTCTTCGCGAGGAAGCCATCGATGATGATCGTGTCGCCGATCTTGATGGATCCTTTCTTGAAGCCCCGTCTCGACAGAGCTCCGGGCCCTGCGGCTTCCCCCGCCCATTCGGTGGAGGTGCCGTCGGGGTTCTTAACCACCACATAGATGTAGGAGTGGGGATTGGTCCACTCGATCTTGCTTAAGGTGCCGACCAAGCGAACCGGCTTGGTGCCGTCGTACATGGCGGCGAACGAATGGTGCGCTTGCGCCGGCGCGGCGGTGGATGCCGCGACGAGGATAGCGATTAGGAGGGTGCTCATCCGGGAGTGGGAACGGGCCACGCGGTCGAGCGAACGGAGGGCGATGGGAGTTTTGATCATGAATGAGACAAGTTGAGTGCGTGGGCGCCAATCGGAGGCGTCTCCGGTGCGGCGCTGAAGGGATCGCGGCATCGCAAGCAAAGGATCGTGCCAGTGAAATAGGCGGAACCCGGTGACTCGCCGTTGTCGGCCAAGTTAGAATCCAGGAACCTGAGAGGTCGCTCGCGCGAATTTAGGTCCGCGTGGAGCGGGAGGAAGCAGATACCATATAGAGCCAAAGGCAATAAAAATGGTATGAAATGGGTGAAATTTTATTAATATATTAATACCAACAAATAGCGAATCATTATCCAGGCCGGATGACGGGTGATTTTAAACCAAACGAGAGCGGACAACAAATTTTGTTCATGATTTATTCTCTGTTGACAACCGGTACGAATTTCATTTTTGAACACAATCACTTTAATCTATATTAAAGTAGTTAGGTATATTTAGCGCCCGGTTTACCACGTCCTACGACCAGCCTACTGGAGAAGGATCCCGAAAAGTGACTCCTCTCCGTTCGTTCCAAAGACGCTCGCGGACGGTCGCCTGAAGCCGTCCCGGCCGCTCCCAGAAAGGGAGCTGCTGGGGTCCGGCAGCTGGGCGCGACACCGAGCTTTCCTCTGCCATTTGCTCCACGCCACGACGCGCGAGCTACCCGACGTGACTGTTGCTGACTTCAGCGCCACCCGACCACGGCCGGCCTGGAAAAGCGCACTGGCATGCACCTCCCTCCCGGAGCCCATGCCAGCTCAAAAAACAATAACCAACAATACCCATTCGTCTCCTCATGAAACTATCGATCCCGCGCATCCCGCGCCTGCATCTCCCTGTCTTGGTGACGGCCGTTTTGGCGCTCCCGCCACTCTCCTCCGCCCAAATTGCGCCTGACACCAGCCAGGTGCCTCCGGCTGATACTCCGGCCAAGCTGGGCGTCGTGATCGTGACCGGCGCGCGCGCGGAGGACCGGACAGTCGACAATAGTCCGGCGCCGATTGATGTGCTAAATGCGACGAGCATCCAGGATGCCAACCGACCCGATCTTTTGGATACGCTCAACTCCCTCTTGCCGTCGTTCAATGTTCCCAACAACCAGACCCCGGACGTGCCGAGCATGATCCGTGCGGGTGAATTGCGCGATCTTCCCGGCGATGCCACCCTGGTGCTGATCGACGGAAAGCGCCGGCATCCCAGCGGATTTCTGCAGACCGGGGGTTACTTCGCGGGTGAGGCGCCGGTGGATCTTTCGCTCATTCCGGAGGGCGCCATCGAAAACGTCGAAGTC
>Ga0181534_10000594_pt1 | contig 25227 bp, 25 predicted proteins | sample PEATcosm2014_Bin_37_FD_119758 | JGI IMG/M metagenome (GOLD analysis project Ga0181534, IMG submission 119758) | Peatland microbial communities from MTU Mesocosm Facility, Houghton, MI, USA - PEATcosm2014_Bin17_10_metaG | ecosystem: Environmental > Terrestrial > Soil > Wetlands > Peat | place...
GTCCTGCCGATGCTCCAGACCCGGACCCCGGAGGGTCGTGTGCGTGCCCGGGACGAGGCCGCGCAGTTCGCCAGGCTCGGGCAGTCGCTCCGTGCCGCACTGCTCCGCCGAGACCTGCGCCGGCTGCTCGGTTGACGAGCCCGCGCGCAGTTGCGCGTCTAGGCTGACCGCGTGGTCGAGGTCGCACTCCGGGCGGTCCGAGTTGATCTGCAGTCGCGCACGCCGGTCCTCCTGCTGCAGGAGACGGGGATCGAGCGACGCAGCATCCCCATCTTCATCGGCGAGCCCGAGGCGGTCGCCATCGAATACGCGGTGCGCGGCGTCCCCGCCCCGCGGCCTCTCACCCACGATCTCCTTCGAGACGTCATCGAGATCCTCGGCGCAGCCGTGACGAGGATCCTGGTCACGGAGCTGCGCGACGCGACCTACTACGCGGAGATCCACCTCGAGGCCAACGGCACGACGATCGTCGTGTCCGCCCGCCCGAGCGATGCCGTCGCGCTCGCGCTGCGCACCGGCAGCCCGCTGTTCGTCGACGACGCCCTGATGGATCAGGAGGGCCGCGTCATCGAGCTCGCGGAGGACGAGGACGACGAGGAAGAGCTCGCGGAGAGCGACGACGAGGACGAGCTCGCCGAGCAGTTCCGAGACTTCCTCGACTCCGTCGCCCCAGAGGACTTCGCTCCCTAGTCACACCACGCTGATCACCGTCGCGGAGTGCGCGGCGACCTACGATCGAAGCGTCGGAGGGAGCAGCCATGGCACGACGTCGCAGGAACCAATGGACCTCCTGGGTCGTGATCGGGCTCGTCGTCGTGATCGCGCTGGCGCTGGGCTTCGGCGGAGGGTGGTTCGCCCGAACGACGACCACCACGACGACCACCACGACGACCACGACCACCACAACCACGACCACGACCACGACCACCACGACCATCGCGCCCCTGGTCGCGTGCACGGGCTCGGCGCTGACCGCGAGCGTGGCGTCCCAGCAGGGGGCAGCCGGCACGATCGAGATCACGATCCAGGCGAGCAACGCCGGCACGTCGCCGTGCTCGATCCTCGGTTTCCCGTCATTCCAGCTGCTCAGCGCGAGCGGTGCGAGCCTCCCCACGACGACCGTGCGCGGCCAGCAGGGGTTCGCCACGGCGGCTGCCAATGCCGCGCCCGCCCTCCAGCACGTGCCCGCGGGCGGTCACGTGTCGTTCACGCTGGCGTACTCGGACGTCCCCGTCGGGACCCAGACCACCTGCCCGCAGGCCGCCTCGGTGAAGGTCTACCCGCCATTGTCGACGACGTCGTTCCCCGTCACGGTCTCGCTCGCCCCCTGCGGCGCAGGCGTGATGCACGCGTCGCCGTTCTACGGCGCGAGCTAGGGCCCGGCCGGCCTGACGAGGACCCTTCCGCGGACCGTCCCACGATCGAGATCGCCGAGGGCTGCGGCGACGCCCTCGAGCCCGATCTCGCGGTCGACCATCGTCTCGGCTGTGACGTCGTCAAGCGCGCCGGCAACCTCGTGCCACACGCGTGCACGGACGTCCGCAGGCGCCTCCACGGAGTCGATGCCGATCAGCGATACGTTCCTCGTGATGAAGGGGTAGACGGTCGTCTCGAGGGCGACACCACCCACGAGCCCGCTCGCCGCCACGGCTCCGCCCCAGCGCAGGCTGCGCAGGATGCGCGAGAGCGTCTCGCCCCCGACGCAGTCCACGGCGGCGGCGAAGAGCTCCTCGCCGAGGACCCGATCGGGTCGGTTCGCCAGATCGTCGCGGCCGATGATGCGGGCAGCCCCGAGAGTCGTGAGGTAGGCGTGCTCGTCGGGCCTGCCCGTCAAGGCGACGACCTCGTAGCCGCGGGCCGCGAGCAGCGCGACGGAGACGGATCCGACGCCGCCTGACGCTCCGGTCACAAGGACCTCGCCATCGCCGCGTCGCAGGCCAGCGTGCTCCAGGGCGAGGACCGACGCCATCGCGGTGTACCCCGCGGTCCCGAAGAGCATCGCGGTGCGGGTGTCCAGGCCGTCGGGGAGCGCGACCAGCCATGACCCAGGACAGGCGAGCCGCTCCGCGAAACCGCCGTGGTGCGAGGTCCCGAAGCCGTGCCCCTGTGCGATGACGCGGGTCCCGACGGGCATCGAGGGATCGTCGGACTCCGTCACGGTCCCCGCGGCGTCGACACCCCCGATGAGCGGCGACCGCCTCGCGACACGGCTCCGCGGAGCAGCCGCCATGGCGTCCTTGAAGTTGCAGCACGACCACTCGACGTCCACGGTGACGTCCCCCTCCACCAGGAACTCGGCCGGATCGACGTCTCGGACCTCGGTCGTCACCGCGTCGCCGTCGTGGTCGATGACGAACGCCCTCACTGGATCCTCGGTCCCGCGTCGCCGAGGAGGATCCGGGCCTCGCGCTCGTCGAGCCGGGCGAGGGACCCTCCGCAGAAGCGCGCGTCGTCGGTCACCTCACCCAGGTGGCCGACCGGCGGAACGAAGGGGCGGTCGCCCTCCAGCAGCACGAGGCCGCAGAGGGGTCCGAGGAGCTCATCGACGGACCCTCCTGCGCGCAGCCTCCAGCGGTGCTTTCGGAGCGGCCACGCATCGAGCGTCGCAAGGACCTCGTACTCCGAGGCGTCCAGGTAGGAGGTCGTGTGCCACACGGCTGACGGTCGGGCCGGATCGACCGGCACCTTGTGGCCGAGCTTGTGGACGATGGTGTCGCCCTCGGTCACCCGGCGCAGGCGCAGGCGCGTCGCCCGGATGTAGCGATCCTCGATCAGGCTCGGGCCCGCTGCGCCCTCGGGCACGGCCCGGAGCACGAATCGCTGCTCGTCCTCGAGGCGTGCGTAGCGGCCGGGCACCATCGCGCCATTCTGCCCGCCGTACCATGCAGTCGTGACCCTCGAAGCGGCTCGGCCCAGCCGGCGGCCCGACGCGTCCCGCCTCGGAACCCGGAGGATGCCCGGCGTCCCCTGCGTCCGGGCCCCATCGACATACCATTGCCAATGGGCAGCGCCACGATGACACTGCGATCGACGACGCATGTGACGCTCGCGAGGCTGCGCCCGCACCTCAGGCCCCGCATGTCGCAGCTGGCTCTCGACGCGTGGCTCTACGCCGGCGCGGCCCTCTTCGCATTCCTCCTCTGGTACTTCAGCAACCTGTCGCCGCACCGCGACTGGGGCCGACTCTCGATCCCGGGCTACCTCGTCTGCGCCGTCGCAGCGGGCGTGCTCGCGGTCGTGAAGCCGGCCCGCGAGCTGCTGTGCCGCTGCGTGGTCGCAGGGATCGCCTTCGTGCTGGTCGCCCTCATGCCGCTCGGCGTGATGGTGCGCGAGCGGGCGGCGGACGGCCATGAGCTCCACGTGCTCCCCGAGGTCGCGGTGATCGAGCGCGCCGGGCATCGCATCGCCCACGGGCTCGACCCCTACGTCGCCTACGTCCACGGCGGGCACCTCTTCGGCGCGGTCGCGGGCGTGCCGCGATACGAGGCCTTCTACCCGTACTTCTCGGCGATGACCGCCTTCGGCCTGCCGTCCGCGGTCCACGGGTTCGGCTGGCTCGGCGATGCGCGGATCTGGATGACCTTGGTGACCCTCGGGCTGGTCGCGCTCGGCCTCTGGCTGATCCGGGCCCCCGGGGACCGATCGCTTCGCACCGTGCAGTGGCTCCTGATCCTCCCGACCGGCGCGCTCTTCGTGGCCGGAGGCGGTGACGACCTCCCGGTGCTGGCGGTCTGCTTCGTGGCGATCGCCGCCACACTGCGACGGCGCCCGCTTGCCGCCGGCGTCGCGTTCGGGATCGCGATGGCGATGAAGCTCACCGCCTGGCCGCTTGCGCTGCTCACGCTCTTCGTCGTCCGCGATGCCAAGGGGAGGCGCGCGGCGGGGCGCGCGAGCGCGATCATGGCCGCGATCGTTGCCGTCTTCGTCATCCCATTCGCGATCTGGGATCCGAGGACCTTCTTCGCGAACACGATCGAGTTCCCGCTCGGACTGTCAGGAGTGGACTCTCCGGCGGCGAGCCCGCTGCCCGGCCACATCATCGTCAGCGTGTTCCCGGCGACGCACCGGATTCTCCTCGTGGTCCTGGTGCTCATCGGCCTGCCGTTCCTCGGCTGGTGGCTCTGGCGACGGCCGCCCACCGACGTCGCCGGCGTCTGCAGGCTCACCGCGGTGATCGCGATCGTGGTCATGTGCTCGGCGCCCGCCACGCGCATCGGCTACGTGGTCTACCCGGTGAACCTGCTCGTCTGGTCCTGGATGCTGACGACCCCGGCCGCTGCGGCGCCGTCTGGCGGCGACGCGGCGGGGTCGCTCGGCGCCGAGTCACCCGGCTCGCCGGGGGTGCGTCAGTCGTCGTCGGAGGCCTGGTAGAGCCGGTAGGTGAATCTCGTCGTGGGCGACCTCGCCGGCCCCGTGGATGTGGCGACGACGCCGATCTCCCAGTACCAGCCGTCGGAGCCCGCCTTGAGGAAGAGCAGTTCGGCGCCGCCGGCCTGTGCGTGACCCGAGGAGAACTGGTTCCACCCGTCCGCCTGGAGCTCGGCATGGTAGAAGCCGAGCAGCTGTGCGCGAGGCGCGTTGATCGAGAGGCGGACCTCGCGGTCATAGCCACCGGCGCCGCCCCCTCCGACCGCCACGCCCGTGAGGTAGGTCGTGCCCACCGGCACGATCATCCCCGTCGTGATGTTGGATGGTGGCGAGCCGTCCACGACCCACCCGGTGAAGACGGTCGGATGGGTGTCGACCGGCAGGCCCCCGACGACATCGACCGGGGCGCCGATCGTTGTCGTCGAGGTGTCGATGAGGTTGATCAATCCGAAGATGCCCAGCGTGACGACGGCGATGACCAGGACCGCGAGCGCGGGCAGGATGCTGACGGTGTTTGACGGAGGGGGAGGCAGGACGCCTCGGTCGTCGACTGATCCGGGCACCGGGTCAGCCTAGGCGTCGGGTCCCCATCCGAGGTGGTCGATGGGGCCGTGGCCGCTGCCGACACGCCAGGTGGCGGCCCCTTGCAGGGCCTCGTGGACGAAGGCCTTCGCCCGCCGCACCGCCGCCTCGACTGCGAGCCCGCCGGCCAGCCCGACGGCGATGGCGGATGCGAGCGAGCATCCCGTGCCGTGGTCGTTCCCCGTCTCGATCCGCACTGCGTCGAGCAGCACGACGCCGTCCTCGGACACGAGCACGTCGGGGGCCCGCAGCGCGGTCGCCCCGCCATCAAGGAGGTGTCCGCCCTTCACCAGCACCGCCTGCGCGCCGAGGGAGCGGATCATCGCCCCAGCTGCGGCCATCTGTTCGATGCTCGAGAGCTCGTCGACGTCGATGCCGCACAGGAGGGCTGCCTCGCGAAGGTTCGGGGTGGCCACAGCCGCGTGGGGGAGGAGGAGATCCCGGTAGGCGTCGATGCCGCCAACCTCCATCAGCGGGTGCCCGGTCGAGCTGACGAGGACCGGGTCGACGACCAGCCTGGGCAGGATGCCCCGGGCAGCGAGTCCCGCGACCGCCGCGACGGTTGCGGGGCGCGCGAGCATGCCGGTCTTCACGGCGGCGACCTCGAGATCGTTCGTGACCGCGCGGACCTGCTCGACGACCATCTCGGGCTCGACGGCGAGGACCGCTGAGACCGTCGTCGTGTTCTGGGCGGTGATCGCGGTGAGCGCGACGGCGCCCAGGACCCCGAGCGCGGCGAACGTGCGCAGGTCCGCCTCGATGCCGGCGCCGCCGCTCGAGTCCGAGCCGGCGATCGTGAGCACGACTCGGGGGGTCACCGCGCGAGCCTACCGATATGGGGGGCGCGACTCGATACGATTCGGACGGTGCAGGACCAACTCGTCGTCGGCGGCGTGGAGGTGCGGAGCCGGTTCATCATGGGCACCGGAGCGATGGTCTCGCTCCACCTGCTGCGCGAGGCGCTGGTCGCGTCGGGCTCCGAGGTCGCGACCGTGGCGCTGCGCCGGGTCGATCCCGCATCGTCAGGGTCCGTCTACGACCTCCTTGCCGAGCTGTCCATCCGGGTCCTCCCGAACACGGCGGGGTGCTACACCGCTGGTGAGGCGGTCGCCCTTGCACGGCTCGCCCGGGAGGCGTTCGAGACCGACTGGGTCAAACTCGAGGTCATCGGGGATGACCGCTCGCTGCTGCCCGACTCGGCCGAGACGCTCGCAGCGGCCGAGACGCTCGTGGACGAGGGCTTCTGCGTCTGGGCGTACGCGCCCGATGACCCTGTCGCATGCCGTCGGCTGGAGCAGGCGGGGTGCGCGGCGGTCATGCCGCTCGGGTCACCCATCGGATCGGGCCTCGGGATCCGCAACCCCCACGCGATCGCGATGATCGCCGAGAACCTCTCGGTCCCCGTGCTGCTCGATGCCGGTATCGGGACGGCGTCGGATGCCGCGCTCGCGATGGAGCTCGGCTGCGACGGGGTCCTGTGCGCGTCAGCGGTCAACCGCGCCCTCGATCCCCAGCTGATGGCGGCCGCGGTCCGACTCGGGGTCGAGGCGGGATTCGCCGCCCGCGCGGCGGGAAGGATCCCGTTGCGGACCTGGGCGGAGGCCTCCAGCCCGACCCTCGGGATGCCGGGACTCGCCGAGCCCTGAGGACTCGGGACCAAGTTCCCTCTGTAGGAACTACATCAGTGTCGTCCGGTGGGTAGGCTGGCGTCCTGTCGGGAGGTTGCACCATGAGGACGTCCACCGTGGAAACGAGCGCGCACGAGGCCGGCTACAGCGGTCCGCAGGTCTGCAGGCTGGTCGGGATCACCTACCGCCAGCTCGACTACTGGGCGCGGACAGGACTGCTGACCCCCACGCTGGCCTCTGCCAAGGGGTCGGGCACGAAGCGCCGCTACGCCTACGCCGACGTGCTCGAGCTCAAGGTGATCAAGTCGCTGCTCGACGCGGACATCTCGCTCCAGCGGGCGCGCCGCGCTGTCGAGTGCCTGAGAGACGGGCTCGGCGGAGACCTGGCATCGACGAGCCTCGTGCTGACCTCGACGGGATCGGTGCTCGCCAGGTCCAACGGGGAGATCGTGGATCTGCTCCAGGGTGGCCAGGGCGTCTTCAACATCGTGCCGCTCGGCGGCGTCATCGGCGACCTCGACGCGGACATCGTCGCGCTCGAGGCCTCCGGCGGAGCGACCGAGCCCCTCGCGCCGCTGCGCCAGACTGCGACCGCGTGACCCTCGCGCCTGCGGCTTCCGCTGCATCCGACGCGCCGGCGACTGCCGGCGCGCGACGTCGACATCCGTCGTCGTTGCCAGCGGCACGGGCATCGTTCGCCCACCCGTCCGAACGGCTCTTTGCGACGCTGCTCGACCTCTACGACATCCGGTGGTCGTACGAGCCCGTGGAGTTCCCCCTGCAGTGGGACGCCCTCGGGAATCCGACGAAGGGCTTCCGTCCCGACTTCTACCTCCCGGACCAGGACCTGTTCGTCGAGCTCACGATGGCGGACCAGCGGCTCGTGACCCGCAAGAACGCGAAGGTCCGCCGGATGCGCGACCTGTACCCCGAGCTCGAGGTGGCGATCGTCTACCAGCGGGACCTCGCCGGCATCCTGGAGCGCCACGGTCTCGAGGGGCTGCTCACCCCTGCGGCCTAGTGTTGCGGCATGGTCCAGACCGAGGCGCTGCGTCGCACCGCGCTCTACCAGCAGCATGCCGATCTCGGAGCCAAGCTCGTCGGCTTCGGAGGCTTCGAAATGCCCCTCGCGTATCCCACGGGCACGCTGCGCGAGCACCTCGCATGCCGTGACGATGCGGTCGTCTTCGACGTCAGCCACCTCGGTACCGTGCGCGTCGCGGGGTCCGCTGCGCTGGAGACGCTGCAGCAGTCCCTCTGCAACGACCTGTCCAAGGTCAGCCCCGGGCGCGCGCAGTACACGCAGCTCCTGAACGACGAGGGCGGCGTCCTCGACGACATCATCGTGTGGTGGGTGACCGAGGACCGCTTCGACGTGATGCCCAACGCCTCGAACACCGAGCGGGTCGTCGCGGCGATCGGCGGCACCGACGTCACGGCGGGGCGCTGCGTGCTGGCAGTGCAGGGTCCGCGGGCGAGGGAGCGCCTTGCGACGTTCGCACCGCAGGCGGCGGCCGTGCGCAGGTTCACCGTCGAGGAGTCGACGGTTGCGGGCCAGCGCGTGCTCGTCGCGGGAACGGGGTACACGGGCGAGGACGGCGTGGAGATCGCCGTCGACAACGACGGGGCCCGCATCGTCTTCGAGGCGCTGCTCGCCGCCGGGATCGTGCCCGCGGGACTTGGCGCCCGTGACACGCTGCGGCTGGAGGCGGCGCTGCCGCTGCACGGCCACGAGCTCGCTGCGGACATCACCCCGCTCGAGGCGGGACTCGGCTGGGTGGTCGGGTGGGACAAGCCCTCGTTCCGCGGCCGTGACGCCCTGCTCGCCCAGCGCGAGGCGGGGGTGACGCGATCCCTTCGAGGCTTCGCGACGACGTCTCGGCAGCCGCCCCGCGACGGGTCGACGGTCCTGTCGGACGGGGCGAGCGTCGGCTCGATCACATCGGGGAACTTCTCGCCGGTGCTCGGCCACGGGATCGCCCTCGGGTACTGCGCGGCGCCTCGCGGCGTGGAGCCGGGGGACGCCGTCGTCCTCGAGATCAGGGGCCGGGGCGTGGAGGCGACCTGCGTGCCGCTGCCCTTCGTGGAGAAGAAGAGGAGCTGATGGCCGACTACCTGCCGCACACCGACGCCGAGATCGCCGAGATGCTCGGGTTCCTCGGCCTCGACTCGCTCGACGCGCTCTTCGCGACGGTCCCCGCGGCCGTCCGGCTGGCTGGCGGGCTCGACCTCGACGCGGGGTTGACCGAGCCGGACGTGCTTTTCGAGTTCACCCAGCTCGTCGAGCGCAACCGGGCCGTCGGCGCCGGCTTCGTCTGCTTCGCCGGCGCCGGCGCATACGACCACGAGATCCCGCCCGTCGTGCGCGCGCTGTCCTCGCGCTCCGAGTTCGTCACCGCCTACACCCCGTACCAGCCCGAGGTCGCCCAGGGCGTCCTCCAGGCGATCTTCGAGTTCCAGACGATGGTCGCCCGCCTCTCGGGTCTGCCCATCGCCAACGCCTCCCTCTATGACGGCGCGGCGTCGCTCGTCGAGGCCCTGAACGTCGCAACGGGTGCGACCGGCCGCCAGCGGGTGCTGGTCTCCTCGGGGGTGCATCCGCACTGGCGCGGAGCGGCGACCACCTTCGCCCGGGGGACAGGCCACGCCGTCGAGGTGGTGCCGTTGCTCGACGGCCAGACCGACTGGGGCTCGATCGCAGCGGGGGAGCCCGTCGCAGCGGTCGTTTTGGCCCAGCCGAACTGGCTCGGGTGCCTCGAGGAGGTCGCGCACGCGCGGGCCCTCGCCGACGCGCACGGCGCGCTCCTGATCGTGTGCTCGGACCCGGTCGCCGCGGGGGTCCTGCATGCCCCCGGGTCGCAGGGTGCGGACATCGTCGTTGGGGAGGGCCAGGCGCTTGGTACGAGGCTCGGCTTCGGCGGGCCCTACCTCGGACTGTTCTCCTGCTCGCGCGACCAGGTCCGCAGGCTGCCGGGCCGCCTCGTGGGCGAGACGGTCGACATCGAGGGGACGCGAGCCTACGTGACGACGTTGCGTGCCCGCGAGCAGGACATCCGGCGCGAGAAGGCCACATCCAATGTCTGCACGAACCAGACGCTCATGGCGGTCACCGCCGCGATCCAGTTGAGCTGGCTCGGACCGAAGGGCCTCGCGGAGGTGGCAACGAGATCCGCCCAAGGTGCCCACTTCTGCTTCTCGCAGCTGGCCGTCCTGCAAGGGGTCAGACCGGCGACGAGCGCCCCGTTCCTGCGCGAGTTCGCGGTGGTCACCGATGCCGCCGCCGACACCGTGCTCGCCCGACTCGCCGACGAGGGATTCCTCGGCGGTGTGGCGGCAGCGTCGATGGCAGGCGAGGAGGACGGCTCGCTGTCTGCGGGCACGGCCTCCAACACGATCGTGATCGCGGTCACCGAGCGGCGCACCCGCGCCGAGATCGAGGCCTTCGCAACGGCGTTCGGGAAGGCGGCGCGATGAGCGCCCCTGGCGGCAAGGCGAGCTCGGCTCCGCTGCTCGGCCACGATGCCGAGCCCACGATCTTCGAGCTGTCTGTTCGGGAGCGCAGCGCGTACCAGCTGCGGACGACGAATGTGCCCGCCACGCCGCTCGGCGAGCTCGTCGACGAGCGGTTCCTGCGTGGCGAGCCGGTTGCTCTCCCCGAGGTGTCCGAGCGGGACCTGGTCGCGCACTTCACGAGGCTCTCGCACCGGCAGTTCTCCGTGGACCTCGGGTCGTATCCGCTCGGCAGCTGCACGATGAAGTACAACCCGAAGGTGTGCGACGAGATCGCCGGCCTCGCGGGTCTCGCGGACGTCCACCCGGCGACGCCGCCGGGTCTCAGCCAGGGATGGCTGGAACTGATGGCGGACCTCGAGCGGGAGCTGTGCGCGATCACGGGCATGCACGCCGCGACGCTCCAGCCGGCGGCGGGGGCCGCGGGGGAGCTCACCGGCCTGCTCCTGATGCGCGCCTTCCACGAGGCGAACGGAGAGCGCCGGACCAAGGTGGTCATCCCTGACTCGGCGCACGGCACGAACCCGGCATCGGTCACGCTCGGCGGCTACGAGGTTGTCACGATCCCCTCGGACGAGCACGGGCTCGTGGACCTCGAGGCACTGCGGGCCGTCCTCGACACCGACGTTGCGGGGATCATGCTCACCAACCCGAACACCGCGGGGCTCTTCGAGGAGGAGATCGAGGAGATCGCAAAGGCCGTGCACGATGTGGGCGGGCTCCTGTACTACGACGGCGCCAACCTCAACGCGATCCTCGGCGTTGTGCGCCCGGGCGACATGGGCTTCGACATCGTGCACATGAACCTCCACAAGACCTTCGCGACCCCCCACGGGGGAGGTGGCCCCGGCGCAGGGCCCGTCGCGGTCGCCGAGCGGCTCAGCGAGTTCCTGCCGGGGCCGATCGCTCGCCGGACCGGGGATGACTCGTTCGGCTGGGTCACCCCGGCCCGGTCGATCGGTCGGATCCACTCCTGGCACGGCAACGCCCTCGTGCTGGCGCGCGCGCACGCCTACCTCCGCCTGCACGGTGCCGACGGGCTGCTGCGGGTCGCGCAGCGGGCCGTGCTCAACGCGAACTGGCTGCGGGTGCGTCTCGCCGACACCTACCCCGCCGCCTACGACCGCCCATGCATGCACGAGGTCGTCTTCACCGCGACGAAGCTGAAGAAGGACCATGGCGTCCGCGCGCTGGACGTGGCGAAGCGCCTCTTGGAGGAGGGGTTCCACGCGCCGACGGTCTACTTCCCCCTGATCGTCGACGAGGCACTCATGGTCGAGCCGACCGAGACCGAGAGTCCCCAGACCCTCGAGGCGCTCGCGGCGGCGCTCGAGCGCATCGCCGAGCAGGCGGCCCGGGATCCGGAAGGCGCCAAGGCGGCGCCCCGCACCACGCCGGTGCGGCGGCTCGACGAGGCAAGGGCGGCGCGGCACCTGGTCGCGACGGAGGATGATCGGGCCCCGCTCGAGGCATGACGATCAACGGGTCCCGGCCGGGACCCGTTGGCACCCGTCGAATGTACCTGCCCGCATGGTCCCGGGGGTGGATCCGTCACTTGGGCGTCACGGACCGTTCACCCGGCGCAATGGGTCATGCGCCGTCCAGGTGACCGTCCGGTAGACGGACATAAGTTTTGTCTTATGGTCGCTCCAATCGAGATGAGGATCGTTGACTTCACCCTGATGAACCGCTAGAACTTCCTTCCGGTTGGAGGCCACACCAAACTCAAAGGAGAGTTATGAGGCGGTTCATGACAAAGAAGGTTGTTGCCATCGGTTTGGCGACAGGACTGATTCTGGGAGCCGCGGGCGTTGCGGTGGCCTACTTCACGTCGACGGGCACGGGCACGGGCACGGGCACGGTCGGCTCGCCGACGAGCTGGGGCGTGAGCGCCGGCGCCGCGACGGGCACGATGTACCCGGGTCACGGCAGCTCATCGATCGTCTACACGATCACGAACAACGGATCAGGCAACCAGGCCATCACCGGCCTCACCGCGGCGATGGGGACGAGCGGGACGAACGCCACACACGGCGGCGTCGCGATCTCGGGCTGCCTCGCCGCCTGGTTCACGCCGGTCGTGGGAACCCCCTCGCCGGCTCTCAACACGAGCATCCAGCCCGGCTCCACGGCCACCGTCACGGTCACCGTGTCGATGACCGACGCCGCCGCCTCTCAGAACAGCTGCGCGGCGGCCGCTCCCGACGTCACGCTGTCGGTCAGCTAGCCCTCCGGGCGGGACCTGGCTCCCGGTCGGCGGTGTCACCACGGAACCTGCCTGCCACCGGGCTGCGACGTCGTTCGCGGCCCGGTGGCGTGGTGGGTTGCACGAGTGCCGAGGCCATCCACACCGGTCCGCAAGCCGAAGCGCGATAGAACCCATGTCACGGATCGAGTTCGCGCGCGATGAGCGGCATGCGGCGTTGGCGGGCAACCCTGACTGCTGCGGCCCTTGTCTGCTTCTCGACCTCATGCACGATGCTGACCGGAGCGTCGGGCAGCGCCGAGGCGTCGCTCGTGGCTGCGGGAGCGGCGAACGGAGGCCTCACCACGTCGGATTCCGCGGGGGTTGCGGCTGTCGCGCGCACGCCTCACCGCGCGGTCACAGGTTCGACCGAGCCCGACCCCGAGGTCCTGGTGCTCGCGGTGGTCGTCCCGGCGCGTCTCTACCCGGGCTCGTCGGTCCCGCTCGATCTGACGGTGTCCAACACGGGACGGACGCCACGCACGCTCGACGAGGCAACCGTGACGGCGGCGATCACCACGCCGAGATCGTCGTGCCGCCCGGACAACTTCGCCCTCGTGATGGGACATGGCGGCGACGTGTCGATCCCGGGCGCGGCGACCGTCTCGCTGTCCTCGCGTGGTGTGCCCCGACGCCTCTGGCCGGTGCTCGAGATGCGTGACACAAGGCGCAACCAGGACGCGTGCGCCGGTGTAACGGTGACGCTGCGGCTGACCGGGCGGCGGGCACGATGAGGCGCCGCTCCCTGCTCGCCGCAGCCGCGGCGTTGGCGCTCTGCGTGGCTGCAGGCGGTGTCGCCTACGCGTATCTCACGTCGACAGGATCGGCGACCGCGTCGGTGGTCGTCGGCTCCGCCCAGACCGTGACGATCTCGACGGCCGGGACCCCTTCGGCTCCCCTCCTGCCCGGCGGGTCTGCAGGCGACCTGGTGTTCAGCGTCACCAACCCCAACAGCTATCCCGTCTCCCTCGTGAGCGTCGTCCCCGAGACCGGGGGGACGATCTCCTTCGACCCGGCGCACGCCGCATGCTCGACGACGGACAGCAACCCGGTCGTGACGCTCAGCGTCCCGGGTGCGGACCTGCCGGTGTCGATCCCCGCGAACACGACCATGCCGATCGACCTGGCGGGATCGGTGTCGATGGATGCGGCAGCGACGAACAGCTGCCAGGGCGCGTCGATCTACGTCCCGATCACGATCACGGTGAACTCCGCATGAGCCGGGGGTGCCATGCCGCGCCGCGCGTCCGTCGGACCCTCGGACGACGGTTCTCGGTGGCGGTGATCGCCATCGTGGCCTTCCTCGCGATCGCTGGCGGGATCGCCGTGGCGTACTTCGTCACAACGGACAGCTCGAACCCCGCGCAGGCGCTCGCCGACACGCTCCCGACGGGCGCGACGCCCGGCACGCCGGCGCCCACGCCGAACCCCAACAGCAGCGCCGTGCGGGTGACCTTCGCCCAGTCGAGCACCGTGACCGGGCACACGGCGATCCCCGCGTCCGACTACACCCTGCTGCGCTACCCCGCCGCGGGGGGATCGGCATCGCCGGTCACGGCCGCCTGCAGCGGGACGGGGACCATCACCTGCACGACGACAGCGGTCCCCGACGGGCAGTGGCAGTTCACCGACACGCCGATCTACGGCACGAACTGGGTGGGAACAGAGGGCGCCAAGAGCGCAGCGGTCACGGTCGACACGACGCCGCCGACGGTGACCGCGACGACCATCGGGCAGGCCGCGGGGGCGTTCGTGAACGGCTACGTCAAGAAGTCGACCAGCTACTACGTCTACGCGAACGCGACCGACGGCCCGCTCGGGTCCGGTGTCGCCACCGTCACGGCGAACGTCGCAACCATCACCACCGGGAGCACGGCGGTGGCGCTCACGTCCTCAGGGGGTCCATTCACCTCGCCGTCGGGCGCAACCTTCACCTACCGCAGCGCAGCGCTGACCTCCAACGCGACCGCCGACAGCACGGTCGCGTACACGGTGAACGCGACGGACGTCGCGGGGAACACGTCGGCATACGCGAACAACGGCTCGGCGACCTTCGACACGACGGCGCCGGTCACCTCCCTCTCCCTCAGCAACCAGACGCTGGGCAGCTCGTACCTGACGGGGACGAAGGTCTACTACCGGGGCTCGGCCGCAGGAACCTTCACGATCACGAACTCCCTCTCGGACGCCGAGTCCGGGCCCCATTCGAGCGCCTTCCCCGCCCTGGGCGGGACCGCGACGGGGTGGACGCACACGGCGGGCACCGTCTCGACGCCGACCGGAGGCCCATTCGTCTCGTCGACGTTCTCGTGGACGGCGGGCACGTCGTCGGCGCCCACCGAGGCGATCGTCGGGACCGACAACGTGGGCAACGCGAACACCGCGACCACCTTGACCCTCACGAACGACATCACCGGCCCGACGGGCGGCGCACTGACCGTCAACGGCACCAATGGCACCGCTGGCGGCGCGACCAGCCCGGCGACCACGAACACGGCCTTCACCATCGGGACCAGGACCAACTACTCGGCTGACGCGGGCTCCGGTGTCGCATCGAGCATCCTGACGGTGCAGTCGGGCACCTACTCGGGCAACGCGTGCGGCGCGGCGGGCTCCGGCGGTCCCTTCACGACCCCGACCGTGGTCACCGGGACGACCCAGCCGGGCGGCATCGTCGGCGGGTACTGCTACGTGTACGTGCTGACGGGCACGGACAACGTCGGGAACACGTCGGTCCTCAAGACAACGGTGCCGGTCATCGGGGCCGCCAGCACGCTTGTCTTCACCCAGCAGCCGGCCAGCTCGACCGGCGGGACGGCATTCCCGACGCAGCCCAAGGTCACGATCGAGGATGCGAACGGCAACACCGTGAACAACGACACGGCAACGGTGTCGCTCGCGATCGGCACGAACCCGGGCGGCGGGACGCTCTCGGGATGCAGCGATGTCACGACCGCCGGGGTCGCCGTGTTCTCGGGGTGCAGGATCGACAGGGCGGGGACCGGGTACACGCTGACCGCGACGGACGCGGCGGACGGCATCACGACACCGTCCTCCCCGAGCGGGACCTTCAACATCACCGTCGGCGCCGCATCCCAGCTGCTGGTGTCGCCATCCACGTTCACCCCGAGCGCCGGATCGCCGTTCACCGTCACGCTGACCGCGGCCGACGCGGGTGGCAACACGGTCACGTCCTACACGGGCGTCCACACGACGGCGTGGAGCTCAGCCAACACGAGCCCCGCGGGCAACGCGCCCAGCTACCCCCCGACGGCGGTGACGTTCGCGAGCGGCGTGAGCACGACGACGCTGACCGCGACGCTCTACTCGGCGGGTGCGAACACGCTGAAGGCCGTCGCCACGTACACGGGGACCGCGACGATCACCGTCGCGGCGCTGGCCGGGACGCGCCTCGCGTGGACGTCGCACGCGATGACGGCGGGCACGCTCGGGGGCACCTGCTACTTCGCGTGCACCTACACGGCCGTCGGGGCCGGTGGAGGCACGTTCACGTCCCTGGTCAGCCTCACGGACCTCTACGGCAACCTCGTCGCCAACCCCGGCAGCGCGTTCACCGTGACGGTCTCGGCGTCCGCGGGGTCGCTGACACCGAGCGCGACGGTCACCATCGCGGCAGGCGCCACGACCTCGAGCAGCGGCGGGGACCCGAGCGGGATCGGCCAGATCACCTTCATCACGCAGACCGGTGCCACCTGGGGACCCGACACGCTCTCCATGACGAACACCGGGGGAGTGGCGACCGGCGCCGCGGCGAGCTTCTCCAAGTAGCCCGCCGCCCCGGGCGGCCCGGGCTACGCGGGGTCGCGCTCCAGCGTCTGGCCGCCGGCGAACGTGGTGCCGACGCTGCGCCAGTAGCCCCCGAGCATCTCGCGCGGGGCGATCGTCGTCAGCTCCTCGACCGGGGAGTCGAACAGCTCGAGCTCGGCATCGCCGCTCCACGCCTGGGAGAGCTCGACATCCACGCCGCGCATCGTCACGACCTCGCGGAGCGAGTCGGTGCCGTCCGCCTCGATCGACGACAGGAACCGATGGTGCAGCATCGGCAGGCCGTTGACGAACCCGTTCGCGTCCGCTGGTCCGCGCAGGGTCACCCGGGCCTGGGCGAGCCGGCGGTCGTAGGCGGCGAGCGTTCCCGAGAGGCGTCCTCCGGGCTCGAGCCGCGGTCCGCCGCGCCCGACGGTGACCGGCCGCGACATCTGCACGGACCCGAGCTTCTTCGGATAGCCCTGGAGGTGGCCGCGAACCATCGCGAAGTCCTTGTCGACCCAGATGAACACGCACCGCGACCACAGCTGATCGCGCCACCGGCACCGCACGACCACGAACGCCTCCTTGTACTGCAGGCGGATGGGGTCGTCGAGCTCGCGGCCGTCATCGCTGCACGCCTGCCAGTCCGCCCAGATGAACGCGACCGCCCCTGGGTCCTCGTCGTCGCGAGGGAGGGAGACGTCGTCGGGGAGCAGCGCACGGATGGCCGACGGGTCCGTGCGGTACTCGACGGTGAGCAGGTCGCCCGAGTAGTGCCAGGGCAGCGGCGGGAGGATCGAGGAGCGGCCAGTCGCGGTCCTCGGGAAGCTGAGGCCCTCGGTCACGCGGTCCAACCGCCCGTGAGCGGCTCGAACACGACATGGACCTGTCCGGTCCCGATCGAGTTCTCGTACAGCGAGTACAGGACCCCGGGCGCCGTGCACGCGCGGCCGCCGACCGCCGATGCGGCGATCAGGTAGTGACCGAACCGACCCTCGGGGCGGAAGCGCAGGAAGTCGGGCATGGCGTCGATCACCGCGGCGTGGTCGCCCCGTGCCCACGCGTCGAGGACCTCGTGGTCGGCACGCGCCGCCTCGGGGGTGAAGATGTGCTCCTCGCCGGCGGCCTCGTGGGCGCGCAGTTTCGAGAGCGGCCAGAAGGTGTGGCTCAGCGCCCCCGAGCCGATGAGGAACACCCGGCGGTCGAGCTGGCTGATCGCGTCGGCGACGCACCGGCCGACCTTGAGGAAGTCCTCCGTCTCGCCGGTCTGCGCGAGGCTCACCGTGACCCACCGCTCGTCGCCCTGGAGGAACTGCAGGAGATTGACGGTGCCGTAGTGGATGGGCAGGTTCTCGTCGCTGACGGCCGTGATCCAGCAGTCCTCGATGCCGTCCGCGGCAGCCGCGAGCGCGTGGGCGAACTCCGGGTCGCCCTCGACGTCGAAGGGGACCGACGCCATGCCCCGGGGCAGCTCGTCCGAGGTGAACCTGCCCGTTCGTCTGGCCTGCGCGGCCACGCAGAACTCGACGGTGGTGAACCAGTGGGAGTCGAACACGACGATGAGGTCCGGCTTGAGCCGGTCGATGACCTCGGATCGGACGCGGTGGAGCCCGGTGTACAAGGTGGACTCCTTTCCCTCGTTCAGCTCGCGGCGGTCCCGCTCGGGGAGCACGATCGTCGGGACGTGGGCGATGACCGCCGCGCCAATGACTTCACCCATCGGTGGATCCCTCCATGACTTGGAACATCTTCAGCTCGCTGTAGAAGTCAAGGGCGTAGTCGCCGCCCTCTCGGCCGATGCCGCTGATCTTGCATCCCCCGAACGGGGCGGTGAGATCGCGCACGAGGAAGCAGTTCGTCCAGATCGTCCCGGCCCTGATCGCGTCGCCCATCCGCTCCGCGCGGGCCCGGTCTGCCGTGTAGACGATCGCAGACAGGCCGTACTGGGTGGAGTTCGCGAGCCGGACGGCGTCCGCCTCGTCGTCGAAGGTCTGGAAGGTGAGGACCGGTCCGAACACCTCGCGCTGGACGATCTCGGAGTCGTTCGACGCGGGCTCGATGAGTGTCGGCTCGTACCAGAGGCCACCTTCGCGCCACACCGATCCGCCGAACACGACCGTGTCGCCGGCGGCCCGCGACCGTTCGACGAAGCCCGAGACGCGCGCAAGGTGGTCCGGGTGGATGAGCGGCGAGATCGTCGTCGCTGGGTCGCGCGAGTCACCGAGCACATGGGCCTCGGTGTACCCACGCAAGAGGGCGAGGAACTCCCCGGCAACGCTCGACTCGACGAGCAGCCGGGTGCCCGCGAGGCACACCTGGCCCCCGTCGTCGTACATCTGGGCGGCCTTCCTCGCCGCCGCGTCGAGGTCCGCGTCGGCGAAGACCACGAAGGGTCCCTTGCCGCCGAGCTCGGCGGTGAACGGGACGAGGTTGCGGGCCGCCTCGACCCCGATGAGCCGGCCGGTCTCGGGAGACCCGGTGAAGCTGATCCGTCGGACCCGGGGATCGCCCACGAGCGCGGCGCCGACCTCCTCGCCCAGCCCCTGGACCACGTTCAGGACACCGGGCGGCAGCCCCGCCTCGTCGGCGAGATCCGCGAGGTACGAGCACGCGAGCGGGGACCACTCGGCGGGCTTCAGGACGACGGGGTTGCCCGCGGCGAGCGCCGGAGCGCTCTTCCACGTCGAGAGCATGAAGGGGGCGTTCCAGGGCGTGATCACGACGGTCGGGCCCGCCGGCATCCGCAGTACGGCGTTGTCGGTCCCGTTCGACGACCAGCGCCGCGGCTCATACGCCTCTGCCAGGTCCGCGTAGGCGCGGAAGTTGCGCGCACCGCGGGCGATGACGCGGAGCCGGAGGCTCTCGTGCAGCATGGCCATGTCGAGGCACTCGATCGTCGCGAGCGCCTCGACGTTCGCGTCGATGAGGTCCGCGAGACGGCGCAGCAGCACCCCGCGCCCCGCGACGCCGAGGGCGGCCCAGCCCTCCGCGGCGTCCACGGCTGCGCCGACGGCCGCTGCGGCCGTCTCCGCGTCGCCGCGCGAGACGTCCGCGAGCTTCGACGTCCAGTCGAGCGGGGAGCGGTCCTCGAAGGTGGAGGGGGACGCGACGCGCTGTCCGCCGATGTAGTGGTCGACCGACACCGCGACGCCAGCAACGTCGACACGATGGTCGGGGGTCACGACTCGAACCTCGGACGGATCCGCGGGTACACGAGCTGGTCGCGGGTGGTGGCCGCTGGCCGCCGCTCCCCGCGATGCTCCCAGTCACCCCCGAGGGCAGTCGACAGGACCTCCTCGGTCTCGGTGGGCTGGGCGCCGACCTCGTCGCTGACGGGCGCGGGGCCTTCCACGATCAGGTTCTCGAGGGTCCCGAGGCCCTCGACCTCGACCTCGACCACATCGCCCGGCTGCACGGGACGCGACATCGACGGCGTGCCCGACAAGATGACGTCCCCGGGGACGAGGGTGATCAGGCGCGCCAGGTCCGCCACGAGGTAGTGCATGTCCCAGGCCATCTCGTCGGTCGACCCGGATTGGATCACCGACCCGTTCACCCGTGTCTCCATCGCCTTGGAGCGGAAGTCCCAGTCAGTCACGAGGCCCGGGCCGAGCGGACAGAGGGTGTCGGCGCCCTTCACGCGGAGCATGGAGCCCGCATCGGTGTCGCGGAAGTCGTGGAGCCCGAAGTCGTTGGCGACGGTGTAGCCGGCGATCGACGCAGCCGCCTCGACCACCGTGATGTTCCTGGTCACCCGCCCGATGACGATCGCGACCTCACCCTCGAGGTTCAGCCACCGGCAGTTGCTCGGGCGCACGACCTCGCCGCGGTGCGCGTTGAGCGAGGAGACGGGCTTGTGGAAGTAGGTGGGCGCCGGTGGGAGCTGGATCTGGAACTCGCGGACCCTCGAGACGTGGTTCAGGTGGCAGCAGAGGATCTTCGTCGGCACCGTGGGTGCCAGGTGGATCGCCTCGTCGACGTGCACGCGCCGTCCGTCGGCCGCCGTGAGCCAGTCGCCGTCGCGCCTGACCTGGACCTCAGCGCCACCGAGGAGCACGCGCCGCAGTTCCACCGAATCCCCCTTCTCGAGCGGGCTGCTCGACCGAAAACGATCCTGCCACAGCACCTGTCAGCAGGCCGATGCCCCGGGAGGCTCCATGGTACGTTCGCCGGGGCCGCCGACGGTCGGGGGCGGGGGAGGGGCTATGGCTGGGACCTTCGATCGCGTTCGAGTGCTGTGGCCCGACCATCTGGGGCTCCCTCGCGGCAAGTACATCCCCGCTCGCCTCGCCGATCGCGGCGTCCGGCACTGCACCGGCACCTGGGCACTCGGCTACGACCGCGAGATGACGCCCTACACCCCCGGCTCGAACTGGGAGCTCGGCCTGCCAGACATGGAGGCCGTCTTCGACGTCGCGGACATCCGCGAGGGCTGGGAGGAGGGGACCCGAGTGGTCGTCGCCGACCTCACGCGCAACGGCAGCCCCGTCGCGGTGTCGCCGCGAGCGGCGCTGCGCAAGGCGGTCGCCGACTGGGAGGCGAAGGGCCTCGCCGCGATGGCCGGGATCGAGCTCGAGGCGTACCTGCTGGAGCCCGACGGGCACGGCGGGTTCCGGGCGATCGACACCCCGGGTGCCTTCGTGTACGGCACGGGTTCGGCTGTCGACCCCCACGGCGTGGTCGACGACATCTGGGCGACGGCTGAGGGCGCGGGACTCCCGCTCGAGTCCGTCAACTCCGAGTACGACAACGGGCAGTTCGAGTTCACCCTCCGCTACGCCGACGCGCTCAAGGCTGCGGACGACATCTTCCTGTTCAAGCTGCTGGCACGCGAGGTCGCCTTCAAGCGGGGTTTCCTCCTGACCTTCCTCGGCCGCCCGTTCTCGGACCGCGGGGGGTCGGGCCTCCACCTGAACCTCAGCTGGTCGGACCCCACCGGGCACAACGTGGTCAACGACCCTGCGACGCCCGACCAGATCAGCGACTTCGCGAAGTTCGCGATCGGCGGGATGCTCGAGCACCATCGTGCGCTCGCGGGTCTGTGCGCGCCGACCGTCAACGCCTACAAGCGGCTCAAGCCGGCGCAGCTCTCGGGCTACTGGGCGAACTGGGGCTACGACCACCGGGGCACGACCATCCGGATCTCGCCCGAGCGCGGGGAGGGCGCCCGGCTCGAGCATCGCCTGAGCGACGGCGCGGCGCCCGTCCATGTGGCGCTCGCAGCCGTCCTGCAGGCCTCACTGCTCGGGGTCGAGGGTGGCTTTGATCCCGGACCGCCTGAGGGCGGCAACGGCCTGGACGTCGTGGAGGCCACGGTGGGCACACCCCCGAACCTCGGAGAGGCCCTCGACGCGCTGGAGCTCGACACCGCGCTCGTCGATGCGGTCGGCGCCGAGCTCGTCGCCCAGCACCTCGCGGTCAAGCGCACGGAGTGGCAGAGCTTCCTCGAGGCCGTCACGGACTGGGAGCTTCGCGAGTACCTGCCGTTCCTGTGATCCAGGTTGGTCGCGCCCTGCGGGTGCAGCGATCGGAGCCACACGCTCAGTAGAGTGCAAGTTCTCGAAGTTGACGACCTTGGGAGGGCGCAGGTGCAGGCGTATCGGGGGACGCGAGCCGGTGTGCTCGGTCGTGCCGCCTCCACCGTGGTCCTCGCGTCCGTGCTCCTCGTCTCGGGGCTCGGTGCGACCTCGCTCGCGTCCGTGGCGGCCAAGCGCGTGTTCCACGTGGCACCGAGCACGAGGCTCAAGAACCACGAGGTCGTGACGGTTACCGGATCGGGCTTCAAGCCCCATGAGCAGATCATCGTGCTCGAGTGCCTGGCGACGGCGACGGGCGCCGCACAGTGCGACATCGCTGACGCGTCGTCGGTGACGACCTCCGGCAAGGGTGCCCTCCCGAAGACGACCTTCCATGTGCGGACGGGCAAGATCGGCGACGGGACGTGCGGAACGACGTCGTCGAACCTCAAGGACTGCGTCATCAACGCCGGGACGGTGAACGGCACGGACACCGCGACGGTGGCGATCACCTTCAGGGCACCGTCGACGCAGTAGCGGCGGATCGGATCTCCGGCAGCTGTCCGGGCCGGAGGCAGGGTCGCGTGCTGTGCGGACGGGGAACGGGGGACTGGCGATGAGCGACGGGGGCGTCTCAGGCTTCGAGGCCGTGCAGGCCCCGTCCGCGCCCGCGCAGGCTGCGGAGGACGCGCATCCCCGCTCGATCCGCCCGAGCCTCGGTCTCGCGGTCCTGCTCTCCATCCTGTTCCTCACGTTCCTCGACAACACCGTCATCAGCGGCGTGCTCGCCAACATCCAGGAGCAGCTCCATGCGGGCGTCTCGGAGCTCCAGTGGGTCGTCGGCGGCTACGCCCTCGCATTTGCGAGCCTGATGCTCATCTGCGGCTCGCTCGGGGACAACTTCGGGCGCAAGCGGCTCATGCTGATCGGGGTCGGGATCTTCTGCGCCGGGTCGGTCGTCTCGGCGCTGGCGGACTCGTCGACGATGCTCGTCGTCGGCCGCGTGGTCATGGGCGTCGGCGCGGCCGCATCAGAGCCGGGGACCCTGTCGATGATCAGGCACATCTACCCCGACAGCCGCCGTCGCGCGCGAGCGCTCGGCGCCTGGGTCGCGGTGTCGGGCCTCGCGCTCGCGATGGGACCCGTCATCGGCGGGATCCTGGTCGGCATCTACTCGTGGCGGGCGATCTTCTGGTTCAACCTCGCCTACGGCGCCGTGGTGCTCCTCGTGGCGGTCCTCGTGCTTCCCGAGAGCGTGAACCCGGTCAGGAGGCGCATCGACATAGGCGGGGCGGTCCTCGGCGCCCTTGCGATCGGCCTCGCGACCTACGCGACGATCGCGGGGGAGACCGCCGGATACCGAGCGAGCTGGATCGTCTCGCTCTACGTGCTCGCCGTGCTGTCCCTGATCGGGTTCATCGTCGTCGAGCTGCGGGTGGCCGAGCCGATGCTCGACCTCGGTTTCTTCCGGCGCCCGCCGTTCGCTGGATCCACGATCGTGGCGTTCACGAGCTACTTCTCGATCTTCTCGATCTTCTTCTTCGTGGCGCTCTACCTCGAGGTGATCGCGTCGGTCGGCGCCTACAGCCTGGCGCTCGACTTCCTTCCGCTCCTCGGCGGGATGGTCGTGGCGTCGTTGGTGACCGGCCGCTGGGTCGGCGCCGTGGGCTCCAGGATCCCCATGACCGTGGGGTGCGTGCTCGCAGCGCTCGGCGTGCTCCTGACCGACCTCGTGATCTCGCCCTCGGCGGGCGTGTGGACCGTGGGTCTCACCATGGGTCTGGCCGGCGTCGGCTTCGGGATCGTCCTGGTGCCGGTGACCTCGTCGGCACTCGCGAGCGTCCCTGCCGAGAGCTCGGGGATGGCGGCCTCGACGACGAACACGAGCCGCGAGCTCGGGGCGGTGGCCGGCGTCGCGATCCTGGGGTCCATCGTCAACGGCCAGCTGACGGTGTACCTGACGAGCAGGCTCATCGCGATCGGGATCCCGGCCGTCTACCGCTCGGAGATCCTGAACGCGGTGACGACGGGATCGCTCGACGCCCAGGCGAGGGGCCTCGCCGGGCACAGCAGCGCCCTCGTGCGCGAGTACATCGAGAAGATCGTCGCCGCCGCGTACGGCGCGTTCAGCCACGGGCTCGACATCGCGCTCGGCCTCTCCGTCGCGCTGCTCGCGATGTCCGCGGTCGTCGCCTACGTCACGGGCACGTCCGAGCGCACGGCGCCGTGGCGTCGAAGCGGTCGGTCACGCGGACCGATCGAGGCGGATCCGACCCCTACGGCGAGCTGACGGCGCCAGGCACGGCCATGGCCGCGTCGAGCGGGTCCCGATGCGTCCGCTCGCGGAGCTGGATGACGATCGTGATCGTGAATCCGATGAAGAAGATGCCCTCGACGATGCTGCCGGCGACGTTGAAGAGGTAGGCGACGGCGAGGCCGGGGTAGGCGATGACGGCGCCGAGCATCAGGCCCCGGTAGGTGGCAGGGATGCGGCCGCTGTGTCCACGCGTGCGCTGGTACGCGAAGACCAGCGCCACGGTGATCGCGCCGAACTCGGCGATGCCCGCGACGACATGGAGGTACTCCTGGATCGAGAGTTGGAAGTGCCACTCCTGGGCCTTGCACGCCGAACTGATCTCGTCGGGACAGGTCTCTGGGAACAGGCCGCCGAGGGCCGCGGCGACGCCGAAGACCACCATCGAGACCCACTCCCGCAAGCCGCCGTGGAGGGACCACCAGCCGACGGCGAGGAACGCGAGCACGAAGAGCACCCCCGAGATGAGGTCCGCGTGCTGCATCTCGGTCGCGTACGGCTGGCCGGTGACCTCCAGGTTGCTGAACAGCTCGTTCGGGGACCGCAGGAGGCTGGGCCGGAAGAGCACCAGGACCCACCAGTTGTAGAGCACGAGGCCCGCGACGCCGAAGCCCCATGCGAGCACCGCCCTGGGCGCAGCCACGCGGGACCCGTTCATCGGCGCCGGTCTACCAGCACGACCGGATCGACGTGCGCAGCGGCGAGCGCTGCCGGTCTTTCCCACCGCGCGCCCGCCCCGACGGTCGATACTGTGAAGGTGAAGGAAGGTGACCATGCCTGAGACCCAGTTCACGATCGGAGCCGCAGTGCGCTGCGTCGATGGCGAATGCGGCACGCTGATCCGCGTCGTGATCGATCCCGTGGCGCGCGCGGTGACGCACGTCGTCGTCGAGCCCGAGCACCGCGGCGGGCTGGGCAAGCTGGTGCCGCTGGAGCTCGTGGAGTCCGTGGGGGACGAGGTCGTCCTCAGGTGCACGCTCGAGGACCTCTCGAAGCTCCGGTACGCCGAGGAGACCGACTACCTACCCGGTGCCAGCGGGTACCTGGGCTACGACTCGGGCACGGTGCTCCCGCTCCCGTACTACGGCCTCGGGCCGGGCAACAGCTCGCTGCCGGTCAAGTACGACCGGGTGCCGCTCGGCGAGGTCACGATCCGCCGGGGCGACCCTGTGCACGCGACAGACGGTGACATCGGCAAGGTCCAGGGACTCGTCATGGACCCCGTTGACCGGCACGTCACGCACATTCTCCTGCAGGAGGGGCACATCTGGGATCGCGAGGAGGTTGCGATCCCGA
>Ga0181534_10000595_pt1 | contig 25224 bp, 14 predicted proteins | sample PEATcosm2014_Bin_37_FD_119758 | JGI IMG/M metagenome (GOLD analysis project Ga0181534, IMG submission 119758) | Peatland microbial communities from MTU Mesocosm Facility, Houghton, MI, USA - PEATcosm2014_Bin17_10_metaG | ecosystem: Environmental > Terrestrial > Soil > Wetlands > Peat | place...
CTCAATTTATTCATCACCGCCTCCCCAGCAGTTCTCTGTTAATACATGCGCCTTTACCGACACTGCGCAAACTTTGCCGCTGAATTGTTATTAATGAACCCCAACAATAGCCAAGCGCCCATCCTTTCATAGTCTTATCGTGAAAGGATGGGCTGCCCAGAGTTACGATGGAAAACGGTTGGCGCGCTTGGCTATTTCTGCCGTGAGTTCCGCGGGATCAACCGCAAAGAAGCGTACCGGATTTCAATGGGTAGGAACCAGCGGACGACTTGGCGACAAGATCTCTCGCTCACTCCGCCTGTTCTCCTTGATGGTGTACATGGCGGCATCTGCGGCGCTCAGCAGGCTGTCGCGGGTGGCGCCGTTCGCGGGATAGATGGCGATTCCGACGCTTGCGCTCCCGTGCACCGTGCAGCTTTCCCAGGTGAATGGCTGCTCAAAGCTGCGCTCCAGGCGCAGAGTAATCTCCTCAACGTCGGCGCGGACGCGTACGTGGGGCAAAATGACGGCAAACTCGTCCCCACCGAGTCGCGCCAGGATGTCGCCGGGACGCAGTTGGCGCTTCATGCGCAGAGCCACTTCCTGCAGGTAGAGATCTCCTATGTGGTGCCCGAACCGGTCGTTGACCTGCTTGAAATCGTTCAGATCGATAAAGAGCAGCCCGAAGACGCTGGCCGATTGCCGCGCGGCCTCAATCGCGGTCTCGATCTGCTTTTCGAAGGAGAACCGGTTGTGAATGTCGGTGAGCAGGTCGAACTCCGAGCGATGCAGGAGATCGGAGTAGAGCCGCGAGGTCTCGATGGCCAGCCTGGCCAGCCCCGCCGCCTGCGCCAGAGACTCGATTTCAACGGGGCGCGGCTTGGTGTGCGGGCCGAAGGCGGCGCAGATCACGCCCAGCGCGGGTCCGGAGTGGGAGAGAATCGGCTCCTCGACGAGACGCAGTCCAGCCCGTGCGCTCTTTGAGAGAAAATCGCCCAGGGTGGCGCCAGCCTCCACTTGAATCCAGCAGGGCACCCCGCCCAGCCGCGCTGAGACCAATTCATTGATGCCCTCCAGAATCTCCGCCAGCGGCCGGAAGTTGGTGATGTCTTCTAGAATCTTCCCGCGCCCGCGCTCGAGGTCGGCCATTGCGGCGTTGCGCAGGCGGGCCCGGCGCTCTGTCCTTATGGCCCGGATGCCGATGATGAAGATGAGAACCAGCAGGATCGCGATCAGCCAGACGAGATTGCGCACATTCAGCAAGGACGGTTGCGCCACCACCTCGATGTCGTCGAAGGAGCGTAGCAGGACATCGCTGTCGGCCGGACCCTCAAACGGATTGGTGCTGTACGATAGCGATGTGATGCCGGTGACGCGAACCGTTGCGCCCACCGGAACCTGCTTCATGGGTGGCAACTGGAAGCCCAGATCCTCGTCGATATGCCGGTAGACAACCGAGAAAAGATTGCCGCCGGCGGTGAGCAGATATTTATCCTGGTACTTTTCCCGACCTTCTTCGACTACTTTCCCTTCAATTGAAATCAGGTTGAAGGCATTCGCGCCTGAAATCAGTTCGTCCCATCCGATTCTTCGCGGCGCAATGGGCAATCGCCGGTGGCTGTCTTCCACCTCGGCGGCGGTGAGGGTAAGCACTCGATTGCGGACGGCGGGGTAGCCCAGCGCGGTGGCCCGGTCGCCGATGTTCAGCGGCTGTTGATCTTTAGTCTCGATCCACAGGCTCCTGGCGCCGTTCTGCAGCACCACCGCCGCCCCGGGAAGGTAGTACGTGATGGTTCCCTCCACCCGCACCCGCTCCGACAGGTCCTGCACATAAGAGTGCTCAAGGATATTGTCCATCGGGGTGGTGGGGAGCGCGCCGGCGCCACTGGGAGCCGGCGCGAGAATCTTTACGTCCGAGAGCGCGGGCACCTTCAGAATGGTTCCTGTCAACTGTCTTTTGCTATCGAAGATTGCACCCGCGGAACCGGCCACTTAGACTTCGGCGCCGGGCAGTTTCTCGAGCATGTTGCCGTCGGTGCTGTTGATGATGGCGTCGATGAATCCACCGTCAATCGACAACTCCAGGTAAATATTCGACACGTTCCCGTATGTGACCAGGTCCGCGCTTCTCACCGTTCCGCTCACCTTTACACGCAGGCAGTCGAAATCGGAGCGAACCAGCTGCATGTAGCTGGCGGGCACGGGGGCCGGGGCCGCTCCGTGGCTCAGGACAGTAACGCTCTCGGCCACGATGGAGGGGCGGAAACCAGCCTCGGTCTCTCCGCGCAACAGAACGCGGTCACCGGGCGTCAGCGTCAGGTTCTGCGGCGCGTCCGCATAGATGGCTAAACCGCCGTCCTGGACGAAAAGGCCGCTGCTGCCCCTGATGTAGTACGTGACTGTAGCCTCGATGGCGACGGGGATGGTTTTGGCTGCCTCAACGTTGTTCAGTGAATGAAGCGCGGCAACGGACGTGATCGTGGCAGGTGGAGAGGCGGCGGCAAGCGCGGAAGATACGGTAACAATCGCCATGGCTACGATGCGGCCACAGAACCGGAACCGCGACTGGATTCGCGTATGGAGTTGCCGGGTTCCTCGCCGGTGGCTCATGTGACAATGCTCGATTTCTCAATCTCCCACAAACAACTGCTGCAATGCCAGCGCAAATACGCACAGCCGCCAAAAAACCGCCGCGCACCCGGTGCGGATGCAGGCAAGTCCATCTGCTTTGCGGGCACTGCTGCCGGGACGCACACCGACCGTACGCCCGGATGTGAAGAGCGTGTTTGCGCCTTACATACGTACTATCGGCAGTTCGTCCCCTCGACGATAGGGCCTATTCTTGTGAGGCGGGACTCCCATTATTGGATTCCAACGTATGGGGATGGGCGGATCTGGGGCTTGCAGATCATTTCGCACGGTTGTAACTGCATCCTGCTCACCCGAATACGCGCCGGCAGTTCCGGCCTTTGCATACCGCAATCCGGTGACAAATGCCCCGTTTCATATACTGGAGCTATGGCAAAGCCGGCAAAATGCGGATGGCGCCTTGAGGAAGCCGCGCGGTCAGGCGGCGCGTTGCGCATTGCCGGCGTGGACGAGGTTGGCCGTGGACCACTTTTTGGGCCAGTTGTGGCCGCTGCGGTGATTCTGCAAAAAGGCTGCCATCTGCCCGGTCTTGACGATTCCAAGAAGTTGTCTGAGAAGAAGCGCAACGCAATTGTCCCGGAGATTCGCTCGAACGCCGTCGCCTGGGCCATCGCCGCCGTGGACGCCGAGACGATTGACCGCATCAACATTCGCCAGGCGTCGCTGCTGGCGATGCGCCGGGCTGTGGAGCAACTGGCGCTGAGTCCGGATTTTTTACTGATTGACGGTCGCGACACAATTGACTGGGACTGCCCGCAACAATCGGTGATTCACGGAGACACGCTGAGCCTGTCGATTGCCGCGGCCTCGGTGTTGGCCAAGGTGCATCGCGACCGCCTGCTCGTCGAGCTGGATCGCGAGTACCCCGGTTACGGACTTGCCGAGCACAAGGGATACGGCTGCCCCGCGCATCTTGAGGCCCTCGAACGCCTCGGACCAACGCCGCTGCATCGCAAGAGCTTTCATCCTGTGGCGCAGTCGGTGCTACAATTTCGCGAATCTTGATCTTCTTTGATCGTGCTGGCGAGGACGCCAGCACGACGGCCGGTCTGGAGACCGGCGCTACATTCCAGACCGGCGCTACAGTTCGTCCATTGCACAATCAAACGGTCAGGAAACTAGTCGCCGGGTTGGGGAACTACTGCCTTCTTTCGTTGCTTGTAACTCTGCACCCAGTTGAGTATCGGCCTTGCCGCCAGCAGCACCGCCAACGAAATCGTCATATTCAGCGGAGCCAGCACTCCCGGTTTTACTTGCCACCAGTAGTGAATGATTCCGCAGACCGCGGCCAGATAGACCAGCTTATGCAGCCGGTTCCAGCTCTTGCCGCCCAGTTTGCGGATTGCCCAATTGGTCGATGTCGCAGCCAGCGGAACCAGCAACAGCCATGCGGCAAAGCCGATAAAGATAAAGCGGCGCTTGGCGATGTCGTCGGTGATGGCGTGCAGATCGAAATTCGAGTAGAGCGCGACGTAGGTGAGTAGATGCAGCGTGCCGTAGAAGAACGCGAAGAGTCCCAGCAGGCGGCGGAATTTGATGAGCCAGACTAACTTTGGCGATAACTTGCGCAGTGGCGTTATGGCCAGCGAAAGAATCAGCAGCAGCAGCGTGTCATAGCCAGTAGTTAGCGCAAACTTCGCGGTGGGGTCGGGACCAAGGGTATTGGCGAACGCCTGATAGACCAGTTGCCCCAGTGGAGCGAGGCAAGCAAGCCAGGTAAGTATCTTGAGCAGGATGAGTGTTGTTTTTTTCATAGCCTTTCAGTGATAGCGGAGTTAGTAACATTGCCACGCCACCCCCGCTAACATGCGCGCAGCGCCGCTAAAAATACTTTTTCAGGTCCATGCCATTGTAGAGAGAGGCGACCTGGTCGCCGTAGCCGTTGAACATCAGCGTGGTTCTGCGCTGCGCGTAGAAGGGCTGGCCGATGCGGCGTTCGTAGGCCTGGCTCCAGCGGGGGTGGTCCACTTTGGGATTGACGTTGGAGTAGAAGCCGTATTCCTGCGGACCCTGATCGTTCCATGTAGTGGGCGGCTGCTTGTCGAGGAAGCGGACGGCAACGATGGACTTGGCGGATTTGAAGCCGTACTTCCACGGCACAACGATGCGCACCGGCGCGCCGTTCTGGTTGGGCAGCACCTCGCCGTAGAGTCCGAAGGTCAGGAGCGTCAGCGGGTTCATCGCCTCATCCATGCGCAGCCCCTCGGAATAAGGCCAATAGATGGTCGATTCCGATGTCCACTTCTCGATCTTCTTATCGTAGTAAGAGAGAAACTGGACAAACTTTGCGCTGGGCAGCGGGTCGCACTGCTTGATGAACTCTGAGAGCGAGTAACCGACCCAGGGAATGACCATGCTCCATGCCTCGACGCAGCGATGGCGGTAGACGCGGTCTTCGAGCGGGCGCAGCTTGAGCAGCGTATCGATGTCGAAGGTCTTGGGGGTTTTGACTTTGCCTTCAATGCGCACGGTCCAGGGACGCGTCGGCAGTCCGCCGGCGTTTTTCGAGGGTTCGGTCTTGTCGACGCCAAACTCGTAGAAGTTGTTGTAGGTGGTGAGGGCCTCGTAGGTGGTCAACTCTTCGCCGGTAGTGGTGAGCGGGCTTTTGACGGTTTGCAGTTTGGTTCCGGCAAGGACGCGCGTGCCGGGATTGAAAATCTCCGCGAGCCGCTCGGCGCCGATGGCAGCCGCGCCCACTGCCGCAACAGTGGAGGCGGCTGAGCGTAGAAACTTGCGGCGGTTCAGATACAGATCCTTGGGCGTAATGGCCGAGGAGGGAATATCCGGCGGTTTACCGATAAACATGTAGGACCTCGTGCGCGGGAAGCCGCTGTTGTAAGTGTTTGACGCTTGCCAACTCGGTGACGTTACAGGATTTCTTTATCGACCGCAAACGGCCATTGCCTGAGCCTTTTGGCTCGAAAGAGATAAATCAGTGTGCCTGAGAGGCCGATTGCTGCCGCGACAACCAGCCCGCCTAATGCTTGAGTGCGATTGACGAGGATGAAGATGAATCCCGCGATGGCGATAAGCGGAGGCAGTGGGTAAAGCGGCATCTTGAAAGGCCGGGCGAGTTCAGGCCGCTGAATGCGCAGCAGAACCACTCCAGCTTGCTGCAAAAAGAACTGGAGCAGAATACGCGTAACCACCAGCATGGTGATGACCTGTGAGAGCGAGAAAAAGCAGAAGGCCGTGGCGATCAGTCCCAGAGCCACGAGAGAGCGGTGGGGAATCTTGTGGCGCGGATGGACGGCGGCGAGGAAGCTGAAGTAGTTGCCGTCGCGGGCCGCCGCATAGGGCACGCGGGAGTAGCCGAGCAACAACGAAAAAACCGAGGCAAAGGCCGTCCAGATGATGAGCGCGGCCATCAGCCTGCCCGCCCACTGGCCAAAGGCGGATTGGGCGATGTCGGCGACGAGTTGCACTCGGAGAACGGCGCTTTGCGCGGCTTGGCCGAGATGCCCGGAGGCATCGTGCAATGCAGGCAGAGCGGCGAGATTCATCGCGACGTAAAAGGCAGAGACAAAGAGCACTGAGAGCAGAATTGCGCGGGGGATTGTCTTCTCGGGCTTGCGCACCTCGCTGCCGAGAAAAGTGATGTTGTAGTAGCCCCAATAACAATAGGTCGCGAGCAGCGTGGCCTGTGCAAGTCCGCTGATCGCTAATGAAATGGGGAGGGTAGCGGAGATTGGCATCTGCCAGCCACCGGATGCCGCGGCGTGGGCGAAGCCTGAATAAATCACTCCGGTAATCGCTGCCAGCACACCCACAAACATGACCCATGCAAGGCGCGTCACCGCGTTGAGGTTGCGATAGAGGAGAGCCACCACCAGCAGGCAGGAGGCGGCAGCGGCCACGTTGGAAAAATGCAGCGCGGGCAGGGCAGCAATTGGCGCTTGGTCCAGAGATGGCCAGAACCAGGCCAGAAAACTGGACAGGCCGATGCAGCCCGAGGCGATGGAGAGAGGCGCGGTGAAGCTCAACTGCCAGACGTAGAGAAAGCTGAGCCAGTTGCCCGCGCGGTTGGGTCCGTAGATTTCTCGCAAGAAAGCGTACGAACCGCCAGCGCGTGGAAAGGCCGCGCCCAGCTCTGCCCAGACGAGGCCGTCGGCCACGGCGATCACCGCGCCCAGCACCCAGGCCCAGACGGAGAGCCGCGCCCCGGCTGCCGCGATGACCAGCGGCAGCGTGATGAACGGGCCGACGCCGATCATTTCCAGCATGTTGAAGAGAACAGCGGAGCGCAGGCCGATGCGGCGTTCGAGAGCTTGTGTGCTGGCGGCGGTGGTTGAAGAAGAAGACATGGGGTGAATTCGCTCCCCGGATTGTACACTGACGGGAAGATGTTCCTTTTCGAGAGAATTCAACGAGCAGTAGCGGGCGCGGCTTTGGCCGGGCTGATGGGGTGGTTTGCAGGCGTAGGCGTACTGGCGGCGCAACAGGCGGCGCGCCTGGCTCCGCCGCAAAACCCGGTTCTGATGCAGAGGGATGACGCGGCGGGGCCTGAGGCGAATGAGATTGCAGAACCGCTGCCGGAGGATCGCGGTGCGGCGGGGCTGGAAGAATCGCTGCGGCGGTTGGGAACAACGGCCAGCGCGATGGTGATTGTTGCTCATCCCGACGATGAAGACGGCGCGCTGATGACGTATCTCTCGCGCGGCCTCGGCGTGCAGACAATTCTGTTTACGCTGACGCGCGGCGAGGGCGGGCAGAATGAGATGGGCGAGGATTCGTACGATGCGCTGGGTCTGATCCGGACCAATGAGCTGCTGAAGGCTGATGAATATTACGGCGTGAAGCAGTTGTGGGGTACGGAGGCGGATTTTGGCTTCTCGAAAACGCAGGAAGAGGCCTTTGCGCGCTGGGGCCACGACCGGGTTTTGTATGATGCGGTGCTGGCCGTCCGGCAAGAGCGTCCGCAGATACTTTTGTCCACGTTTGTCGGCGGAGTATCGGACGGACACGGGCAGCACCAGGTCTCGGGGGAGATTGCGCAGGAGGTTTTCAAAGCCGCCGGCGACCCGAAGGTCTTTCCTGAGCAGTTGCAGCCGGGCAAGGATGGCAGGCCGGGTTTGCAGCCCTGGCAGCCGCTGGCGGTCTACTCGATGGTTCCCTTTGCCCGGATCAAAGAGGGAAAGATCTTTGACTACGCGACAGGCAAGTGGGCACCGGCGCGCTTCAAGAATTATGTGACGGGCGAATGGATCGAGGGCGCGTTGTCAGCGGATGTGACGATTCCGGTTGGGAATCTGGACCCGGTGCTGGGACGCAGCTACGCGCAGATTGCCCGCGAGGGCTGGGGACAGCAGAGGTCGCAAAATGGCGGGGCGAACCCGGCGCTGAGCGGCCCGCAGACGACGAGTTATCACCTGTGGGCGGTTGCGCCGCAAGCGGCGGCAAAGCCGGGAGCGATTGCGACGAATGACGATCTCTTTCACAACAGCAAAGTCAATATCGATACCAGTTATTCGGGGCTGGCGCGGCTGGTGAGAGGGACTCCGCCGGATGATCTGACGACCGATTTGCGGCAGATTGACGACGGCCTCGCGAAGTTCCACGCGGAGCGTCAAGGGCAAAGTGGGAGCGATCTTGCACATAAACTGCAGACGGTTTTCTTCTTTGCTGAACAGCCATATATTCGACTGACCTTCAGCGATATCAACGGGAAGATAGACAGTACCCCAGGCCTCAGAGATGTTTTGTTCGAGCTGAGGGGCAAGATGAATGATTTTCAGAGGACTTTCGAGCACCTGTACGGCATTGATCTGGTGGCATTCACGACCAAATCCTCCAATATAAAGGACGGGGGAGCGGATGAGAGTTCGCGCAGCGTTTACCCTGGCGAAGAAGTGAATCTACGCCTTCACTTTACACACGCGTCGCCAGAGGTTCACCTCGGCAGTATTTACCTGCACGCTGGACCGGAGGCGGTTGGCTTTTTCGGTCCAACCACGCGGAATATCAACCCTCTCAGCACCTCTTCGACTGAGAGCAGCGACGACTCCATTTATCAGATTCAAATTCCCGCGGATGACGACATTACAAAGCCGTACTTTACGCGCCCGAACATTGAGCAGCCCTACTACGACATCACACAACCCAAATACCGGTTGCGGTCATTTGCTCCTTATCCGCTAACACTCTGGGCGGAGCTTAAAATCGACGGCATTGGCGCTGGTTTGCCAATTGAAGTGGGGCAGGTAGTGCAGACAATGCAGCGCGTACCTGGAGTGGGCGGGGTTTACCAGCCGCTGGTGGTGACTCCGTTGATTGGCGTGCGCATGGAGCCGCAGGCGCGAATTTTGCCGCTGGATGGTTCGGCCCTGCCGGTAAACGTGACGGTTCACACGGAGACAGCAGCGGAGGGAACGGTTGCGCTCAAACTGCCAGCGGGATGGAGAGCGAATCCTACCGAGGCGAAATTCAGCACGAAGGACGCGGGGGATACGGAGCCGATTGTCTTCGATGTGAGTCCTGAATCAACAGCGGCGACTGTCGTTGCAGAAGGCTCGTACACGATCGGCGCCGTTGCTCGCTCAGGCGGCAAGGAATACACCACCGGCTGGCAAAGCATCGGCTACACGGGGCTGCGACCGTACAACCTTTATAAGGCAGCCGAGTTGAAGACCCGCAAAGTGGATGTGAAGCTGGCCGCAGGGCTGCGGGTGGGCTATGTGATGGGTTCCGGCGATACTATCCCCGCTGTATTGGATGGGCTGGGCGTTCAGGCGCATCTGCTGACCGACACGGAGCTGACGTGCGGAGATTTATCGGCCTGGAATGTGATTGTGATCGGCATCCGCGCTTACTCGGTGCGGACGGCGCTGACCGAAGCCCAGCCGCGGCTGAATGAGTTCGTGAAAAACGGCGGGACGCTGCTGGTGCAGTACCAGAGCGCCGACTTCCCTGCCCCGCTGCGGATTACGCTGGGCCGGTCTCCGGAGCGGGTCGTAGATGAAGCAGCGCCGGTGAAGCTGCTTAACCCGGCCAATCTTCTTCTCACCTCACCGAACGCAATCTCGTCCGCCGACTTCAGCGGCTGGGTTGAGGAGCGGGGTCATTCCTTTGCCGAGTCCTGGGATGCGGGCTACACGGCGCTGACCGAGACCGCCGACCCCGGGCAGGATCCGCAGCGGGGCGGGTTACTGGTGGCGCATCCCGGCAAGGGGACGTATATTTATGCGTCTTACGCGCTGTACCGGCAGTTGCCGGAGCTGGTTCCCGGAGCTTACCGGCTGTTGGCGAATTTGCTGAGCGCGAGGCAGGCCAGCGCGCGCTAAGTAAAAATAACTTGAGCCGAGAAATTTAGCCTCAGGGGCTAACGCCCATTCTTATTTTGCAGCATTTGCGGCATGACTGAAGTCATGCCCTGATACAAAACCGGAGTCTCTCGGAGTATTTCAACAAGTGCGTAGAATATGACCTCTTCTCCTCCAATCGATTGAGATTAGCCTAATCCAATGGTTGGTTGTACGCGTACCCCTCGGCCTTGATGCTGAGAGGGCACACATGAAAAAACTTTCACTTTCCCTGCTCATTCTGCTGGCTTCGGCCAATTTGTACGCGCAAGGCGGCTCGACAAACGCCGCCCCCAGCGGTTTTTTCAACCAGTGGATGGCCCGCACCTCGGCCACACAAGCCAAGCAGCCGATCTGGCCGGTTCCTCTGGTCACAACGTATACCGGATTGATTCAGGTGGCGCGCACGGACATTGTGCGCCAAGTTGCGCCGGCCCTCACTGACACCTGGAACCTGGATAACAGCAAGGGAGTCAATGTAGTTCCGTGGGCCAACACTGAATTTGCTGTCGATCTGCCGCCTTACATCCAGCACAACACGACGGCTGTGGATGGCTTTGGGGATTTTTCGTTTCTGGCCAAGTACCGCATTGCCAGCGGCAACGCGCAGCACGGCAATTACACGTTGAGCGCCTGGGTGCTGACCACCATCCCTTCGGGCGATCACAAGAACGGCTCGACCAATGCCAGCGTCCAGCCCAACGTTGGCGGAGGCAAGGGCTTTGGGAATTTCGACGTGCAGACCTCGATTGGCGCAACGCTGCCCACAGGCACTCCTGCAACCACTACTGCCGGACGTCCTGTTCTCTGGAATACCGTGGCGCAGTACCGCGTGGCCAAGCTCTTCTGGCCGGAGATTGAGAGCAATGCGACCTTCTACAAGGGCGGCAGCAACGACGGCAAGACGCAGGAGTTCATCACGCCTGGGCTGATTGTGGGCAAATGCGGGTTGCATCCGTCCGAACCCAAGTCGCGCCCCGGCCTGGCCTTCGGCGCAGGGATGCAGATTGCGGCGAGCAAGGCGCACAGTTACAACCATGCGCTGGTTCTGACCGCGCGATGGATTTTCTAACCAATCAAGGTGGTCTGTGGGCGTTGCAGGGTTCACAGACCGGCTTGATTGGGAACAGAGCACGTTTGCGAACCTGATTAATTTCTTGCCACTGAGCCGGTGCGGTAACTGCCGGGATTTATTCGGAAATGCCCTTGCATCCAGCGCGCATTTTCTTTTAAGCTGCTTACATCAGGCGAGGCCGTAAAGCCGCCGATATTCCGCATTCATCCCGCACCGAGCTGTGGCGGGGCTATTCTTCCACAAAATCTGTAGGACTTTATGCCGGAATCAATTGCATTTTTTTGCAATTTATTCATCGTTCAATCGGGCAAACGAAGAGTCCCCGTGATTGTTTTTGGGTGGCGACCCTGTTTTTTGCTGGCTGATTCCTGCCTCACGATTCTTTTCTGAGGGGCGTGTTTTTCGGCAGGCGGGCGGATGGAGATTTCGCCGTAAACCCTTCCAACGTCTAGTAGAACTGCCATAAACCACATTGTAAAAATCGGTTGAATTCATCAACCATTCATCAATTTCTGCGAGTGTAGTTGATGGAACGAGCCGGGGGAGTTGCGCCTGTAGGGGAACTTTCCAAGCAGAGTGGTTCTATTCCGCGGAAAGCCGGGATCAGTGATGAATTTCCGCTCAGGAATTCCGGGGCCGCTTGCAGGCAGATGTTTGACGATCGATGCGGCTCGAGCCGCATACCTACTTGTTTGAGAGGAAAAGAGAGGCCTAATGAACTTGCAACTCAAGACTGCTGCCGTGGCAATGCTTGCAGCTAGCCTAATGGCTACCAGCGCATATTCCCAGAGTCCGGCGCCCGCCAAGAAGCACGCGGCTGCCAAGAAGGCGAAGACCCCGCCGCCGCCCACCGTTGAAGAGCAGATCAAAACACTGCGCGAGGAACTGGAGAGCCAGATCAACGGCCTGAAGAGCGATCTGGCGACCAAGGATTCTCAACTGAAGCAGGCGCAGCAGGCTGCCGCCGATGCCCAGGCCGCGGCCGACAAGGCGCAGGCAGCGGCCTCTGCCCAGCAGCAGGCGGTAACCGAGAATGCTTCCGCGGTGACGACGCTACAGAGCACTGTGACCGACCTGAAGGGCAACCAGGCTTCGTTGGCCACCACGGTCTCCGACGCGACCTCCAACGTAAAGAAAATGCTGGAGAGTCCGACCGCGCTTCACTATAAGGGAATCAACATCACACCGGGCGGCTTCGTGGCGGCTGAAACAGTGGACCGCACCAAGGCCACGGGCGGCGACATTCCGACGGCTTTCAGCGCGATTCCCTACGAGGGCGCGGATGCATACTCGCTGAGCGAGTTCTATGGCAGCGGCCGCCAGTCGCGCCTCTCCCTGATGGCAGAGGGAAAGACCGGCTGGGGCACGCTGAAGGGCTACTACGAAGCTGACTTCCTGGGCACGGGCATCACGTCCAACAACAACCAGTCCAACAGCTACGTTTTGCGCCAGCGCGTGTTATACGCCGAGGCTAGCACCAATACCCACTGGAAGTTCGCCGGCGGACAGATGTGGTCTCTGGCTACCGAAGACAAAAAAGGCATATCGAACCTCTCCGAAGACATGATGACGCCGCTGACCATAGACCCGAACTACGTTCCGGGCTTTGTCTGGACCCGCCAGTATGGCTTCCGCGTAGTGAAGAGCTTCGACAAAGTGGCCTTCGGCATTGCGGCAGAGAATCCTCAGTTGCTCTACTCGGCAGCGCTGGCGGGCAGCACGCCCTACGCGATTCTGGGATCGGCTGGCGCGAACGGCGGCAACTATAACGCAGCCATCAGCGGCTTGAGCGGTCTGTCCACCTACGTTCAGAGCTATACTGGCGTCACCACCGAGGACAGCGCCGGCAACTCGGTCTACAGCTACATTCGGAATTACAACACCGTGTCGGCCAACAGCAACATCACCAACATCTCCTTCAATCAGGCGCCCGATTTGATCTTCAAGGCAGCGATCGACCCTGGCTGGGGACACTATGAAGTCTTCGGCATCGCCGGCTTTGCGCACGAGACGGTTTACCCCGGAGTGACGCAGAACTCGGTCAAGTACGGAGGCATTACCGACATCGAAGGCTTCGCCGGCGCCGCTCCGGGCACTGCCGTGGTGGCCAAATCATCGACTGCCGGCTATACCGTCAATAGCATCCTTTTGGGCGGCTTTGGCGGCAGCCTTCGTATTCCAATCCTCAAAGACAAGCTCACCTTTGGCGCAAAGGGTCTATTTGGACCCGGCGTGGGCCGCTACGGCGATACCACCCTTTCCGACGTGACCAACGACGCGAACGGCGATCTGAAGCCGATCCACAATACCTCTGGGCTGTTAACTGTTGAATCCAGGCCGACACCGCGCCTTACGCTCTACATCAACTACGGTGGCGACTATGCGGCGCGCGCCGACTACGCAACCACGGCTCTCACCCTTACGGATCCGACGGCCACCTTCTGCGAAACCGGCGTAACGGCAGCGAACGCCGCCACGTTCTGCTCGGCCAAACCGACAGCGGCGATGTTCGCGACCGGCGGCAGTTACGGCTCGCATTTCACGGCAGCCCCTGCCGTTACCGCGATCGGCTACGGCTCGCGCTCCGCCAGCGTTTCTGCAACCTGCGCCACCGTGGCGAATCCAGGCCTCGCGTCTGGTTCAGTGGGATACCAGCCAGCGGGTTCCGGATGCGGAAACAACACACGCGACGTGCAGGAGATCACCGGCGGCTACTGGTACGACCTCTACAAGGGCGACCACGGCCGCCTGCGCCAGAGCATCCAGTACGGCTACGCGGTCCGCGAGGGCTGGTCGGGCGCTCCTCCGACTGCCGGCGCAGCCGGAGTCGGCGTCAAGGGCATCGACAACATGTTCTGGACCAGCTTCCGCTATTACCTGCCGTAAACATCTGATTATTTAGAACTGAAAGGGCAGCCCGCAGATGGGCTGCCCTTTTTGTATTGAGAGCCGTAGTTCCCTTTGGGACCAGCCTTCCGTAATCGGAACATTCTGATTTCCCAGCGCCAGCCTCCGCTTCAAATTCTGCCTCCCCTCTCCTTTCTATCGATTAGAAGAGAGGGAGGATTCTTTTTCCAATTCAGTGGGAGGTGCAGCTTTTACGGCGCAAAGCCGGGAGCGGCCATTTCCGGCAACGGATTTTCTCACGCCGCATTTTCACAACAGGAGAGAACGATGAACCTGCAAAGCAAGACTGCAATCGCAGTAGTGCTGGCGGCTGGTCTTTTGACTGCCGGCTCAATGGCACAGGACACAACACAGACTGCAAAGAAGCACACAGTGGCCAAGAAGGCGAAAACCCCGCCACCACCCACGGTTCAAGAACAGATCAAAGCTCTGCGCGAGGAATTGGAAGGCCAGGAAGGCCAGATCAATGGATTAAAGAGCGATCTGGCTGCCAGAGATGCCCAATTAAAGCAGATTGCCGCAGACGCTCAGGCTGCTGCTGAAAAGGCGCAGGCCGCGGCTTCTGCCCAGCAGCAAGCAGTAACGGAAAATGCGGCGGCTGTTACGACATTGCAAGCAACCGTGACTGACCTGAAAGGCAATCAAGCTTCGCTGGCCTCTACAGTTTCAGACGAGACCGGCAAGATGAAGAAGGCGCTGGAGAGTCCAGGTCCGCTTCACTACAAGGGAATCACCCTGACTCCGTACGGGTTTGTCAACGGCGAATCGGTTTACCGCACCCATGCGACGGGGGGCGAATTGGCGACTCCTTTCAGCGCGATCCCCTATGAGGGCGCGGACTCCTATTTGCTGAGCGAGACCTACCTCTCGGGACGCCAGTCGCGCCCCGGCTTGATTGTTGAGGGTAAAACCGGCTGGGGAACACTGCGCGCCATCATCGAGGGCGACTTTCTCGGCTCCGGCACCACCTCCAACGGCAACCAGTCCAACAGCTATGTTTTTCGCCAACGCATTGCCCTGGCCGAAGTTGAAACCAGCAGCGGCTGGACGTTTTCCGGCGGGCAGGGATGGACCCTGGCGGTAGAAAATCTGAAAGGCATTTCCACTGCTCCAACCAATATCGCCTTGCCATCCCAGATCGACCCGAATTATGTCACCGGCCTGGTGTGGGCGCGCGAAGACGGATTCCGCGTGACGAGAAGCTTCAAGAATGGAGCGTTTGGCATTTCCGCCGAGAACCCGCAGGTGCTTTATACCACCTCGCTAGCCGGCAACACTCCGTACGCAGTGTTGGGCAGCGCAGGCGTAAACGGCGGCCTGTTGAATGCGGCCATCAGCGCGTGTTCCCCCTCGACCTCTATCGTGAATTACACCAACCAGACAGTCACCGACTCCAACGGCGACAAGGTAAACATCGCGGTTCCTGTCTATAAAACGGTCAATTCCTGCGCCAATCTGGCCAATATCTCCTTCAACCAGGCTCCGGACATGCTGGTAAAAGCAGCTTTCGATCCCGGCTTTGGCCATTACGAGATCTTTGGCATTGCCCGCTTTGCCCATGAGACCATCTACCCCGGAGAGACAACCAACGGCAACCTCTACGGAGGCCTGACCGATATTGTCAGCGGCGCGACGGTCGCTCCGGCACTCAGTTCCGCCGGCGCTATTTCAAATAGCATCGTCCTCGGCGGCGCGGGTGGCAGTCTGCGTCTTCCGGTGATCAAGGACAAACTGACTGTCGGCGCGAAGGGACTCTTCGGGCCAGGCGTGGGTCGCTATGGCAACTCCACGCTCTCCGATGTCACTGCAAATTCGAGCGGCGCACTGGAGCCGATCCACAACCTCTCGGGTCTATTGACGGCTGAGGCCCACCCGGCTCCTCGGCTGCTGGTCTACGTTTACTACGGAGGCGACTATGCGGGCCGCGAAGACTTCGCCAACTCCGGCGCCACCACGCTGGGCGCTCCAAAAGCAGCACAGAATGCGACCAGCGGGCTGTGGGGCGGTACCTGGAAAGCGCCCGCCGCCGCTGCGGTTGGTTATGGCTCACGGCTGCTGAACAACTCAGCCTGCACAGAGACGGCCAACCCCGGCTATAACGGCAGCTCCACCGGCTATTACCCCGGCGGCTCCTGCGGCGCGCAGACGCGCGATACGCAAGAACTCACCGGCGGCTACTGGTATGACATCTACAAGGGCGACCGTGGCCGCCTGCGTCAGGGACTCCAGTATGGCTATGCGGTGCGCGAAGGCTGGTCGGGCGCTCCGCTTTCGACCGGGACACCCGGGATCGGCGCAAAGGGAGTGGAAAACATGTTCTGGACCAGTTTTCGCTATTACCTACCGTAGACTGCGATTTACGCAAAGCAAAAGAGGGCAGCCCAGTTGCGGCTGCCCTCTTTTGCTTTGCGGGGGATTTGTTGCTATGGCAATACATAGCGCAGGTTGGCGTACCCGGCAAAGACATGTGCGTCCTTGGGAGTTGAAGGAGCCACATACCACGGAGCGCGGGTGATGTAGGAGCTTTGCGTGATGATCTGCACCGAGCCGTATCCCTTCTGCTTCCAGAGAGTAGTCTGTGTGCCGAAGGTTGCTTCCTGGATAGCGCGGTTGTTGCTGTTTGCGCTGCCCACAAACCCGTAGCCGACCAGCTTGCCGGTGCTGGGATCGGTGGAGAAGACGCGGTCGAAGTAAGCGCCGCTGTAGGAAAACTCCAGCAGGTCGCGCTTGGTGGCCTGCCACTCCGCAGAGGCGATGCCGGAGCCGGAGTGAATCAGTTGTGCCTGGAAAGGCGCAGTGATTGTACCGTGCTGCGCGACGACGAAGCCGGGGCCGAGGCCGCCGATATAGCGCCCGCCGCCATCGCTCCAGAAGCCGGTCAAGATCAGATGGAGATTCTTCGCCGCGGCGAGATTGGCTACGCCGGAGACGCCTGCGCCTTCGTGAATATCCGTGGATGCGCTGGTCTTGGTGACCGATTCCGGAGTGAGGATATCAACCGGGGTCAGCAAACCGGCAGTTTCAAAGTGCCAGACGCGCTGGCCCCAGTGCGAATCGGCAGAGAGCTTGGCGATCACGTCCGGATGGAGTGTTGGGGTGGAGGTTCCGCCGCCTGCGCCGGAGCTGGAATTGGTATCGGTCTCGGTGGTGCTGAAGAGCGAGGGGAAGGTGGCCGCACTGCCTGAAAACTGCTCTGGATTTTCGACCGAGAGACCGAGCGCCACATTGTCGTTGAAGTGATAGACGCCGCGCAGTTGCGCCTGGCGGGCATAGGTAAGGCCGACCTGATAGTTGGTGTCCAAGTGGAGCGTATTGTAAATCTCCGAGAGGAAGGGCGAGACGCCGACGCGGTTGGGCGTGAGCAGTGACCAGCTCTGGCCGCCGAGCAGTTCCCACTTGCCGCGCGAAACATCGGTGAAATAAACGCGCAGACGAAAGGTGTCGGAGTTGGTGCTGACGTAGGCGTTGGATGGCAGATAACCGTTGAAATCGGCCTCGCCGTAGCCGAAGACCTTGGTATTTCCAAAGACCTCATCGGCGCGCAGGCTGATACGCGAACTCTGCGCCGTGAAGCGGGTCTCGCTGAGGCCGCCGGTGATGGTGTTGTTGAAGGGAATGGAGGCAAAGGAGGTGCCCAGGCCGCTGCCAACATCGGTGGAGCGGTAGTAGGAGGTGAAGTCCACCCAGCCGCCGGGCGTGAGCGATCCGTTGCCGAAACGGATGGAAAGCGGCGCGTCCGCGGCTTCTGTTCCGTGGCCTTGTTGCGGACCTTCGGTAAGGGCCAGGATCGGCGCAGAGGCAGGTTTCGTGGCAGCGGAACTGGATGCAGCAGCGAGCGCATGAGCGCCGGTGTTCAAGCGTGCAACGTCGGTTGCCGCGGCCAGTTCCTGGTTCGCGCTGGAGCCTTCCGCAGGCAAAGCCTCACTGCCGGGCGCGGCGGAGGTCAATTGGCTCCGCAACTGCTCAATTTCGCTTTGCTGCTTTTCCAGTTGCTGCCGCTGCGTCTCAAGCTGCTGGGCCTGTGCGCGGATGACGGCCTGCACCTGATCCAGAGTGGCCCGGACCTCAGCGGGTGAGAGCGGCGTGGCAATCGAGCCGTCGCCTGCCGCGGGTGGATTTGCCGGCACAGGATTTGTAGCCGCAGGGGCGGCCGCGGTTGAGGCGGGAGCGTTCTCAGCCGTAGCCGGCAACGCGATCACGCCCAGAACCAGGGAAAAGCCGATGAATTTGCGTAACATGGTGGTCTCCTCAGTGCTTTCAATCCAGAGGGCGCAGAGACGAAGCCAGAGCCGCGACGGATTGAGCAGTATGGGTTTGGTTGTTGGATCAGTAGTGGTTGGAATCTAGAGCATTTTAGGAATACATGCAGACCGTGCTAAAGCAGTGAAAGGTAGCTTTTCTTGAGGAGAAAGCTACTTGAGCATGTGCCTTCGGACTACAGCCATTCCTAAAATGCCATAACTGCGCGAAGCGGGCGGACAACACCGGCAACAACAACAGGAACGCCCGATCACCGTGCGCATTTGGGATGCGCGGGCAGCGAGGGCAAAATGTGCTGTGGTTGTAGCGAACACGAAACTCCTGTGCCCTGATAGCTATTGAGTGTGAAGATTATGCGGAAAGACAGAAACGCGCAAGAGGCCCGCGGGAGCTAGCGACAGGAATGACAACAACACGCGGTTCTGGTGATGCTTTGCATCGTTTTTCCAATTTAATGGGCGGTCCGGTAAATGTCAACCGAGGAAAGCCGAAAAAGCCAGGGCAATCGCATTTGGAATCTTATTGAGCCGACAGTGGCGATCACCAGAAAATAGAGGTTTGAATATGCTTTGTATCCGATCAAACCTTTGCACGGAACGAGCAACTGAAGGCGTCCCGCAGGGCCTAAAGGCCACTTTTCTTGTTGGCCTGTGCGGCACGGCTGAAGCCGTGCCCTGATACAGAGCCTGTTTCCGCATGAGTTTTCACCAGCGCAATCTTGCGGTTGAGACAGAATTTCAAATGAGATTGCCCTGCCGGCAAAGCGCAGTGCGCCGTTGGCTGACTCGCTGGCTTGCCGCCCCGTTATCTCGCTGTCCTCGTTACTGCCCCTTCGGTTCTCCTGTTGCAGCAAATGCGATGCCGCCGAGATCGGTTCCGGAGGCTAACACATCCCGGATGCGCTCGGGATTGGGCTGATGCGATACTGTGGCGGGATTCGATTCACTGCTGGCGGCGGCGCTTTGAAGCAGGCGCAGTGCGGCTTCCGGGGCGCTTGCCTCGGGCAGCCGGAAGATCCACGGCACATTGGTCGAGGTCAGCGCCTTGTCATTGCTGAGCGCCACTACGGGCACAAAGGACTTGAGAGCTAGCTGTTCGGCGAGATGCGCGGCATTGCGGTCGAGCGCGACAATCGCGAGCGCACGCTCATCCATCAGCGCATGAACCAGTACGGTGGAAGCCGCGCCCCAGTTCTGGCCGCTTTCAATCGGTATCAGCTTCCACTGCTGCCCTTTGGGAGCAGTGGCCAGCGCCGATTGCATCGGAGCCGATTGCGCGATCTCGACGGCTTTGGGCCCAAAGAGAATCACTGCGACCGGACCTGCGAGGGTGTCTGCGCGATGCGGGCCGTTGTACGCGACACCGTCTTCGCCGACCCTGGCATAAGGAATATATTCCCGCCCGGGTTCGATCCGCGCCAGAGGAGTTGGCCCCGCCGCAGTCACCTGCGGTGCGACGGACGGCGCTTGCGCGCCAGCAGATTGCGCCGGTGCGGCAGGCGCCTTTTCCATGCGGGCAATGCGGTAGGTGATCGCGCCATTGTGTACCGTGCCCAGATACATTGGCGCAACATTCTTCTGGTTGGGATCGAAGGTCATCGGCCCGGTTACGCCGTCGTACTGCTCAATATCAGCAAGCGCATCGTGAATGCGAGCGCGGTTGAGTCCCGCCTTGCAGATGGAATCGAGCAGCGCATTCATGGCGTCGAATGCCATCGATGCGAATTGCTCCGGCTTCTCCTGGAAGCGGGCCTCGAAGCGGCGATTGAAGTCGAGCCACTTGGGGTCCTGGCGGGTGGGATCGTAGGGGAAGACCGCCTCAAAACCTTCAGCGGCGTCGCCAGCCTCTTTGAGCAGCGTGTCGCCCAGCGTACGGTAGGCGCCGAAGACGCGCTGTTGCATCCCGGCAGCCCGCACCTGTTTGAGAATCCGCACTGTGTCTGTCTCATCGGACCAGAGCACAATTGCATCGGCGCGCGAGTTACGGATCACTTTCAATTGCCGCGAGAGGTCTGTCTCGCCGGGGAAATAAATCTGCTCCATCACCACCGGATGGCCCAGACGGCGCGAGACATCGATAAACTTGCCGACGCCGAAACGCCCGTAACGGTTGTTGACCCTGAGCAATGCGACGCGCTTCAGCCCGAGTTCGGTATAGATGCGCCGCGCCAGCGTCAGGCTTTGTACACGATCATCCTGCAGGTCGGTAAAGTACCAGGGGATATAGGTCTCGGGAATAGTCGGATCGGTTGAGGCGGAGTTGACGATCGGTATCTCGGCGCGCAGAGCCACGCGCAAGGCAATGTGCGTCGACTCGGAACTGATGGAGCCGAAGATTGCCCAGTCCTTGTCGTCGTAAACCATCTTCACAACTTCATTCGAGGCCGATCCCCAGATGGTAGGATCGGTAGGCCGATCTTCGCCATAGACCGCACCGGCCTGCCAGTTGTCGTAGTCGTTGTGGAGCATCAGCTTAAAGGGGATGCCGCCGTAGCCGCCATGCGCGTTGGCCTCGTCAATGGCCAATTGCGCGCCGTGCAACATGCGCTGCCCGAGAACCGAGTCTGAGTTGTGCTCAATCGGACCGAAGAAGCCGATGCGGATCTCGGTCAGGTCTTTTGGGTCGGGCACGTCGCGCGCCGCGCCTGAGTAGATATTTGGATGCGTGTAGTTGGCGTCATAAGGTTCAGCGAACTTGGCATAAGGCTTCATGTCGGCGGGTTCGCCGGCATACGGCTCGACGACGCGGTCCTTCGGCGGCCCCGGCGGATGCGCGCCGCACGCACATGTTCCCTTGCCCGTTACCGTCACCGGGGCCACACTCTGATCGCGCAACTGCGAACTATCCTGGCTCGCATATTGCGCGGCGGCGCTCACCGCGCAGAGCATTCCAGCAACCAGCAACCATCCCTTGCGCATTGGAGTTACTCCTTGGAAGCTTGTACAACTTCAGTCTTGAACATCGCCATGGCTTCGATCTCAACCAGCAGCTCCGGCCGGCAAAGATGCGCCTGAATGCCGATGGAGGCAGGCACGGGGTCGAGTCCCTGCTCTTTGTAGAACGCGGTGCGCAATTGGTTGAAGAGATCGTAGTCGCGATCGATGTCGCGCAAATAGCAACTGGTGCGCACGACATCTTTCCACGTTGCGCCTTCGCTCTCCAAAAGGCCGGTAATGTTGGCGAAGGTGCGCTTCAATTGCGCTGCAAAGTCGCCGATGTGCACACTGACGCCGTTCTCGTCGATTGAAGCCGTACCGCTGATGATCAGAATCGTCAGCCCATTCAGATCGATGCGCATGCCGCGCGAAAACGAGCTTGGCTTGGCATAGTGATAGGCCTCGTTGAGCACGCCCAGGTTGGTCATGGCGCGCTTGTTGATTGGTCCCTTGGCAATGGTCTCCAGAATTTCCGCAATTCCATTCATGTGTGCTGCTCCTCTGTTCTTATTGTTTTTGATGTCCCTGTGGCTGTTGACGAATCCCGTGGCTCAATCCCTTCGCGGTTGCAACCCAGATGTCCGCGCCCTGGAAGTCAATGCCCAGAACGTAATTGTGCGAGGGCGCTGAACTGACCGCAACGTGCGTCACCTTGCCTGCCGCGTCACGCACCGTCATCTCCGGCTTGCCGCCGGTGAGCGAGTTGCGATAGACCGCCCAGTTCACTCCGTCGTAGTAAGCGAGTCCTTTGTCCGTGCAAAACCAGGCGCGTGTACCGTCCACGCCCTTGATGTAGTTCGTAAAGTTCGAGGGAAGTCCGCTGTCTTTCGTCAGGAAGTTGTGCCAGTATCTTCCATCGTAGCGGCTGTCGCCAAAGTATGTGGCGGCCCATAGAATATTGTCTACGTAACTGACGGAAGTGACAATCTCGTGGATCAGTCCCTGATCCTTGAAGAGCACGATCTCGTTTTCGCCGTCCGGATCGTCGTACTTGTCCCAGCGCCCGGTTTTCTGGTCGTACTCCAGCACGCCGCTGCCCCACACTGCGTAGTAGACCTTTGTAGGCGTGGCACTTACGCCGTAGGTCCAGATTTCGGTCATGGGCGTATTGCGCTCGTTATACAGTGCCCATTGGCCAGTGCGCGTGTTGAGCTTACACCCTCCGGCAGCAGTGGCCACCCACACATCGTCGCCGTCGACAGAGACCCCATAGACTACATCGTTGCTCAGCCCGGAGTTCAACTGCGTAAAGCTGTCGATGCGCCCACCGGAGACACGGCTCAATCCACCCATCGTTCCGGCCCATAAATCGCCGGTGCGCTTGTCCAGAGCCAGCGAGAGCACGGCGCGATGCGCGAGACCGTCTGCGGTGGTATAGGTCTTCCAGGCATGATTCTCGTATAGGGCGAGGCCGTTTTCTGTTCCTGCCCAGATGCGTTCCCCATCCACAAGCACGGCAAAGACATGATTGTCCGGCAGGCCATTTGCCGTGGTGAAGCTTTCGAACCTATACATGGGCAGCACCTGCTGTGCGGCGGATCTCGCGGCTTGCGCGCCAGGCACCTGCAGTGCGGCGTACGCGGAAATCAGCAGCGCAAGAGAGCAGAGCGAATTAATAGAAAACTTCTTCATCGCGTCCTCAAATACTCGATCAGATCGTTGAGTTCATCTTTGCTCAGGTCGTTGGTGCGCCCATGCTTGTCGTCCGGGTTGAAGACTGTCCATATCTCTTCCATCGAGTGCGCCGAACCATCGTGCAGATACGGCGCGGTCAGCGCGATGCCGGTAAGAGGCGGAGCTTTCAACATGCCGGAATTATCAGTCGCTTTGCGCGTTCCCACGTCAAACAATTTCTGATTCGTTCCTTTGGGTCCGCTATGGCAATACGAACAGCGATTGGACTCATCAATCGGTTTCTTGAACTTATCCACGGCGCGCTCAAAGATAGCTTTGCCGCGCTCCTGCGCCGGAGTCATTTCACGCCCCGGTAGTCGCCATCGGTTGGGCCGCGGCTCCAGGCCGCGAACATAGAGCGTTAGATCTGCAAGCGTTAGATTGTCGTATTGCTCCGAGCGCCAGAAATATTTTTCAGTGCGCGGCCCGCACTCCGTGGGAATGTTGGGATTGCCGCCATTCCACTTGTAAGGCTCCGTATCCTTGACGCCCTCCAACAGCTTGTTATCTACGATGTCGCGGCCAAAGCCATCCGGCTCCAGATCCCAGGTAAGTCCATCAAAGGTTGAATCAATGTGGCAACTGGAGCAGCCGATCTGCCCTTGAAAGGAATAGCGCGCAGTGTAGAAGGTCTGCTCGCCATGGCGCAGCGGCGAAACTGTCTTCGGTCCGTCCAACTTGATGGTAGAAGCCACGCGATTGATGCGCGTATCAATCACGCTGATCGTATCGTCGAGGCGATTGGCGACAAAGAGCCTGCGACCGTCTTTGCTCAGGGTCAGCCCACGCGGATTTTGACCCACGTTGATGCGCGCTACTACATAGTTTTCGCTGGCGGAAAGATCCTGCGCGAATGGCCCAGTATGCGTGCGAACAAAGCGCAGCAGCCGCGGCACATCTATGACAGTCACCATCTCTGAGCCGCCGCAGCTAACATAGATGCGCGATTTGTCCGGTGCAATGGCCACGCCGAATGGCTGCGATGCATAGCGCTCCAGCTCATCTAAAGGGATTTCAACTGGCTTTCCCACATCTGCTCCGAAAAGCGTCAATGTGTAAGCGAATGCGCCACCGTGTTCCAGATGAGCCAGTGGCACAAGGTTTTTGGGATGATATTCAGCCACCGCGCCCAACCGGCCATCCGTGGAGAAGGCAATATGAAAGGCACCGGCGATTTGGTGCAGCGGAATGCGATCCACCACCACTGCGCGCGTTGCGTCGATCACTGTAATCTCGGATTCGGGCGCTGCGCGATTATCCAGATCGGTTCGCACCCGAGGGAGATTCGGGTAGATGTGTGTCGCATAAATCCGGCTTCCATCCGGCGAGAGTGTCAGATAACTCGCGCCCCGACCTGCGATCAGCCTCTTCTCTTCAATGCCGGTCTGCGCATCAAGCACGGCCACATCGTTCGAGATGCGATTGGCCACAAAGAGCCGCTTGCCCGCACGATCTTCCACTACACTCGATGGCTCCGCGCCCACCGGCCAGGTTGCAGTCAATTTCAAAGTGCGCGTGTCGATCACCGAGAGCGTGTCGTCCCAGGAATTGGCAACAAAAATCCGTGCTCCATCCGGAGAGAGAGAAAAGCCGCGCGGTACACGGCCTACAGCGATTGTCTTGATCGCAGCAAAGCTCGATGCATCCAGCACGCGCACCTCTTCGCTCTGCTGGCAGAGCACATAGAGCCGCGTGTCATCCGGAGAGAGCAGCACCTCCAGCGGCGAAGCATAGTCCTCGGAAGAATCACCATCCGCATGAACCGTATGATTTACAGAAAGTGCAAGCACCAGCAACGCGACGCCCGCAATTGCGGCGCAAAATACTGCGCGAATTGGAACGCAGCTTCTCACTTCCCGTCTCCCACCTTGGGCTCTTCAACGATCAGTACGCGATCCACGCTCAACTTCTCCAGCGCCTGCTCGCGGCCACTGGGCCAATGAACGATGAGTCTGTCGACAGTCGTCGCATCGCCCAGCCCGAAGTGCAGCCGCGAGTCGTCCTGCGAGAGATAGCCGGAGCCGGCCACGCGCTCCGCGGTATGCCGCTTGCCGCCGGCGAAGACTTCAACCCGCGCGCCGATTCCGTCGCGATTGCTCTTCGTCCCCTTGAGCTGAATCGAAATCCAATGTCCGGTATTGGTGGAAACGTTATGCACCAGCGTTCCCTTGCCGCCCAGATTTACGACAAAGGCATCCACCTTGCCGTCATTGTCGTAGTCCGCAAAACATGCGCCACGCGCTGTGGTGCGCTCGCTCAATACGGAACCCGCGCCGCTGGAGACATCGGTAAATTTTCCGTTGCCTATACCGCGAAAGAGTGTATGCTCCTGCGGAATCAGGTGAATCAGTCCGCCGTGAAAGATGAGAATATCGAGCAGGCCGTCGTTATCGAAGTCGTAGATGCCCGTGCCCCAGCTAACATATTGCGCGTTCACTTGCGAGAC
>Ga0181534_10000596_pt1 | contig 25223 bp, 14 predicted proteins | sample PEATcosm2014_Bin_37_FD_119758 | JGI IMG/M metagenome (GOLD analysis project Ga0181534, IMG submission 119758) | Peatland microbial communities from MTU Mesocosm Facility, Houghton, MI, USA - PEATcosm2014_Bin17_10_metaG | ecosystem: Environmental > Terrestrial > Soil > Wetlands > Peat | place...
ATCGTCGCCGCCGATTTCTCCCACCATGATCACGGCATCGGTCTCCGGATCGTCGTTGAACATCCGCATGACGTCGATGTGCTTCAAGCCGTTGACCGGGTCGCCGCCGATGCCCACGCAGGTCGATTGCCCCAGTCCCAGATCCATGAGCTGTCCCACCGCCTCATAGGTGAGCGTCCCGGACCGCGACACCACGCCGATGCGCCCCTTCTTGTGGATGTGCCCGGGCATGATGCCGATCTTGATCTCATCCGGCGTGATCACGCCGGGGCAGTTGGGTCCCACCAACAGCGTCTGCTTGCCGCGCATGCGGTTGCGGGTGGCGATCATGTCGCGCACCGGCACGCCCTCGGTGATGCAGATCACGAGGTCGAGCTCGGCATCGACCGCCTCATCGATCGCGCCGGCGGCGAAAGGCGGGGGCACGTAGATCACGGACACGGTCGCGCCGGTCTGCTCCTTGGCCTCGCGGACGCTGCCGAAGATCGGAATGCCTTCGAAGCTCTCCCCGGCCTTGTTCGGATTCACGCCGGCGACGAAGCAGTCCCTGCCGTACGCGTACTCGCGGCAGAGGCGGGTATGGAATGCGCCGGTCTTGCCCGTGATGCCCTGCGTCATCACCTTGGTGTGCCTGTCGATCAGAATGCTCATGAATGATTCCCTATTTCCCGGCGACCGCGGCGACGATTTTCTGCGCCGCGTCCGCCATGTTGTCGGCGGAGATGATCGGCAAACCCGATTCCCGCAGCTTCTGCCGTCCCAACTCCTCGTTGGTGCCCCTCATGCGCACCACCAGAGGCACGTTGAGCTTCACTTCCTTGGCGGCGGCGACGATGCCCTCGGCGATCGTGTCGCATCGCATGATGCCGCCGAATATATTCACCAGAATGCCTTTCACCGCGGGGTTCTTCAGCATCAATTTGAACGCCTCGGTCACTTTCTGCGTCGTGGCGCCGCCGCCGACATCGAGAAAATTCGCTGGCTCGGCCCCGAACAGCTTGATGACATCCATGGTCGCCATCGCAAGCCCCGCGCCATTGACGAGACAGCCGATATTGCCGTCGAGCGAGATATACGAGAGATCGAACTTCGAAGCTTCGACCTCTGCGGGGTCCTCCTCGTCGAGATCGCGCATGGCGACGATCTCCGGGTGCCTGTAGAGAGCGTTGGAATCGAAATTGAGCTTGGCGTCGAGCGCCAGCACCTTGCCATCGCCCGTGATGATCAATGGATTGATCTCGGCGAGCGATGCGTCGCACTCCACGAACGCACGGTACAATCCATGCATGAAATTGCGCGCCTGCACCACGGAGGCGTCCGGCACGCCGATCTTGCGGGCGACCTCATCGGCCTGCGCATCGGTCAAGCCCGCCACGGGATCGATGGCGACTTTGTGGATCTTCTCCGGCGTGCGCGCCGCGACCTCCTCGATTTCCATACCTCCCTCCGAGCTCGCCATCAGGGTCACTCGCTGGGTGGCGCGGTCGACCACCATGCCCACGTACAGCTCCTTGGCGATGTCGGCGCCCTCCTCCACGAGAAGCCGCTTCACCAGGCGGCCTTGCGGTCCGGTCTGGTGCGTAACCAGTGTCATGCCGAGGATCGTCGATGCGAATTCATGCACTTCCGCAAGCGACTTCGCCACCTTGACGCCGCCGCCCTTGCCGCGGCCGCCGGCGTGGATCTGTGCCTTGACCACCCAGACCTTTCCGCCGAGCTCGCGCGCGGCGGCATCGGCTTCGGGCACCGAAAAGCAGGGGATACCGCGCGGCGTGGCGACCCCGAACCTGCGCAGGATTTCCTTGCCCTGATACTCGTGAACGTTCATATCTCGGCCTCGTGAATCGGTAAATCTCTATTCAATCGGTAAATCTCTACGTTGGGCCAACGTGCGTGCCGCACCAGCCCGCGCCGCGGCGCGCCGCGAATCCGTTCAAGACGCGGCTGACGCGCCGCGCGGCGCCCGGCTCTCTTCCACGGACTTTGCCAGAAGCTTCGTGAGCGCGTAAACGGTGTCGATGTGGGGAGTCGCAGTCTCCGTCAATCGCGCGAGTTCGACCACCGAGCCCAGCAGCGCGTCTATTTCCAGCGTACGCGCGGACTCGACGTCCTGCAGCATCGAAGTCTTGTGGTGACCCACCCGCTCCGCGCCGCTGATCCGCTTCTCGAGAGAGACGCGGAAGGTGATGCCCAGCTTATTGGCGACGGTCTGCGCCTCGGTCATCATCGCGGCCGCGACGGCCCGGCTCGGAGGATACTGACAGATATCGGCCAGCGTGGCGCGCGATAAGGCGCTGATGGGGTTGAACGTGAGATTGCCCCAGAGCTTCAGCCAGATCTCGGCGCGGATGTCGGCGAGCACCGGCGCCTGCAGGCCGCCTCTGATGAAGCACTCCGACAGACGCTTCACTCTGTCGCTGCTCGTGCCGTCCGGCTCGCCCACCGGAAAGCGGTTGCCCTCGACGTGCTTGATCACCCCTGGCGAGAGCAGCTCGGCCGCCGGATACACCACGCAGCCGATGACGCGCTCGCAGGGAATATGCTCGCCGATGGACCCGTTCGGATCGACGCTGCGCACCCGCGCGCCCGCGAACGCGCCGGGATGTCGATGAAAGTACCAGTAGGGAATTCCATTTTGCATGGGGACGACGGCGGTTTCGGCGCCGAACAATTTTGGCACTTCGGGCGCGACCGCTTCGACCTGATGCGCCTTCATGGCCAGGATGACCACATCCTGGGGTCCCGCGGCCGCGTAGTCGTCGGTCGCCTTGACCTTCGCCACGGCCTCCTCGCTCCCGTCGGCCGCCACCAGGCGGATGCCGCGGCTGCGCAGCGCCTCGAGGTTGGCGCCGCGCGCGATGAAGGTCACGTCCTCTCCGGCCAGAGCGAGCCGGATCCCCACGTAGCCGCCAATCGCACCGACACCAATGATGGCTATCTTCAATGACATTCGCCCATGATACGCAAGCAGGCACGCCCCGCTTGCTGAATATTCGGCGACGGGCCGGGGACGCCTTCGTCCCCGGCCTCGGCTCGCCGCCGGGCCGCGCCGGGAAACTAGAACTTGTAGTTCAAGCCCGTCGACACGCCGATCTCGTGGCACCCGCCCCAGGTGGTCGGTCCCGCACTGCTGTAATCCGTGAACACGGTATTGGTCCCGTCGTGGCAGTCGATCGTCACACCGCGCCCGCCCGCACCCAGATCGTAGTGCGCGTTGCCGTGATTGACCGTATCCGCCGCATCCAGGTACCAGTATAAGCTCTTGTCGAAGCGGTGCTTCCAGGCCACCGTGTACATGTTCGCGTAGTCCTCGGTCGACTCCGGATTGTAGTTGTGCTGCCCGCCCGGATCGCCCGGCGTGCGGCCGGCATGCGCCCAGCCGAGGCTCACGTTATCCTTGATGGAGAAGTCCTGCGACAGGGCAAACCACAATCCGTTTCGCTGCCGCTCGTTCTGGAATTCAAGATCAGGCGGCACTGAGCGGTGCATGTATTCATAGATACCGCTGACGGAGAGGCCGAAATCGAAGACGTACTGCAGGCCGCCCTTGATCGCCCACTCGTCGGCGACATCGGTGAGATACGGGGGCGTGAAGCCGTTGGCGTTGATGAACGCCTGTCCGTACTCCGCGAGATAGGTATTGTAAGTGCCCCAGTCGATCAGCGGCGACACGCCGTTGCCGAGGCCGACCAGATAGTTGTAGTACGGGCTGTTGGAGCCGATGCCGTCGCTGTTGCGGTTCACGTCATGGTGCAGTTCCCACGCCGCGGTGGCATAGAGGCCGCCGTACTCGAACTTGAGGTCGGCGCTGTACGCCGTGCCGAAGCCGCCGTCGTCGCAGTTCTGCGGCAGATTGCCGCTGCCCGGAGAATTGCCGCCCGTGCAATCCGGGGATCCGGCAGATTGCACCACATTGTCGTAGGTGCGGTTCGCGCCTGGGGAAACCAACAGATCGAAGCTGAACGTGCCGGCCAGCAGCTTCGGCGATTCGTACCAGATCGAATGATCCAGCCGCGTGCCGAACTCGACGCGGTTGTCACCGCCCGAGTTGCCCATGATGACGGCATAGTCGCCCAGCATGCCGGAGAAGGGATTCATCCGGTCCGTGGAGGACTTGTAGGGTGCATACGTGGTGCCGATCTTGATCTTGCCCCAGTCCCTGTTCTGCACGCCGACGTAGGTGTCGCCGTAGCCGATCGCGCCCTTGACGACGTTCGACTGCTGCGTATACGAGGTGTTGAGTCCCGGAGAGGAGGTGATCGAAGGCTGCGTCTCGATCTGGTAGATGAAGTCGACGTCGCTGCCGGCGATGGTGTGCGAGCCGCGATATCCGAGCACCGACTTGTTCGTCGACAGATCGCCAATCCAGCCGACGCTGCCGGTGATCTGAGTTCCCTTCGGTCCGTTGTTGACGTATCCGGAACCAGGTCCCGCGCCGGCATACGAATATGAATAGGCCGTGAGGCCCCGGATACCCTTGGTGGCGTCGTCGAGCGACACGTCGAGGGTGCCGAAGAACCCCTTGATGAATTTTTCGAACTTGGGTTCCGCGGGCGCTTCCGCCGGGGCCGCGGGTCCCTGGGCCAATGCTGGCGCGGCCGGCGCCACGGCGGGGGGCGCCGCAGCAGCGGCCGCTTGCCGCTTGCTCAATGCGTCGATCTTATTCTGTAGATCCTGCATCTGCTGCTGCATGATGCGCATTTGGTCCTTGAGTGCCTGAGTTTCAGCATCGTCCGCAAAGACGACGCCACTGAACGCGGCACTCGCTGCGCATGCCGCGAGCGCCGCCAGCATGGGCCTTGCAAATCTGAGTTTAAGCATTGTGTGACCCCTCATGAAACGCGTTTGTTTGAATCTTTCTCGCCGTCGCCACTTGTCCTCCCCCGTTGCCTCGGACTTTGCGAGGCTGCCAACCACCCCGATCCCTGGGCGCGCTTGCACACGCCTGCGCAACCGGTGTGCAATCTGCCTCTTCTGCGTTGATCCCTAGACGACCTTCTTCGCTCTCAGCGCGGCCACTTCCGCCGCCGCGTAGCCAAGCTCGGCCAGCACCTCATCGGTGTGCTCGCCCAACAAGGGCGAACGCGTGACCACGGTCGGGCTGTCGCTCATCTTGATGGGGTTGCCCACGGTCAGGTATTTGCCCCGCTTCGGATGGTCCACTTCGACGACGGTACCGCTCTTGCGCAGCGAGGGCTCGTTGGCCAGCTCTTCCATGGACAGGATGGGGCCGCAGGGAATGTCATGCTCGTTGAGCAGCGCCATGGCCTCGAACTTCGTCATCGTGACCGTCCATGCCTCGACCGCCGCAAACACCTCTTTGAGGCGCGGCAGGCGCGCCTCCGGCGTGGCGTAGTCGGGGTGCGTGAGCCAGTCCTCCTTGCCGATCACCTTGCAGATGTCCTTCCATACCGGCGCCTGGGCAATGAAGTAAAGATAGGCGTTCGGATCCGTCTCCCAGCCCTTGCACTTGACGATTGTTCCCGGCTGCCCGCCGCCCGACGCGTTGGCGGCGCGAGGCACGGCCGAGCCGAACTTGCCGTTCGGGTACTGCGGATACTCCTTCATGATGTGGGTACGGTCGAGGCGCTGCTGATCGCGCAACTTGACGCGGCACAGGTTCAGGACGCCGTCCTGCATCGCCGCCAGCACCTTCTGGCCGCGCCCCGTGGTGTTCCTCTGGTAGAGCGCGGCGACGATTCCGAGCGCCAGATGCAGCCCCGTGCCGCTGTCGCCGATTTGCGCGCCCGTTACCAGCGGCGGACCGTCGTCGAAACCGGTGGTCGAGGCGGAGCCGCCCGCGCATTGCGCGACGTTCTCGTACACCTTGCATTCCTCGTAGGGGCCGGGACCGAAGCCCTTCACCGAGGCGACGATCATGCGCGGATTCAATGCCTGAATCCGCTCCCAGGTGAAGCCCATGCGATCGAGAGCGCCCGGCGCGAAATTCTCCACGAGCACGTCGCAGTGCTTCACCAGTTTCTCCAGCACCTCTTTGCCGCCCGCGCTTTTCGTGTCGAGCGTCACCGACCGCTTGTTGTGATTCAGCATGGTGAAATACAGGCTGTCCACGTCCGGAATATCGCGCAGCTGCTCGCGCGTGATGTCCCCCGCCCCGGCCCTCTCGACCTTGATCACATCGGCGCCGAACCAGGCGAGCAGCTGCGTGCACGTGGGGCCCGACTGCACATGCGTGAAATCGAGAATGCGGACGCCGTCCAAAGCCTTACCCATGCAATGTCCCCCGTGTGCTCACTTGTACATCGTCTGATTCTTGGTGCCCGGCGCATACTCGCGCGGATCCACCCAGATGTTGACCACCGCCGAGCGGCGCAGCTTCTGTATGGATTCGCGCGCGCGCTGCAATGCCGGCCCGATCTGCGCCGCATCGCGCACCTCTTCTCCGTATCCGCCCAGCATTTCGGCGAACTTGCCGAACGGCACGTCGCCCAGCAGATTGCCGACGTTGCCGCGCTGCTCGCCGTATTTCGCCAATTGCCCGTAGCGGATCTGGTTCATCGCCGAGTTGTTGCCGATGACGGCGAGGTAGGGCACGCCGAAGCGGTTCGCCGTTTCCATGTCGAAGGCCGTCATGCCGAACGAGCCGTCGCCGTAGTAGCACAGCACCTCCTTGGAAGGATTCGCGAGCCCTGCCGCGATCGCAAAGCCCGTGCCCACTCCCAGCGAGCCGAGCGCGCCCGGATCCATCCATTGACCCGGCGCGCGCGGCCGCACCGCCTGCGCCGAGATGGTCACCACATCGCCGCCGTCGCCGATGTAAATCGTGTCCTCGCGCAGGAACTCGTTCAGCTCCCACGCGACCCGGTAGGGATGGATGGGCACGCTGTTGGATTTGAACAGCGGCAGGAGCTTCTCGGCGGCGACGTTCTCCGCGTCGCCGAGCTGCTTGAGCCACTGCTGGCGCGCCTGGCGCTTGTCGCCCTTGATGCGGCCGGAGGCCGCCTGCAGCACCGCGCCCAGGATCGCCCCCGGATCGCCGACCAGCCCCAGGCTGATGTCGCGGTTCTTGCCGACGGTGCGATAATCCATGTCGATCTGTACCAAGGTCAGATCCTTGTTGATGCGCTTGCCGTAGCCCATGCGGAAGTCGAACGGCGTGCCCACGATCACGAGCACGTCGGCATTGGCGAAGGCCTGGGTCCGCGTGCGGTCGAAATGATGCGGATCGCCCGGCGGCAGCAGGCCGCGGCTGGCGCCGTTGAAATATCCCGGGATGTCCAGGCCGCGCAGCAGCGCCACCGCCTCCTTGTGGCCGCGGGCGGTCCAGACCTGCTGTCCGAAGAGGATGGCCGGCCGTTCGGCGGTGACCAAAATGTCGGCCAGCCTCTCGATGTCGCGCGGATCGCCGATCGACTTCGTCGAGGCACGATACTTGCCGGGCTGGGGAATCACGGCCTTGGCGGTATCGACCTCCCGGTCGAGCACGTCGCGGGGAATCTCTAGATACACCGGCCCGGTCGCGCCGTTGAACGCCTCGCGCGCCGCCATGGAGATCATGTCGGCCACTCGCTCCGTGCTGGAGACGGTTGCCGCGAACTTGGTGATCGGCGTCATCAGCTCGACATGGGGCAAATCCTGCAGAGAGCCCATCTTGTGCTGGCTCAGCGCGCCCTGGCCGCCGATGTGCAGGACCGGGCTCTCCGAACGGAACGCGGTGGCGATGCCGGTGACGGCGTTGGTGCAGCCCGGTCCGGCGGTGGTGACGACGCAGCCGAGCTTGCCGGTCTGACGCGCATAGCCGTCGGCGGCGTGCGCGGCCACCTGTTCATGGCGGACGTCGATGATGCGAATGCCCTCGTCGACGCACCCATCGTAGATGTCGATGATGTGCCCGCCGCACAGCGTGAATATCGTGTCGACACCTTCGTTCTTCAGCGCCTTGGCGACCAGATGGCCGCCGGAGATCACGCCGGCGTCGCGGCTCTTGCGCTGCAGGGTGTCTTCGGCGGTCGTGGCCTTCGGCTGAATCGGCGTGGGATTTACGGTTGCCATGTTGCCTCCAAATTCATGAATCTGATATCGAGTACCGTCGGCCGCATCAGGTGGTGCTCGGCCGAGCGGCGGCGGCGGCGGCCGACACGGAGTATGCCTCGCGGCTCTTGGCGAAGTGGCGCGCGCGCATGGGTTTCAGCACGAACAGCGCCATGAGTCCCGCAATGATGTTGAAGGTCATGGCGGTGGAAAAGACAGCGCCCCAGCCGTGGGCTTTGGCGATGATGGCGGCGACCGGAACCAGCAGCGCGCCGGCGCCCTTGGCGGTGTAGAGCATTCCTGCATTGGAGGCTGCATACTTCGAGCCGAAGGTATCGCCCTGGGTGGCTGGAAATAGGCTGAAGATTTCCCCATAAACGCCGAAGTACAGCGCGGTGACCAGGACGAAGGTGCCGGGATTGGACCCCGACTGGCTCAGGGTGTACAGCGCCCCGGCGCCGAGAAAGAACGCCAGCGCCATCGTGTATTCGCGGCCGATCTGGTCCGACAGCCAACCGAAGAAGGGACGGCCGACGCCGTCGAATATGCGATTCAGCTGGATCGCAAACACCAGTGCCGGCATCGCCATTCCGAACAGTGCGACGGGAATCTTCTCGATCTTGAGATCCTTGGCGATGGGCGCCATGGACGCCGCCATGGTCAGACCACCGGCGGCGATCAGCACGAACATGATGTATAGCACGTAAAAGACAGGGCTTTTCAGCACTTCCATGGGCGTATAGCCGTGCGCGGTCTGATTCGGCTTGACCTTCGCCGTGAGCAGCTGCGGCGGGGGAACGAGCAGCAGCCACGCCATCACGAATACGATGCCGCCCTGGAGCAGTCCGAACACCAGGAACGCATGCTCGTAGCCCGACGCGCCGATCATGGTCTTGATCGGCCCGACGGTGATCGCGGCGCCCGCGCCGAATCCCGCCGCGGTGATGCCGGCGGCGAGACCCCGGCGGCCGGGAAACCATTTGAGCGCATTGCCCACGCAGGTACCGTACACACACCCGGTGCCGATACCGCCCAGCGCCGCGGCGAAGTACAGAACCTGCAGGGAACTCGCGCCGGAATTCAGCACCCAGGCCGCCGCCACCAAGATCCCGCCGCCGATGACCACCCAGCGAGGCCCAAAGCGGTCGACCAGGTAGCCTTCGACCGGAATGAGCCAGGTTTCGATCAGCACGAACAGCGTGAACGCCAATTGAATGGCCGCCCGCCCCCAATGGTGCTTGGCATCGATGGGATCCACGAACAAGGTCCAGCCGTACTGCAAATTGGCCACGCAGGCCATGCAGATCACGCCGATGGTCAATTGTACCCAGGGATTCGCCAACGCCGATACCGCCGATACCGCCGATACCGCCGATACCGGGGGAGGGGAATTCACATTCGCGCTCATCATTGCTCTCCTTGGTCGCCTTTTCGGGGGACGCGGAAATTCAACTCGAGGTCTTGGAAATGGACGGAGAGGAGCGGGGAAGCGAGCGCGGCTTTGGGCGCACATGAATTTGAGTTCTACCCAAGGTGGAAACCCTCCCGACACGCGCCGAACCCCCGTTCGGACGCTACCAGCCAGATATTTTTGTCGTGGTATACCATATATGAACGCGTTTCAGAGTGTCAAGCGACATTCGGAGACTTGGGATCGGCGGCGGTCTCGACGCTTACCCCGCAAATTATTGGGTTCGGCGTCACATGTGATCAGAGTCGATCGCATGTCAAACTTAATTCGTTGGGACGAGGCCCGCTCCAATGTAATATATCTGAGCCGCTGCCCAGGGAGTGAATGCGCTCACACTCTCGCCGGGTCCATTTTTGACCGCGCGAGGCGTCTCGGGAAGCTCATGCAAATAGTCGGACTTGTGATATCTATTGGGGGACCGCCCTATGTCGCGCCGCCGTGCTGTCGTGGGCGACTTCAGGGACAGTTGCTCAATCCATCGAGGACCCCATGAACACGATTGCAGCGCTGGTTCAGCGTACCTCCGCCGCTCCGCTCGCGCTGGCGCCGCTGAACGCAACGAGCTTACGCGACCAGGCGTATACGCTGCTCAAGAACGCGATCGCCGACACCGATATCTACGATCCGAACCAGGAGCTGCGGCTCGACGAACGCCAGCTCACGACCGCCCTCGGCGTCAGCCGCACCCCGATTCGCGAGGCGCTGTCGCTGCTGGAACAGGAAGGATTCATACGGACCGTGCCGCGCCGCGGCATCTACATCATTCGCAAGTCGAAGCGCGAGATGATTGAGATGATCCAGATGTGGGCCGCGCTCGAATCGATGGCCGCGAGGCTGGCGACGCTGCATGCAACCGATGCGGAAATCGCCGGGCTGCGCCACCTGTTCGACGAGTTCCGCAACTCGCCGCCTTCGGAGCATTTGGATGAATATTCCGATGCGAACATCGCGTTTCATACGGCGGTGATCGCGCTCGGCGGTTCACAGACCATCGTGGATGCCACGCGCAATCTTCTGATTCACGTGCGCGCCATTCGCCGCGCGACGATCACCCAAAGCGACCGTGCGGCCCGCTCCATCATCGATCACCTGAAGATCATCGAGGCCTTGGAGCGGCGCGACACCGAATTGGCCGAGCGGCTCGCCCGCCAGCACACGCTGGACCTCGCCGCGCACGTTGACCGCTACTGCGATTTTCTGGGTTGACCCCATTGCCCGAGTGACGGCGCGGCACCGGCGCCGCCCGGGCTGCGCAGATACCGCGGGCTGCCGGCATCGGGCACTTCGCCGCGCAGCGCGCCGGGCGCGAGTGCCTTGACGCCGCTCGAGGTATCCGGATCCGAGATTGCCGATCGAAGCAAGCCTTCATCCGTCGACACCGGCGCTCCGCGCTCGATCTTGAGATAAATGCGCCCGGTCGCCTGATCGGCAAAATTGACCTCGCGAAAGCTCTCCGCGCATCGCCTCAAGAATTCGGTGTTGTGCTCGGGGGCGAGCAGCCGGCGGTCGGTATACAGCTGCTCCGGGGAGGCTGCATCGACATTCACCCTTCCGTATCGCTCGATGTCCAGCATTCCCTTCACATCGAGCACGTTGAACGTGTGGGTGTCGCCGAAGGCGACCGTGCGCGGACGCTCCCCGTAGCGCACGGTGTTGTCCAGAAACTCGAATTGAATGCGCTTGTCGCTGCGCCGGACCCATGTGAAAAAGAAGTCGGGAATTCCCGTGTAGGCTTCCACGGCGTGCGCCAGCGTGTCATCCACCGCTTTGTAGCGCCCGAACTCCAGGCCGCGGTTCCAGGCGCGCTCCACCAGCGATTCGGGAGGCGTGATCATGAAAAACAAATACACCGTCTGGCCGAAGCGCGTGAGCAGGTTGCTGCCCGCCTCGGCCGAATCGGGCGCGAAGCTGTCGAAGCGAAACCGGTCGATCAAGAGGTGCGTCATGTCGCCTCGCTGGTGCTTGCGCGCCATGTAGCGGTCGAGTTTCTGATCGACGATCTGCAGCTCCTCGGCGGTGAACGCGCCCGCATACTTGTAGGCGTCGCCGAGCGCACCGTAGTCGAGCAGCTGCTTGCGCCAGATGTCCGGACTGATCAGCGCGAAATCGCTCCATTGCACGCCGATGTCGCCCGCGAGCTTCTTCTGCAACGGCCGCAGCGTGCTCTTGCCCGAGGCGGACGGGCCCTTGGTATTGATGACCACGGGGCGCTCCTGCCGCGGCAGCAGGCGATAGCCCTCGCTGCGCGCCGCGCGCTTGAGCGTGGGTTCGATGGCGCGGCCGATGCAGTCGCTGCCGTAGTCGTTGCATGCCATATGGGTCGCCAGAGACACGATGAGTTCGCGAGAGCCCCACGCTTGACCGTGGGTGGCGAACAGCGCCGACATCACCCGCGCCAGCGCGCGGTACGCGATTCTCCGCGGTGCATCGGTCTCGAGGCCCGCAAGGCGCTCGCAGTCCGCAATCTCGCGCGGGCCCCAGCCGCGGACGGCAGCGGCCGGGGCCGCAGGCGCAGCCACGGCGCGGCGCGAAATGATCCGCCGCATCAGGCGCGACGCCGCGGATCGCTCGCGCGGCGCGACCGCCGGCGCAGCTGCGGCCGTCGCCCGCTCCCAGGCGGCGCCGATGGCCTCGCGCAGCTCGCGCCGGGTGCGCTCGTACACCGCGACGATGGCGTCCATGTCCGGTTGAAGATGCCGCTCGAGCAGCCGGCTCGCGATCTCGCGAAAATTGATGCCCAAATCGCCGATGCGAGAGCCGTCGGGCACGGCAAAGTCGGCGGTGACGCGGATCAGGAGCTCGTGCAGGGCGAGTCTTTGCGGCCGAAACGCGACCAGCTCGCTCAGCGAGAAGCCGGTCAGACTACGCAGCTCCGCGGCCGCGGCGACGCTGGTGAAGACGTTTTCGGGCCTGAAGATGGTCGATAAATGCCGCAGCTCCTTCGGCACCTGCGACAGGATTCCCGGGTCCCATGCGCCGTGCGCCCGTGTCTCGCCGGGGCGATTCACGCGCGACCCTGCCTTGCCTGCGTATCACCGTCTGCCATGCCCGGGATGATACCCAACCCCCGATCCCCGCTCGAAACTCATAGTTGCGACGCAATTCCCCGTCTTGACCCCCGCGGTGTGATGCATTCGCCACCTTTACGGCCATTCAATTAATCCAAAATGTGCCGGTAAAGTGATACTCGGTGTACGCGCAAACCTTCGACCGCGACAGGACATTCCAAGACCATGACTTCACAACCTGCCGGTCGATCATCGCAGCCGCAGGCGCACCCGCCAGCCGCCGGCGAGGCGGCCGCAACCTTGATCCGGCATTGCTGGCCGGGCAAGCCGTGACTCTCATCGAGCTTCACTCGCGCCTGGGCGAGCTTGCGCTGCTCGGCGACGCGCCGCGTCCCTCCGAACCGCCCCCGCCCTCGCCGCGTCCCGGCAGCCTGGCGGCCGCGGGGCTGCTCGAGAGCGCACCGGTCGGCATCTATCACACCGATGCGGCCGGCAACATGGTCTATGCCAATCCCGAGTATCGCCGCACCTTCGGGCTCGAGCCGGGGCATGGCCCCGATGCCTGGGCGCAGTGCGTACACCCCGCCGACCGCGTGCGCATGGAAGAGGCGTGGGCGGCCTTCTGCAGCCAGCCCGCTCCCAGCCGATTCAGCTACCGCACGCGCGCCGAAGACGGCACGGTGCGCCATTTCACCGAACAGGTGATCGCGGCGCAGGGTGTCGGCGGCTGGGTCGGCACCATCGCCGACGTCACCGATCTGGTCACCGCGCGCGACGACTTGCGCAAGGCGGAAACCCTGTTCAGCCATACCTTCGACCAGGCGCCCATCGGCATTGCGCATGCGGATCGCCGCGGCAAGCTGATGCGCTGCAACGAGGCGTTCTGCAGGATGCTGGGTTTCGAGGCCGGTGAACTCGTGGATCAGACCATGGCCGGCCTCACGCACGGCGACGATGTCGCACGTGTATCGGCGCAAATCGAGCGCCTGTGGAGCGGCGAGATCCCGAGCGTCGACCTTGAAAAGCGCTACGCCTGCAAGGACGGCCGTTTCATCTGGGTTCGCATGACCGCCGCGCTCGTCCGCGAAGGCGACGCCGAGCCCGAGTACTCGGTGGAGTTCCTGCGCGACATCACTGCCCGCAAGGAATCCGCCGAAGAACTCGAACGGGTGCACAAGCAGCTCATGATCGCGTCCCGGCAGGCCGGCATGGCCGAAGTGGCGACCAATGTATTGCATAATGTGGGCAACATCCTCAACAGCATCAACATCTCGGCCAGTCTCGTGGTCGAGCGCGTCAAGCAGTCCAAGGTGCCCGGCGTGTCGCGCCTCGCCGCGATGCTGCAGGAGAAGGGCGCCGCGGTCGGGGAATTCCTCACCCAGGATGAGCGCGGCAAGCGCATCCCCGAATATCTCACCTCGCTCGGCGAGCAGCTGATGAGCGATCAGAAAATGGCGTTGGAGGAGCTCGCATCGCTGCGCGACAACCTCGAGCACATCAAGGACACCGTGGCCATGCAGCAGAGCTATGCGAAGCTGTGCGGCGTGGTCGAAACCATCGAGGTGGTCGATCTGGTGGAGGACAGTCTGCGCCTGAACGCGGGCGCCTTCGTGCGTCACGGAGTGACCCTGCAGCGCGAATTCGGCGAAGTGCCGCCGATCACCGTCGACAAGCACAAGGTGCTGCAGATCTTGGTGAATCTGGTGCGCAACGCCAAGTACGCCTGCGATGAATCGGGCAGGTCGGACAAGCTCATCACCCTGCGCATCGAGAGCGCCCCGGCCGGGGTGCGCATCTGCGTCATCGACAACGGCGTCGGCATACCCGCGCAGAACCTGTCGCGGCTGTTCGCTCATGGATTCACCACCCGCGCCGACGGGCACGGCTTCGGGTTGCACAGCGGCGCGCTCGCCGCGCAGGAATTGGGCGGCTCGTTGTCCGTGACCAGCGACGGGCCGGGCCGCGGGGCGACCTTCATTCTCGAGCTGCCGGCGAGCCCGGCGCAGGCCCCAAATGGCTAATTGCACACCGCTCGCCAATCGGCGCATCCTGATCATCGACGACAACGCCGCGATTCACCTGGATATTCGCAAGGTGCTGGGCGCCCAGGCGGAGCACTCCGCGCAAGCCGCCCTGGATGTTTTGGAGGCTGACCTGTTCGGCGAGAGCGTCGCCACGGCGGCGCGGCCGAATTTCGAGATCGACTCCGCGCACCAGGGCCAGGAAGGCGTGGCCATGGCGCACCAGGCGGTCGTCGACGGACGGCCGTATTCGATGGCGTTCGTCGATATGCGCATGCCGCCCGGCTGGGACGGCCTGAAGACCATCGAGCGCCTGTGGGCGACGGACCCGGACGTGCAAGTCGTGATCTGCTCGGCCCATACCGACTATGACTGGACCGAGGTCGTGGAGCGGCTCGGTCACTCCGACAAGTTGCTGGTGCTGCGCAAACCCGCCGAACCCATCGAGGTCCTGCAGTGCGCCACGGCGCTCAGCCGCAAATGGGAAAACGACAGGCTGGTCAAGGAGCAGGTGCTCAGCCTCGAAGAGGTCATCACCGCGCGCACGCGAGGATTGGAGGCCGCCAATCAGCAACTGCGGCATCTGGCCACGCACGATGCACTGACGGGCCTGCCGAATCGCATCTTGCTGGAGGACCGGCTGCAGCAGGCCATCGCGCACGCCGACCGGGACATGCGCTCGTTCGCGGTGATGGTGTGCGATCTCGACCGCGTCAAGCTCATCAACGATTCCCTGGGACATCGCGCGGGCGACGAGCTGCTGCAAGAGGTCGGGCGCCGGCTGGCCGCCGTGGTGCGCACCGCCGACACGGTGGCCCGCTGCGGCGGCGATGAGTTCGTCCTCATCGCCACCTCCGTGGGCAGCGCCGAGGACGCCGCGGGACTTGCATCCCGGGTGATGGACATCCTGCAGACGCCGGTGCAAATCGCCGACATCGACGTTCACACCTCCCCGAGCATCGGCATCGCCATGTACCCGGCCGACGGGGCCACGATTCAATCGCTGCTCGCGCACGCGGACGCGGCCATGTATGCGGCGAAACGGTTCGGCCGCGGCAGCTTCCGGCGCTACGCGCCGGGGATGGACGCCGGAACCGAGGACCGGGTTCAGATCGAAAGCGACCTGCACAATGCGTTGACGCACGGCCAATTCGAGCTCTACTACCAACCCAAGGTGGACGCGCGCACCGGAGAGGTGCGCAGCGCGGAGGCGCTGATCCGCTGGGCGCATCCGACTCGCGGCGTCGTGTCGCCCGCGCAATTCATACCGGTGGCTGAAGAGTGCGGTCTGATCGGAGCCATCGGCGCATGGGTAATCCGGGAAGCGTGCCGCCAAACGCGGGCCTGGCAGCTGGATGGCGTGCCGACCTTGCGCGTGTCGGTGAATCTGTCGGCATCGCAGTTCCGCGACAGCGGGCTGCTCGACAGCATTCGCCGCGCTCTCGATGACGCGGGCCTCGACGCGCGCTATCTCGAGGTCGAGCTCACGGAAAGCGCAGTCATGAGCGATCCGGAACAATCCATCGCCATTCTCGAGCAGCTGAGCGCGATGGGCGTGCTGGTCTCGGTGGACGATTTCGGCACCGGCTATTCGAGCATGAGCTACCTGCGCCGCTTTCCGATCGACAAGCTGAAGATCGACCGCGTGTTCATCGACGAGATCGCGAGCCGGCCGGAGGATGCATCGATCGTGCGCGCCATCGTCTTCCTCGCCCACAGCCTGCGCCTCAAAGTCGTGGCCGAAGGGGTGGAAACCAACGCACAGCTCGACTTCTTGAAGACCGCCGGCTGCGACGAATACCAGGGCTACCATTTCAGCCGCCCGCTGCCCGCGACGGATTTCGAGCGTCTCATCCGCGGCTCGCACGCGGACGACACTCTCAGCGAGGAGGACGCGGTGCGCACTCACAGCAAGCTCGCCGCGTACGTGCGCAGGTAGGCACGCCTATTTCGCGCGCAGGTAGGCACGCCTATTTCGCGGGAGCGGCCTCGAGCCTCGTGCTGTCCGGGTACATTTGCAGCCCGGGGACTTCGCCGCGCTCGAGTTTTTGCTGCACCTCCCGCCAGTACTCGACACAAAGCAGATCGAAGTTCTCCTCGCGGAAACAGCGGCGCGCAAAATAGCTCTTGAGCTGCATGCCGTGTTCGAGCTCCTCGGGCAGGAAGATCACGCCATCCTCGAAGAACCAATCGGGCACCGCTTCCTCGCCCGGCTCGCGATCGGCATTGGTGCGGATTTTCACGTCGGTCAATTTCTCCACCGCGTCGTAGTCGAAGAGGAACACCCGGCCGTACCTTCCCACGCCGTAGTTCCTGGAATCCAGGTCCTTGTTGAATATGTTCGTCGCGGCGTTGTTGCGGATGCAGCGCCCGAGGCTCGCCATCACGGCGCGCGTCGCATTTTCGTCGGCGGTCTCCAGAAACACCGGCAGCGGCACGATTTTCAGCTGCACGATCAGCACCCGCAGATAAACGCCGTCCGGATCCACCTGTACGCTGCCCGCGGCTTCCCGGCAGATCTCATCCAGCAGCTTCGGATCGAACATGTCGCGATCCAGCCGCAGATTGAAGTACATGACGTTGTCCAACATGCTGCCTGCCCGATTGATCTCGTGCACCACGCGATACTTGTCGGAGACGGCCGCCACCCCCGGATAGGCGCCCCATTTGTAGGAACTGGTGGGCTGATCCCGGATGACCTTGAGGTGGTAGGCGCATTCGTCGAAGGTGAACCCGAGCGCGACGGTGCCGGGGACGCCGGGCGAGCGCTGGAACCGGTGCCCGCGGCGGATCTGCTCGCTGATCTCGTTCAAAATGGCGACCTTGCCGACGTGATTGAATCCGATGGTGGAATAGTGATGGCCGAACGGGCGCCGCGGCATCAGGCTGAAGAGAAACACGCAGGTTTGGTAGTAGAGCCGGGTGGTGACATGAAAATTCGCCAGCGCCGAGCTGAACAGATCGTGGATGTCCGAGACGCGGTACAGAACGGCGTCGGCATAGATGCCCTGCGGGCCGTTCAGCAGCGCGACCACGAACGGCACGATCCCGCCCTCCTCGAGCACCCAGCGGCCGACGATGAACGCGCTTCGGTCGCGGAAGAAGCCGGCCTCGATGACGTCGAGGGCGAGCACGGCAGGCGCATTCGGCCCGCCGTACAGCAGCGGTTCGACTCTCTGCAGAATTTTCTGCGCGTCGCCCTGAAGATCTCTGAACGGAACCGCGAAATTCGCAATCCGCAGCGCAGCGCACAACAGTTCGGTGTCGACGCGGCCGCGCACTTTCAGCCGGCGATGCACGGAGGCCATCGAAAAGGCGCGCAGTTTGCTCGGCGGCGGGAACGAGTAGGCGACCGGCCGCCACAGCCCGCGGCTGATGTTGCGCCGTATCGAATGCGCGAAGCTGAAGGCGATGTCGGCGTCGTAGCGGTCGACGATCATGGCCACGAACAAGCGGTCGAGCGCGTCCCAGACATAGGGGTCGGTGGCAAGCGCCGGGAATGCGGCGAGGATCTTCGGTCCGTGCTCCGCGATGTACCGGCTGTACAGCCCCAGGCGTTCCTGACTGATGCGGATGGAGGCGTGCGGGTCCATCGCTTCGAAGGCGCGCTGCGCCCGGTGCGGGTACTGGCACAGCTGGCGGTAAAATTCGTCGTAGACGATCAGGATCAGCTGCGCCGTCTTGACGATGCGGGCGGCGTGGTCGGTGCAGGCCGCGAGCCGGGAATACGCTTCCTCGACGGCAGGCTCGGACATGGATCGGGGGCTCCTAGCCGCTGTTGCGCAGCGCCGTCGCGATGGCGTTGATCGACAGCTGAATGCCTTCACGGACCCGGGGGGCGTTCTCCCCGGCCCGGTGACGCTTGAGCAATTCCACCTGCAGCAGATTCAGCGGTTCGATATACGGCAGCCGCAGCCGGATGGACCCTTCGAGGGCTGGATGCTTCTCGAGCAGGCGCGTCTGCCCGGTGATCGCGAGCAGACTCTCCTGCGTCGCGAGCCAGGTATCGCGTATGCGGCCGAACAGGGCATCGGCCAGCGCGCGATCCTCGACCAGCGTGGCGTACCGGGCCGCCAGCCCCATGTCCGATTTCGACAGCACCATCTCGAGGTTATCCACGGTGGCGCGGAAAAACGGCCATGCCTCGAGCATCTCGCGCAGCAACCCCACGTCCGCCGAGCGCAGCGCCTGTCCCACTCCATACCAGCCGGGCAGCATGACCCTGGCCTGGGCCCAGCTGAACACCCAGGGGATGGCGCGCAGGTCCTCGATGCGCTGCGAGTTCGAGCGCGACGCCGGGCGCGACCCGATCTTGAGCTCGGAGATCTCCACGAGCGGCGTCATCTGCCGGAAGAAAGTCGAAAATCCTTCGGTCTCGTACACCAGGGAGCGATAGGCACGGAATGCCTGCGCGGAGAGGCCGTCCATCGCCTCCGCGAACCGCGCACGGCTCCCGCCTGAGAGCGAAGCGGTTTCGAGTGAGGCCAGCAAGGTGGCCGCGGTAATGGACTCGAGATTCGCCGCCGCGCTTTCACGCGTGCCGTACTTGGCGGCGATGATTTCGCCCTGCTCGGTGATGCGGATCCGGCCGCGGACCGTCCCGGACGGCTGGGCGCGAATCGCCGCGAACGATGAGCCTCCGCCGCGCCCGACGGCTCCGCCGCGCCCGTGAAAGATCTGCAGCGAGGTGCCGGCTTTCTCGAACGCCGCCGCCAGCGAACGGGTCGCCTGGTGCAGGCTCCAGGCCGACGTCAGATAGCCGCCATCCTTGTTCGAATCCGAATATCCGACCATTACCTCTTGAAAGCCGTGAGCCGACGCGATGGCCGCGGCTTCCGGCAGCCCGAGCCACGCCGTCATCACGTCGCAGGCATTGGCCAGGTCGCCGATGGTTTCGAAGAGAGGCACCGCCATGATGTCGGCACGCGGCTCGCCATGCCCGCGGTACAAGCCCGCTTCCTTCAGCAGGACATTCACTTCCAGAAGATCCGACACGCTCTCGCACTTGGAGACGATGTACGCGGTGATGCAGCCGCGGCCATGGCGCCGATGCGCGGCGGCGGCGGCGCGGACGATGTCGAGCTCCGCCATCGTCTCCTTCGAGTAGCTCGCGAAGGGACTTGCCAGGAGGCGCTCGGTGGCAAGCTCGCGCCGCAGCAGCAGAACCCGCGCGGGCTCATCCAACGCTTGATAATCGGGGGCGGCGCCCGCGACCTTGAGCAGCTCCGCGACCACGCGCGCATGCACATCCGCGTTTTGCCGCAGGTCCAGCGTCGCCAGATGAAAGCCGAAGGTCTCGACGGCTCTCGACAATCGGGCCAGAGCGCTGCCGGCGTTGCGCTTCACCTTGCTTGCCGACTCCAAGGATCGTTCGAGCACGTTCAAGTCCGCGCCCAAGCTCTGCGCGTCGGTGTAAGGTTCGGCGGCGACTGACGCCGGCCTCGGCGGCGCCCGTCCCGTCATGGCCTGATAAGTGGCGGCAAGCCGCGCGTAGATGCCGGTGATGGCCCGGCGGTAGGGCTCGTCGGCGCGGGCGGCATTGTGGTCGCCGCCGCGCTCGGCGAGCACGTTCAGCTCGGCTGAGACACCGGCAAGTTCGCTCGACACGGACAGTTCGGCGCCCAGCGCATTGAGCTGATCCAGATACTCGGTCAACAGCGCCTGTGCCGCGCGCCCCAGAGCGAGGCGCAGCGAGTCCGCGGTGACATGGGGATTGCCATCGCGGTCGCCGCCGATCCAGCTGCCGACACGCAGGAAACTTGCCGGTCGCCGGCCGAGCAACCGCTCCCAGCGCGCATACAGGACCGGTACCGTGGGCAGGAAGATGTCCCGCAAATAGGTCAGCGCCGTGTCCACCTCGTCCGCCACATACAGCCTCTCGCGCCGCAGCGCCCGCGTTTGCCACAGCAACGCGATCTGCGCCGCGATGCCCTCTTCGATCGACTCCCCCTGGGTCGTTTCGGTGCGGCCGGCGTCGCGCTCCGCCATCAGCGCCGCGATGCGATTGCGATGATCCAGCATGCTCTTGCGCATCACTTCGGTGGGATGGGCCGTCAGCACGGGGGTGATCAGGGCCCGGTCCAGCAGCGCGGCGGCCTCCGGGGTCTTGACACCCTGCGCGTCCAAGAACTCGAGCGCCGAAGCCAAGGTACTCCCCTCCTCGGCTGCCGCCCCCTGACGGTCCTCGGCCAGATTGGCCAGCATGGAAAACAGCATGAAGCTGCGCACGAAGGCAACGGTCTCCTCCAGCGACAGGGTGTCCAGCCCGGCGCCCAGCCCACGTGGGTTGGCGATGCCTCGATGTCGATCGACGGACGCCGCCCGGATGGCCTCGATGCGCCGAAATAGCACATCGCCACCATGGGTGCGAATCACATCGCCCAACAGCTTGCCGAGCAGGCGAACGTCGGCGTTTTGCGTAATGGAGGGAGGTGCTGCCATGCGGGACAATATGCCTGTTCGCGCGGGCGCGCGCCCATTTGTGCCGCCGCGGGCCCGGTTTCTGCTGCCGCGGCCGCGTTTGTCTGCCGGCCACGGCGCCAACCACGCCTTGAATCGCTCCCACTCGGGCGCGCTTGATAACTGGCGCCTATCGGCCGATTCGCGCAAATAATTAGAAGATTCTCTTACTTGAATCCACACTTGGCGCTGTGGGCGACACTATTACTGACACTTTAATTAGAGAGCATCATCTGATATATCTACGGATTAAACCGGCATGAGTAATCAAGCCCCTAGGCGCGTCATACCGATCAAAGTCGAGCCGGCTTCGAGCTTGACCGGCGCGCAGCGTGCGGCCGTACTCGATGCCTGCGCGCGGCTGAAGAGGCTGCCCGGCGCGTTGCTGCCCATCCTGCATGCCGTTCAAGAGACGCTCCGGTTCGTCCCCAAGGACGCAGTGCCGCTCATCGCACGCGAGCTTAATCTGTCCATTGCCGAAGTGCACGGCGTGGTGAGTTTCTATCATTATTTTCTGCAGGAGCGTCCCGGCCGCCGGGTCATGCATCTGTGCCGCGCGGAAGCGTGCCAGGCGCAGGGCAGCGTGGCGCTCGAGGCACACGCCAAGGCCACATTGGGCGTTGATTATCACGGCACCACCAGCGACGGCGCCATCACTCTCGAGCCCGTTTATTGCCTGGGTAACTGCGCTCTCGGGCCCTCGCTGATGATCGACCAACGATTGTACGGGCGCGTCACCCCCGAGCGTTTCGATGCGTTGGTGAGCTCGAGCCGGGCGCGCTCGTGAGCGGCGCGGAGGGCATCGCCCGGGTCTACGTTCCGCGCGACGCTGCGGCTCTCGGCGTGGGTGCCGAAGAGACGGCCGAGGCCGTGCTCGCCGAGGCAAACCGGCGCGGTATCCGCATCGAGCTGATCCGCAACGGCTCGCGCGGCCTCTTGTGGCTTGAACCCTTGGTCGAGGTCGAGTGGTCGGGCGAGCGCCAGGCCTATGGGCCGGTCGGGGCCGGCGATGTGCCCGGCTTGTTCGAGGCCGGCTTTCTTACGGGTAAGCCTCACCCGCTGTTGCACGGGCCCACCGAGCAGATTCCCTACTTCAAGCGCCAGGAGCGGCTGACTTTCGCCCGGGTCGGCATCACCGATCCGCGCAGTCTGTCGGATTATGTCAAACACAACGGCTACCGCGGCCTGGGCGCGGCATTGGCGCTGGACCCCGATAAAATCGTCGCGGCCGTCACGGCCTCCGGACTGCGTGGCCGCGGCGGCGCGGCGTTTCCGGCGGGCATCAAGTGGAAGACCGTGCTGGGCGCCCAGAGCCTGCAGAAATACGTGGTCTGCAACGCCGATGAGGGCGACTCGGGAACGTTCTCCGATCGCATGCTGATGGAAGGAGATCCCTTCGCTCTCATCGAGGGCATGACCATCGCGGGCCTGGCGACCGGCGCGACCCAGGGCTACATCTACTTGCGCTGGGAATACCCGCAGGCCAGGGTCGCGCTCGAGGCGGCCATTGCAGCGGCCCGGCAGGCGCAGTATCTCGGGCCCAATATCCGGGGCAGCGGCAAGGCCTTCGAGCTCGAAGTTCGCATGGGCGCCGGCGCCTATATCTGCGGCGAAGAGACCTCGCTGCTCGAATCCCTGGAGGGCAAGCGCGGCCAGGTGCGCTTCAAACCGCCCCTGCCTGCCTTGCAGGGCCTGTTCGGCAAGCCCACGGTGATCAACAACGTGATCACCTTTGCCTCGGTACCCATTATTCTGGATCGCGGCGCCGAGTTTTATCAGCACTTCGGCATGGGCCGCTCGCGCGGCACCCTTCCCATGCAGCTCGCCGGCAATATCAGGCAGGGAGGGCTGGTGGAGATTGCCTTCGGCATGACGCTGCGCGAGATCTTGTACGATTTCGGCGGCGGCAGTCTGAGCGGACGTCCGCTTCGTGCGGTGCAGGTGGGGGGCCCGCTGGGAGCCTACTTGCCTGAATCGCAGTTCGACACTCCCTTGGATTACGAGGCCTTCGCCGCCATCAAGGGCATGCTGGGTCACGGCGGCATCGTTGCCTTCGATGATACTGTCGATATGGCGGCCCAGGCACGCTACGCCATGGAGTTCTGCGCCATCGAGTCCTGCGGCAAGTGCACGCCCTGCCGCATCGGCTCCACCCGCGGGGTGGAAGTGATCGACCGGCTCGTCGCGGGCGAGAACGCCGCCAAGCAGGAGATCATTTTGCGCGATCTGTGCGAGACACTGACCTACGGCTCGCTGTGCGCCCTCGGGGGTTTGACCCCGTATCCGGTGATTTCGGCGTTGAACCATTTTCCTGAAGATTTCGTCAAACCGTTACGGGCGTCGAGCGCCGCCGGTTGAAGGCATACGAGGACTGACCCATGTTATCCATTGTCGAACAAGACTTAGGAACCCCGGCCCGGGAGAGCACCCAGCTCGTGACTCTCACCATCGACGGTCAGGAAGTCACCGTGCCGGCCGGCACGTCGGTGATGCGCGCCGCGGCGCTTTCCGATGTGAAGATTCCCAAGCTCTGCGCCACCGAGCAGCTGGAGGCGTTCGGTTCCTGCCGCCTGTGCCTGGTACAGATCGAAGGCATGAAGGGCCTGCCCGCCTCGTGTACCACGCCGGTGACGCAGGGCATGAAGGTCACCACGCAAAACAAGCAGATCGCGGACATCCGCCGCGGCGTGATGGAACTCTATATCTCCGATCATCCGCTCGACTGCCTGACCTGTCCCGCCAACGGCCATTGCGAGCTGCAGGACATGGCAGGCGTCGTGGGCTTGCGCGAGGTGCGCTACGGCTACGAGGGCGCCAATCACCTGACGGCCGAGAAGGACACCAGCAACCCGTACTTCACCTTCGATGCCAGCAAGTGCATCGTCTGCTCGCGCTGCGTACGCGCCTGCGATGAGCAGCAGGGCACCCTGGCGCTGACCATCCAGAACCGCGGTTTCGACTCCACCGTGTCGGCGAGCCAGAACGTTTCGTTCATGGACTCCGAGTGCGTGTCTTGCGGGGCCTGTGTCCAAGCCTGTCCCACCGCCACCCTGTCGGAGAACACCCTGATCGACATGGGACAGGCCGAACACAGCATCACCACCACGTGCGCGTACTGCGGCGTGGGCTGCTCCTTCCGGGCCGAGATGAAGGGCGAGGAAGTGGTGCGCATGGTGCCGAACAAGGACGGTCATGCCAATCACGGGCATTCCTGCGTGAAAGGACGGTTCGCCATCGGCTACGCCACCCACTCCGACCGCATCGTCAAGCCCATGATCCGCGCGAAGATCTCCGATCCCTGGCGCGAGGTCTCCTGGGAGGAGGCGATCGGCTACGCGGCTTCCGAGCTCAAGCGCATCCAGGCCAAGTATGGCCGCGATTCGATTGGCGGCATCACCTCCTCGCGCTGCTCGAACGAGGAGACCTACCTCGTGCAGAAGCTCGTTCGCGCGGGGTTCGGCAACAACAACGTCGACACCTGCGCACGCGTCTGCCATTCGCCCACCGGCTACGGCCTCAAGAACACCCTGGGCGAGTCGGCCGGCACCCAGAACTTCGATTCCGTCATGAAATCCGACGTCATTTTCGTGATCGGCGCGAACCCGACCGACGGGCATCCGGTATTCGCCTCGCAGATGAAGCGCCGGCTGCGCCAGGGCGCGAAGCTCATCGTCGCGGACCCGCGCCGCATCGATCTTGTGCGCACGCCGCACATCGAGGCCGAACAGCATTTGAAACTGAGGCCCGGCACCAACGTGGCGCTGATCAACTCCCTGGCGCATGTCGTCGTCACCGAAGGCCTGGTCAAGGAGGACTTCGTGCGCGAGCGCTGCGAGATGCCTTCCTTCGAGAAGTGGCGCCGCTTCATCGCGCAGGAGAGCAACTCCCCCGAAGCGATGCAGGAAGTCACCGGGGTTCCGGCGGCCGAGGTGCGCGCCGCCGCGCGCCTGTATGCCACTGCCGGCAACGGCGCCATCTACTACGGTCTGGGGGTGACCGAGCACAGCCAGGGATCCACCATGGTGATGGGCATTGCAAATCTCGCCATGGCCACCGGCAACGTCGGCCGCGAGGGCGTGGGCGTGAATCCCCTGCGCGGACAGAACAATGTGCAGGGCTCCTGCGACATGGGGTCCTTCCCGCACGAGTTCCCCGGCTATCGTCACGTCGCGGACGACACCGTGCGCCATCTGTTCGAGGGTGCCTGGGGCGTTTCTCTGCAGAATGAGCCGGGCTTGCGTATTCCGAACATGTTCGAGGCCGCGCTCGATG
>Ga0181534_10000597_pt1 | contig 25219 bp, 25 predicted proteins | sample PEATcosm2014_Bin_37_FD_119758 | JGI IMG/M metagenome (GOLD analysis project Ga0181534, IMG submission 119758) | Peatland microbial communities from MTU Mesocosm Facility, Houghton, MI, USA - PEATcosm2014_Bin17_10_metaG | ecosystem: Environmental > Terrestrial > Soil > Wetlands > Peat | place...
GAATCCCGGTGCGAGCGCGTTGCAGGTCACGTTGTACTTGGCGAGCTCGATCGCCGCCGTCTTGGTGAAGGCGATGATGCCGCCCTTGCTCGCCGCGTAGTTGGCCTGGCCGAAATTTCCCGCCTGACCGACGAATGAACTGATGTTGACGATGCGGCCGAACTTCTGCTCGATCATCATGGCCATCACCGCCGAAACGCCGAAGTAGCACGCGTTCAGGTTGGTGTTGAGCACCGTCAGCCAGTCATCATCGGTCATCTTGCGCAGCGTCTTGTCGCGCGTGATGCCGGCGTTGTTGACCAGGATGTCGAGGCGCCCCCAACTTTGTTTGATCTTCTCCATCATCGAGGTCCACGTCGCGCGCTCACCGACGTTGCCCTTGAACAAGAGCGTCTTGCGGCCCGCCTTGTTGAGTTCGTCGGCCAGCGAGTGCGCATCGGCTTCGCTCGACTGATAGTTGATGGCGATGTTGGCGCCCTCGGCCGCCAGCGATTTCGCGATCGCCCGGCCGATGCCGCGCGCCCCACCCGTCACCAACGCATATCGCCCTTCCAGCTTGTTCATGACTCGCCTCCGGTTCTTATTTGACAAGAAATATGCGCGCTGCCCGGCGCAGTTGATCTACGTACTTTCCGATGTCTGCATCTGCGCACAGCCTCATTCGTCGTCCCGCCACGGGATGGTCCACTCCTCGCCACGCGCGGTGGTCACGTACTCGGGCCACCGATACCGGTGCGGCACCTTGAAATCAGGCGCCAGCAGCGGCGCCTGCCAGCGGGTTCCACCGACGCCGCCCCCGGTGCGCTCGTCGAACTCGCGGCGCGCGCCCGAAAGCAGCGCAGGGTCGGTGAACAGGTCGAGAAGCGTCGCCCCGATGGTCTTGGCCGCGACACGAATCATCGGGTCGATGGTGGCCGCAATGCCGCCGAGCGCGTTGGCCACCCACGACGGATAGACATAGCCCGGGGGACCCGCGAGCGCCGGCCGCGCCACCAACAGCCGCACGGTCGGACAGTGCCAGCAATATTCGGTGTAATCATCCGAGGTGAGGTATTGCTGCCAGGCCGGCATCATGCCGCGCAACTGCCGCTCGCACTCCTGCGGATCGATCAGGCGCAGGGTTTCGGGCGAGAACGGCTGATCGAGCGGCTCGAGCCCAAGATGGGTCTGGATCTCGCGCGCGATGCGTACCGCCTCGCCTTCCCAGCGCGGCGCACCGATCTCGGCAAGATTGCGGTACGTGGCCGCCGCCATGACGTGATTGGCGAGGCCACCCCGCGATTTTGTCACCCAGGTTTTGCGCCAGCCGCAGAAGGCGGCCTTGGCCGCCGCTTCGGCGTTGTTGTCCATCACCGAACTGATGATGTCCGCCTGGGCGATCGAGTCGGTGCGCACCATGTAATCGATTTGCGCGACGTGCGGCGCGAGATTGTCCGCCGTGGCCTGACCGGCGCACAGAATCGCCTCGTTGAAGCTCCACAGACCCGTGGCCGGCAGCATCGAGCGGCGCATTCCTTCGTTCAGCTGGTAGAACAGCATGAGCGCGTCGCTTGCTCCCGGCGCGCGCGCGCTCAAATGATTCTGCGGGATCGGACTTAGCCGATCCGCGGCAATCCAGTTCTCCGGCGCATCGCACGTGAAGGTGTAGATGTAGTTGTAGCCGACTCCGCAGTGGGTATCCCAGACCACCGTATTGCACAGCGGCGAGAAGTAATGCGGGTGGAAACTCACCGCCGCATCGAGCCCGTCGTAGTAACCCTTCGCCGCGTGGATCGGTTTGGAGGCCCGCAGCTTCTCGGCCGGCTCGCCAAACAGCTTGAGCGTCCCGCCGATCCGATGCCGTTGCATCGCGTCCTTCACGGCGAGGGCGCCGCCGAGCGCACTGATGCCGAGCGCTGAATGCGGATCGGTATGTCCCGGTGCGTATTTCGAGAGTCCTGGACGCGCTTGCGCGCTGGTCGTGGCGGCCTGGCAATTGCCGGGCACCGCATCGTATTCGACATAGGCCGCGAGCGTCGGTCCCGGGCCGTTGGTGAAGGTGGCGACGAAGGCGGTCGGCATGCCGCCCGAGCCCGCCTCCACGGTGAAACCGGCGGCGCGCAGGCGCTCGACGTACCAGGCGCTCGACTTGTATTCGCGGAAGGCCGGTTCGGCGTAGTGCCAAATCACCTGATGCCAGTCGGACAGATCGCCCAAATGACTGTCGACCCACGCGAGAAGCTCGTGCCTCGCTTCCCTCATCGTCACTCTCCGGTGTCGTCGGCCGTTTCGGCTCAAATGGAACGCGCATCGCCCCGATGCATCGCGGCGATGGTCGTGCCAACTCCAGGCGAGAAGTGTACAAGAAAGCCGCCGTCCGAATGGCGTCCGGCGGTGGCGCCCGCCGACTCGGATTAGCGGTCGGTGCGCACCGCGGGTCGCTGACCGGCGGGTGGGGACGGGATCTGGTGGGTCGCGGTGGTCCTCACTTCCCGAATCACCCGCTCACTGGTGATTTCGATGACCGCATGTCGGCCGGTGGCGCCGATGTCCTTGCGCGCCTCGAGCCGTTGATCGGCAAAACGGTCGCGCTCCGCCGTGCTCACCCGCTTGATGGTGGGCTTCTCGTAGAATTGCGCCAGATAACTCGAGACCGCGCGCGCGGCGATCTCTTCGCTGAAAAAGCCCAGCCTCAGCGAATGCATGATGCGGCCTTGGTCGATGCCAGCGACCGTATACAGGCGGTATACGCTGAAAATATCGAGGCTCGGCAGGCTGTCCGGATCGAAGGCGGAGTCGGCCAGCGACAGCTCGATGACGAACCAGCGCAGCGCGCCATGCTCGTGCAACTCGGTGGCGGTGAGCGCGCGCACGGTCTGCGTCGATTCCAAGCTCGTCGGCCGTGCCGCGGGTTTGGGGGACTGCATGGCGGGTTGCGCACCCGCCGCGGGCTTGGGCGGCGGCGGTACCGGCGCAGCGACGGCCTTGGCGGCCACCGGCGGGATGTTCGGCATCTGCAAGCGGGCCGCCGCGGTCGCCGCGGGCGGCGCCGTCGCGGGCGCTGGGACCACGGATGCTGGGACCCCGGGAGCTATGGCCACGGGCGCTGGGGCCGCGCTGACTGGCGCCGCACTGACGGGGTCCGCGACCGGTGCCACTGCAACCGCAACGGGCGCAGCCACCGCCGGAACAACGGAAGCAACTGGGGCAATCGGAGCAATCGGAGCAATTGGAGCAATCGGAGCAATCGGTGCCGCCACAGCGGCGACCGGAGCCGCAGGCGCCGCCGCAGCGATGACCGGGGCCACCACGACCGCGGTGAGCGTCGGGATCTCGGGGATCTCAGGGATCGAGGGAACCACGACCTGGGTCGCCTGGATCATCGGCTTGGCAGACTCGGCCGCAGCCGCGACGGGTTCGTTCGCCGCCGCTGCCCGCTGGACCACCCGCTCGCCGACCACACGCTGACCGTCCCGCTTCGCCTGGATCGAGGCGATGCTGCGCAAATCGTCCGCCTCAGCGGTGGCGGTGAGCGCGCTCGGATAGATGTCGCGCACCTTCTCGAGCACCGCGTTCGCCTCATCCTCGGACGCGAACGGGCCCAGCCGCAGCCGGTAGCGCACACGGTGATCCTCGGTGCGCTGCAACTGGTACACATGCGCCTCGGGATACCCCACGACCCCTTTGAGCGGTTGGCTGATGGGCGCGGTGGAGGCGCTCAAGTTGATGACGAAGGGGCCGCTGCCGCCCAAACGCGGCGTTTCCGGTAGCGGCGCCGCCAGCAAATCGTCGATGCTCAAATGCCAGATGTCCCCCGTGGATGGCGCGTTGAGCGGTGTAGCCATAGTTCGATGTCCAGGGGTTTTAAGATGCTGCGGTGGATATTGGCGAAGCTCACGGCGGGAAACCGTGACGAGCGTCTCCTCGCGACGACAAACACTGTGAAATCGGTTTATGTCAAAGGGTGTCCCGTCAGACCCGACCTACAGGCACTCGCCCCGCGCAGGGCTCGCAATGCGGCCGGCCGGATCAGATCCTGTCCGGAGTCATTTTTGTCCTTAAAGTAAAGGTAAGGAGCGTCGCGATGGAGAAACAGCCACCGGAGAATCGATCATCGGCCAATCACGGCGAGGGCGATCCGGAAGCCGCCGCGCGGTTCAATGATGCCGAGCGTGCCTTCGTGGACTCGCCCGACGGCAGGAAAAAAATTCGCAAGGGCCCGGAGGTGCGCTCCGACGAGGAGGCGGAGCTCAAGGCCGCGGAGCAGATCGGCCGCGAGCATTCCAAGGGCGAGGACAAAAACCCGTAATCAGCGCCCGGGTCGTGGCGCCCAGCGGCAGGTTCAGGACGGTGTGCCGGGGCGGCTCATCTCGAAGATCTCGCCGAGCCGCGCATACTGGCGGTAGCCAAGGCGGGCAATCGGTGCGAGCCGCCCGATCGAGACCCGGCCGTCCTCGATCACCGAGTCATCGATATGGATGCCGACCACCCGCCCCATGACCATGCGTCCGAACTGATCCGGCGCATTGCCGGGCAGTTCGTGGATATGGCTCACCACGCACTCGAGGCTGATGGGTGATTCGCGCACCCGCGGCGGCCGCACCATCACGCAGGCGGCGGGTGTGAGCTTCGCCAGCTCGAATTCATCGACCGTATGGGCAACTTCCGCGCTCGACGCATTGACCGCCTCGCGCAGATCCCAGGTCGCGAGATTGACCACGAACTCGCCGGTCTGGCGGGCGTTTCTGACCGAATCCTTCTCTCCACCGTCGACGTGGCGCCCGTTGGCGCAAAACATCACCATCGGCGGCCGTTCGCTGATCGCGTTGAAAAAACTGAATGGCGCCAAATTGCGCAGTCCCTGCGCATCGAGCGTCGAGATCCATCCGATCGGCCGCGGCACCACGCAAGCCTTGAATGGATCGCGCGGCAATCCACCGTCCGATGCGTCACAGCGAAAAAACATGCGCCCTCCCTACAGGCGCCGACCGGTCGGCCATCCTGTGCCCGCAAAATGAATTAATCTGCACGGCAGTCCCTCCGGTCGCATTTCATCACAGGAGTCCCCCGTGTCAATCAAAGCCGCGATCAGCGAATTCCTGATCCGCGAATTTCCGCAGAACACCTGCACGGTCGAGCATGCCGAGCCGGGCGGCGCCACGGTCAAGCTTCGCATCGGCACGAACGAGTTGCGCCCCGGCGGCACGGTCTCGGGCCCGGTCCTGATGATGGTGGCCGACCTCGCCCTCTACGTGGCTGTGCTCGGTTCGATCGGCATCGTGCCGCTGGCGGTCACGACCAGTCTCAGCATCAACTTCCTGCGCAAACCGGCGGCCGACCGGGACATCGTCGGGGTGAGCAAACTCCTGAAGATCGGCCGCACGCTCGCGGTCGGCGAGGTGAGCCTGTACTCGCAGGGCGATCCGCAGATGGTCGCGCATGCGGTGGGCACGTACGCGATCCCGCGCGCAGCGGCCGTCAAGGCATGAGACGCGCGAGGAAGCTTCGCTGCCAGCGGTCGATGGTGTTGGCGCGCAGTGCCGCGAGCATGGTCGCATGCCGCGACCGCCGCTCGGACAGGGGCATGCCGAGCGCCTGCTGCAATGCCAGGGCGACCGCCGCCGGGTCATAGGGGTTCACGAGCAGCGCCCCGTCGAGTTCCTGCGCCGCGCCGGCGAGACTCGAGAGCACCAGCGCACCCGGGTCTTCCGGATCCTGTGCCGCAACGTATTCCTTGGCGATGAGGTTCATGCCGTCGCGTATCGGCGTGACCACCCCGACATGGGCGACACGCAAAAAGCCGCACAGCGTGTCGTGCGAGAAATCCTTGTTGAGATAGCGCACCGGCGTCCAATCGGTATCGGAGAACTGCCCGTTGGTATGGCCGGCCGCCCGTTCGAGCGCGTCGCGGATGTCCGCATAGGCCGCCACGTTGATGCGGCTCAACGGCGCAATCTGGATGAAGGTGATCTTACCGCGCAATTCAGGCGTCGACTCGAGCAGCGCACGGTATGAGGTGAAGCGCTCGACCAATCCCTTGCTGTAATCGAGCCGATCGACGCCGAGCAGAAGCTTGCGCCCGAGCACGCCCTGCACCAGACGCTTGACCTGATCATCGTCGCGCGCCGCCTGCTCGGCCTGGCGCGCGATCGCCTCGACGTCGACGCCGATCGGGACCACCCCGGTGCGAATTTCGCGCCCGTTGATCTCGATGCGCTCCTCGCCGATGACCGCCGCGTCTCGATACACCGCCTTGACCACGGACAGAAAGCCGTCCAGATCCTCGCTCGTTTGAAAACCGACCAGATCGTACTGGCACATGTCGCGCACCAGCTCGGCATAGGTGGGCAGCAGCCGCAGGACGGCGATGTTCGGATAGGGAATGTGCAGGAAAAAACCGATGGGCACCTTGACGCCGGCCTGGCGCAGCAGACTGCCGAGCGGAATGAGGTGATAGTCGTGCACCCAGACCACGTCGTCGTCCTGGATCTGCTTCACCAGCACGTCGGCGAAGAACCGGTTCACCGTCATATAGGCCGCGAATTCATTGGCATCGTAGCGAAAGGCGCCGGGAAAATAGTGATGCAGGGGCCACAGCGAGCCGTTGCAAAAGCCGTTGTAATACGCATCGAAATGGGCGCTCGGCAGATCGACCGTGAGGAAGCGGATGCCGTCCTTTTCGCGCACTTCGGGCTCGGTACCCGGCGACTCCTGGGTCTGGCCGCTCCAGCCGAACCACACCCCGTGCTCGGCGTTGTGCAATGCCGCCAAAACCCCGACCGCGAGCCCCCCGGCCGTCGCCTGCCCCGGAACTCCCACCCGGTTCGATACCACGATCAGACGCGCCATCCCACCAGTTAAGCGCGGCGCAGCCGCCCGCTCCCAGGTCGAATCACCGCGATCGGCTGTCAGCGATTCACCCGCCGTGGACTGTCCGCCGTCCGACAGGCGACCGGATCGACGCGCGGGCCGATCAGCCGTCCGCTTTGCGCAGCAAGCCGGCCCGCGTGCTCAGGAACACCCCGACCGCCTCGATGAGCGCCTGCAGATCCTCCGGGCGCATGGGCAGCGAGAGATTCAGCATGCCGCGCCGGGCACACCAGATCCCGTGCTCGAGCATGTCGAAATAGAACAGGTCGCGCAGCCCCGCGCTGCCGCGTGCGGCGTCGGCCGGGCCGCGAATAGGTCCGCGGCACAGGTGCACGTTCATCATCGAACCGATGCCGCTGAAAACGACGGGCAAGGCCGCCCGGCCCGCAAGCGCATTGAGCTCGGCGCGCAATTGTTCACCGCAGCGGTTGAGCCGCAGCACCTCCTCCACGGTGAACACCTGCCCGAGTCCGGCGAGGCCGGCCGCGAGGCTCAGCACATTGTTGTTGAAGGTACCCGCATGCACGAGCGGGTCCGGGCGGCGCGGATCAAAGCGATCCATGAGATCGGCGCGGCCGCCGAAGGCCCCGAAACTCAAGCCTCCGCCCAGATACTTGCCGAGCGTGGTCAGATCCGGCCTGATCCCGACGGCCGCCTGCCGTCCGCCGGGCGCGAGCCGCGAGGTCATGACTTCGTCGAATATCAGCACCGCCCCGTGCGCGGTGCAAAAATCCTTGAGCAGCCGCAAAAAATCCGCGTCGGCCGCAACGCAGCCGCCCGAGCCGAGCATCGGTTCGACGAGCACCGCGGCGATGGCCTCGCCGTGGCGGCGCAGGATCTCCTGCGTCTGCCCGACGTCGTTGTAGGGGGCGGGGATGAAATCGAGCGGCACATTCATCGGGTTCGACGCGGTCGTGAAATTGAGCACGCTGCCGTGATAGCCGCCCTCGAACACCACCACCCGCTCGCGTCCGCTCGCCGCCCGGGCGGTGAGCAACGCCAGGAGATTCGCCTCGGTCCCGGAATTGGTGAAGCGCAGCCGCTCGAGCGAGGGAAAACGCTGCTGCAGCAGGGACGCGTAGCGCTCCTCGTACCGGGTGTGACCGCCGAGGGATATGCCACCCGCAAGCGCCTCCGCGATGGCCGACTGCAGGATGGGGTTCGAGTGGCCGTACAGCCCCGCCGTGTAGTCGCCGAGAAAATCGAGATACTCGCGCCCGTCGAGCGAGCGCACCCGCGCGCCGTATCCGCCGCTCAAGGTGATGGGGAACGGCGTCCCGTAGAGCACCGAGCGGGTGTTGCCGCCGGGCAGGAAGCGCGCCGCCCGCCGGTGCTGGTCGAGGCTTTGCGGATTGGCCGCCGTGTAACGTTCAGCCGCTTCGCGAAGCGCATGGTCGAGCGCTGCTGATTGCATGGGCGCGCCTTGGGGTAATTGCCGGCTCGTCAGTGTAGCAGCCGCGCGCCGGGCGATCGGCGGCCCCGCCCGCATTGTGACAAAATCGCCGCATGGAGCAGAAGAGCCCCCACCGCCCGCAACCTGACACCCACCGCACCGGGCCGCGCAGCGGCGGACACCGGCGCATCAAGATCGGTGCGCGGGAGGTGCTGACGCGGGGCCTCGCGCGAGCGGTGCTGCAGGATCTGTTCCACTATTTCATGACCGTGACCTGGCCGCAGGTGTTCATCACCATGGCCGCGTTTTTCCTGGTCTTCGACCTGCTGTTCGGCTGGCTCTACTATCTGGTGCCGGGCTGCATCGCGAACCTCAATCCGCCCGGGTTCGCCGGCGCATTCTTCTTCAGCGTCGAGACGCTCGCGACGGTGGGCTACGGGGACATGCACCCACAGACCTTCTACGGGCACTCGGTCGCGATGGTCGAGATCTTCGTCGGTCTGATGATGCTCGCGCTCATCACCGGCATCATGTTCGCGCGCTTTTCGCGGCCGCGCGCGCGCTTTCTGTTCGCGCATGACGCCGTGGTGCGGCCGATCGACGGCAAGTCCACGCTGATGTTCCGCGCCGCCAACGCGCGCCAGAACATCGTGCAGGAGGCCTCGGCGCGTCTGCGCATGCTCACCGATGAGGTGAGCGCGGAGGGCTTCCGGCTGCGGCGCATCACCGATTTGACCCTCATCCGCTCGGAACATCCGGCGTTCGCCCTGGGTTGGACTCTCATGCACATCATCGATGAGACGAGTCCGCTGCGCGAGGCGAGCGCCGAGTCGCTGCGCCGCGCGGGGGCCTCCTTCGTCCTGAGCGTGAGCGGCACGGATGAAACCACCGGCCAGTACCTCATGGCGCGCGCGGACTATCCGAGTTCCGCAATCCGCTGGAATTACGCGTTTGAGGATGTTCTGGACGTCGCTGCGGACGGCACCGTGTCGATCGACTATCGCAAGTTCAACGACATCGTGCCGCTTCCGTCCGATCGGTCCGAAGGGTGACCCGCTCCGGTGCCCGGATGCCCGAATGCTTGGGTTCGCTCGTGCCGCACGCTACACTGATGTTCGGGACGCGAACAAAACAAATGGGGGTCAATTCTTATGCATCCGCTCAATTCGGTTAAGGGCGCCATCACGACCGGGGTCGTGCTCGCCGTGGTGGCCGGGATCGTTCTCAGTACGTGGTCCGGTTCGGGCGCCGGCTTCCATCCCATTCTCCTCGACCGGTGGCTGCACATCGTCTCGGGCGTGATGTGGATCGGTCTGCTGTATTACTTCAATGTGGTGCAAACGCCGGGACTTGCGGCCGCGGCGGCCGACAAAGGCGGCCCCGGCGGCGCCGGCATCACCAAGTATGTCGCGCCGCGCGCCCTGCTGTGGTTTCGCTGGGCCGCGGTCGCCACCTGGGTGACCGGTGCGATGTATCTGATGAGCGGCTACGGCTCCGATTCGACTGCCATCGTGAATGCCTTCACCCTGCAATCGGGATATCGCACGATCGGCCTCGGCGCCTGGCTTGGCACGATCATGCTGATCAATGTCTGGGTCTTCATCTGGCCGAACCAGAAGAAGATCCTCGGCATCGTGGCGGCGACGGATGAGCAGAAGGCGGCGGCGCGCAAGATCGCGGCGCGCGCCTCGCGCATCAATTTCATTCTCTCCCTGCCCATGCTGATGTGCATGGGCGGCCAGGCCCACGGCCTGCCGTTCTAGGTCTTTCCGGCGGCCGCCGGGGGCTTCAATTCCGAAGCCTCCGGCATGCCGCTCGCCGAGCGGCGCTGCATGAACTCATCCAGCCGCTCGATCACGTCCGCGGGCTGAATGAGATCCATCACCCCGGGCTTTTCGATCTTCACCCACCACGGCAGCGCGTCCGGCTCGGCTCCCATGAAGACACGAGCCGCCTCGGGAAACCGATCGACACACCACGCCTGACTGCAATAGGGGCCGCTGCGTGCCGGGTTGGTCGGGGCGTAGAGTCCGATCACCGGCGTACCGACCACGGCGGCCATGTGGGCGGGACCCGAGTCGGGCGACAGCAGCACCGTCGCCGCCTGGAGCAGAGCCAGCATTTGCGGCAGCGTGTCGCGGCCAACCTGGTCGATCAGCGGGGATTGGGCCGCGGCGATGATTTGATCGCTGATGGTGCGCTCGAGCGCGGTCGGACCCCCGCACAGGACCACCCGCATATGCCAGCGGCGCACGGCGTGGTCGGCCACCCGCGCATAGAATTCCGGCCGCCAGTTGCGCAGCACGTGGCTCGAGCAGGGGCTGATCAGCAGGGTCGGGCGCGCATCGGGAATCACGCCGCGCGCATAGGCGAGCGCATCCGGCGGCAGCGGCATGTTCCACTCGAGCCGCCGTTCGTTTATGCCGAGCGCCTCGGCGAAGCCCCAGAAGCTGTCGAGCACGTGTTCACGGCGGCGCGGCTGGATGTGCCGATTGGTGAAAAGCCATTGAAAATCCCGCGACCGCGCCCGGTCGAAACCGATTTTCACGGGTGCGTGCACCAGCAGACTCACCAGGCTCGCGCGCAGGCTCACGTGCAGATGCAACAGCACATCGAAGCGGCGCGCGGCCAGCTGCCCGCGCACGCGCAGCCACTCGCGCCAAAAGCGGCGCTTGTCGATGCGGATGAATTCGATCTCCGGCATCAGCGCCATGAGCTTCGCTTCGACGCGGCCGATGATCCAGGTGATGCGCACGCCGGGCCACTCGCGTTGCAGCGCCCGGATCAGCGGGACCGCGTGGCACGTGTCGCCGATCGCGGAGAGCCGGATGATGCAGATGCTCTTGGGCGCCGGATCGGGCCGTGCGGGGTGGCTCATCACGCCATTGTAGCGCCTCGGCGCCGGCGATTGATTCGCGCGTGTGAATTGCGACACACCGCAAACCCGGGCGGTGCGGGTAGCGTGCCGTCTGGCCAACCGACCCCCGGGGAATACGCATCATGCTGCAAGCCGCAAGAATCAAGCTCCTGCCCTTCGCCGTCCTGCTCGGCATCACGGTTCTCGGCGCCTGCGCCGCTCCGCCGCCGCCGCGTGTGGTCGTGGCGCCCCCGCCGCCGCCGCATCATCCGGCGTATCTGCACGCCCTGTCGGATCTGCGCGCGGCACGCTGGCTCATCGAGCACCGGCCCGGCGACTGGGTGCAGACCAACGATGAGATGGTCGCCATCCAGCAGATCGACGGCGCCATCAACGACATCAAGAAAGCCGCTTACGATGACGGCAAGAATCTGAACGATCATCCGCCGCTCGATACGCATCCGGACAATCGCGGCCGCATCCACCAGGCGTTGGGATATCTCGGCAAGGCGCGCGCCGACATTGCCCGCGAAGAGGACAATGCCTACGCCGACGGGCTGCGGGATCGTGCCATCAAGCACATCGACGCGGCGAGTCAGGCCGCCCATCGGGTATTCAACGACTAGCCGCGCGCGCTTCGGGTATGCTTCCGGGCATGCCGTACTGGGAGGTGCCTGCCGATGCTGACACGGCGCGAAACGCTGACGGCGCTCGCGGCGGCGCTCGTCATGCCTGACACCGCGTTGACAGGAACGTCCGCCTTTTCGGGATACGATGGCCTCGGACTCGCCGATCTCATTCGGCGCAAGCAGACGTCCGCCGATGAACTGCTCGCCTGGGCGATCGCGAACGCGGAGGCGGTGAACCCCAAGCTCGGCTGCCTCGCCCACACGCATTACGAGGAGGCCCGCGCCCAGATCCGCGCGGGTCTCGCGCCGGGTCCGTTTCACGGCGTGCCGTTCATCATCAAGGATCTCGGCATGCAGCTCGCCGGCACCATCACGAGTTCCGGCAGCCTTGCCTTCAAGGATCATCGCGCCACCGCCGACAGCGAACTGGTGCGCCGCTACAAGCAGGCGGGTCTGGTCATTTTCGCCAAGTCGACCACGCCGGAACTCGGACTGACCTTCACCACCGAGTCGAAGGCATTCGGCGTCACGCGCAATCCCTGGAATCTCGAACGCTCGGCCGGCGGCTCCTCGGGCGGCTCGGCGGCGGCGGTCGCCGCGGGCATCGTGCCGATGGCGCACGCCTCGGACGGCGGCGGCTCGATCCGTGTGCCGGCCGCGTGCACCGGTTTGTTCGGCCTGAAACCCTCGCGCGGTCGCATGCCGATGGGTCCACCCGCGACCGAGCGCTGGCTCGGGCTCGCCACCGCGCATGCCATCACACGCAGCGTGCGCGACAGCGCCGCTCTGCTCGATGTCAGCTGCGCCCCGGAGCCCGGTGCGCGCTACACGGCGCCGGGCCCGCCGCCCGGCGGCTTCCTGCAGGCGCTCGGGCAGGCGCCCAGCAAGCTGCGCATCGCGCTCATGCTGCACCCGCTGTCCGGCTCGCCGATCGATGCCGAGTGCATCGCGGCCGCGCGCTCGACGGCGCGGCTGTGCGAGTCGCTCGGGCACTCGGTGGACGAAGCGGCTCCGGCGCTCGATGCGCAGGCGCAAAGCGCCGCGCTGCTCACCGTGGTGGCAACCTCCGTGGCGCAGGCGTTGCACGCCCGGGGGGCCGAGCGCGGCACGCCGGTGTCCCCCGCGGAGCTCGAAACGGTGACCTGGATCTATGCGGAGCAGGGCCGCAAGGCGACGGCATTGATGTACGCGGATGCCAACGAGACGTTCCAGGCGGCCGCGCTCAGCATGGCGCAGCTGCTCACGCGCTTCGACGTGCTGTTGACCCCCACCCTCGCCCGCCCGCCCGAGCCGCTCGGAATTCTCGGTCTCTCCCCTTTGGATCTCGCCGCCTTCACCCGGGCGGTGACCACCTACAGTCCGTTCACCGCGGTCGCGAACATGACCGGTCAACCCTCGATGAGCGTGCCGCTGGGATTCTCGGCCGGCGGACTGCCTCTTGGCACCATGTTCACCGGCCGCTATGGCGCGGAAGCCGTGCTGCTGCGGCTTGCCGCACAACTCGAAGCCGCGCAGCCCTGGGGCCATAAGCGCCCGGCCCTTGCCTGAAGGGGCGCGCGGGGCGCGCGGCGCGCCCTTCATCCCAGCAGCGGATGCCCCTGCGGCAGTTGATGCGCGTACCACGCGGCAAGCCGGTGGCGCACGCTCTTCTCGCTCACCTGCTCTTCGGGCATCGGCGCAATGAGCTTGTCGTGCACCAGCAATCGATACACGTAGAGCGCCTTGTCGCTCGACGAATCGGTGGGCTCGAACTCGACCGCGCCGCGCCCCTCCGCATATTGCACGCCGGCGATCAACGCCGCCTTGAACAATTCCGCCTCGTGCTTGAGTTTTTTCACGCCGCCAGCATAAACGCAATCTGCCCCCATTGCGCGGGGCCGCTCGGGCCGTACCCCTTAAGTCCAATGCGCGGCCGCCCGACGGACATGCCATCCTGGCCGGGAATTTCACCTCATCAGGAGTATTTCCGTGACCTACACCCTGCGCATTGCCGCCGCGATCGCCGCGGCCACCATCGCCCTGCCGCTCGCCGCACAGCAGAGCACGCCGGCGACACCCCCGGCGGCGCCCAATTCGTTGCCCGCGGTGGGTGCGGCCGACGTCACCACGCTCAGCGCGAAAGTGGAAGCCATCGATCCCGTCAATCACACCGTCACCGTGAAAGGCTCCATGGGCCACGTCGTGACCTTGAACGTCGATCCGAAGGTCGTGAAGAACTTCGCGCAGATCAAGGTGGGCGATCAGATCACGCTCAAGTACCTCGAGGCGCTGTCGATCAAACTGGAAAAGGGCGGCCCGGGCCGCAGCGCCACGGTGGCCACCACCGGTCCGATCACCGCGGCCCCCGGCGCCAAGCCCGGAGTCGCGGCCGAACAGCAAACCGTCATCATCGCGGACGTCGAGGGCGTCGATCCGACCCGCGGCGAGGTGCTGCTGCGCGGTCCGGCTGGCCGCTACGCCGAGGTGAAGGTCAAGGACAACACCGTGTTCAACGAAATCAAGGCCGGCGACAAGGTCAAGGTCACCTACACCGAAGCGCTGGTCGTGGACGTGTCGCCGCCGGCCGCAGCGGCCAAATAGAAGTCTCACGATGGTCAGATGCGAGCCCGTGAGGTGTCGAACCCACGGGCTCGATGACTTCACAAGCCCGCACAATAGTCTTCGACAAGCAGGGCGCCAGCCCTGACAATCATGCGTCAGTGATACCAGGGTCGGCTATGAACGTGGGATCGGGCAAGGAGCCGCGGCAGCCTTTCTGGCGATGGAACTCGCCATGGGCCGCCGGCCTGTTGCTGTTCACGGCGTATGTCGCGATCTCCATCGGCACGCTGGTGTTCATCTACTATCGCGTCGATCCGATGCTGCGGGTGCTGTCGATCGCGTCGCCCTGGCTCGCCGTCGGCGTCGGCGTGCTCGGCATCAAGCGCGGCGGGGCCCGGCTCTGGCCCGCCCTGTTTCTCGGCTCCTGGGTCGTTTGGGGCGTGTTCGTACACGACCCACCGACCACGGTCACGATCGACGCGCTGGCGGAAACCGCGAGCATCGTGCTGATCGCGCGGCTGCTCGCCATGTGGGATTTTCACCGCAGCTTCGATCGGCTGCGCGACCCGCTGATTTTGCTGGCGGCGGCCACCATCGGCCGGATTCTCGATTCGGCGTTCGATCTGGGCGCAAGCCTGGCCACGGCGTGGATGGCGCCCGACTCCATCGCGCCGCTATACCGCCCCCTGTTCACCGACGCGACCGGGGCATTTCCCGTTTTGACCGGGGCCGTGGTCACCTCCGCCATCGGTTGGTCCTTGAACTCGATCGCCGGCATCATGCTGGTCGTTCCGCTCGCCGGCGCACGCCTGCGAGATTTGCCGCAGACCTGCATCGCCCAGCCGGGGGCCGCGCTGGTGCTCGCGGTCGGCCTGCCGGCGTGGAGCATCGCCGCGCTCAGTCTGCCGGCCTTCGCCGCGCAACCCCTGTTGATCAGCGCGCTCATGCTGGTGGCCTGGGCGGCGGTGCGCTTCGGACCCTCGACTGCCGCGTTCGCCACCCTGGTGATGTCGGTGGTGGCAAACGCCGGGGTCGGCATGCGGATCGGGCCGCTCGCGAGTGCCAATGCCATGGACAGTCTCGCGCTGCAATGGGGGTTCATCGCGCTGCTCATGCTCACCGGTCTGTCGCTCACCGCGCTGCTCGCGGCGCGGCGCCGCGACACGAATCACCTGAAGGCGGTGGCCGAACGCTACGAACGGTTGTTCCGGGTCAATCCCTCGCCCCTGTGGGTCGCGGAGCCGGGCGGCGGCCGGATCCTCATGGTCAACGATGAGGCCATCCGCCGCTACGGCTTCAGCGAGCGCGAATTTTTGGCCATGACCGTGAACCAGCTGGCCGCCGAACCCGTGGCGACGCCCGTGCCACAGGCCGCCGCGGGACTGGCCCACCCGGTGCGCCACCGCACGCGCGGCGGCGCCTTGATCGAGGTCGAACTGCTGTCGACGCCGATCGAACTCGACGGCCGCGCGGCCGAGCTTTGTTATGCGGTGGACGTCACGGATCGCTTTGATTTGCGGGCGCGCATCGGCGCCGTGGCGGATCTCGAGCGTGAACGCCTGGTGCAGGATCTGCACGACGGTCTTGGCCAGGTATTGACGGGACTCAACTTCGGGGTGGATGCGGCTGCGGCGCGGGTCGCTCGCGGTACGCAAATCGATCGCGCCTTCATCGATTTTCTGCTCGATGCCAGCAACCGCGCGATCGAGATGTGCCGTCAACTCACCCGCGGCGTCTCCCCGCTCCAGGATGCCAACGGCGACCTGATCGAAGCGCTGCGCCGTCTGCCCCAGTCGCTGCCACCCGGTGCGGCGACACGGCTCGAGATCGCCGTGGAGAGCCAGGCACCGCTCACCTTGTCGCTCGAACGCAGCGAACATCTGTATGGCGTGGTGCAGGAGGCGGTCAGCAATGCCCTGAAGCATGCGCACGCGACGCACATCCGCGTGCGCATCGCCGTCTCCGCGCAAAACGTCCAGGTGGACATCAAGGATGACGGCATCGGCATCAAGGCCGCGGCGCGCGCGAGCGATGGGCTCGGCATGCGCTCCATGAGCCTGCGTGCGGCCGCCGTGGGCGCGACGGTCGAGGTACGCGAAGGTCCCCACGGCGGCACCGTGGTGCGCTGCGAATGCCCCCAGCAGGAGGCCGTGCCCTCGCCGGGGGCGGTCGAACCCGCCGAGGCCGCCCCAACGCTGAATCATCACGCCGCGTCGGCGCCGCCGGATCCGGCGGGCGCCGCAGCGCGCCGCTCGGCCACCGCAGCCTACCTGGGGCGCGTTGCCCTGCTCGCCGCCGGATGCTTCGTCGGGCTCGCGATTTCGATCTCGCTTGCCGGCGTCGTCGATCCGCGCATCGGCATGGGCGGTGACCGTGTCGGCATCCCCTCGCTCGCCGACGGTTTCGGCCTGGCGGGCCTGCTGCTCGGCGGCGCCCGACTGTGGCCCGGGATTGCCCTCGGCATGCTGATCGCAGCCCGGGTGCTGCTGCTCGAACCCTGGCCGGCGGCAATCTATTACAGCGCGGGGTCGGTGCTCGCGGCGCTCGTCATGTTCGAATTCCTGTCGCGCTGGAACTTCCGCCGCGGGTTCGACCATTGGCAGGATCCGCTGCTGCTGATCAGCGCCGCCATCATCGGCGGCAGCGTGCTCAGCGTGCTGGATTTCTCCGCCTTGATGACGATCCAATGGCTGCACCCCGGCGAGATCGGGCCGCGGATCGCCGCCCTCGTGACCAACGAGTCCGGAGCCACGCCGGTGGTGACCGGAGCGTTCCTGGCGGCGCTCGCGCATTGGTGGGCGGACAGCGTTTCCGGGGTGGTGATCTTCGTGCCGCTGCTGGTCGCGACACCGCCGATCCTGCGCACCCTGCGCGGCCACCGCGGCGAGGCGGCGGCGTGGTGCGTGGCGCTGCTCGGATGGGTCGGCTGCATGTTCATGCTGCACGAGGTGGCCGCACGCCTGCCGCTGGTGGCGGTCGCCCTGCTGCTGCTGGTGTGGGCGGTGGTGCGCTTCGGCGTCGCCATGGCCTCGGTCGCCACCTGCGTGTGCGCGATATCCGCCACGCTCAGCTTCATGCTTCAGCGCGGCGTGCTCACCACCGTGGGCGTGGATGAAGGCATCGAAACGTTGTGGGGGTTTCTGGCTCTGCTCACCATCACCGGGCTGTTCCTCACCGGACTGCTCGCCGAACGCAATCGCACACTGCTCGAACTCGATGCGCTGGCGCGGCGCTATCGACGACTGTTCGCCCGCGATCCGCACCCGCTGTGGCTGCAGGATCTCGAAAGCGGCCGGATCCTCATGGTCAACGAGGCGGCGATCCGCCATTACGGCTACACCGAGGCGGAGTGGTTGACGCTCAGCGCCGAGCGCCTCGGCCCCCAACCGGCCGGCAAACCCGCCGGCGCGGGCGGTGCGGAGAATCGCCCGTTCGAGACGCGCCATCGCCTGAAGAGCGGCGCGTCGATCGACGTCGAGCTCTCCTTCGCGCCGCTCGACATCGACGGTCGCCCGGCGCTGGTGTGCTTCGCGGTCGATGTGACCGAACGCAACATCTTGCGGCTCGGGTTGATCGAGGCGAAGGATCAGGAACGGCGCCGTCTGGCCAATGAATTGCGGCGCGGCATCGGCCGCGCGCTCGCCGACCTCGAGGTGGCCGCCGTGCATCTCGAGGAGCGCGCACGCAGCGCGCAGGTCGATTCAGCCGCGCTCGATCAGGTGGCCCGGGCCAGCCGGCGCGCCGCCTCGGTCTGTCGCGATACGGCGCACGCGGTCGCCGCGGCGGTTTAAACGCCCGGCACGATGCGCAGATCGCGCACCGCGCCGCCATCGAGCGCCGCGAGCGCCGCCTGATAGGCGGCGCTGTCGTGCGCTTTGACCGCCTGCTCGACCGAATCGAATTCGATCAGCACCGTGCGCTCCTTCAGGCCGGCCTCGAAGGCCATGGCCGCCGTTGCGCGCGCGAGAAAGCGGGCACCGTGCGCCTCGAGCGCCGGAAGCGCGAGTTTCGCGTACGCGGCCAATTTCTCCGGCGAGCTGACGGTGCGGTAACAGGAAATCCAATACGCCTTGGCCATGATGATGCGCTCCTTATTGCAAGTCGAATGCGAAATTGCGGCGGCCGGCTTCGGCACCGGTCCGATCCCAGGTCCATTCATCGAAGCACGCCCGCCCGTCCCCGGCGATGCGCACGATGGTCGAGCAGCGCGTGCCGTATGCCTCGGCGCGCACGAAGGCGCTCGACAGCAACCGCTCCCACTCGAGACCAATGCCGGTCTGGGGCAGATCCGCATCCTCGGCCTGCCGGTCGTCGCGCAGCAGTGACAGCAGCGCGCCGGTGTCGCGTAAATCATCGAGCGCAGCGGCGAGCCGCGACTTGGCCTGCTGCACCTTGGGCCACGGCGTATCGAGCAGGTGATTGGACAAGCCATAGATCCCCGGCCCGAGTTCACGGCCCTGACCGAGCGCACTTTCGAAAATACCGAGCCGTTCACCGTCGCTGAAAATCACGTTGAAACCGTTGTACGCGGCGCCGACGCCGCGCAGATGCGCCAGGCTCTCATCCACCGAAGCGCCGGACTCCAGCAGGCCGCCCACCAGCTTGCCGCGGCTGGGTGCGTCCGCACGCGGGCGACCCGCGTGCGGATCGCGAAAGTTGGTGAGCGCCGCGAACCGCCCGGTGCGCGTAAGACCAAGCCACGTGCCGCCCGCGCTCAAATCGCGACCCGCGAGGATGCCCGCCGGACCCGGCCACCAATCCGCGGCCGCGGTCGGGCGCGCATGGTACTCGTCTCGATTGGCCGCGAGCACGCAGGGAAAATCCGGGCGCGTGCGCCAGGCGAGCAGGATCAGGCACATTCGGCGCGCATCACCGCCCGGCGCGAAGTCACGGTTTCAATTGCGCTCGGATCTCACCGGCGGGATGAGCGGCGCTGTGCACGTTCACGTACAGCTGGCCGGCTTTGAAATTCGCGTACTGCTCGTCCGTGAGCGTCGAGCCGGCCGGAACCGACCACACCGCATCGGCGCTCTGGGTGAGCGTGATGATGGGCGGCCCACTCTGGCCCGGCGCGCCGACGTGGATGTGCGCGGTGGTGCCCACGATGCCGGTCGTTTTGAGGCTGCCGCTTACTGATTTGTCCGCGGCGACGGACAGCGTCCCGCTGGCAACCGCCGAGGTTTGCACGGGCGGGGTTTCCTGGGCGCCGGTCAGGTGCACCTTGACGTCGGTCGCGTGGACCCATCCGCTGCCTGCCATGAGGGTCGCGGCGGTGAGCCAGGCGCCGAGGGCGGATCCATTGAACAGCTTACGCATGGTGATACTCCATCGGTTTTCGTGTCACGGGCGGTGTTGCCTGAGGCAGTTTGCCAACATTGCAGGGGCCGCGCCAGCACGCCCGGTCGAGCCGTCGAGGGTCGGTCCCGAAGCCGCCTTTACGGTGCCGGCGGCGGCGGGGCCGGAGGCGGCTCGAGCGGCGCGGCCGGCGCGGCCGGCGCGGCTGGGTACTGCACCGGCTCGGAATTGAGGATCCACAGTTCGGCGATTCGACCGTTGAAAACCCGGTACGCGGTCAACGCGATCCCGCGCGCTCCGCCCGGCAGGCCGATCACTTCGTCGCGCGTGATAACCACCGGTCCGGAGGCGATCAGCGAGAGGATGCGAAACCGGCTGTCGGGGTTCAAGCGCAAGGCCTCGGTAAAACTCGCACGCTGCTCGGGTCGGGTCCGGGCCTTTTCGAATTGGATGGTGCCGTCGGGGTTGTAAAGCCGCACATCGAGAATATCGGCCGTCATGGCGAGCAGCCCCTCGATGCTGCGCGCATTTTCCGCATCGACGAAGGTACGCACCACCACCTCGGGTGATTGCGGGGCCTCGCCCGCGCCGGCAAACCCGGCGAGTCCCGCCCAGGCGGCCAGACCGAGGACCCGCATCCGTGCATGCATTTTTTTCATCTTCGCATGATATCGGTTTCACCGCGTGGACGGCGCCCGGTGTCGCGCCGTGGACCTAAGGTCCAATAAACGTTCGGATGCCCGCCATGCGACGATACCGACCGCACCAACCGGGAGATTGCCTTGATTTCGACACGCCCATTTTCCGCCCTCGCCTCAGTCGTGCTGCTCGCCGCGTGTGCCGGCCAGCCGCAACAGTATACGATGACCAACGGCCCGACCGTGACCATGCCGAAGGGCACGATGACCGGCGGTGCGTCGGTCGGCGATGCCAATGCACTGGCTCAGATGGTGGTGGCCGGCAACAACAACGCCATGGCCCAGTTCGACAAGCTCAATGGCGACATGAGCCAATTGCAGGCGGCCGAGAACCAGCAGCTGCAGGACTCCCAGCAGGCGCTCGCGAAGCTCGAACAGCTCTCCGATCAACAGGGCTCCGGCTCGGTCACCTTGTTCTTCAGCGAGGGCTCCGCGCAGCTCAACCAGGAACAGTCCCAGCGTCTGATCCGGTTTCTCGATTACATTTCGCGCTCGAGCCAGGGTCGCACCGTGATCTTGGTCTCGATCGGCAGCGCCTCGGCGGTCGGGGCCGCCGCCTTCAATCACCGGCTCAGCATCGAACGCTCACAAGCCCCGGTGGAGACGATCGAGCAGTATTTGGTGAACACACCACACCGGTTCTACAAGGTTTCAGCGGTGGGCGACATGTACGCACCGAAGAATGCGTCATTGGAAGTGGATCAGCGCTATCAGAATGTACGCATCGTTGCCGCGTACGACCAGGCCCAGCTCGGCAACTAGCCAGCTCGGCAACCAGCCAGCCCGGCCGGTACCTTGCCGGCACCTAGCCCGGCCGGTACGCCTGCTTCAAGTCAGCGAGCGCCGACCGCACGCGTTGGCGACCGGGATCGGCCACCCCGTCCTCGCGGGCCGGGCCGCCGTGCGTGAACCAGGCGCGAAACTCGGCCACCACATCGGCGAGCTTCTGACGCTGCCGCTCGGTGGGCGACAAATCGCGCAGCATCGCGGCCGTGCCATAGACATGCGCGAGCGCGTCGCCATGCGGGCCCACGTATTGGGTGCCGAGTTCGACGATCGTCTCGAGCTCGTGGATGCTGATGTTCGGGTCCATGCACGCCCATGTTGAATCCGCCCCGGGGGCAAAAGCAAATTCTGTGATCAGGTTCGCCGTCGGCGCGATCCGTCGCGGGAACAATGGGGTCCATGACCAATGCGCGGGAAACGGATCTACTGGCCTACATTCTGGGCGGGTTGGTCATCGCGATCAGCTGCGTGGCCATTACCGTGGCCTCCTCCCACAACGCCCCGGAAAATCAGCCGGGGGGTGACTCACTCGGCAATCCGCCGCCGGTGACTCAAAACGCGCCGGCCCCGCTCACGCGGCAGCCATGATCCGCTCGGTGTCGAGGCCGGACGCCGGCGCCCAATAACGATCCCGGATCCACGCGGCGCGCAGCGCGCACCACCACATCATGGTCGTGTGAAAATCGCCAAACGGTTCGGCAGCGGGAATGAAGCAGCTGTAGCCCGGCAGATCGTTGGGACCGTGCAGGCCCCACGCGCCCACGCGCGGGATGAAATCCTCCTGTAGCAGCTCCAAGGCATTGAGGCGGCGACAGATCTCGGCCGGATCGCCCGGCGGCTTGGTGAGCGGCAGCGAAATGGTCGCCAGGTATCCGACGCCGGCAACCGGATGCGGAAGTCCCGCGTGCACCTGCAGCAGCGCAGTCTCGGCGTTGGGATCGATGGAACGCGAGGGACACTCGCCGCTCAGCACGAACTCGGCCCACACCGCATCCGGACCGTGCGCGGCAGCGAGACCGCGTTCGCGCAGCATGGTTTCGGTGGCCTTAAGAGCCTCCTCGGCGATCGGCTTCTGCCAGGCCCGCGGCAGCCCGTGATGCGCACGCTGCTGTTCGAGGGCGGCGGCCGACGCGGTCCCGAGCGCCGTGGATCGACCGATCGGCAGCTGTCCGCCAAAGGCATTGAGTATGCTCTGCGTCGCCAGGTGTACGGCCGATTCCTTGGTGTAGAGCGAGAACTGCGCGCTCTGGCGCAAGCGCCCGCCGGCGAGGTAATAAGCCCCATGGACCGACATGGCGTTGAGCCGCTGCAGCCCGGCGGCATGAAAGGCGGGAAAGCCCCCGGTCCGGTACTCGGTATCGATTTGCGCGATCCCGAGCAGCGGATTGTCCATCGCCCCAGCCGTCGCGCCGGCCGTCGCCTCGGGCAGCGGCCGCGCCGGCAGCAAGCGCAGGGTGCTGGTCCCGGCCGCGTGGTTCAACCGGTACCCCTGATCGATCTTCTCGAGCGGATGGGACTCGAGCGCCTTATGAATGCGCTCTGCGACTTCACTGTTCACGTTTGAAACCTCACGCCGCCTGCAGCGCCGCATGTTGGAAGACCGGGACGGCACGATCCGAGAGAATGGCCTGCAGCTCCTGCACCGTGCGGGTGGCGGGCGTGAGCCACGCCTCGACGTGTTCCGGCCGCAAATTGATGATGCAGCGATCGTGGCCCGCGGCGGCGATGTCGGCGGGCGGTTCATCGGTGATCGCCGCGAAGCCGCGCACATCGGGCTCCTCGGCTCCCGTCCAGTGCGACCAGAGGCACGCGATCAGCATGCCCTGGGCGGGCTGCGGCGTGAACTGCAGCACCACGTTTTGTTCCTGCTCCCCGACCGCGAGTTCGCGGTGCTGCATGGCGTGCAGACGGACATTTTCGTAGAAGCTTTCGGCCACCATGAGGGCGTGATGCCGGCCGAACTGCCCGGCCCAGAATTTCTCGAGGTTGTCGCGACGCGCGTTATATAGCCCGGGAAACTTTCTGTCGTAATACGCCGGCTTGCCGGCCGGCCGGCAGAAGTAGCGCATCGGGGTGAGCAGGTTCTCGCCGCCCTGCCTCACGATCACCCCGGCATAGACCATCGGAAAGATGCGGTTGTCGCGCGCACTCGGCTCGCTGCGCCGCAGGTCCGTCAACCTGGCGGTGAGCGATTCGATTTTGCGGCCGGCAATGCGCACCTCCTCGCGCGCCTTCTTGGTCTCCCGCTCGACGAGCGAGCGTTCGGCATTCACCAACCGGGTTTTCTGCGAAAACAGCTCCTGTTCCGTGTGCCGCGCCGCGCGCGCACGATGCTCATCAATCGCCGCCTTGATGCGTCGTTCCTCGGCATTGGCCGGGTTCTCGAAATTCGCCTCGAAGCCGCGCGAGATGGTCAGGCCCGGCTCATCGAGCCGGCGCAGGAACAGCTTCAGCGCCTCATCGTAGTCGAGCCGTAGACCGAGATCGCGCTGCAGTTTGCGCGCCATCTGGATGACCTGGGCGGAATAGCACATGCCGAGAATTCTACCCTTCGCGATGCACGTTGCGCACCTCGCGCGTGATACCGTGACCCGATGATCACCGCACGAGTGCTGCTGGTTCTGTGCCTCGCCGCCACGAGCGCCTGCGGCCCGCGCGAGCACGCCGCCCCATCGCAGCCCCCGCCCCCGCCGCCCGCCGTGTCCGGCCTGATCCACGAGCCGCCGATCGCGCAATTGAGCGCCGCGCAGCTGCGCGCGCTCTCGCTGGCCTGCGAAAAATATCCGGCCGAATCTGCCGCATCCGCCGCATCCGCCGCGCTTACGGCGCCCACGGCCCGCGGTCCGTACGCCGCCAAGTACTGCGATGAGGCGATGGCCGCCTGGTCGGATGCGCCGCTGCAGCTCGTGATCATACCGCCGCGCTAGTTCGCTAAAAGCCGGACCTCAGCCGATAGGGAAATCCGGCGGGTTCGGGCCCGGCCGAATCGGCGTCGCCCGACCCGGCGAAGCGCAGCCGCAAGGCGGCCGGCGCGGTCGCATCCATCGCGACGGCGAGACGCCCGGGATCGCGCGTGAACAGCGTGGCGGTCGCGCACGCCGGCGCCTGGCGCGCCAAATCGAGTGCCTCGGCCGCCTCGTCCACCGGCGTGATCGTGACCACGGGGCCCATGATCTCCTCGCGGACCGGCACCCCGCCCGGACGTACGTCCGTGAGGATGGTGGGCTGAAAGAAATGCCCGGGCAGACCCGACGGACGAAAACGCCGGCCACCCAATATGAGCGTCGCGCCCTCACGCAGGGCGCGGCCGACCTGATCCTCGACGCGCCGCGCGGCGTCGAGGGAGATCAGCGGTCCGAGATCGGTGGCCGGCTTGCTCGGATCATCGACGTCGAGAAATCCCACGCATTGATGCATCCGTTCGACGAACTCCGCGGCGATCGAACGCTCGACGTAGATGTGCTTGCCGTCACCGCAGGTTTGACCGGCGTTGTTGAGCCGCCTCCAGGCGATTGCCGGCACGGACCGATCGAGGTCGGCATCGCGGCAGACGATGAACGCATCGACGGAACCCTGCATGAGCGAGATCCGCTTGCGCGGCAGGGCGGCCGCGATCAGGGCGCCGGCCTCCGCCGATCCGGTGAACAGCACCCGATCGATCTCGGGGTGGGCCACGAGCGCGCGGCCCGTGCCCACGCCGCCGGTGAGCACGGTGACCACACCGGCCGGCAGCGCCGCGTAAATTTGCGCGAACTCGAGGCTCGAGAGCGGATCCTGATGCGGCGGCTTGCAGATGACCGTGTTGCCGGCGGCCAGCGCCGGCGCGACCGAACGCGCCATGCACAGCAGCGGAAAGTTGCAGGGCGCGAGCACCGCGCTGACCCCCGTGAATGGCGGGACCTCTGCGAGCGTCGAGGGCACACCCCCGGCCTCGAATGCCGCCGCCGCCGCATCGACGCACTCGAGCGACTCACAGGCCGGCTTGCCGGATTCGCGCATCAACAACCCGGCGAGGTCCCGCTGGCGCGCGCGGATGCGCTGGCCGAGTTCCTGTACGAGCGCGGTTCGAGCCGACTGCGGCAATTGGCGCCACGCCGGCAGCGCAGCGCGCGCCGCGGCGGCCGCGCGCGCCACCTCCTCGCTGCCGCTCTCGCGCACCGTGCCGAGCGGC
>Ga0181534_10000598_pt1 | contig 25208 bp, 24 predicted proteins | sample PEATcosm2014_Bin_37_FD_119758 | JGI IMG/M metagenome (GOLD analysis project Ga0181534, IMG submission 119758) | Peatland microbial communities from MTU Mesocosm Facility, Houghton, MI, USA - PEATcosm2014_Bin17_10_metaG | ecosystem: Environmental > Terrestrial > Soil > Wetlands > Peat | place...
CAGGTGGCGCCCGCCATCCTGTTGTACATGCTGATCGGTGCACTGACCTCGATCCCGTACGTGCTTTGGCGCAAACGCGTCAATCGCAGGGGCGCCGGGCGTCTAGGGACCTAACGTCCAATAGGCCGCCCCCGGTGCGTCAGGTACAAGCGATCCTCAGGAATTACATAGCGTGGCTGCCCATGATTGCCGTGGTCGATGACGAGGAATCGGTGCGCAAGGCGGTGGTGCGATTGCTGACGGCGTCCGGGCATCCGGCGCGCGGTTTTGCGTCTGGCCAGGAATTCCTGCACAGCTGGATGACGGAGCCGCCCAGCTGTCTCGTGCTCGATCTGCAGATGCCGGGTCTTTCGGGTGTGGAGGTGCAGCGGGCACTCAACCGGGCGCAGGCGAATCTACCGGTCATCATGATCACGGCGCACGACGCGCCCGGGGCGCGAGCTGAGTGCCTGCGCGAGGGGGCGGTGGCCTATCTTTGCAAGCCGCTGGATGAGCGCGTGCTGCTCGACGCATTGAAGCACGCACTCGAGCACAGCCTGACCCAGTGATCGTCGGGTGAGCGTGTCACCAGGGACTTTGGTCACATAGACGCACCCCAGGCCCCCCCGCTAACGTCACCTCAAAGACTCCCATCCATCCCAGGAAATCCCGAGGAAACCCTGATGAAAGAGCAAATACGGAAGATTCTGCCCCTGGCCGTGACGTTGGCCGCCGCCGGCTGTGCGACCACTCCGCTCACCACGCAATTGCAGCCGCAGGCAATCGACTTTGCATTGCAGCGCGCGCGCTTCGACATGAACTGCCCGGCGGCGACCGCGCAGGTATTGGGCAGCGAAACCATCCAGCCGGTGTTGAACGGCCCGCTGATGATGGGTCAGGAACGCGCCCAATTCACCATCGGCGTCACCGGATGCGGCAACCGCCAGTCGATGGTGGTCATCTGCGCCCAAGGCGGCAATGGTTGCTTCGCGGCCGAAGGCCGGCAGTAACATTTTTTAATCAGCATGATGCAGGACCTCGGCGCAGCGTTTCAGCCGTGGGTTGAGGCAGGCACCACGGCGATCGAGGCGATCGCCGTGGCGCTGATCATCGGGTATATCCTGGTCGCGACGATGGTGTGGCTGATCCGCTCATTGATCGCGCGCCGGGTCACCTCCCTGGGTTACCAACAGTTTCGCGCCAATCTGGGGCGCGCCATGCTGCTGGGATTGGAAATCCTGATCGCGGCCGACGTGGTGCGCACGGTGGCGCTCGAGCCGACGATGCGGAATTTCGAAGCGCTCGGCATGCTGGTCGTCGTGCGCACCTTCTTGAGCTGGTCGATCGTGCTCGAGATCGAGGGCCGGTGGCCCTGGCAGCCGCGGCCGGCGTCGGCCGAGGGAAGTCCATGAACGCTGCGGATCACAAACTGTTCGCAGGCGGCCCGCACTCGCGGCTGTATGGGAGGCTGCGGGTGTTCGGGGTGGATCTCGGCGGCGTGACCCGTCTGGCCATCGTGGCCACTGCGGTCGCATGGCTGCCGCTAGCGCTGCTGACGGCTTGGCATGGGGATGTGTTCGGCGCCGTGCTGGGCGGTGCGTTCCTGCGCGACATGGCGGTGCACGCGCGCTGCTTGATCGCCATTCCGCTGCTCATCGTCGCGCAACCGGCCTGTATCTCCACCTTGGGTCAGCTCGCCATGCACTTTCGCGAGGCGGGGCTCGTCACGGCGGCTGACGACGCGCACTTCGATGCGGCGATCGCTTCGACGCGACGCTGGCGCGATGCCCGCTTCGCTGAAATAGCCGTCGTGCTTGCGGCTTACGCGCTGGTCGCAGCTGCGCTCTACTCGGTGGGACCGCAACATCTGCCGGCGTGGCAGCGCCGTGGCGGCGGCGCAACCGGCTTTTCGGCCGCCGGCTGGTGGCATGCCCTCGTGAGCATGCCGCTGCTGATGGTCCTGCTGCTCGGCTGGCTGTGGCGGCTGTTCCTGTGGGCGCGGCTGCTCTGGTTGGTGTCGCGGCTGAACTTGAAACTGCTGCCGGCGCATCCGGACCGCGCCGCCGGCTTGCGCTTCGTGGGCTACTCGGTCAACGCCCAGGTGCCGTTTGCGGCCGCGCTTGGCGTCATCGCCGCCGGCACGATTGCCATTCGGGTCATCGCAGATCCGGGATCGCTGCTCTCCTACAAGTTCGTCGTCGCCGGACTGGTCGCATTCGCCGTGATCATCGTGGTCGCGCCGCTGCTCGCGTTTACCGACAAACTCCTGGAAGCCTGGCAGCGCGGCGTGCTCGAGTACAGCGAGCTCGGCAATCGCAGCGGTCGCGAATTCGAGCGCCATTGGATCTCGGATGCCGGCGCATTCGCCGACAGCCCGCTGCTGCATACCCAAACTGCAACGGCAGCGAGCAACATGTACACGCTTGCCTCGAACGTTTACGCGATGCGCTTCATTCCGGTGGACTCCCGCAGCGTGCTGGTGCTGGTCGTGATGACCGTGCTGCCGTTCCTGCCGGTGGTGTTGATTGCCCTGCCGTTGGACCTGGTGATCAAGGACCTGGCTAAATTTTTGATTTGAGAGACCAATCGGAACAGGAGATGGCGTGATGAATCCGGACCCACCCCAGGAGCACCGTTTCGAGGTGCGCACCACCTCGGACAGCCATTTCGCCTGGCTGCGGACCCGCATGGCGCTCGAACGCACGCTGATGGCCTGGGTGCGCACCGCGGTGGCGCTGATCGGCTTTGGTTTCACCATTGTGCAATTTTTTCAGAGATTTCACGAGATGGCCGGGGTGGCGCCGCCAATACGTCCTCAAGCGCCGCGTTATCTCGGCCTTGCGCTGATCGGTGCCGGCGTCATGTCGCTGTTCATTTCCGTGTGGCAGTACCGCGCCATCGTGCACTACATGTGGAGCGAAGAGTTTTCCGTCCTCGCTGGCGTGCATCGCAAAATGATGCGGCCCGTGGTGTCGCAGACCCCGCTCATGACCGTGACGCTTGCCGTCATGTTGATCGGGCTGTTCGCTTTCGGCGCCGTGCTGTTCCGCATGGTCTGACGCGGTCACCCCATGCCACGGATCGTCCAAGCTGCGGCGAAAAATCGCCTGCTCGAGGCGCTGCCGGCCGCCGTGCGCACGCGTCTGCTGGCGCGGGCTGAGCGGGTTCCGCTGGCGTGGGGCAGCGTGCTGGTGGCGTCCAACGAGCGTATCCGCTGGGTGTATTTTCCCACGGCGGGAGCCGTGTCCCTGATCTCACCCGTCACCGGGCATGCGGGTCTCGAAGTGGCGCGCGTCGGCGATGAGGGCATGCTTGGACTGACGATGGTGCTGGGCGGCACCAGCACGCCGGAGCGCGCACTGGTCCAGGCCAGCGGGACGGCCTGGCGGCTCGAGGCGGGGATGTTTCGCCGTGAAGTGGCGCGCAGCCCGCCGCTGCGGCGGGTGCTCGATCGCTACATCGAACTGCGGCTCCGGGAGTTCGGGCTGATGGCGGTGTGCGCACATTTTCATGAACTCGATGCGCGATTTGCGCGCTGGCTGCTGATCGCCGGGGACCAGTTGCACCGCGACGACTTTTATATGACGCAGGAGTCCCTCTCGGCCGTGCTCGGGGTGCGGCGTGCCAGCGTCAATCGGGTCGCCTCGTCGCTGCAGCAGCGCAAGCTGATTCGCTACCGGCGTGGGGAAATCACCCTGCTCGATCGAGGCGGCCTGGAGTCGGCGGCCTGTGAGTGTTACGCGGTGCTCAAGGCGAACTACGCCGCCAGGTTGGGCTGAGGTCCGTGGCCGCGGTGCGGTCAGAGCGCGTCAGACTTACGTCCAATGTCCACACCGGGGACTCGCCGGTACCCTCAGAAGTCTGATGTCCGATCCGACACCCACCATCACCGAGGCCGAGTCGCTGCGCGCGGCGCCAGGCTTTCACCTGCTGGCCAAACCCAGCGGTTCGACCTGCAACATCGACTGCACCTATTGCTTTTTCCTGTCCAAGGACGCGCTGTATCCCAACGAAAAGCACCGCATGTCCGCGGCCACGCTCGAGGCCTACCTGCGCCAACTGCTCGAATCGCACCGCTCGCCCGAGGTGATCGTGGCGTGGCAGGGCGGCGAGCCGACACTGATGAAGCTCGAGTTCTTCCGCCACTCGATCGAACTCGTGGAAAAGTACCGCCGACCCGACCAAAAGGTTCAGCATACTTTTCAAACCAACGGCATGCTCATCGACGAGGAGTGGTGCGCCTTTTTCAAGGAGCACAATTTTCTGGTCGGTTTGAGCGTCGATGGGCCGCGGGATCTGCACGACACCTACCGGGTCGATCGCCGCAAAAAGGGCACCTTCGACCGGGTCATGCACGGCTGGCGGCTGTTGCATGAACATCAGGTCGATTTCAACATTCTGTGCACGGTCAATGCGGCCAACCAACAGCACGGGCGCGAGGCCTACCGGTTCTTCCGGGACGAGCTGCATGCCACGTGGGTGCAGTTCATCCCGATCGTCGAGCGCGCCACCCCGGAAACGCTGGAGATTGCCAACCAAGGCTGGAGCGAGCCCGCGAGCGGCAAGCGGCTGCTCTACACGCAAGCCGGCAATCTGGTCACCGAACGCACGGTGGGTTCCGAACAGTACGGCCGTTTTCTCATCGATGTGTTCGAGGAGTGGGTGCGGCACGATGTGGGCCGCGTCTTCGTCCAACTCTTCGACGTCACCGTCGAGGCGTTTTTCGGGCGCCATCTGCTGTGTATTCACGCGCCCACCTGCGGCTACGGCCCGGCGCTCGAGTACAACGGCGATCTGTATGCCTGCGATCATTTCGTCGAGCCGAAATTCAAGCTCGGCAACATTCACAAAATCCACATGATGAAACTCGTGAACTCACCCGAGCAGCGCAAGTTCGGCGAGGATAAGCGCGACTCTTTGACCGCCCAGTGCCGCGGCTGCAAGGTACGGAATTGGTGCAACGGCGGTTGTCCCAAGGATCGGTTTGCCCTGTCGCGCGACGGCGAGCCGGGACAGAATTATCTGTGCGCAGGTTTGGAACGCTTCTTCATGCACGTGGGGCCGACGTTCAAGAAAATGGCCGAACTGGTGCATCAGGGCCGGGCACCGGCCGAGCTCATGGCAACGATCAGAGCCGAGGATGCGAAGCTCGGCCCCTATCGCCCCTGTCCCTGCGGCAGCGGTGAGAAATTTCGCTTCTGCCACGGGCAGCACGCGCCGCGCGTGGAGCGTGCCGCGCCCGTGCCGGTCGATGCCGATCCTGTCAACGAATTCGATGTGATCAACAACTGAAGGACTGAACTCATGGCTGCCGCAAAAAAACCCAATATCGTGATCATCTGGGGCGATGACATCGGCTGGTACAACATCAGCGCCTATAACCTGGGCGTGATGGGCTATCGCACCCCGAATATCGACCGCATTGCGCGCGAAGGCATGATGTTCACCGATTGGTACGGCCAGCAGAGCTGCACCGCCGGCCGCGCGGCCTTCATCACCGGCCAATCACCGATCCGCACCGGCCTCACCAAGGTCGGCCTGCCCGGTGCCAAGCTCGGCTTGCAGCCGGAGGATCCCACCATCGCCGAATTGCTGAAACCCCTGGGCTACGTGTGCGGCCAGTTCGGCAAGAACCACCTGGGTGACCGCGACGAGTTCCTGCCCACGGTGCACGGCTTCGATGAATTCTTCGGCAACCTCTACCACCTCAATGCCGAGGAGGAGCCGGAGAACGAGGACTATCCGTCGGCGGCGAAGTACCCGGATTTTGCCAAGACCTTCGGCCCGCGCGGCGTGCTCAAATGCAAGGCGGACGGCAAGGGCGGCCAGACGATCGAGGACACGGGCAAGCTCACCAAGAAGCGCATGGAGACCATCGACCGGGAAATCACCGATGGCGCGCTTGATTTCATCGAGCGCCAGACCAAGGCGGACAAGCCATTCTTCTGTTGGTGGAATTCGAGCCGCATGCACGTATGGACGCATCTCAAGGCCGAGTCCAAGGGCAAGACCGGTCTCGGCGTTTATCCCGATGGCATGGTCGAGCACGACGGGCATGTGGGCGAACTGCTCGCCAAAATCGATGCGCTCGGCATCGCGGACAACACCATCGTGATGTATTCGACCGACAATGGTGCCGAGAAATGCAGCTGGCCGGACGGGGGCACCTCGCCGTTTCGCGGCGAAAAGGCCACCAACTGGGAGGGCGGATGGCGCGTGCCGTGCGCGATCCGCTGGCCCGGCGTGATCAAGCCGGGCACGATCAGCAACGAGGTATTTTCACATCAGGACATGCTGCCCACGCTCTTGGCCGCCGCCGGCGAACCGGACATCGTGGCGAAATGCAAGAAAGGCCACAAAGCCGGCAGCAGGACCTACAAGGTGCATCTCGACGGCTTCAACTTGATTCCGTATCTCAAGGGTGAGGTCAAGGAGAGCCCCCGGCCGGGATTTTTGTATTGGGGCGATGAGGGCGATCTGATGGCGCTGCGCTACGGCAATTGGAAGATACACTTCGCGGAGCAGCGCTTGCACGGCGTGGAGGCGTGGCAGGACGCGTTGGTGCAGCTGAAAATGCCCAAGCTCATGAACCTGCGCAGTGATCCGTTCGAGGAGGCAGACGTATCCGGAAATATCTACTACTGGAAGTGGCGCGCCGATCGCGTGTTCATGCTGCTGCCGGCCGGCGCGCTGGTGGCGCAGTACATGCAGACCATGGTGGAGTTCCCGCCGCGCCAAAGCCCCGACAGCTGGTCGCCCGAACAGATGATGGAGAAGCTCAAGAAAAATGCGGAAACGCTGAAAGCCGCCGCGTCCCCGGGATGAGCCCCTGCGGGGGACCGCCCGCGCAGGCGGGCGGTGCTTCGCCGTTCAGCACGGTATGACGACTCCTGCGATGGGGTACGATTTTCGCCAGCTGCGCTTCGATGCGCTGGCCGGCATCACCACCGCGGCCGTGGTCATCCCGAAGTCCCTGGCCTTTGCCAGCATCGCCGGCCTGCCGGTGTACGCGGGCCTGTATGTCGCGCTCGTACCCATGTGCGTGTACGCGCTGCTCGGGTCCTCGCGCCTGTTGAGCGTGAGCTCCACCAGCACGCTCGCCATCCTCACGGCCTACGAGTTGGCGCAAGCGGCTCCCGGTGGGGATGCGGCGCATCTGATGACGGCGGCCGCGACGCTGGCGCTGCTGGTGGGCGGGTTCCTGCTGCTGGCGGGGTTGCTGCGGCTCGGGTTTCTGGCGAATTTCATTTCCGATCCGATCTTGACGGGATTCAAAGCCGGCGTTGCGCTCGTGATCCTGGTCGATCAGGTGCCGAAGCTGCTCGGCATCCACATCGATGCAGGGCGCTTCCTGCCGAAAATTCTCGCAACGCTCGCGCACGTGCCGCAGACCCACATCGCGACGCTGGTCCTGGCGATGGGCACACTCGCACTCCTGGTGGCTTTGGAGCACTGGCGCCCGCAATTTCCTGCGCCGCTTGCTGCCGTCACGCTCGGCATTGCCGCGGCCGCGGCTTTTGCCCTCCAAGCGCGCGGGGTCGCCCTCACCGGGTTCATTCCCGCGCGGCTGCCGGCGCCCGCGCCGCCCGATTGGTCGCTGCTCGAGGGGCTGTGGCCCGGCGCGCTCGGCATCGCGCTCATGTCCTTCACCGAGTCCATCGCGGCCGGGCGCACGTTCGCGCGCCACGATGACCCGCCGATCTCGCCCAACCGGGAGTTGCTCGCGCTCGGCGCCGCCAATCTCGTCGGCGGCCTTTTTCAAAGCTTTCCGGCGGGCGGTGGTACTTCGCAGACCGCGGTGAATGCGCGCGCCGGGGCCCGCACACAGATGGCAGAAGGAGTGACCGTGGCGGTGGTCGTGGCGACGCTCCTGGTGCTCGCGCCGCTCATCGCTCTGTTGCCGCAAGCGACCCTGGCCGCGGTGGTGATCGTCACCACCCTGCCGCTGCTGCGGCCCGCGGATTTTGGCGCCATTCTGCATATCCGGCGGGCGGAATTCGGCTGGGCCCTGGTGACCTTTGCGGGCGTCATCGTGCTCGGCACGTTGCAGGGCATCCTGGTGGCGATCGGCGTCTCGCTGCTCACGATCTTCTACCAGGCGAATCATCCGCCGGTGTACACCTTGAAACGCAAGCCCGGCAGCGATGCATTTCGGCCCGCAGCGGCGCAGCATCCCGACGATGAGACCATTCCCGGCCTGCTCATCGTCAAGACCGAAGGACGCATGACCTTTGCGAGCGCGCCACGGGCGGGCGAACGGCTCGCGGCATTGGTCGCCGAGGCGCATCCGAAGCTCGTGATTCTCGATTGCAGCGCGATTCCGGATTTCGAGTACACGGCGCTCAAGGCCCTGACCCGCGGCGAGGAAAATCTACGGGAGGCGGGCACGGTGCTGTGGCTGTGTGCCTTGAACCCGCGGGCCCTCGAGGTGGTCAGACGCTCATCCCTCGGTGCGGCATTGGGGCCCGCCCGGCTGTTCATGACCCTACCCGAGGCGGTCAGAACCTACGAAAGCCGGGGGATCGAGTGATCGGACCGGACGACAGCACCGGCGCCGGGGAACGCGACGGCGTGGGTGCGCGGGTGCGCGATTTTTACGAGCAGCACCCCTACCCACCTCCGCTCGAGAGTCTCGATGCCTATCGGCGCCGCTGGCAGGACCCTTCGAAGCGCCGTGCCGAGTTTCACCTGTCGTGGCCGGCGCAGGCCTATCGCGAGGATTTTTCGATCCTGATCGCCGGGTGCGGAACCTCACAGGCGGCCAAGCATGCACTGCGCTGGCCCGCGGCCCGGGTAACGGGCATCGATTTCAGCGCCATCAGCGTGCGCTGCACCGAGGGGCTCAAACAAAAATATGCCCTCGGCAATCTCACCCTGCACCAGCTGCCGCTCGAGCGCGTCGCGGAGCTCGGCGTCGAGTTCGATCAGATCGTGTGCACCGGGGTGCTGCATCACCTGCCCGATCCGGATGCCGGACTCAAGGCGCTGCGCGCGGTGCTTGCCCCCGGCGGCGCGATGCAGCTCATGGTGTATGCGCCTTACGGCCGGACCGGCATCTACATGCTGCAGGATTTTTGCCGACTGCTCGGTATTCGTGCCACGCCGCAGGAGATCGGTGATCTCATGGCTGCGCTCGAGCGCCTGCCGCCCGGACATCCGTTGGAGACGCTGCTGCGCGAGGCGCCGGATTTTCGCGACGAGGCGGCCTTGGCCGATGCGCTGCTGCACCCGCAGGATCGCGCCTACTCGGTGCCGCAGCTGTTCGAATTCCTGAAACGAGGTGGGTTCGAATTCGGCCGCTGGGTGCGCAACGCCCCATATTTTTTTGACGGCGGCGTGGCTGCCCACATTCCGCAGGCGGTGCGCATTTCGCGGCTCGCGCCGGTGGAGCAATATGCCGCGCTCGAATTGTTCCGCGGCACCATGATCCGGCACAGCGCCCTCGTGCATCGAAACGATGAGCCTGATGCGGCCGTGGGCAGCGGGCTCGACGGGTCGAATTGGCGCGCCTGCGTGCCGATCCGCCTGCCCGAAACCGTGTGCGTGCTCGAGCGGCTGCCGCCCGGATCGGCGGCTGTGCTGATCAACCGCGCCCACACGTACAAGGACCTGTACCTGCCGATCGATGCGCGACAGAAGCGCTGGTTCGATGCCATCGACGGCACGGCGAGCATCGGCGACATCCTCGAGCGCACAGGCCCGGCGCCGCACGAGCCGGCGCGAGCGTTTTTCGAGCGCTTGTGGTGGTACGATCAGGTGGTGTTCGACCGGTCGCGCGCGGCCCTGGGATAGTTCCCTCGAGCCCCATGGGACCTTGGCCACATAGACGCTGGCGGGGGCCGCGGCTACCGTTTATCGGATAAGATGACAGGGGTTTTTCACGGACATTCGCTGCTTTACGCGGCACGCAGCGGAGCATTCCCAAGATGAGACGACATTACGCGACCCGGGCACTGGTACTCTGCATGATGGTGATCGCTGCGTTGAGCGGCGGCACTTCCGGGTTCTCCATTGCGCAAGCGCAAACGCCGCCGCCGCTCGATCCACTCGCCCAATTGCTCGCGCCCGTCGCGCTCTATCCCGATGCGCTGCTCGCGCAGGTGCTGACCGCAGCCACGAGCCCCAATCAGGTCAAGGAGGCCAACGACTGGGTGCAGCAGAATCAGCAGCTGCACGGCACCGAGCTGCAGGAGGCCGCGAGCCAAAAGGGGTTCGATGCGAGTTTCGTCGCGCTCGCGCTGTTTCCCGACGTGCTGACCATGATGGCCACGAACATCGATTGGACCACCGAGCTCGGCACGGCCTTTCTCAGCGATCCGAAGGGCGTGATGGCCTCGGTGCAGCAACTGCGGGCGCAGGCGCAGGCGGCCGGCAATCTGAAGACGACGCCCCAGCAGGAAGTCGTCACCCAGAATCAGGAAGGCCAGCAGGTCATCGTCATCCAGCCCGCCAATCCGCAGGTGGTCTATGTCCCGGTGTACAACCCGCAGGTCGTGTACTACCCGGCGCCCCCCACGGCCGCGGTGGTCATCGGCTTTGGTGTCGGCATCGCCATCGGCGCCGCGATCTACAGCAACGCCTACTACGCTCCGTGGGGCTGGGGCGCCTGGGGCATGGGTTGGCATTCGCACAGCGTGGTGGTGGTCGGTCGACCCTGGGTGGTGCCGCCCCATGCCCGCTACCCCTACGTGCGGCCGGTCCCCGTGCACTACGGCGGCGTTTATCGACCGCGGCCCTACGTCTATGCGCCCAGAAACGTCACGATCAACAACAACATCAATGTGAATAATGGCCGCGGCGGTGTGACGCCGCGTCCCACCCCCTATGCGCCGCGGCCCGCCACCCCGCCGAGCAGTGGCCGCCCGGGCACGCCGGGCACGGCGCCGGGGCGGCCCTCGACGCTGCCGGCAACCCCGCCCGCCACGCGCCCCGGCACGATGCCGGCGCGCCCGGCCACGCCGGGTGCGGGGCAACTGCCCGCCAATGGCTCGCGGCCGGGTAATACCCAGCGGCCCGCCACGGGCGGCAACAACAACTACGGTTCGCGCGGCTATAACCCGGGTGGCTCGGGCGCGCAGCAGCCCAGGACCACCTCCGGCGAACGGACGCAAACGAAATCGAGCGCCTATACGGGCTATCAGAATGGCGGGTCCGAGCGTGCCGCCAGCGCACGCGGCAAGGGCAGCGTGGGCAGCAGCCAAAGCCGGCCTGCCTCCGCGCCCAAAGCCCCCTCCCGCCCGGCCCCTAGTCCGCGGCGCTAACGAGAACGACCCATGAACATGTCCTTGCTGATTCCACGATTTGCGATTGCGGTTTTGCTCTGTGCGGCGCTCGACGTGCATGCGCAGGAGGCGACGCCTCAGAAGACCTTCGCGACCCCCGAAGATGCGGTGGTCGCGCTCGTCGATGCGACCAAGGCCAACGATACCCGGGCGCTGCTGGCGCTGTTTGGGCCCGGCGGCCAGGACGTGGTGGTCTCCGGCGATCCGGTCATGGATCAACGCAACCGCGAAGTGTTTCTCGTGGCCTATGCGGAGCGCGCGGCGTTGATGAGCGTCACTCCCACGCAGAGCGTGCTGTACGTGGGATATGAAGACTGGCCGATGCCGATTCCACTGGTCAAAGATGGCGAAACCTGGCGGTTCGATACCGCCGCGGGCGCCGAGGAAATCCTGTTTCGGCGCATCGGCCACAACGAACTCGACGCGATCGACGTGTGCCGCGTGTACGTCGATGCGCAGGCCGAATATGCCGCCAGCGCGCATGATGGCAAGCCCGCCGGCCTGTATGCCCAGAAGATGTCGAGCACCAAGGGCCAGCACGACGGTTTGTACTGGAAATCCCGGAATGCCGCTGATCTGAGCCCGTTCGGCGAGCTCGCGGCCACGGCCGCCCTCGAGGGCTATCACCGCAATGCCGGTCAGGCGACGCCCTTTCATGGGTATCTGTTCCGCATCCTGACCGCGCAGGGCAAAGGCGCGGCCGGCGGCGCGCACAGCTATCTCGTCGACGGCGCGATGCGCGATGGGTTTGCGCTGATCGCCGAGCCTGCGCTCTACCGCGTAAGCGGCGTCATGACCTTCATCGTCAATCAGGACGGTCAGATCTATCAAAAGGACTTGGGGCCCGACACGACGAAACTCGCGGCCGCCATCACCGAGTTCGACCCCGATTCGAGCTGGCAGAAGGTCGAGTAGGGCACGCCGCTCGAGGTTTACGCCGATGCAGAGCCTGTTGGATGATCCGTGGTTGTTTTTTGCGCTTTCCTTCGCGGCGCTTTGGTTGGCCACCCAGGTCGGGGCAGCGTTTTTGCGCAAACGCCGGGCAATCGGCCAGAACGTTCGCGAGGACTACAACACCATTCTGGCCGCCACGCTCACGTTGAGCGGGCTGATCATCGGATTCAGCTTCTCGATGGCCATCAATCGCTACGAGCAGCGCAAGATTCTCGAAGAGGCCGAGGCCAATTCCATCGGCACCGAGTATCTGCGCGTCGAGCTATTTTCCGCCGCCGATGCAGACAAGGTGCGTGCTCTGTTGACCCGCTATCTCGATGCGCGCATCGAGTTCTATCAATCGCGCGACCGGGACGCGCTGAGCGCGGTGAATGAGCGCACGGCGCAGCTGCAGGACCAACTCTGGGCGGCGGTGCGCGACGCCGCCAAGGCCGCACAGACGCCGACGATCGCGCTCGCGGTGGCGGGCATGAACGATGTGCTCAATTCCCAGGGGTATACCCAGGCGGCCTGGTGGAATCGCATCCCCACCGGTGCGTGGATCCTGATGATCGCGATCGCCCTGATGGGCAATCTACTGGTTGGCTACGGCGCGGAGAGCGTGAAGAACGAGAGCGCCCTGCTGATGGTGTTGCCGTTCGTGTTTTCGATCTGCTTCCTGCTGGTCGCGGACATCGACAGTCCGCGCGGCGGGATCATTCGCGTCATACCGCAGAATCTCGCGCAGCTCGCCGCTTCGCTGCACGTACATGGGTCCAGCGTGCCGGCGCTGCGCAACTAGCCGTCGGGCCGCCACCTTCAGTGGTGGCCGTGTTTCTTCCCGTCCGGCGCCTCGATCGCGAGTTTGTCAGCCCCTTCGGCGCCGTGCTTGTCCAAATCCGCGAGCAAGCCCTCATCCGTCAGATCGAGGGCGGTTGAATGCTCCCAGTCATGCTCCAGGGTCTGTTCCAGACGCTTGAGGACATGGCCGGCGTCGGTCTCGATGGCGAGTTCGCGCCGCGCATCGAAGCTACCCGGGGAAAGGTTGATCGAACCGATCACAGCGCGCGCTCCGTCAGCGAGCAGCATTTTGCCGTGCAGCTTCAGATGCTTCAATTTGTGCACCTTGGCGCCGACGTCGTGCATGATGCGCAGTCCGCCGACCCCCTCGACCAATTTTTCCAGTTTGAGCTTGTGGGGCGGACGCGCCATGATGTGCACGCGCACCCCGCGCCGCACCGCACGCACCAGCCGCTCGATGATGACGGTGTCCTGGTAGCGCTCGTTCTGCAGCCAAAGCGTGTGCTTGGCCGAGTCGATGAACTCCGCGATGCGCTCGCGGCCGTTGTTCGGGCACCAGATGAGGCGCGACGCCGGATCCGCCGTGAACTCCTTTTGGCTCCAGTCGGCTTCGAAGCATTTCACCATTTCATCGACTTCGATCTTGTGGGTGGTCACCACCGCATAGTCGCGGGTTTCGGTCAGATCGCGCGTATCCCAATTGAGCGACTGCACGAAACCGGTGGCATCGTCGATCGTCATGGATTTTTCGTGCGTGAGGGCGAACTTCGGGCTGGTGTCGCGCACCTCGATACCGGCGGCCACGAGCGTCGCGCGAGTCTCTTCGTTATCGCTCTCCCCGTCACGCCGTGCGGGGTTCAGCATCACACGCACCTTCACGCCCCGCTGGCGGGCGGCGATCGTCGCCTTGATCAAGGTCGGGTCGGTGAACGAAAACATGCGCACGTTGAGCGCGCGGGCGGCCCCGGCGATCGCATCGACGATGGGCTTGGCGCTGTCGTCCGGCAGTACGATGAGTGCGTGAGACATGGGCGATATTCCTGAAAAACGTTTAAGAGGTGGACTCTAGACCGGCGCCGGGGCTGCGGGCTGCCCGCCGGGCGCCCCCGGAGCGGCCGGCGCAGTTTCGTACTGGATGCGGTGCAATTCCGCATAGACGCCGCCGCGCGCGATGAGTTCGTCATTGGTGCCTTCCTCGGCGACGATGCCGTCCTTCAGCACGACGATCTTGTCCGCATCGCGAATGGTGCTCAATCGATGCGCGATCATGATGACGGTGCGGCCCTTCATCAGCCGCTGCAACCCTTCGATGACCAGGCGCTCCGATTCGGTGTCGAGGGCGGCGGTCGGCTCGTCCAAAATCATGATGGGACTGTTGCGGATCACCGCGCGGGCGATGCCGATGCGCTGGCGCTGGCCGCCCGAGAGCGTGTCGCCACGCTCGCCGACCACCGAGTCATAGCCATGGGGCATGCGGCTGATGAATTCGTCCGCATTGGCGAGTTTGGCCGCGGCCACGATCTCCTCTTCGCTCGCGCCCGGCCGCCCGTAGGCGATGTTGTCGCGAATGGTGCCCCGAAACAGCACGGTTTCCTGCAGCACGAATCCGACCTGCGCGCGCAGCGCGGCGAGCTTGTAGCCGGCGACGTCCGCGCCGTCGATGAGCACGCGTCCCTTGGCCGGGTCGTAGAAGCGGGGCAGCAGGCTCAAGACGGTCGATTTGCCGGAGCCGGTGGGGCCGACGATGCCGACGATCTGGCCGGGCTCGATCTTGAACGACACGTCGTGCAGCACCTCCGGATCGTCGCCGTAGCTGAACGCCACGTGCTCGAAGGCGATCGCGCCCTTCACCTGGCCGGGATCGACGGCATCGGCACGTTCCGGGACGATGTCATCCGCCGCGAGGATCGCCTGGATGCGCTCGAGCGCGACCGTGGTCTGCGCAAGCACGCTGGTCATGCTCGCCAGATCCTTCACCGGCTTGAAGAATTTGGTCAGGTACGCGAGATACACCGTGAGAGCGCCCGCCGTCATGGTGCCCGCCACGATCAGCGAGGTGCCCTTCCACAGCACGATGGCCGTGCAGAACGCCACCACGATGCTCACCACCGGGGAGAGCAATGACTTGACCTGGCGCGCCTTGAGCGCCGCCTGCACCGTGGCGTGGCTCGCGGCCTCCATGTGGGCAATCTCGAGATCCTCGCGTCCGAAAGCCTGTACCGCGCGCACCGAACCCAAACCCTCCTCGACCACCGCGACGATCTCGCTTTGGCGCTGGCGCACGGTGCGGGTGACGTTCTTGACCGCTTTCTTGAAGCGCATGACGAACAACAGCAGAAACGGCGTGACGGCGACCGCGATCAGCGTGAAGTCCCAATTGAGCCACAGCATGAGGCCCAGCATGAAGAAGATGGTGAACAGGTCGACCACGATGCCGAGCGTCGAGGAGGAGGCAAAGCTCTGCACGGTCGCCACGTCGCCGGTGATGGTGGACATCAGCGAGCCGGTTTTGGCGGTGTCGTAGTAGCGCAGCGACAACCGGTGCAGGTGTTCGTAGATACGGATGCGCAGGTCGTTAGCCACCCACTGGCCGACGCTGGTGGTGTAGTAATTGTCGACATAGCTCGCGAGCGCGGCGATCACCGCGATCAGCAGGGTCGAGAGGCCGGCGAACACGGCGACGCCCACCGCGTGGCGGCCGATGCCGTAGTCATGCGCCCAGGCGAGCCACTGCGGCAGCTTGTGGTTCACCAGGGCATCGTCAAGCACCAGCTTGAGCGGCCACGGCGCCGCGAGGCTCATGGCGATCTCCACCAGCATCGCCGCGAACACGATGATGAGCCAGCCGCGGTACGGCCGGATGAGGGTGAGAACCAGGCGGTTCATGCGGTCAAGCGGCTTGCCCTAAGGGATCATTCCGCAATCGAACATTTTGTTGGCGATGGGTGCGGCGATCCGGCCGATGAATTCGGCCCGCATCTGCGGGTCGCTGCGCAGCAGCGCGATGGCGCGCTGCTCCTCCATGGTCGGCGGCGCATGCTCGCTTTTCTTGACCCACAATTGCTCGCAGGTCGAGCTTGTGTACTTTTGCACGATCCGGTCGGCGACCGAATCGACCATGGGGAATTGCTGCGCCGTGGCCGCGCGTGGCCGTGGCGCCCCGAATCCCACCGCCAGGGCGACGATCAGCGCAACTCCTGTTCCTGTGGTCAGGCGAAAACCGAGTTTGGTCATGTGCGTCTCCTGGTGGTGGGTGCTTTCAGCCGATCACGAGATGTGGCAGGTCTGCTTGATCTCGGCGATCTTCTTGTCGAGCGCGACGTTGTATTCGCCCGTGGTCACCTGGTACTTGGTGCCCTCGGTGCCGGTTACGAGACCGGCCACGAGCCCGATCGGGAAGACCATCGATATGCCGTTGCCGATCTTCTTTGCGGTGTCCGCCTTTTCGTTGTTGAGAACGCGAAGGTCGCCCTGAGCGGTCGCGCAATTGACCGGTGCCGTCTTGGCGGCCGCTTCGTCCTTCTTCTCAGTGACCGCGCAGCCGCTCATGAACGTCGTCAACGCGAATACGCACAGCCCAACGCTCAATGGCTTCAAATTGCTCATGTTTATATCTCCCCAAGAATTTTTTTGAAATCCCACGCACACACTATGCGCTCAAGTTTCGCCCGGCTCATATGGGCCGTTAGTCCAAGGGACCGCGACCGGCTTTTCGGCTAGCCTCACCGCAAATGCCCGGTCGGCTTCAATGCCCCCCGGTCTCGATTACCCAGCAAAGGCGCAAAGTTTATGAGCATCGTTCGATTCCTGGCCGGCGCGGCGCTCGGCACCCTGATCGTGTCGGCGGCAATTGCGCAGTCGCCGCCAGCACCGTCCGCCAAGGCGGCGAAACACGGCGAGGCGATTCCAGCCGCCGAGACCGGCTTTCGCCAGGGTCTCGAGCCGCGCGCCGTCGAGATTCTTAAAGCGACCAGCGCCCGACTGGCCGCCGCCCAAACCATGAGCTTTACAGCGGTGGTGTCCTATGAAGGCCCGAGTCTGCTCGGTCCGCCGCTGATCTACACGACCAAATCCGAAGTGGCGATGCGCCGGCCCGACAAGCTCAAGGTGATCACGCTCGGCGATGGACCGCCGTCGGAGTTCTATTACGACGGCAAAACGATGATGGCCTACGCGCCGGTGGAGGATCTCATCGCCGTCGCCGATGCCCCGCCCAGCATCGATGCAACGCTCAAAGTCGCTTTTGACAGCGCGGCGATCTATTTCCCATTCACCGATCTCATCGTCGCTGATCCTTACAAGGACCTCGCCGACGGGCTGACCAGCGCCTTTTACATCGGCCAGTCGCAGATCGTCGGTGATACGACCACCGACATGGTGGGCATCGTCACGGACAACGTGTTCTCGCAGATTTGGATCGGCGCCGAGGACAAGCTGCCGCGGCGCATGTATGCCGTGTACCTCAACGATCCGGCGCGCTTGCGCCACGTTTTGGAGATCTCCCACTGGCAGCTCGATGGACCGCTCGCCGCGGACGCCTTCGGCACGGCCAAAGCGGCGCATGCCCAGCACATCGCGTTCAAGCGACCGGATGCCGCACCGCCGCCGGCGGCCATCCCGCCGAAGAGCGCCCCTGCCTCCGCCCCGGCGCCGGCTGCCACGCATTGAGGATGCACGCTATGAACATCAACACCGCACTTTTGTTCGCCCTTGTCGCCCCGCTCATGGCCGCCGCGCCCGCGAACGCCTGGGTGCATGCCGGCGGCTCCTCGTATAGCGGGGGCGGCGGCTACGCCTCCCACTCGAGCAGCTATGGCAGCAGTTCGACCCATTACGGGTCGAGTTACAGCAATGGCTACGGCGGTTCGACCTCCCATTACGGGTCGGCCAGCACCACGACCAACGCCTATGGCGGCAAGACGACCACCGGGTCGGCGACCACCACCACGACCGGGGCCTACGGCGGCTCGGCGTCGAAAACCACCTATGGTGCGGCGACCACCGGTCCGAACGGCAACACCTACGGCGCCACGGCGACCAAGACCACGTACACGGCGCCGAGTGGTGCGACCTATTCCACCGCCGGGGGATCGACGGCCTACCACAGCAATTATTATGGCGGGGCGGTCTATCCGGCCTACCATCCGCCCACCACGGTGAACGTTTACGGCTCGGGTTGCTATAACTGCGGCGGCTGGTCGGCGGCGGGCGCTGCGGCGGCCGGCGTCGCGGTCGGTGTGGCGGTCGGCGCGACCGTGGCCTCGGCCAACAATGCCGCGGCAACGGCCAATGCCTACAACGCGGGCGTGGTCGCGGGCAGCGCGAGCGCCGTGTATGCCCCGGGCGCGATCTATGCGGTGCTGCCGGCCGGCGCGGCGACCGCCTACGTGGGTGGCGTGACGTACTATTTGCTCAACAACACCTGGTTCCTGCCCGCGTATGGCGCGAATGGCATCTACTATCGGGTGGTGCCGGCGCCGTATTGACGGCACGACGTGCAACTGCTGATATAACCAGCCATGAAAACCTCAAACTGCTTGATATCGATCGCCGCCGTCGCCGCGCTCTCGAGCGCACAGGCCCAGGCGCCCGCACCCATGATCAGCGCGCCGACCGGCACGAAAACGCTGGCCGCGACCCTCAAGGTGTATGCCTTCCCCGGCGCCGGGCAACCGGCGGCGCAGCAGTCGGTCGACGAAAATGAGTGCTATACCTGGGCGGTGTCGGAGACCGGCAACGATCCGTTCCACATCGCCAACCAGGACGCGCAGGTGCAGGCCCAGGCGGCCCAGCAACAGCAGGCGGCGCAGGCATCGACGGCGGGCTCCGGCGCCAAGGGTGCGGTGGGCGGTGCCGCCGCCGGTGCGGTCATCGGCGCCATCGCCGGCAATGCCGGCAAGGGTGCGGCCATAGGGGCCGGCGTCGGCCTGGTCGGCAACCGCGCCCGCGCGCAGAGCAACGCGAATCAGGCGAGTGCGGCGGCGAGCGCGCAATCGCAGAACTCGTCGAAGATCTCGGCCGCTCAGATGACCGAATTCAAGAAGGCCTTCGCCGCCTGTCTCGAGGCGAAGAAGTACACCGTCAAGTACTAGAAGCCGAGAGCGTATTCGCCAGCTACTGATCGGGATGCTCGCAGCGTTGGCGGCGGCTCCTGCGCTGTTCGCGCAATCATCGCCGGCGAGCCCGGGTAGCGCCAGCGCCAGCGCAGCGGCGGCGGCAAGCCCGGCCGCGCCCCGTCCTCGAGTCGGTCTCGTGCTCGCCGGCGGCGGCGCCAAGGGCGGGGCACACGTCGGCGTGCTCAAAGTACTCGAAGAGATGCATGTTCCGGTCGATTGCATCGCCGGCACCAGCATGGGCGCGCTGGTCGGGGGCGGCTATGCCTCGGGCATCCCGGCGGCGGAAATGGAGACCTTTTTGCGCGGGGTCAACTGGCGGCGCGTGATCGGGGGAGTCGGCGGACGCAGTCTCGAACCGATCGAGCAGAAGCGCCAGGGCGTCACCTATAGCAACAACCTGCAGATCGGGCTCCAGCGGGGGCGCGTCGTGCTCGCGCCCGGGCTCATCGATACCAGCGCAATCGACGATCTATTGCGCGCGGTCGTCGGCAAGGCGCGCGCGCAATCGGATTTCAATCGCCTGCCGATTCCCTACCGCGCGGTGGCCACCGACATGGTCAGCGGCCAGATGGCGGTGCTTGATCATGGCGATCTGTCCACCGCGATGCGTGCCAGCATGGCGATCCCCGGGGCGTTTGCCCCCGTGGTCCTGGATGACCAGATCCTGTCGGACGGCGGCTTGGTGAGGAACATTCCGGTCGATGTCGCGCGCCATCTGTGCGCGGATGTGGTCATCGTGGTGAACCTGGCGTCGCCGCCCGTGAAACCGGCCGAGCTGCAATCGGCAACCCAGCTCATGGGCCGCACACTCGATTTGATGTTCGAAGAGAACGGCCGACTGCAATTGGAGACCCTGACGGCGCAGGACGTGCGCATCGACGTGGAACTCGGGGACATTGGCGCCAAGGATTTCGACCGTACCGCCGAGACCATTGCGCTCGGCGAGGCCGCCGCACGCCGGGCCGCCCCGCAGCTCGCGCGTTTCGCGGTGCCGCCGGAGCAGTACCTGGCCTGGCGCCGTCAGGTGACCGCGGAGCAATCGCTCGACACCCGGGTGGCCAAGGTCGAATTCGCGCCGGTACCGCGCATCAACCCAAAATACCTCGATCACGTCGCCGGCATCAAGGCGGGCGATACCGTGAGCACCGCCCAGATCAGCGAAGGGGTCGAGCGCATGTCGGCACTCAGCGATGTCGACTCGGTGAGCTACCAGCTCAAGGATGAAGCCGGGCAGGAAACGCTCGAATGGCTGCCGAGCGTGAAAAGCTGGGGACCCGATTATCTCAAGATCGACCTCGGTCTGTATGGCGAAGCCTCGGGCGATGACTTTGGCGTTGCATTTTATCTCGCCCACGAGCGCACCTGGATCAACAGCTTAGGGGGGACCTGGCGCAACGAACTGCAATTGGGAACGGAGCAGTTCGCCAGTACCAGCTTCTATCAGCCGCTCGAATTCACCCAGCGCTATTTCATCGAACCGAAGGCGTTCTGGGCACGCGATTGGCAGAACGTGTTCTACGCAGGCGCGGACATCGCCCGCTACCGCTTCGATGACCTGGGTGGCCGCATGGACTTCGGCGTGAACCTGAGCAATGCGGCGCAACTGCGGGTCGGCTACCTGGCTTCGTCGCGGCAAGTCAATCTCGAAACCGGCTCGCCGGAACTGCCGCAGGTCAACACCACCGACGCCGGTATCGTGGTTCAGGCGCTGTACGACAGCCGCGATACCGCCTTCCGCGCGACCCACGGAGTGTCCGCGGCGCTGGATTTTTTCAAGAGCGATGCCGCGTTCGGGGCGCAGCGCAGCTGGGAGCGCATCGAGGCCGGCCTCGGGGCCGCCGTCCCCGTTGGCCAGGAGTTGGTGTATGTGGCCGCGGCCGGCGGCAGCAGCCTCGGCAGCCACCTCCCCGCGGACCGGCTATTTGAGCTGGGAGGCCCCGGCAGTTTTCCCGGCTACGCGATCGCGCAGATTCGTGCGGCCGAGTATTGGTCGGCGACCGCCACGTACCTCTGGCCGCTGAAGGATTTCTTCTCGCTGCGCGGCCACGGCCTGTATGCCGGACTGCGGCTGCAGGCCGGACACGCTTACGAAGAACTCGACGGTCAGAACAACCAGCAGATCGAATCGGTTTCGCTCACTCTCACCGGGCGCACCCCGGTCGGTCCGCTCACCATCGGAATTGCCACCACCAGCACGAGTTTTCACAGCCTGTGGTTCAGTTTAGGCCGCCCGGTGTGGGAGGGCAGCATGCTGGATCGCGGGTTGTTTCGCTGACGCAACACTTGCCCCCGCCCGGTTAGACTAGAGTCCAATAGCTGTTCGGCTTGGGGACACCGTAGAGTGCTGCCATCCCATTATTCACAGGTTCCCTCCGATGAAGCACGCAAAAGTTCCGCACCTGACCCTGGCCGCCTTGATCCTCGCCTTCGGTGCGAGTGCGTCGCGTGGGGCCCACGCCGAGGATGTGAACATGTGGGACGGGCAATGGCACGCTGACGTCGAGGTGAATGGGTGGATACCGTGGCTGTATACGACGGCGCAGCTGCCACCCATTGCGGGCGGCGGCAATCCCACCATTGAGACGCAGCCGAGCGATTATTTGAAATACGTGAAGGCCACCATCCAGTTTGACGGGTCGGTGCGCAAGGGCGATTGGAGCCTGTGGACCGACCTCGTGTATCTCAATTTGCAGACGAGCCCGACCCACGTGCGCGTGATCACCTTGCCCGATGGCGAACCCATCGGGTCGCTGACCCGCTCCTTGGACGGCGACGTCCGCGCGGCAATCTGGACGTTGGCTCCCACTTACACGGTGATGAACAACGATGTGGGGACGCTGGATGTGCTCGTCGGCCTGCGCTACAGCGACTTCAAACTCTCTCTCTCCTATCAGTTCACGGCGCCAGCCCTGCCGGCCCCCATCGGCGGTGGTTTTTGGCCGACCACCAGTTCGACCGACGGCATCGTCGGCCTCAAGGGGTCGCTGCGCCTGTCGCACGACGGAAAGTGGTTCATGCCCTACGAAGCGGACATCGGCGATGGCAACAAGAATTGGCAATACAACCTCAATCTTGGCGCCGGGTATCACTTTCACTGGGGCGACGTGACCCTCGGGGTCCGCAACCTGACCTATCAGACCACCGATCGGCCGATCATCGAGAAGGTGCGGATGACGGGGCCGGTCATTGGAGCCGCGTTCCGTTGGTAGGAAAAGCGAGCCGATCGACGCCTGTCTAGGCCGGTCGGCCGGAGCGCCCATGCGAGGACGTGGCCGCGCGGGCCGCCGGATCGCGGTTCAGCTGGCGTTCGTGATCCCGCTGCTGACGGCGGCCGTGGGGTCGTTCGCACGTGACAAGACCGACATCGTCACCCTCGATAACGGCGACCGGATCACCGGCGAGATCATCGAACTCGAACACGGTCAGCTGCAATTGAAGACCGATGCCTTGGGCACGGTGCTGATCGAGTGGCCGCGGGTGGCGGGATTGTCGAGTTCCGTGGTGTTCATGGTGGAGCATCTCGGCGGCCAAAATGATTATGGGCAATTGAGCGGCGGCGACGGCCGGCTCATCGTCGATGACGACGGGCATATGGTCGAATTGCCGTTATCCGACGTCGCCCGGCTCGGTCCCGTGCAGGATTCCTTCCTCGCCCGCGTACGCGGCTCGACTTCCCTGGGGACCAACTATGCCAAGGCGACCGGGATCAAGGTGAGCAGCCTGCGCTTCGATGCCGAGTACCGGGGGCGCGATACGCTTGCCACGCTCTCCGTGGCAGCGGATGTCACCTCGAGCCCCGACGCTAGCACCAATCAGCGCCTGCTGGTGGATTTTTCCGATCGGTTTCTCCTCGAGGGCACCCGCTTCTGGGCGGTGCTGGGCTCCTTCGAGCGCAATCCGGACATGGGCATCGACGGCCGGCCGCAGGCGGGCATCGCCATTGGGCAGAGTCTGCACCGTACTCCGGACAGCGATTTCGTGGCCTACGTGGGTCTCGCCGTGAACCGCGAATCGGTGGACGAATCGGGGCAGGATCGCACCAACGGCCTCGCCGTGGCCGGCCTCGATTGGCGCATCTACCGCTTTACCCTGCCGGAGACGACGCTCACCTCGGGCCTGCAGGTGTTTCCCAACATCAGTGATTTTGGCCGGGTGCGCGCGCGCTTGAACGTGGCGTTGACGCACAAGTTCACCCGCTCTTTCACCTTCAATATTTCGCTGTACGACGATTACGACAACCGGCCGCCCGGCACCCGGGTCATCACCAACGACTACGGAATCGTCACCGGACTCGGATACACCTTTTAGTCGGAGCGCCGGTTGGTCAGGACGCCGGCGGCGGCCGGCGCTGCAGACGCGGCGCGAGGCCGCGATAGACGAGCGCGGTGGCGAGTCCGCCCACCAACAAAAGACCAATCAATTCAACGCCGCGCCAATAAGCGTGATCGACCACCGACTTGAACGACGCCGCTGCGTGCTCCGCGCTCACCGCGAGCGCGGGCGTGGCGCCCGCGACACCGCCGATCAGCCGGTCGAGTTGATCGGCTGCCCGGGTGATCTCGGCCGCCGCGGCGGTGTACTCGGTGATGTCGAACGGCCGTCCGCTTGATTTCGCGGCATCGCCAGCGTTCGTGGCCGGCTGAAACCGCTCCATGAGTTGATCGAAGGCGCGAATGGTGGTGGTGAGCGAGGCGGAAGTGGCGTTGCCTGCTTCGAGCGTCGCACGCAGCTCTTTTGAGAGCGCTTGCACCCGCGCGCTTTGCACCGAGAGCGCATCCATCATCTGCCGGATGGCCGCTTCGCGTTCCCGTGTGAGCAACCCGGGCAACTCGCCGGCGAGTTGCCCGGTGGCTTGGGCGGCGCGGGCGGCGCTATCGGCGTTGGCGAGCAGACGGATGGTTTCAGGGGTGGTCGCGAACTGATCCGCCATTCGCTCGACCTGCATGTCCACCAAGTTCGGCAGTCGCTGGGCGTAGTAGATCGTGCGCTCGGCAAGCTCGCGCGACTGGGCGATCTCGCGGACCGCGGGGTCCAGGTTGCTGAGCGGATCGATGCCGAGCAGTTGGAACAGGCCGCCGGCCGACCTTTCGGTTGCCATGGGGTGACCGATCGAGGCCGCGAAATCGCTGAAGTGCACATAGGAAACCGCATTGATGTGCGGGTTCTTTTCGCGCCATTCGTCGATCACCCGCTGCAGCTGTGCGAACTGGTCGGGCGAGATGACGTTCTTACCGAGCTCGCGCGCCTGTGCTTCGAGTCGCTCGTGCGCTTCCCGCAGCGGCGTCGCCCGGGCACCGAAGCGCACGGTGATCCACTCATCGTCCACCACCATGCGGCTCAAGGTGGCGAGCACGATCATGTCGAGCGCATTCACTACCGGGCTCGGACCGCTGGCGATGGTGTAGGCGGCGGTCGATTCCGACAGTTTCCATTCCTGCGCCAGGAGCCGGTCCTGCGCGTTGCCGGTGCTCATCTGAAATTGCTGTATCGGCTCACTGATCCCGCCGACGTACTGATCGGCGAACCGCATGACCCGGAACTGCAAGATCTGCAGTTCGGCCGCCCGCTCGGTCGCCGCCTTGTTGCCGTGCAGCTTCTGAAGGATGGTGGAACAACCGCTGCCCGCCGCCACGGCGACGACCAGCAGCAGCGCGCTGCGCAGAAGCCGTGGAGTTCTCACCGGCGGATGGCTCCCATGCTCAGGCGCCGTCCCGCGGTGCCGCCAGGGCTTGCGACACCTTGATGCCGACGATGGTGGCGACCACCACGGCCATGTAAAACTGGCCGCACATCACCTCGAGCCATACGAGCGTGTTCGACGCCGGCCCGGTGGTGGTGATGTCTCCGTAGCCGATGCTCGAGATCGTGGTGAAGCTGTAATAATCGAACAGCGATTGCAGCGTACGCCAGTTGGCGAGCTGCCAGCGGATGTCGGGCGTGATGCTGAAGGAGCCCGGCAACGCCATCCAGGCCAGCGCGTACAGCCGTCCCCAGATCAAGGCGATGATGATGTAGCCCGAGAACGCCCCGACCACGTCGTCCGCACGCAAAATGCGCGCGCTGAACACCTGCTTGATGATCACGGCGAGCAGGCACA
>Ga0181534_10000599_pt1 | contig 25163 bp, 24 predicted proteins | sample PEATcosm2014_Bin_37_FD_119758 | JGI IMG/M metagenome (GOLD analysis project Ga0181534, IMG submission 119758) | Peatland microbial communities from MTU Mesocosm Facility, Houghton, MI, USA - PEATcosm2014_Bin17_10_metaG | ecosystem: Environmental > Terrestrial > Soil > Wetlands > Peat | place...
CCGAGCCAGGCACTGCTGGACGCGTTCACGGTCCGCGAGGCGATCTGCGCGACCCGGGGATTCGAATCCGAGGGGAGTGGTGCATCGATCTTCGACGGGCTCCGCGTGCTCATCGTCGGCGACATCCGCCACAGCAGGGTGGCGAGGAGCGAGATCGGCTGCTACCTCGCGCTCGGTGCGACCGTGACGCTGTGCGCGCCGGGGACCCTCCTTCCCCGGGACGCGGAGGGGTGGGGCGTCTCGATCGCACCGGACATCGAAGACGCCCTCGCGGAGTCCGACGTGGTCTCGCTGCTTCGCCTGCAGACCGAGCGCGGGAGCGGCGAATCCGTTCCCTCCCTGGCCGAGTTCACGGCGACGTACGGGCTGACCGAGCGTCGCGCCGCCCTGCTGAAGCCCTCGGCCGTCATCACCCACCCGGGTCCGATGATCCGCGGGGTCGAGGTCGCCTCGAGGGTCGCGGACAGGGCGAACGCCCTAGTGACCCGGCAGGTCACCAACGGCGTGGCGGTGCGCATGGCGATCCTCTACCTGTCCCTCGGCGGGGAACCGGCCCTTGTCGGGGCGGGATCGTGAGCACGATGAAGCTTCTGATCAGCGGGGGGACAGTCGTGGAGCCGAACGGCTCCAGGCGCGCCGACGTCCTCGTCGTCGACGGCCGCATCGAGCAGGTCTCGGCAACACTCGACGCGCCCGCCGGCGCGACGGTCCTCGACGCCGCGGGCTGCCTCGTGGGGCCGGGACTCGTCGACCTGCACACCCACCTCCGCGAGCCCGGTCGCGAGGAGGCGGAGACCATCCACTCCGCGTCCCGCGCGGCGGCGGTCGGCGGCTACACCGCCGTCGTCGCGATGCCGAACACCGAGCCAGCGTGCGACGACGCGTCGGTGGTCGCCGACGTCCTCGCCCGCGCGGCCGGCGCCGCGTGCGACGTCGCCGTCGCCGGAGCGATCACTGTCGGCCGCGAGGGTCGCCTCCTGGCACCGATGGCTGAGATGGCGGCCCTCGGGGTCAGGCTCTTCACGGACGACGGCAGCGGCGTGCAGGACGGCGACCTCATGCGCCGGGCGCTCGAGTACGCCCGGGGACTCGGCGTCACGTGTGCGCAGCACTGCGAGGATGCGGTGCTCGCCGCAGGAGGGGTCATGCACGAGGGGGAGTGGTCGTCGCGCCTCGGGCTCCCCGGCCAGTCGGGGCTCGCCGAGGAGGTGATGGTGGCGAGGGACCTCGGGCTCGTCGCCCTCACGGGCGCACACATGCACTTCCTGCACCTCTCGGCCCCCGGCTCGGTCCGACTCGTCGTCTCGGCGCGCGAGCGCGGGATGCCCGTCACGTGCGAGGTCGCGCCGCACCACCTCGCGCTCACGGACGCCTCGTGCTGCGGCTACGACCCGACATTCAAGGTGAATCCCCCCCTGCGGCCCGCAGAGTGGGTGGACGAGCTCGTCGGGCTCCTGCGAGAAGGCGCGATCGACGCGGTGGCGACCGACCACGCCCCGCACCCTCCCGAGGCGAAGGACCTTCCGTTCGACGACGCGCCGCCCGGGATGCTCGGCCTCCAGCACGCTGTCGGGATCACCGTCGAGGCACTCGGGGGGGTTGGGCGCCTCGATCCCGTCTCGCTGTTCGGCCTGCTCTCGCGCCGCCCTGCGGCGATCGCGAGGCTGCGGGAACACGATCCGCGGCCCGGTGGCCAGAGCGCCCAGGGTGGCGACCTCTCGGCCGGTTCGGCGGCGAACCTGTGCGTCATCGACCTCGAGTCGCCGCTCGAGGTCACCCCTGCGTCGATCGCGAGCAGGTCCTCGAACTCGCCCTACCTCGGTCGGACCCTGCCGGTCACGGTGCGCCACACGATCCTGCGGGGTGTGCCGACGGTGCGAGACGGCATCCCGGCATGGTGACCCGCCCAGGCGCACATCTCGTTCTCGCAGACGGCTCGGTGTTCCGGGGCGAGGCCGCCGGCTTCCAGCCGGACGACGGGATCGCGACCGGCGAGGTCGTCTTCAACACCGCGCTCAGCGGCTACCAGGAGGTTCTCACGGACCCGAGCTACGCCGGCCAGGTCGTGGCGTTCACCTACCCCCACATCGGCAACTACGGCGTGACGCCGCTCGACGACGAGGCCGCGCAGCCCGCATGCCGGGGGATGGTCGTGCGTGACCTCGCGGACTTCGACTCGAACTGGCGATCCGTCGGGCACCTGGAGGGCTACCTCGTCCAGCACCGGGTGCCCGCGATCACCGGGATCGACACCCGGCGCCTCACCCGCAGGCTCCGGGACCACGGCGCCGTCGGCTGCGCGTTCGGGACGGCCCCCGTCGACGTGCTGGAGGTCGCGGCCCGGGGTGCTGCGACGACGGACGGCCAGGACCTCGTCCGCACGGTGACCTGCGCGGGTCCGTACTCGGCGGGGGAGGGCGCGTCCCATGTTGTCGCGATGGACTTCGGGATCAAGGCCCAGATGGTCCGACAGCTCGCTGCGCGCTTCAGCGTGACCGTCGTGCCCGCGGGCACCACCGCCGCGGAGATCAAGGCCCTCGCGCCCGACGGCGTGTTCCTCTCCAACGGTCCCGGCGACCCCGCCGCGCTCGGCGCCCAGCACGAGACGGTGGCAGCGCTCGTCGGGGACGTGCCGATCTTCGGGATCTGCCTCGGCCACCAGATCCTGGCGTCCGCGTTCGGCGCCGAGACGTACAAGCTGGCCTTCGGCCACCACGGCTCGAACCACCCCGTCCAGCACGCCGCAACGGGTCGTGTCGAGATCACGGCCCAGAACCACAACTACGCCGTCGCCCGCGACACGCTGGGCGCCGCACGGATCACGCACGTGAATCTCAACGACGGGGTAGTGGAGGGGTTCTGCGTCGACGACGCGCGGGCATTCAGCGTCCAGTACCACCCCGAAGCGGGTCCCGGCCCCCATGACGCGAGGTACCTGTTCGACACCTTCGCGGACCTCATGGACGGCAAGGGGCTGGGCTCCATCTGATGCCTCGCCGCGACGACCTCCACTGCATTCTGGTGATCGGCTCCGGGCCGATCGTGATCGGCCAGGCCTGCGAGTTCGACTACTCGGGCACGCAGGCCTGCCGGGTCCTGCGAGAGGAGGGCTACCGCGTCGTCCTCGTCAACTCGAACCCCGCGACGATCATGACGGACCCCGCGACCGCCGACGTGACCTACATCGAGCCGCTGGACGTCGACGTCCTCGAGGCGATCATCGCCAAGGAGCGCCCCGACGCGCTCCTGCCCACGCTCGGGGGCCAGACCGCCCTCAACCTCACGATGGAGCTCGTGAACAAGGGCATCACCCAGGCCTACGGGGTCGAAGTCATCGGTGCGAGGCCCGAGGCGATCACGACCGCGGAGGACCGCGAGCAGTTCCGCGTCGCGATGCACGAGATCGGACTCGGGACCCCGGAGGCGGGTTTCGCACGGACGCTCGACCAGGCGATCGCGACCGCCACGGAGATCGGCTTCCCGGTGATGATCCGCCCCAGCTTCATCCTCGGGGGGGCGGGCACCGGCATCGCGCCCGACCTCGACGAGTTCGTCTCGATGGCACGCGACGGCCTCTCGGCCAGCCCCATCACCGAGATCCTCATCGAGCGGTCCATCGCGGGCTGGAAGGAGTACGAGCTCGAGGTCATGCGCGACGTCGCAGACAACTGCGTCGTGGTGTGCTCGATCGAGAACCTCGATCCGATGGGCGTGCACACCGGGGACTCGATCACGGTCGCGCCGATCCAGACGCTCTCGGACGTCGAGTATCAGGCGATGCGCGACGACGCGTTCGCGGTGCTGCGCAGGGTCGGCGTCGAGACGGGCGGGTCGAACGTGCAGTTCGCCGTCAATCCCGAGACGGGGGAGCGGCTCGTCATCGAGATGAACCCGAGGGTGAGCCGTTCCTCCGCGCTCGCGTCGAAGGCGACGGGGTTCCCGATCGCGAAGATCGCGACACGGCTGGCCGTCGGCTACCGCCTCGAGGAGATCGCCAACGACATCACGGGCGTCACGCCTGCCAGCTTCGAGCCGGTCATCGACTACGTGGTGACCAAGGTGCCGCGGTGGCAGTTCGAGAAGCTCCCGGGCGCGACGCCGAGGCTCGGGACGAAGATGCAGTCGGTCGGGGAGGTCATGGCGATCGGCAGGACGTTCCCCGAGAGCCTGCAGAAGGCGCTCCGCTCGCTCGAGCAGGGGCGTGACGGGCTCAACGCGGACGCCGTCGAGTCGGACTACGACGCCCATACGACCGACGAGCTCCTCGAGCGCGTCTCGACGGCGACGCCCGAGCGGATCTTCGAGATCGAGGCGGTGCTGCGCCGGGGAGTCGGCATCGAGGCCGTCTTCGAGGCCACACGAATCGACCGGTGGTTCCTCCACCAGATCATGGGGATCGTCGAGCAGCGAGCGCGGATCGAGGCGTCGGGCCGCGGAGATGAGGCGCTCCTCGAACTCGGCGAGCCGGGCCTGCGCGATGCGAAGCGATGGGGGTTCTCGGACGCCCAGCTGGCGCACCTCACCGGGGCGCCGACCACCGCGGTGCGCGATGCGCGGCTGGAGTTCGGCGTGCGCCCGACGTACAAGACGGTCGACACGTGCGCCGCGGAGTTCGAGGCCAACACCCCGTACCACTACTCGACCTACGAGGAGGAGGACGAGGTCGAGCCGAGCGGCCGCGACCGGGTGATCATCCTCGGCTCGGGACCGAACCGGATCGGCCAGGGCATCGAGTTCGACTACTGCTGCGTGCACGCGGCACGGACCCTCTCGGCCGCGGGGTACGAGACGATCATGGTCAACTGCAACCCCGAGACGGTCTCGACCGACTACGACACGTCGGACCGCCTGTACTTCGAGCCCCTGACCGCCGAGGACGTGACCAACATCATCGACGCGGAGGTGGCGGCGAGCAGGGGGGACGGCGCGCTCGTCGGTGTCATCGTCTCGCTCGGCGGCCAGACGCCCCTGAAGCTCGCCCACGCGATCGACCCGTCGCTCATCCTCGGCACCCCGCCCGAGTCGATCGACCTCGCCGAGGACCGTGAGCGCTGGAGCGCACTGTGCAGCTCGATCGGTCTCAGCCAGCCGCCCGGGGGGACCGCGACGACCCACGCGGAGGCCAGGAGGATCGCTCGCGAGGTCGGGTACCCGGTCCTCGTCCGCCCGAGCTACGTGCTCGGCGGGCGAGACATGCAGATCGTCTATGACGACGACGGGCTGAAGCGCGTGCTCACGAGCCTCCTCGGGACGGCGACCGTCGCGGGGTCGCTCGACCGCGAGGGCGGCGTCACCGCGGAGCGGCCCGTGCTCATCGACCGGTTCCTGGAGGACGCCATCGAGGTCGACGTGGACGCGCTTCGCGACCGCGACGGGGACGTCTTCATCGCGGGGATCATGGAGCACGTCGAGGAGGCGGGCGTGCACTCGGGGGACTCGGCGTGCGCGCTGCCGCCCCAGACGCTTGGCGACGACGTGCTCTCGGTCCTTGTCGCACAGACGACGGCGATCACCCACGCGCTCGGGGTCGTGGGCCTGTGCAACGTCCAGTTCGCGGTCAAGGACGGGGAGGTCTACGTGCTGGAGGGCAACCCCCGCGCATCACGGACCGTGCCCTTCGTCGCCAAGGCGACCGGGGTGCCTGTCGCTGCCGCCGCCGCACGCCTGCTCGTGGGGACGACCCTGGCGACGCTCCGCGCGGAGGGCCTCGTGCCTGCGGCGACGCCCGTCCCGTCGCAGGTCAGCGTCAAGGAGGCGGTCCTCCCGTTCAGCCGCTTCCCCGGCGTCGACATCCTCCTCGGGCCCGAGATGCGCTCGACGGGCGAGGTGATGGGAACCGGGCCGACGTTCGGGATCGCCTTCGCGAAGAGCCAGCTCGCGACCGGCACGCGGCTGCCCGACGAGGGCTGCGTCTTCTTCTCGCTGGCGGATCGCGACAAGCCCTCGGGCGGCGACATCGCGGCATCGTTCCTCGCCATGGGCTTCTCGCTCGCCGCGACGATCGGGACCGCCGGATACCTGCGCAGCCGAGGGATCGAGGTGGCGACCCTCGTGGGCAAGGTGGGGCTGCGCGAAATGGCGCGCGACGCCGTCACGATGCTTGAGGCGGGCGCGGTGCAGCTGGTCGTGAACACGCCGTCGGGCCGGGGCGCACGCGCCGACGGCGCGCAGATCCGCGGCGCGTGCGTTGCGATGCAGGTGCCGTGCCTGACGACGCTCGCGGCCGCCCGCGCCGCGGCACAGGGCATCGCCGACCGCCGCGTGCACCCGCCGACGGTGACCTCCCTGCAGGAGCTCCACCGGTGAGGCGCGGCGACGTCGACCTGTCGACCTCGGTGGGGTCGGTATCGCTCGAGAACCTGGTGCTCACGGCCTCAGGCACCTCGGGCCACGACGCGGAACTGGCCGCATACGGGGACCTGTCCGTTCTCGGCGCGGTCGTCGTGAAGTCGCTCTCGACGATGCCGTGGAGCGGCAATCCAGCACCACGGGTCGTGCCGGCGCGCGACGGGATGGTGAACGCCGTGGGACTTCAGGGTCCCGGGGTGGAGGCATGGCGCACGGAAGGGCTCCCGAGGTTGCTCGCCGCGGGCGCACGTGTCGTAGCGTCCATTTGGGGGAGGACCGTCGAGGAGTTCGCCCAGGCGGCGGACGGGCTGATTGGTGCCGACGTCGTCGCCGTCGAGCTCAACGTGAGCTGCCCGAACCTCCACGACGGATCGAGGATGTTCGCACATTCGCCCTCTGCGACGGCGGAGGTCGTCCACGTCTCCCAGCGCGCCGGGATCCCCTGCTGGGTGAAGTTGAGCCCCAACACCGACCGCGTGGTCGAGGTCGCCGCCGCCGCGGTCGACGCCGGTGCCGACGCGCTCGTGCTCACGAACACGCTCCGGGCTCTCGCGATCGACATCGAGCACCGACGCGGTGCGCTCGGTGTCGACGCGGGCGGGCTGTCGGGGCCGCCGCTGCACCACGTCGCGCTTCGCTGCGTCGCGGACTGCCGCGACGCGCTGCCGGATACGGCCATCATCGGCGTGGGCGGAGTGCGGAGCGCCGCGGAGGTGGTCGCGTTCGTGCTCGCCGGCGCGGATGCCGTCGAAGTCGGCACCGCGTCGCTCGCAGACCCGCGGGCCGCCTGGCGCGTCATAGAAGAGACCAGACGGTGGTGTGCGGACGAAGGGGTCGCGAGACTCTCGGATCTGAAGGGAGCAGCCCGTGCGTGAACCGTTCGTCATCCGGCTCGCCAGGACCACGGCGCAGACAGGCGGGCTCTGCGTCGGGCTCGATCCCTCTGCGGAGCTGCTGGCTGCCTGGGGACTGCCCGACGCTGCCCGGGGGGTCGAGATGCTGTCGCTCGCGACCCTCGACGCCATCGAAGGGGTCGCTGGCGTCGTGAAGCCGCAGGTCGCCCACTTCGAGCGCCACGGTGCCGCCGGGTACGCAGCGCTCGAGCGGGTCATCGCGCACGCGAATGCCGCGGGCCTGCTCGTCATCGCGGACGCCAAGCGGGGTGACTTCGACGTGACGAACGACGCCTACGCAGCAGCGTGGCTCGCAGACGCGAGCCCCCTCGCGGCAGACGCGGTGACCGTCACCTGCTACCTCGGGACGGCTGCGCTGCGGGGGTTCTTCTCGCTCGCGGCCGAGACCGGCCGCGCGGTGTTCTGCGTCGCCTCGAGCTCCAACCCCGAGGGCCGCGGACTGCAGACGGCGCGCACGGACGACGGCAGGACGGTCGAGGAGGCGGTGCTCGCGGATCTCGAGGCTGTCAACGCGGCGCTCGCATCCGGTCCGCATCCAGCCGCGGTCGCCGGTGCCGTCGTCGGTGCCCAGCGCGAGCCGGCAGGATTGGCCGCGCTCACCGGCCCGGTGCTCGTCCCCGGGGTCGGTGCCCAGGGCGGCGGCGCGGACGAGGTGCGCCGGCTGCGGGCGACGATGTGCCACGGTGCCGTCACTGTCAGCGTCTCGAGGGGGATCCTCGCCGCGGGTCCGGACCCCGCAGCCATCCGTGCTGCGGCAGAGCGGTACGCAGCCGAGATCGGTTGATCCGCAGGCCGGCATCCCGACAGATTTCTTGCGGTCACAGCGCTCTTGGTAGCCTCGCGGCATGGGGAACCCCCCGGCACTGACCGACGAGCAGCGACGGGCCGCCCTCGAGAAGGCGGTCGCCAATCGCCGCCGCCGCGCTGAGGTGAAGCGCGCCCTGAAGGACGGGCAGATGACACTCGCCGACGCGCTCGCGCTCGCGAACCGCGACCAGGCGATCGCGAGGATGCGCGCGGTGGAGCTTGTCGAGTCGCTCCCGGCACTCGGCAAGGTCAAGGCCCAGCGGGTCATGCACGCCGTGGGCATTGCAGACACCAGGAGAGTCCAGGGGCTCGGAGCCCACCAGCGGGCCGATCTCCTCCGTGCAGTCGTTCGCTGAGCCGGTCGTCCTCGTCCTCATCGGACCGGGCGGTGTCGGCAAGGGGACTCTCGCTCGGCGTCTCGTCGAGGATGACGATCGCCTCTGGCTGTCGAGGTCGTGGACGACGAGGCCGAGGCGCCCGGGCGAGTCCGAGGACGCCTACGTGTTCGTGGACCGCGAGGCCTTCGAGGGTCTCATCGCCGACGAGGGCTTCCTGGAGTGGGCGGAGTTCCTCGGCCACCTCTACGGGACGCCCATGCCCGTCCCCCCGCCGGGATCCGATGTCCTGCTCGAGATCGACCTCGACGGCGCGCACCAGGTGGTCGGCCGGATCCCCGCGGCGCGCGTCATCCTGATCGTCCCGCCGACCGAGCAGCACCAGATCGAGCGCCTGAGGACCCGTGGTGACACCGAGGAGCACGTGATCGCTCGGGTCGAGCGAGGGCGCGAGGAGATCGCCGCGGGCAGGCAGCTGGCCCACTTCGAGGTCGTGAACGACGACCTGGAGGCCTCGGTGGGCGAATTGCTCTCTATACTTGGCGAGTTGCGCGACGCGCGCAACGCCAGCGACCACCAGAACGAGGCACCGTGACGATCCAGCGACCCACCCTGATGGACCCACCGATCGAGGAGCTCCTCGACAAGGTGGACTCCAAGTTCACGCTGGTCGCCCTCGGATCGATGCGCGCGCGCCAGATCAACTCGTACTACAACAGCCTCGGTCAGGGCGTCGGTGCGATTGTCCCGCCGCAGGTGACGTCCGTCTCGAACAAGTCGCTGTCGATCGCCTTCCAGGAGATCGCCGAGGGCCGCGCCACCTACCATCGTCCGACCGCCGACGAGCTGCTTGCGGAGGCGAGCGTCGAGGTCCCCGAGCTCGAGCTCGTGGTGGACCCGTTCGGCCTGACGAGCCCGACCGACGCCAGCTGACCAGCGGCCCATGGCGCCCCGCGTGGTGCTCGGGGTCTCGGGCGGGATCGCCGCCTACAAGGCCGTGGAGGTCTGCCGCCGGCTGATCGATGCGGGATGCGAGGTCGCACCTGTCCTGACTGACGCGGCGGCGAAGTTCGTCGCCCCGCTCACCTTCACCGCGCTCGCCACCCAGCCGGCCCGGACCTCCCTGTACGGGGACGAGCACGATCCGATCCCGCACACGAGGCTCGGCCAGTGGGCCGACGTCATCGTCGTCGCGCCCGCGACGGCGGACCTCCTCGCGCGGTATGCGGCCGGCATCGCGAACGACCTGCTGACGGCCACCCTGCTCGCCACGCGAGCGCCGGTCATCGTCTGCCCCGCGATGCACACCGAGATGTGGGAGCACCCGAGCGTCCAGGACAACCTGGAAGTGCTCCGGCGCCGCGGCGTGCTGGTCGTCGACCCCGAGGAGGGGAGGCTCGCGGGCGGAGACTCCGGCGAGGGCCGCCTCGCCGCTCCCGAGCGGATCGTCGCGGCCGCGCTGGCGACGACGCGGCCGACGGACGGCCCGCTTGCGGGCCGGCGCGTGCTGGTGACCGCGGGAGGCACGCGCGAGCCCATCGACCCCGTGCGATTCATCACGAACCGGTCGTCTGGACGTCAGGGGCACGCGGTCGCCGAGGCGGCGGTCGAGCTGGGAGCCGACGTGACCCTCGTCACGGCCTCGGCGCTCGCGCTCGATGTGTCCGCCGCCACGTCGGTGACGAGGATCGATGTCGAGACGGCCGCGCAGATGCGCGACGCCGTCCTCGGACTCTCGGCGCAGGCGGACGTCGTGGTGATGGCGGCCGCGGTGTCGGACTTCCGGCCCGTCGCCGAGGCCGACTCCAAGATCCACAAGGAGGACGGGGTCCCGGTCATCGCCCTGGAGCCGACGCAGGACATCCTCGCGACCCTGGTGGAGCGCCGCGCGCGCGGGCAGGTCATCGTCGGGTTCGCCGCGGAGACCGGCGATGCGACCGCCCGGGGGAGGGCGAAGCTCGCCCGCAAGGGGTGCGATCTGCTCGTGGTGAACGACGTCTCGAAGCCCGAGACGGGCTTCGATCACGAGACCAACGAGGTGGACATCCTTGACGCGCAGGGGGGCGAGCAGCACGTCGCGCTGGCGTCCAAGAGGGCAGTGGCCGAGGTCATCTTGGCTAGGGTGGGTCACCTGATCGAGCAAGGAGACCAATGAGCCAGCGTTCCGTCTTCACCTCGGAATCCGTCACCGAGGGGCACCCCGACAAGATCGCGGACCAGATCTCCGATGCCGTCCTCGACGCGATCCTGGCGGAGGACCCGTACGGCAGGGTGGCGTGCGAGACCCTGCTCACGACCGGCCTGTGCGTGGTTGCGGGCGAGGTCACGACCTCGACCTACGTCGACATCCCCCAGATCGCCCGCCAGACGATCGTGGAGATCGGCTACGACGACGACGTGAAGGGGTTCAATGGGAACTCCTGCGCCGTGATGGTCTCGATCGACCAGCAGAGCCCGGAGATCGCCGCGGGCGTGGACGCGGCCTTCGAACGCCGCACCGGGACGGGGGGCGAGGATCTTCGCAACGCCCAGGGTGCCGGCGACCAGGGGATGATGTTCGGCTACGCGTGCGACGAGACCGACGACCTCATGCCACTGCCGATCTGGCTCGCGCACCGGCTGAGCATGCGCCTCGCGCAGGTTCGCCGGAGCGGGCAGATCGGCTACCTGCGCCCTGACGGCAAGACCCAGGTGAGCATCGTCTACGAGGACGGCCGCCCGGTCGGGATCGAGACCCTCGTGCTCTCGACCCAGCATGCCGACGGGATCAGCCAGGACGTGATCAAGGGGGACCTTCTCGAGCATGTCGTCGCCCCGATCCTCCCGAAGGACCTGGACGCCTCCAACCTCACGTTCCACACCAACCCCTCCGGCGCCTTCGTCATGGGGGGCCCGCACGCCGACACCGGCCTCACGGGCCGCAAGATCATCGTCGACACCTACGGGGGCATGGCCCGCCACGGCGGCGGCGCGTTCTCGGGCAAGGACCCGTCGAAGGTGGACCGGTCGGCTGCGTACGCGGCGCGATGGGTCGCGAAGAACATCGTCGCGGCGGGCGCTGCGGCGCGCTGCGAGGTGCAGGTCGCCTATGCGATCGGCGTCGCGCAGCCGGTCTCGGTCGCCATCGAGACGTTCGGGACGGAGGCTGCCGACCCCGAGAAGATCTCCCTGGTCGTGCGCGACCTCTTCGACCTGCGGCCCGCCGCGATCATCGAGGAGCTCGAGCTTCGCCGTCCGATCTACAAGAAGACCGCCGCGTACGGCCACTTCGGACGGCCCGAGCGCGAGTTCACCTGGGAGCAGACGACCCGGGCGGACGACCTGCGCCGTTCCCTCGGCCTCTAGGGCGTGCCCGGAGCGGTCGCCCGGGTCCTCCCGGACGTCGCCGCGGTCGATCGCCCCTTCGACTACTCGGTGCCCGAGGGATGGGACCTCGAGGTGGGGTCCAGGGTCCGCGTGAACCTGCATGGGCGGAGTGTGCGGGGGTGGGTCGTCGAGCTCGCAGAGTCGAGCGACGTGGAGACCCTGAAGCCGATCGCGAAGCGGCTCGGTGCTGGCCCGCCTCCCGACGTCGTGGCACTGTGCGAGTGGGCCGCGTGGCGCTGGGACGGTCCCTGGTCCAGGCTGCTCGCATCCGCATCGCCGACGAGGATCGTGCACGAGCGCATGCGGCCGCCGGCGCAAGCCGCGCTGCCAGAGCTTCCCAATGCGCTGCGGGTCTTCGGCAGGCGCCAGGTCCGCGACCGCGCGTCGGTGCTCGTGCGGGTTGGCCCGTGCACGGACCCGCTGGACCTCGTCCTGTCGGTGCTCGACGGGATCCGCGAGAGCGCGATCCCGGGCTCGCTCGTGGTCACGACACCGACGACCGGTTGGGCGCACCGGTTCGCGGACCGGCTCCGACGTCGCGGACTGCAGGTGGCGGACCCGGACCACTGGGCTGAGGCGGCGTCGGGCTGGCCCGTCGTCGTGGCCGCTCGTGCGGGCGCGCTCGCACCGGTCCCTGTGCTTGCGGGGGCCGTGGTCCTCGATGCGCATGACGACGCGTATCGCCAGACGCAGACGCCCTGTTGGGATGCCGTCACGATGCTGGCGGAGCGCTGCCGTCGGGCGCGGGTGCCGATGATCGCCACGAGCTGGTGCGCCAGCCCCACGCTTCGGGGCATGGCGGACCGCGAGGTCGCGCTCGAGCACGAGGCACGGCTATGGCCGAAGGTCGCGATCGCGGATCTGAGTGTGGCGGATCCGCGGGAGCGTTTCCTGTCGGCCGCGTTCGTCGATGCTGCGCACCGGGCGCTCGATGCCGATCGCTCGGGCGTGCGTGTCGCGGTCGTCCTCCAGCGACTCGGCGGGGCTCGCAGGTTGGCGTGCAAGCAGTGCGGCGCGCTCGCGGTCTGCGAGGTTCACCGAGCACCGCTCGAGGAGCGCGATGGCGCGTACGGGTGCGCCGATGGGTGCAGCGGCCTCCCCAGGCTGTGCATCTCGTGCGGGTCGCAGAAGCTGTCGGTGTTGCGAGAGGGGATCACGACCCTCACGCGCCGGACGAGTGCGCTGCTGGGGGTCGAGGCGGTCGAGGTGTCCGCTTCGGCTCCGGCGATCCCCGAGGACGCGCGGGTCGTCGTCGGGACCGAGGCCGTGCTGTCACGCGTGCGCCGCGCGGGCCTCGTGTGCTTCGCCGACCTCGACGACTACCTCTGCGCGCCGCGTGCGCACGGTGGCCTCGAGGCGCTTCGCGCGATCGGGCTCGCTGGCCGGATCGTCGGCGCGCGCAGCGCCCAGGACCCCGGGCTTGTCCTCGTCCAGACGAGGATGCCCGCTGACCCGGTGATCGAGGCCGCGGTCAACGGATCACCGGGTCCCCTGATCGCCGCCGAGTCCGAACGGGCCGCGCAGCTCGGCCTCCCACCGAACGTCGCAACATGCGCGCTCGAGGGCGCGGGCGCCGCGGCGTACGCCGGGGCGCTCGGACGCGCGGGTCTGGTCGTGACCGAGGAGGCGGGGCGGATGGTCGCGACGGCCCACGACCACGTGATCCTCTGTGACGCGCTCCGGTCGACGCCACGACCGGCGGCTTCGGTCCGCGTCGTGGTCGATCCCGTCGGCTGATCCGCCGGTAGCCTTGCGCGATGGGCGTGCTGCCGATCCGCGTGTACGGGGACCCCGTCTTGAAGCAGGTCACCCGCGAGGTTGAGGAGATCGACGGCCGGCTCGCCGCGCTGGTCGACACCATGGTCGAGACGATGTACGAGGCGCCCGGCGTGGGCCTCGCCGCCAACCAGATCGGCGTCTCGCGCCGGTTCTTCGTCTACGACGCGGGGGAGGGCCCGATCACGGTCATCAATCCGCGGATCGAGGAGTCCGACGGCGAGTTCACCTACGAGGAGGGCTGCCTCTCGGTCCCCGGCCACTCCTGGATGATCACGAGGCCCGACCGGGTGCATCTCGTGGGCATCGATCTCGACGGCAACGAGCTGTCGATCGAGGCCTCCGAGTACGAGGGCCGCATCTTCCAGCACGAGATGGACCACCTCGACGGGATCCTGCTGGTCGACCGCCTCGACGACGACCAGCGTCGCGAGGCGCGCACGCTGCTGCGCCGCGAGTTCGCGTCGCTCCGTGGTGACCCCGACGGGCTCGCCTCGCTGCTCGAGGGCTGATGCGCCTGAGCTTCCTCGGCTCGCCGCAGCTCGCGGTGCCGGTCCTCGATGCCCTGTGCGAGGCGGGCCATGACGTCGCCGTCGTCGTCACGCGGCCGGACCGGCGGCGCGGGAGGGGATCGACGCTCACGCCGACGCCTGTCAAGGCGGCTGCGCTGCGCCTCGGCCTCGAGGTCACCGACGACCTCTCGGCACTCAGGCGCGTCGACGTGGACCTCGGCGTGGTTGTCGCCTATGGGGCACTCGTCCCGCCGGCGATTCTCGAGCGAGCGCCGCTCCTGAACGTCCACTTCTCCCTCCTGCCCAGGTGGCGCGGCGCGGCGCCGGTGGAGCGGGCCATCCTCGCGGGCGACGAGGTGACGGGCGTGTGCATCATGCGACTTGAAGAGGCGCTCGACACCGGACCCGTCTATGCGCGCGCCTCAGTCGAGGTGGCCGACAAGTCGCTCGATGAGCTGCGCGGCGAGCTCGTCGAACTCGGGACGCACCTGCTGGTGGGGCTCCTGTCGAGGGGAGTGGTCGGGTTGCCCGTGCCCGAGCCGCAGGTGGGCGAGCCGACCTACGCGAGGAAGGTGCGCGACGACGAGCTGGTCCTGGACTTCTCGCGCCCGGCAGCCGAGCTCGCACGCGTCGTCCGGCTCGGGCGGGCTCGGACCTACGTGGACGGGGCGAGGCTCGGTGTGCTGTCCGCCAGCGTCGTGCCCGAGGCGATGGGCGCCCCGGGGACGTTCGACGGCGAGGTGGTGACATGCTCGCCCGGGGGCCTGCGGCTGCGAAGCATCGTGCCCGAGGGGCGCCGCGCGATGGAGCCCGCCGCGTGGCTGCGGGGCCTGCGAGGCGTCCGGCCCACGTCCCTCGGCGACGGGCCCGTAGGCTCGGCGCCGTGACGCGACATGTGCCGGGGCCCGTCGGCTCGCTGCAGATCGCGCCGTCGATCCTGTCAGCCGACTTCGCGGACCTCGCCGACGCGATCGAGGCAGTCGACGCGCAGACCGACCGACTGCACGTCGACGTCATGGACGGGCACTTCGTGCCCAATCTGACGATCGGGCCACCCGTGGTGGCCTCGATCCGCGGGTGCTCGGAGCGTTTCTTCGACTGCCACCTGATGATGACGGACCCAGGCGACTACCTCGAGGCGTTCGCCAAGGCAGGAGCGGACGGCTGCACGGTGCACGTCGAGGTCGGCGAGACCGGCGAGCTGATCGACCACGCGAGGGCGCTCGGGCTCGCCGTGGGACTCGCCTGCAATCCGGACACGCCGTTCGAGGCTGTCGAGCCCTGGCTGGCCGACGTCGACCTCGTGCTCTGCATGACGGTCTTCCCTGGGTTCGGCGGTCAGTCGTTCATGGGCTCCGTGCTCGACAAGGTGGCTCTCGTCCGCCATGCGATCGATGCGCGGGCGCTGGGTGTCGACCTCCAGGTCGACGGCGGGATCGATCCGGACACGGCGCCGCTCGCAGTGGCAGCCGGCGCCAACGTGCTGGTCGCGGGGAGCGCGATCTTCGGCACCGAGGACCCGGCCGCTGCCGCGGCGGGGATCCGCTCAGCGGCGCAGTCAGCACGATGAGGGGCGGGCACCCCGCAGTCGATGCCTCGATGATGCAGCACGCGCTCGCGCTGGGCGAGGCCGTGCGCGGCGAGACGAGCCCCAATCCGTGGGTCGGCGCCGTCGTCGTCGACGACACCGGCGTGGTCGCGAGCGGGGCGACCGAGCCTCCGGGGGGCCGCCACGCCGAGGTGGTCGCGCTTGACGCGGCGGGAGCCCGTGCGCGCGATGCGACGCTGGTCGTGACCCTCGAGCCGTGCAACCACATCGGGAGGACCCCTGCGTGCACCGCCCGGATCATCGAGGCGGGGGTGCGCCGCGTCGTCGTCGGGGTCGTGGACCCGGACAGCCACGTGCGGGGCAGCGGACTCGCAGCACTCCGAGCCGCGGGCGTCGAAGTGACGATCGGTGTGCTCGAAGGCGAGGTCAGCCGAAGTCTCGCTCCCTACCTCCACCACCGCAGGACCGGTCGTCCCTACGTCGTCCTCAAGTGGGCGCAGAGCCTCGACGGACGCACCGCGGCGGCCGATGGCTCATCGAGGTGGATCACATCGGAGGCGGCGAGGCGCGACGCGCACGCGCTGCGCGCCGAGTCCGATGCGATCCTGGTCGGGGCGGGGACGGTCCGTGCCGACGATCCCTCGCTCACCGTCCGCCTCGGCACCCCTGCGCGCCAGCCATTGCGCGTGGTGCTCGGCCACGCCCCGCCCCATGCACGCGTCCAGCCCTGCATCGAGCTCGCCGGCCCACTCGAGGACGTGCTCGTCGACCTGGGGGCTCGCGGCGTGCTCCAGCTCCTCGTCGAGGGCGGCGCTTCGGTCTCGCGCGAGTTCGTCGCAGCGGGACTCGTCGACCGGTTCGTCGTCTATGTGGCACCCGTACTCTTCGGGGGAGACGACGGGTCTCCGGCGATGCGGGGACCCGGTGCGCCCACGATCGACGACGTCGCTCGCGGCCGATTCGTCTCCGTGGTCCGGGTCGGCGAAGATCTGCGTGTGGAGGTCGAGACGCAATGAAGCTGGCATCGATAGAAGAGGCGGTCGCCGCGATTCGCGCGGGCGGCATGGTCGTCGTCGTCGACGACGAGGACCGCGAGAACGAGGGGGACCTCGTGATGGCCGCCGAGGCAGTGACGCCCGAGGCCGTGGCGTTCTTCCTCGAGCACACGTCCGGGGTGATCTGCGTGCCCGTCGAGCCCGACCGTGCCGACGCACTCGACCTCCCCCTCATGGTCGCGGCCAACACCGAGGCGCAGCGCACGGCCTTCACCGTGAGCGTCGACTACCGCCACGGCACCTCGACCGGAATCTCCGCCTCGGACCGGTGCCTCACGATCCGGGCGCTCGCCGACCCAGAGACGAGGGCGTCGGACCTCAACCGCCCGGGCCACATCTTCCCGCTGCGGTACCGCACGGGCGGTGTCCTCAAGCGAGCGGGGCACACCGAGGCGACGGTGGACCTCTGCCGGATGGCTGGCATGACGCCGTCGGGGATGCTCTGCGAGATCATCTCGAAGGACAAGGCCACAATGCTCCGGCTCCCCGAGCTGATCGAGTTCGCCGCCCAGCACCATCTGCCCATCATCTCGATCGCAGACTTGATCCGCTACCGCCGGCACCACGAGAAACTGGTCCGGCGCGTATCCGAGGCGAGCATCCCGACGGACGAGGCGGGGTTCCGCGCCGTCGTCTACGAGTCGGTGCTCGACGGCCAGCAGCATCTTGCGTTCGTGCTGGGCGACGTCGACGGGACCCCCGATGTCCTCGTCAGGGTCCACTCCGAGTGCCTCACCGGCGACGTGTTCGGCTCGCTGCGGTGCGACTGCGGCGCGCAGCTCCACGCGGCGCTGACCAAGATCGCGAGCGAGGGGATGGGGGTGCTCGTGTACCTGCGCGGTCAGGAGGGGCGCGGCATCGGACTCGGGCACAAGATCCGTGCCTACGCGCTCCAGGAGCACGGCCGCGACACCGTTGACGCGAACCTCGAACTGGGATTCCCCGCCGACACCCGCGAGTACGGCATCGGCGCCCAGATACTCGTCGATCTCGGCATCTCGACCATGCGGCTGATGACGAACAACCCCGCCAAGTACGGGGGCCTGGAGGGTTTCGGCCTCGACATCACTGAGCGCGTCGGCCTCGAGAGCTTCCCGACCGCCCAGAACATCGACTACCTGCGGACGAAGCGCGAGCGGATGGGACACCTGCTGGAGGGGCTCGATGACATCGTCGGATGAGACCCTCCTCGATCCCGAGGCAGTGCAGCGGACCGGTGGCGCCGTTGGAGCCCTGCTCGAGGGATCCGGCGATGGCCGGGGGCTGAAGGTCGCGATCCTCGGTGCGCGGTTCAACGGCGGCATCACGATCCGCCTGCTCGAGGGCTGCCTCGCGGGGCTCACCGAGCGCGGGGTCGACGCGGCCGACATCACGATCGCCTGGGTCCCCGGGGCCTTCGAGCTGCCCATCGCTGCCCAGGCGTTCGCCACGGCCTCCGAGGGGTACGACGCGGTCGTGGCACTGGGCGCAGTGATCCGAGGGGAGACGGGCCACTACGAGTTCGTGGCGGGCGAGTGCGCGCGGGGCCTCCAGGACGTGTCCCTCGAGACCGGCGTGCCTGTGGTGTTCGGGGTCCTCACGTGCGAGACGGTGGCCCAGGCGCTCGACCGATCGGCGTCGGACGAATCGAACAAGGGTCGCGAGTCGGCCGGCACGGCCATCGAGATGGCGAGGCTCCTCGCGGATCGCCGCCTCGCGTGACCGGTGGGTACCCGACCGGCGGGCCATTCACCGCGACGGTGACGTCCTTCGACGACGACACCGGCCTCGGCACCGTTCGCCTCTCCGACGGACGCGAACTCGCATTCCACTGCACGGAGCTCGTGGACGGGACTCGAACAGTCGAGACGGGTGCGGTTGTCTCGCTCGTTGTCACGCCGGGGCATCGCGGTGCACTCGAGGCAACGGGCATCCGCAGGCTGTGACGCCGCGACTGGTCGACGGGCCGCCGCGGCAGGGCCCGATCCTGGCGAGGGTGCCCGGCCTGCTAGCGTCCTTGCAGTCAACAGAAGCGGAGTCGTCACGGCGACTTCCACCCGGCCACCGCTCTGCGCGTGCGACGGGTCCGATGCTTTCAGCGCGGCTCCGCAACAGCGGGCCCCCATGCGGGGGTCCTGAACGAAGGAGCGCCCTATCGCACCAGTGACCGCAGACCACCGGATCAACGAACGCATCCGCGTCGAGCAGGTCCGCCTCGTCGATCCCGATGGCCAGCAGCTGGGGATCCAGCCCACCCGTGAGGCGCTCGAGCTCGCACGGTCGATGGATCTGGACCTCGTGGAGGTGGCGCCGACGGCGAATCCCCCGGTGTGCCGGATCATGGACTACGGGAAGTTCAAATTCGACGAGGCCCAGAAGGCCAAGGAGTCGAGGCGAAAGTCCCAGGGTGGCGGCATCAAGGAGATGAAGTACCGGCCCAAGATCGGGCCCGGCGACTTCGCCACCAAGACGCGGCTCGTTGCGAAGTTCCTGGAGGAGGGTCACAAGGTCAAGATCACGATCATGTTCCGAGGCCGCGAGGTGTTCCATCCCGAGCTCGGCAAGAAGATCCTCGACCGGGTCGCCGAGGAGATCGGTGATGCGGCGAAGGTCGAGGCGGAGCCCCGGCTGGACGGACGGAACATGATCATGGTGCTCGCCCCCGACAAGCGGGCGAAGCAGCCGAAGGTGAAGGCGGAGCCGGGCCCGGCGGGAAACGGGGCGGTCCCCGCGAAGAACGGGGCGCCGGCGGCGCCGACGTTGGAGGCCACAGTGGCCGTGACGGAGGATGTCGCGGCGGCCGTGACAGAGGAGGCCACAGTGGCCGTGAACGATGCGGCCGCGGTGGCCACGACGATGACCGAGGGAGTTTGAGATGCCGAAGATGAAGACGAACACCCGCGCGAAGAAGCGGATGAAGGTCACGGGTACTGGCCGTCTGCGCCGGCGCAAGGCGTTCCGGAGCCACCTGCTCGAGAAGAAGTCGGCGACGAGGAAGCGCCGCCTCGGACGCGAGGCGGACCTCGCACCGGGCCAGGAGAAGCGCGTCAAGCGCCTCCTCGGAATGTGACCGAGCCCCTCGGGGCACTGACTGACGTGAAGGAAGGATCGAGATGGCACGGGTAAAGCGCTCAATCAACGGACGGAAGCACCGCCGCGCGGTGATGGAAGAGGCACGCGGGTACTACGGGGACCGTTCGCGGACGTTCCGCGCTGCGAACCAGGCGGTGCTGCACTCCGGGCAGTACGCATTCCGCGACCGCCGCGCACGCAAGGGCGAGTTCCGCAAGCTGTGGATCCAGCGGATCAACGCGGGCGCCCGCGAGCACGGGATGAGCTACTCCCGCCTGATCGCGGGCTTGTCCAAGGCCGGCGTCGAGGTCGACCGCAGGCTCCTCGCGGAGCTCGCCGTCTCGGACGACGCGGCGTTCGGCGCGCTCGTCAGCCTTGCCTCCGACGCACTGGCCAAGTAGCTGACCACGGGTCTCGCAGCCAGTCACGACCGAGTGCGGCGGCTCCGCCGCCTCTCCGAGAAGCGCTCGGCGAGGTGGGCGGAGCGTGCCTGCGTGCTCGAGGGGCCTGACCTCGTGGTCGCCGCCATCCAGGCAGGAGCGAACCTCGAGGCCGTCTACTTCGATCCGAAGGCGACGGCCCCGGACTCGGCGTGCGCGGCCTCGTTGTCCGCCGCTGGCACCGCCGGAGTGCGGCTGATCGAGCTCGCGCCGGGCGTCCTCACGAAGGTCGCCGAGGCGGTGACTCCCCAGCCCGTGCTCGCCGTGTGCCCCTTCCCCGACACCGACCTGCTCGCGATCCCCCGAGACGGCTTCGTCCTCGTGCTCGCGGACATCCGCGATCCGGGGAACCTCGGCACGGCGATCAGGGCGGCGGATGCCGCGGCCGCCGCGGGCGTCGTCGTCTGCGGGCAGAGCGCCGACGTCTTCAACCCGAAGACGCTTCGCGCCACGGCGGGAAGCGTCTTCCACCTCCCCGTGGCGATCGCGAGGACGCTCGAGGACGTGACGACGTCGCTCGGCGCGACGGGTCGCCGCTTCTACGGTGCAGTCGTCCGGGGTGGCGAGGACGCCTGGGCGACCCCGATCTCCGACAACGCCGCGGTCGTGATCGGCAGTGAGGCGGCCGGACTCTCGAGCGCCCAGCTGTCCCTGCTCGACGGGACGATCACCATCACGATGGACGGCCGAGCCGAGTCCCTGAATGCCGGGGTGGCCGCGGCGCTGCTCTGCTTCGAGTCGCTCCGCCAGCGTCACATGGCAGCGGGGACCGCCAGCCCGCCGCCTACGATCTGACCGCCGATGACGACGACCTTCGACTCCACCGCGCTCAGTGCCCACGTCGCCGATGCGCTCGGACGCATCGCCGCGGCGGCCGACGAGGCGGATGTCAGGGCGCTGGCCTCCGAGCTGACCGGCAAGCGATCCCTGCTCACGGCACTGCATCGCTCGCTCGGCTCCCTCGACGCCGACCAGCGCCGGGAGGCCGGGCGGCTGCTGAACGAGGCCGCAGCGACGATCACAGCGGCAATCGAGGAGCGCTCCGGTGTGCTTGGGGCGTCGGCGATGACGGCTCGCCTCGAGGCGGACCGGCTGCGGCTCGACGAGGTGGAGGATCTCGTCGCCCTCGCGCCCGTTGTCCGAGGGCACCGCCACCTCGTGACCCAGACGCGAGACGAGCTCGAGGACGTGTTCATCGCGATGGGCTTCCGGGTCGAGGAGGGCCCCGAGGTCGAGACCGACTGGTACAACTTCGAGGCGCTCAACATCCCACCGGCCCACCCGGCCCGCGGGATGCACGACACGATCTACGTGGACGTCGGCGACGCGGAGTCGGTCGTGCTGCGAACCCACACGTCACCGGTCCAGATCCGCCTCATGGAGGCGGCGGTGCGCGACGGATCCCTCCCGCTCCATGTCGTCATCCCCGGCCGCGTGTACCGCCAGGACACACCCGACGCGAGCCACCTCGTGGAGTTCCACCAGATCGAGGGCCTCGTCGTCGACGAGGACATCACCTTCGCCGACCTCGCCGGAACGATCGAGTCGTTCACCGCCGCATACTTCGGGAGCGACATCAAGGCGCGGCTGCGTCCGAGCTACTTCCCCTTCACCGAGCCGTCCGCCGAGTTCGACATCACCTGCACGCTCTGCCGGGGAGCGGGGTGCCGGACGTGCGCGCAGACCGGCTGGGTGGAGCTCGGCGGGTGCGGCGTGGTCGACCCGGCCGTGTTCGCCGCGGTGGGCATCGATCCGACGAGGTGGAGCGGCTTCGCGTTCGGCTTCGGGATCGACCGATGCGCGTTCATGCGCCACCAGATCGCCGACCTGCGGGCGCTCATCGACAACGACGTCCGCTTCCTGAGGCAGTTCTGATGCGGGTTCCGGTCTCCTGGCTCAGCAGCCTTGTCGATCTCCCCGACGATCTGGACGTGCTCGTCGCGACGCTCGACGACCTGGGGCTCGTGGTCGAGGGCACCGAGGCAATCGGCGAGGGCCTCGAGGACGTCGTCGTCGTGCGCGTCGAGTCGATCAGCGCAATCGAGGGAGCTGACCGCATCCGGCTTGCCACGGTGACCGACGGCGAGACTGCGACCGAGGTCGTCTGCGGCGCCTGGAACTACGAGGTGGGCTCCCTGGTGCCCCTCGCGCCGGTCGGTGCCACGCTGCCGGGCGGCTTCGAGATCGCGCGACGCAAGATGCGGGGGGTCTTCTCCAACGGGATGCTGTGCTCGGGTCGCGAACTCGGCATCGGCGAGGACCACGAGGGCCTCCTGATCCTCGACGCCGTTCCCGGCGCTTTGCCGGGCAGACCGCTGATGGAGGTCTTCGGGATCGAGCCCGACGTCGTCCTCGACATCACCGTCGAGGGCAACCGCCCCGATGCCTGGTGCGTGGAGGGGATCGCGCGGGACCTCGCGGCCAGGTTCGACGTCCCCCTGAGAGCGGTCTCTCCGGCGCCGCTCGGAGCGTCCGACACCGTGACGGCATCGCTCGCGTCCGTCGAGATCCGCGACCCGGACCTGTGCGGCCGCTTCACCGTGACCGTCCTGGGCGGCATCGAGGTCGCGCCGTCGCCGCGGTGGGTCGCAAGGCGACTGGAACTCGCCGGCATGCGGTCGATCAACAATGTCGTCGACGCCTCGAACTACGTGATGCTCGAGCTCGGGCAGCCGACGCACCCCTACGACCTCGAGCGCGTCGGAGGGAGTGGCTTCATCATCCGACGTGCGACGCCCGGCGAGCACCTCGACCTGCTCGACGGCTCCGTCCTCGAACTCGCACAGGGGACGGGCGCGCTCGGCGACACCGGCGAGGACCTCGTGATCTGCGATGCCCGCAACGTGCCCATTGGTCTTGCCGGCGTGATGGGGGGGTCGACCACCGAGATCTCCGATGTCACGACCTCCGTGGCGCTCGAGGCTGCGTGGTTCGAGCCGATGGCTGTGGCACGAAGCGCCAAGCGCCACAAGATGCGCACCGAGGCCTCGTCGCGCTTCGAGCGCGGCTGCGATCCGATGCTGGCGGGCAGGGCGGCGGCGCGATTCGCCGAGATCCTGCGCGAGAGCGCTGCGGGCCTCACCGTCGCGTCCGAGCCGCTCGATGCCCGCGGCACGATCCCGAGCCCCCCGGTTCTCGAGATCACCCCCGCCGCGCTCGCGAGGACGCTCGGCGTCGAGCTGGAGCGCGCTGAGATCATCCGGCTGCTCGCTGCGATCGGGTTCGAGGTGCATGAGGACGTCGACCGGCTGCGGGTCGTCGCACCGACGGGCAGACCCGATCTGCGCGAAGCCCCGTTCGGTGTCGCCGACATCGCCGAGGAGGTGGGTCGACTCCACGGCTACGCCGCGCTGCCCCGCCGGGTCCCCACCTGGACCGCGCCGGGAGGGCTCGCAGCGCGTGTCGCCCACCGCCGTGTCCTCCGCGAGACGCTTGTGGGCATCGGTGCGCTCGAGGCCTGGACGCCCACGATGGTCGCCGGTTCTGACGCGGCGCTCCTCGGAGACGCACGCCAGCATGCACGGGTGACCAATCCCATCACGGCCGAGGAGCCGTTCCTGCGGGGAAGCCTGCTCCCGGGCCTGCTCGGCGCCCTGCGGCGCAATGTGGAGCGCAGGCAGGGTGACGTCGCGATGTTCGAGGTCGGCGTGGTCTTCGAGCACCCAGCGGTGGCTGAGACTCCCCGCCTCGAGCGAGGAGGCGCCGGGGGAGCGGATCTCGTCGAGCTGCCCGGCGAGGACGAGCGCGTGTCCCTGGTGCTCGCGCGTCCCGGCGATGACGCACGCACGGCGGTCGCAGCCTGGCAGGCGATCGCGGCCGCCCTTCGACTCGATCACGTGCTGCTGCGAACGCCCGATCCCGAGGCGGTCCCGAACGGCGTCCACCCCACGAGGTGCGCGATCCTCGTGGATGCGTCCAGCGGTGCCGCGCTCGGCACCGTGGGTGAGATCGATCCGGGCGTCGTGGAGCGCGCGGTCCCCGGCCTCGGCCCCGATCGTCGGATCGGATGGGTGGACTGCTCCGTTGCGGTCCTCACCGACCCGACGCTGGCGATCCGGAGGCCCGACGGTGCGGTCGTCCCGAGCCGCTTCCCGTCGAGCGACGTCGATCTTGCGCTGGTCGTCGACGACACGGTCGATGTGGACGCGGTCAAGGCGACCCTTCGCAACGCAGCGGGGGAGCTGTGCGAGTCGGTGGCCTGCTTCGATGCCTACCGTGGACCGGGTGTCCCCCCGGGGTCGAGGAGCCTGGCGATGCGCGTCCGGCTGTGCGCCCGGGACCGCACGCTCAGCGATTCGGAGCTGACGACCGTGCGCGCCGCCATGATCTCGGCAGCCGAGACGGGGGTGTCGGCGACACTTCGCTGACTTCGGCCGCCGCGGGGCGACGGGTCGCGAGCACCGAGCCCGCGATGATGAGCGGGAAGCCGACGAGCAGTCCGGTCGTCAGCGGCTCGTTGAGCGCGACGACACCGAGCACGACCGCGACCGCGGTGTTGAGATACGTCACGACGACGGTCCGCGACGGACCGATCTCCTTGATGAGCTCGAAGAAGACGAGGAATCCCACCGCGGTGATCCCCACGAGCCCGACGATCGCCCACGCCGCGGTCGCGGAGAGGTGCGCGGGCAGGTGCGTGGCTCCGTAGGGGGTGTAGAGCAGGGCCACGAGGGCGATGGAGGAGGCGACGACGGCGATCCCCTGGGTGCCTTGGAGGCGCAGCGAGATGATGATGGGTCCGAACGTGTAGCCGACGGCGACGACGAGCATGGCGAGGATCCATACCCAGTTGGATCCCGCGACGTCGAAGCCGACGAGCAGGGCGACGCCGAGGGCGCCGAGGAGGAGGCCGGTGACCCGCGAGGCGCCGAACTGCTCGTCGGGGTGGGTGAATCGCGCCGCGACCGCCGCGATCAGCGGCACCGTTGCCACGAGCATCCCGGTCAGCGAGCTGGTCAGGTGCTGCTCCGCGTTGGACATCAGGAGCCACGGCACGCCGAACTCGACCAC
>Ga0181534_10000603_pt1 | contig 25084 bp, 21 predicted proteins | sample PEATcosm2014_Bin_37_FD_119758 | JGI IMG/M metagenome (GOLD analysis project Ga0181534, IMG submission 119758) | Peatland microbial communities from MTU Mesocosm Facility, Houghton, MI, USA - PEATcosm2014_Bin17_10_metaG | ecosystem: Environmental > Terrestrial > Soil > Wetlands > Peat | place...
ACGAGCAGCAGCGCCATAACCACCGACACCGGCAGCAGAATATAGAGAACCGCCCGCGTGAGATCGGCCCACACGTTGCCGATTGTCCCGGCGCTGTGGCGTACGAAACCGCGAATCAGAGCAATGGCGACAACGATTCCCGATGCCGCGGACAGAAAATTCTGCACGGCAAGCCCGGCCATCTGGGTCAGATAGCTCATGGTGGACTCGCCGGAATATCCCTGCCAGTTCGTATTGGTAACGAAACTGACTGCTGTGTTGAACGCAGAATCGGCAGACACATTCGTGAACTGCTGCGGGTTTAGAGGCAACCACGCCTGCAGGCGCTGGAAGGCATAGACGAAGATGACACCGAGCGTGTTGAAGACGACCAGCGCGATCGCGTACTTCTTCCAGCCCATCTGGGTATCCGGGTCGATGCCGCACAGCCGATAGATAAAATGCTCAAAGCGCGCACCGACGCGCAGCGGCCAGATGGGACGCCCTTCCATAACGTTCGCAATGTAGAGGCCGAATGGCTTCACGCTGACGAGCAACAGGAGGAAGAACGCCGTGATGAAGGCGATCGACACAGGAGTCATTAGAATTTCTCCGGCTGGAAAAGCGCGTACAGGAGGTACACAAATAGACCGGCGGTCAGCACGGCGCTGACGATGTAGATGGCGCTCATTCCACACCTCCCAGTCGGGACAGGGCCCAGGTGAGCCAGTGGGTGACAGCGTAGAGACTGATGACGATCAAGATGAATATGAGGTCCACGAGGGGCTCCTCTACTGTTTGTTGCGTATACGGGAGAGCACCAGCGCGACGGCGATGTAGACGCCCAGGATGGTGGTGACGAGAGCGAAGGCCAGGTTCGACTTGTCCATGCCCTGCAATTTAGGGGCGGCCGCGTTAAGACGCCGTGAGAAAACGCTGCAGCGCAACCGGGGACTCGGCTATTGCAAATAGCGCGACGGAGGTCGAGGAATTGAACAAAAGATGGCCCTGCGCGGACTGGCCACTCACGGGCGACGGGCGACCGCTGTTATGGTTCGCGGGAGGCCAAACGGGAACTGGGTGCGATGGATAATCTATTCCAACTCGATGACAGCAGCATGGGTGTGATCGCAATGGTTGTTGGCATGCTCGGCGGCTATTGGATCAATGGCCGCTTGCAGCAGATGCTGAAGGCCAAGGAAGCCAAAGTGCCGCCGCGCCGGCCATCCAAGCGCTGAGAATCGGCGGCGAGATGACTCGCTGACCACGCATAATCCCAAAGGCATGCTAATTGCGAGCCTTGGGGACGATGCGCTACCTCACTTTATGCACCGACTACGACGGCACCCTGGCCACCGAAGGGACCGTATTTCCTGAAACCGCGGCTGCCGTCGAGCAGCTGATTGCCTCCGGACGCCAGGTTGTGCTCGTCACCGGGCGCGAGCTCGATGAGCTCAAAACCGTCTGTCCGTATCTCCATCTATTTGCCTACGTCGTCGCCGAGAACGGCGCGTTGCTCTACGACCCGAAAACAGGTGCCGAGACGCCGCTGGCGGAGCGACCGCCGGATTCGTTTGTCGCGGCTTTGCGCGCTCGCGGGGTGGAGCGCATTTCCGTAGGGCGGGCGATTGTCGCGACGTGGGAGCCGTGGGAGACGGTGGTGCTCGAGACGATCAAAGATCAGGGGCTCGACCTGCAGGTTATTTTCAATAAAGGCGCCGTCATGATTTTGCCGGCGGGCATGAATAAGGCGAGCGGGTTGCGGGCCGCGCTCCAGAAGCTCGGGTTGTCGGCACACAATGCTGTCGGCATTGGCGATGCCGAGAATGACCATGCACTTTTGGCGTTGTGCGAGTGCGGAGTCGCGACCGCGAATGCGCTACCGACCCTGAAGGAAGCAGCTGACTTTGTCACGACCGGCGAGCGGGGCGCGGGCGTGACCGAGCTGATTCAAGGGTTGCTGAAGGATGACCTGGCGTCGCGCGAAGCGGAGATCACGCGGCGACATATTTTGCTCGGCGTCGACGCTTCCGATCAGGAAGTGCGGATCCATCCATATGGCGAGAACATTCTGCTGACCGGCGCGACCGGCAGCGGCAAATCCGAGTCGGCGGCGGTCCTGTTGGAAAGCCTGTCGGCAGCGAAATACAGCTTCTGCGTCGTGGATTCCGACGGTGGCTACGAAACGATCAACGGCGCGGTGGCGCTCGGCACCCGCGAGCGGCCGCCCAGCCTCGAGGAAATCCTGAAGCTGTTCAGAAGCCCCGACCAAAGCGGTGTCATCAATCTGTCAGGATTTCCGCCCGCGGAACGCACAGCATTCATCGATGCCTTGCTGCCCCAACTGCGGGACCTGCTCGGACGCACGGGCCGGCCGCACTGGTTGGTGATCGACAGTGAAAAGGCCCCGCCCTCAGGCAGCGCGGTCGCGGCGAGCCTGCTGCAAATTGCCTCGCGGCCCAATCAGCTCACGGCACCGGCACTCGGCGCGGTGAACCTGCTGCTGGCGGCGGGGCACTCACCGGAGCAGACGGTTCGAGAGTTTTGTCAGAAGGCGGAAATCGCGTGCCCGCAGCTGGATCCGGTGAATTTAAAAATGGGCGAAGTGCTGGCCTGGCGCCCGCAAGCTCGCAACGCCGCACCGTTTCTGCTCAGGATGAAAACTCAATCGCAGTGAACGGGGAATCACCGGCCGCCGCAGCGGTGCCAACACCGCCGTTGTGAATCGGAAACCGGTTGTCAGCTTCACACCGAGTGTGTTCCAGTTGTGATTCGACTCACTCGACACGCCCGAATGTGATGAACGTTCACTCAGCACCACGGTCCATGTGATAAATCCGCTCACAGTTGTAATGGTTCAGGCTTTTGTCGCATATCTGTCATGACTCATCGGCATTCTTCGCGCAGAAAAGGCCCGTGGACGGGCCCGCACAGGACTGAGAAATGATGCACGCCAGCCCTCTCGCCATCATCACCATGCGCCGTGAGCTCGCGGCTCGCTATCAGACGACCACGCGCCAGTGGCTCGCAGCCCGTAACACCTATCGCCGGCTGCATGAAGCGCCAGTGAAAAACATCATTGCACTGCGAGATGCAGCGCAGCGGCTGGATCAGCTCGATCGCGGCCGGGCTTCGCTGATGCGTGATCTGAAGGCGTTGTCAGACTGATCGGCGGGAAGACGATTTTTCATAAAGCGCGCCGTCTGCGTCCAGGCGATTCAGTCGCCGTCATCGCGCCCGCTGGGCCCTTCGATCGAGAGTCGTTCGACGCCGGGTTGGCCATCATCGCCAACCGCTACCGCCCGCAATACAACCCTGGAATTTTCGAGCGTCACCGTTACCTGGCAGGCGACGACGCCCGCCGGCTTGCAGAGCTGACCAGCTACCTCGCCTCCCCGGAGATAAAAGCGATTTTTTGCGCGCGTGGGGGCTACGGCACCATGCGCTTACTGCACGAGCTGGAGACCCATCCGCGATCGCCTGCGCCGAAGCACATCATTGGGTTCTCTGACATAACCGCCCTCCACCAGTGGCGTCAGAGCCACGGAATCATGAGTATTCATGGGCCCGTACTGACGCAGCTGGGACGCTTGGGTACAGCGACGAGCGAGCGGCTGTTTTCCTTGCTGGAAAACGATGTGCCCGCCGAACCGCTTCGAGGCACAACCTCTTTTGTGGAAGGAATCGCCGAAGGCCCATTGCTGGGTGGCAACCTCTCCATGTTTACCCGCCTTCTGGGCACGCCCTACATGCCCAACCTCGAAGGCGCGATCCTGCTCTTCGAGGATGTTGGCGAACGCCCCTACCGCCTCGACCGGATGTGGACGCATCTCGAGCTGGCGGGCGTATTCCAGAAGGTGAAGGGAATCGCGCTCGGATCATTCACCCACTGTGAAGAGCGCGATGCGGACTACAGCAGTCAGGACGTCCTGCGGGATCTCGCCGTGGCGACCGGACTGCCTTGTGCAACAGGCTTTCCAGTAGGCCACGGCGACGTCAACGAGCCAGTGCCATTGGGCGTCCGGGTGCGACTGGACGCCACAACAGCTCTGCTCACCTTTCTCGAGTCAGCCGCCTCAGAACAATGAGCCCTTGTCGCCGGCGATCATGGCTTTTCGAACGAGCGGGATAGGCGGGCCACCGTAGGCAAGGAAAGCATCATGGAATGCCTTCCATTCCTTGATCGGCTCCGCCTTCGCATCACCCGACGTCTTCTGCGCAACCCAATCGGCCCGCAACTTCCGAATCATCAGCTTGCCCAACGTGTAGTTGAGGTAAGCAGGATCGTATGTGCCGCGAGCGGCCTGCTGTCGCGCATTGCCTGGATCGGCGTAAGCCTGTTCGAGAAACATCTTTTCCGACTGCGCAACGGACATCCCATGCGTATGCAGTCCGATTGACGACAGGAATCGGACGTCGCGAAGCAGCGCGTCCTTCAACTGACCGATGTGGATCTCGGCACTGCCATTGCCGTACCCCTCTTCCCACATCATCTCTTCACAGTAGTGGGCCCAGCCTTCCGCGTAGGCGTAGCCGACCCACAGCGCGGCGATCTTCGACGGATTCCGGTTAGCGTGCAGGAACTGCAGAAAATGACCCGGCCAGACTTCGTGTGCGCTGGTGAAGGTCAAACTTCCAATACCGGGGATATACGCCGCACGCTCCTTCGCACTCCATTTCTCATCTGGCGGCGAAATGTTGTAAACCGAGGCGACTCCCTTCTCGTACGGTCCCGGGATGTTGATGTACGCGAAATTTCCGCGCATGTACGGCGGAGCCTCGGCGACGAGTGCTTCCTCCGTACTCGGTATGGTGACGATGTCCTTTTCTACGATGAAGGCCTTCAGGCTCTTGAGCAGCTCGCGCGCGCCTTCCACCGCACCGCCCTTTGGCTTGTTCGCGCTCATCTTGTCGATGCAGGCGCGCAGCGTCCCCTTGGGCAGGAATTCCTCGCACGCCGCCTTCAGCGCCGCAGTATTCCGCTGCAGGTCGGCACGACCGATGGCTTCGAGATCGGCAACCGGCACATCGACGCGCTCGGTCTGCTTCAACATGGCAGCGTACAGCTCGGGGCCCAGCGCGTAGGAGTCGGTACCTTTCTTGCGCTCCGATACCAGCCAGTTCTTCAGATCCTCCATCGCCTGCGCAGCGGCGGTATTCGCCTCGGCGAGATCCTTCTGGGCCTGCTCGTCCTTGATGGACGCGAATACCTTCGGCACATCCTTGCGGTAGAACTCGGCAAAGCCACCGAAGCCGGCGATCCCGCGCTCAATGAGCGGCTTCGCCAGCGGCGACTGCAGATTGGCTTTGATCTGTTCCGCGATTTTCGGAATGGCGCGCGCATACCCGAGGTAGCCGGCGAGCCGCTTGTCGAGAGGGGCGTAATTGCGACTCAGGTACAACTCGGGATCGAGGTTGTTGATGTACCAGGACGGGTTCTTGAAAGGCGATTTGGCCTGGTCGAGCCAGAACAGCTCACCGTCCATGACACTCAACAGGTAGTCGCGCTCGAAGCGCTGGGTCTCATCCAGCGGCGCGGGGTCGATTGCCTGCGCCTTGGCGCGCAACCCCTGGAGGCGCGCGATTTCGGTCTTGAATCCGTCCGCGCTCCAATCGGCCATCTGGCCATCAAACTCGTGGCGACCGGCCTGGGCGGCGAAGAACGGGTGAGTCTTGAAGTAACTTTCGATGAAGGAGGAAGCGAAGTCGGACCACGCGGCGCGCGCAGTGGCTGACGGGTCGGGGGCCGGCGGGGCAGCCGCCGTTGGAGGTGCCTGCTTCGAGCAGCCAGCCGCAAGTATGGCGACGGCTACGAAAGCAGCTGCATGGGTCCTCGATGTCATGATCACCTCGCTGATGGTTATTTATTCGAACACGTGCGTCACGTCGGGATACAGCTGCAGCAGCACCTCTTGTGCGCTGGCGGTTATCAGTGGCAGCAGCGCCGCCGACGTCACCGTTCCCCCAAACACAGCATCGAGGCCGGCTTTGCGGCGTTCCAATGCCTGTTGAACCGACTCCTGCCAGTGGGCTGGAGCAACTCCCGACACAAACACTCCGCGCCCCCGCCCGAAATGAGCCACGGCAAGGTATCTCATCAGCGCCGCAGCGACCCGCGCGAACAGAAACTCCCGGGACCACCGCACCGTTCCCGTGTTCGCTCCGCGGGCCAGGTTGTAAGCCTTCGCGATACCCCGCGCACCGAACACACCTAGTACGCCACCGATCAACGCGCCGGCACCAAATGTCAGTCCACCCGCACCGAGATCCGCGGCGAGCCCTCCCAACGCACCGGACACGAGACCGCCCAGAACGCTGGCCTTGTCGGCATCCGCCGGGCGATCGACGGCAAACTCGCTGCCCATGCGTTTCAGGACTTCGTCCGTGGCTCGCCCGGCGAGTCCATGCAACTCCACCAGCTTTGCGGTGGTGGAGCGGATGTTCGAATCCAGCCGGCCCGCCAGATTCGTCTGGGCCCGCTCGAGCCCCGGGTCGGTACTGTCCATTCCGGTCGCCATCGCACCGATCCAGGCGCGGGCTTTTCCCTGGATGTCCCGCTCCTGCACCTGCTCAACATCGGTTGCGGCAGCGGCGATCTGCTCCGCCAGCGCGCGCATGGAGTCATGAAACACACCGAGGTTGCGGACGCGCCAGGATTCCCGCAGTCGGCCGAATGCCGCCTGTCGCTCGCCCGTCAACAAGCGTTGGACCTGGGCGAGCAGCGTCCCCTCCTGCACCCAACAGCGCGCAAAGGCATCGAACGGCAGGACTGTCTCGATCCATTTGTACTGCGCGACGTGCTCCTGCCACTGGGTGACATCCTCCTGTGACTGCACCGAGTCGCGCGGTGTCCCGAGCTGATTCAACAACAGGATGACGGGCTTGCCGATCCAGCCGAGGATACGGATTTCCGCATCCACGTAGCCCACGGAAGACGGCGACTCGCCGGCGTTGACCACGTACAAAATGACATCGCTGGTCTCACGGGCGTTGTGCATCGCCTGCTGGCTGCACCAGAAGGGTCGGTCGGCAAAGCGATCCCAGACGCGGGACAGGAACCAACCGATCGGCTTGTCGCCCTGTTCCAGGCGCTTCAGCACGCGGGTGCTGTCACCGAATCCCGGGGTATCCCACAGGATCAGGGAATCGCCGGCGGGCGACTCAATCAACACGTGACTCTCGGCGACCTCGGTCACGTGCGCCCGGTCGCCCACTTCGCCGATGTCCTGGCGCAGCAGGGTGCGCGCGAGTGTCGTTTTTCCTACGTTGGTATGTGAAAGGAGGCTGACATTGAGCGGGGTGCTCATGCCCGCTCGCTCGCGGTCCACAAGGCGGAGCGCGCCGCGTCGCGCGCGTTGATTTCGGAGGCCGCGCCGGGCTTGATCTGGATCAGGTCCGCAAACACGGCGCGCAGACCATAGCCGGCCACGAAGTCGCGCCACAACTTGCGGCGCTCCTCGAGCCGCTGCCCGAGAGCCGCCTCACCGCGCATGCGGGCCGCATACGGGCCTTCATCAATCACAATCAACAGCGGCGCGGTGGTTGCGTGCTGCGCGAGCCAGTCGCGCCAGGCTTTGAGAAAGGCGCCGTGATTCTCAACTTCCGGTGTCGAAGCCAACGTCATCAGGATCACGTGCCAGGTGGCAGTGATGGCTGCGAGACGGGCCGCAACGGTTTCCTCGTCACCGTACTTGACCGGACCCGCCACCTGGATCTTGAGATTCGCGCCCAGGGTCGCGCCCAACAGGGATTCCAGGCCCGCGATCGAAGGCGCTTTGGGCTCGTATGCATAGGGGACAACACTGGCTGTCTCACCAACCGTACCGCTGCCAACACCGATCACCAACGCACGCGCGTAACCGAGAAGCGGTGCCGGCAGAGGAATCCGACGCGACAGCCTCCACAGACCGAACGTCGCTGCGCCGGCTGCCAGCAAGCGAGGCAACACGATGTACAGCACGGCTGTAATCGCGATCAAATGAATCCACGTCGCGGCCTCGCCACCCCCACCCGTGGCAGTCCAACGCAATTCGTGGATTTCATCAGGAGTGCCGAACGAGATCCCGGACAGAAGCGCAGCCGGCTCGTACAACATGGCGATGAGCGCAAACGCGCTTTGCGGGCCGAGGAAAGTACTCTCCCACCCTGCCTCATAGCGCAGCGCAATCCCCCGAACATACAGTCCGACGATGAGCCCGATCGCAACGAGGGCTGCCGCGAAATGCATCAGGCGCTTGGCGCGCAGGAACAGCATCGGCTGCGAAAGCGCACCCCACTCCACCGCGAAGCGTCGCAATCCCGTGGTAAGCGGCACGTTGTAACGCGTGGAATGTCGCATCAACGATTCAATGCGGCCGGCAATCCAGCGCTCATAGAAATGAGCGAACCAGAAGCCGGAAGGCGCTCGTCCGCGCGTCCGGATCCAGGACACGAGCAGCGCCACATAGACAAAGAGATTCCATAGGATCAAGCCGACGAGCGGGAAGGCCAGGATGTTGATCCGCCGGCTGCCGTCCAACGCGGAAAGCGAGACGCCGACGACCACCGCCGCGACGAGCACGAATCGACCGAGCCAGGTGAGACCGCCCGCCAGCGCGAGCACCTGCATGACGGCAGGCGATCGCAAGCGCAACCGATCGAGCAGTCGATCCGAACGTTTGATCAAAAATGCCTGTGACTGAGGCGACAGCGCAGCAGCCGGCTGCATCTCCGTCAGCTTGCCGGACTCGCGCAACACCCAGCGCGATGCATCAGCCCGATCGGCCAGGGGAATGACCTCGCCGCCCCGATCGGTTTCCTCGATCGAGTGAATCAGCAGAACAGTGCGTAGCTCACGGGGGTTCATGGGGCGTTGACTCGAGACGGTCGAGCTAATCTATCCGCTGAACCTTGACGGAAAGAAGTCCGCCGCTGTCGGCGCGCTCGAGGACGAACTGAATGGGTCGACAGCAGACCTGGCAATCCTCGATGTAAGAAGGCTCGTCGGTCGTCAGATCAACGCGGGTCTCCAACCGTTCACCGCAATACGGACACTGTACGGCGACAAACTCTTCGGGCAGCAGCAACCCGGCCGGGCCCGTGCCGGGCTCATAGACGGGCTCGAGCCCATACAGGTTGTCGATGCTGCTGGGATCTAAATCGGCAATCCGGCGCTTCAAGGGGTCCAGTTCCCGGGCTTTGGGTCTTTTCACGCCCCCATTCTACGCGAGCGCTCCGTTCGTCGCAGGTGAGCCCAAACGCCCCCGTGTCACGACCGGCCGAGCAAACCCGGATGCCCGGCGCCGCATCTATACGCACGCATCACCAAAATGGAGAGTGTCATGCGTCCGTATCATCCCTTCGGCATCCTGAGCGTCCTGATCCTGCTGAGCACGGCCGCGCTCGGCTCAACAGCTGCGGTCGCTGCTGAGGAGGTCACGGTAGAGACGAAGACCGTCAGCTACGTGCAGGCTGACTTGCAGGACGAGGCTTCTGCAGGAGCGCTTTATCACCGCATACAGCGTGCGGCCCGATTGGTTTGCGAGCAGCCCAATCTGCGCGAAGTTGATCGCTACCGGATCTACAAGGCCTGTTACGACCGGGCCGTGGCGACCGCGGTAGCGAACGTCGGCGCGACTGCCCTGACAGCGGTCCACCGCAACCACAACCGCACACAAGCTGCAGGCTGAGCCAAAAGCGTTAGCGCGCGAGCCAACCCCCGTCCACGGGGACTACAGTGCCGTGCATGTAGTCGGCCGCGCGCGAGGCCAGGAATACGGCGGCGCCGCCCAGGTCTTCAGGGCGGCCCCAGCGGCCTGCGGGAATGCGCGCCAGGATCTCGCGATTGCGCGTTTCATCCGCGCGTAATGCTGTTGTATTGTTGGTTGCAATATAACCGGGGGCAATCGCATTGACGTTGATGCCCTGCGCGGCCCATTCATTGGCCAGGAGGCGGGTCATGCCGGCAATGGCACTTTTGCTGGCGGTGTAGGAAACGACGCGAATGCCGCCCTGAAAGGACAGCATCGAGGCGATGTTGATGATCTTGCCACCGCGCTTCAGCTCGAGCATCCTGCGGGCAACGGCCTGACACAGAAAGAACGCCGACTTCAGGTTGACGTTCATGACGGCGTCCCAATCGTTCTCCGTGAAATCCAGCGCGTCGTTACGGCGAATGATGCCGGCGTTGTTGACGAGAATATCCACCGCACCGAAATGCTCGACAGCCTGTTGGACGATCTCGCCTGAATGTGAAGCCGACCCCAGGTCCGCCTCGATACTGTGAAAGCGGCGCCCGGCGGCCCGAACGAGATTGGCCGTTTCCTCCGGAGCGGTCCGGCCGACAGCCACGATATCCGCGCCGGCGTTCGCCAACGCCAGGGCAATTCCCTGGCCGATGCCCGTGTTGGCACCCGTCACGAGGGCAGTGCGCCCCACCAATGAAAACAAATCTGTCTGGCTCATAGTAGTGTCGGTGTTGGAACCGCGTCCATATCCTTGTAGTCGAGGTTATCGTCGGCCAGGTCAGAGGCGGTACGCCGCCTTCGGCAGGCGATAAGCCAGATCCTCCGCGACAATACGCGCCTCATCTTCGTCGAGGCGGTGCTCGGCAACCAGTCGCGCGAGGAATGAGCAATCCACCCGACGCGCAACATCGTGCCGCGCGGGAATCGACAGGAAAGCGCGGGTATCGTCGTTGAATCCAACCGTGTTGTAAAAGCCGGCCGTCTCCGTGGTCTGCTCGCGGAATCGCAGCATGCCTTCCGGACTGTCGTGGAACCACCAGGCGGGACCGAGCTTCAACACCGGATAGTGTCCGGCCATTGGGGCCAGCTCACGACTGTAGGTCGTCTCATCCAAAGTGAACAGGATGATCGCCAGCCGCGGATCGTTGCCGAAGCGATCGAGCAGCGGTTTGAGCGCGGTCACGTACTCCGTCCGCATCGGGATGTCAGCGCCCTTGTCGCGCCCGTAGTTCTCGAACAGCCAACGATTGTGATTCCGGAAGGCACCCGGATGAATCTGCATCACCAGGCCGTCGTCGAGGCTCATGCGGGCCATTTCGAACAGCACCTGAGCGCGGAACAGCTCGGCGTCTTCCGGCGTGACTTTGCCTGCGATGACCCGCGCGAAGAGACTCTCGCACTGCGCATCAGTGAGATCCGCCGTGCGCGCCGTCGGGTGACCGTGGTCGGTAGCCGTCGCACCCATGTCGGCAAACGTCTTTCGACGGATGCGGTGCGCTTCGAGATAGCCGCGCCAGCTGTGCACGTCCTGACCGGTCAACTCGCCGAACTGGCGCAATGCATCCGGGAATTGCTCGTGCTCCGGATCGACCACGGCATCCGGCCGATACGTGGTAATCACGCGGCCATTCCAACCGCTCGCCTGAATCTTGCGATGTTGGTCCAGGGTGTCGATGGGCGACTCCGTCGTCGCCAACACTTCGATGTTGAACCGCTCGAACAGCGCGCGGGGCCGGAAGGCATCCGTACGCAGAGCGGCGCCGATCGCATCGAAATAGTGATCGGCGGACTTCTCATCGAGCACCACATCGAGACCAAACACCACGCTGAACACGTGGCTCAGCCACAACCAGGACGGCGTACCGCGAAACAACGGAAAGTTGCGAGCGAACAGCCGCCAGGCTTCACGCGGATCGGCCTCCGAAGGTCCCTTGCGACTCGGCACGCCGAGATTCGCCAGCGGCACTCCCTGGCTGTAGAGCATTCGATAGAGATAGTGATCGGGCGCGAGGAGCAGCTCGGTGGCATTACCGAAGGGCTGATCATCGGCGAACCAGGCGGGATCGGTGTGCCCGTGCGGACTGATGATCGGCAGGCTTTGAACGGCCCCGTAGAGTCGGCGCGCGATGGCCCGGATAGCCGGCTCGGCCGGGAACAGGCGGTCGGGATGCAGGATGAGTTTCTTGGTCATGAAATTCCGATGATACCTTGAAGGTAACCGGTGTCACCCGTAACAATTGGGCAACCAGTCAGTCCTGAGGTGGTTGAGAAGAATCACGCACGATGAGGTGCAGAGTGACCCGGGTGACCGTAGACAGATCGGACTCGTTCGGCGCCTTGACCGGGATCAGCTTGGCGGCCGCCAGCCGTCCCATGTCACGAATGGGCATCCGGATCGTGGTCAGTGACGGCGACAGCCGGGTCGCCAGGGGGCTGTCATCGAAACCCACGACCGAGAGCTCGCCCGGAATCGAAATACCGAGTCGGTAAGCGGCCTTGTACACGCCCGCTGCCATCTCATCGTTCGACGCAAAGATCGCCGTAGGACGCGGCTTGCGCGCCAAGAGCGCCTCGGCGCAAGCAACACCGGAGTCGAACGTATACGCACCCTCAACAATCATCTCGGGAGGGATCTTTACCCCACGGGCTTCCAACGCCGATGTGAAGCCGAGCACGCGCTCGTGAGCCGACCGGTACTGCGGTGGACCTGTTATCAGGCCGATGCGCCGGTGACCGAGGGCTTCCAGGTAGTTGGCCGCCTCGGCGGTCGCCTCGCGGTCATTACATAAAATCGCGCGCGAGGTGTTATCCAGTCGAATCGAAGCGACGCGCACGTACTGACAATCAATCTCGCGCAGGGCCTGCGCCAGCATCTGGTCTTCCGATATGGGCGGCAACAGGATGACCCCATGTAACTTCTGGCGCTCAATGAAACGACGTATACCGGGCAGGAAATCCTCGCTCAGCCGATCGCAGGGGTGCACCACGAGCTCGAATCCCGAGCCCCGGAGTGCGTCCAGCACGCCATCCTGAATATTGACGATGTATTGGGCGTTGGGATTGTCATATATCAACCCGATCAGAAACGAGCGCCGGAAGGCCAGGCCCCGGGCCTGCGGGTCGGGTGCGTAGCCGATCTGCTGAATGACCGCATCGATCTTGGCACGCGTGGCCTCTTTAACAAACGGCGACTGGTTGATCACCCGTGAGACCGTTTTCTTGGACACATTCGCCAGCCGGGCGATGTCGTTGATGGTAGCGCGCCGCCCGCCCATACTCTCGGTCACATTCGCGGCAGCCGTCAGATCGGGCGCGGACGTCCGGGTGACGGTTGTTTTTGTTTTTGACATGCGCCTCGTTCTTCCGGAACTCGCGTTAGGTTAAAAGGTGCCGCAGTGTACGCGTCACCGGGGGCTGGACAAAAGGTCGGCCGACCCTTTAAATGACACCGGTTTCCTACGGAGAATACTGCACTGCGCCAAGAGATACACCAGGCTGTTCACCAGATTGATCCAGCCGACGATGTGGCTGTAGCCATTCGCCAGCTCGAGCCGGGCGAAAGTGTCAGTTTGGGGGGGCGGGCGGCCGCCGGTTTTGACGATTGCAAAAACTGCGACCGCGTTCACGTCCGCGAGTTGATTCCGCGGGGCCACAAGCTCGCCATCCGCAAAATCCACGCCGGGAACGCGGTTCGCAAGTATGGCTGGCCCATCGGCCAGGCCCGTTGTGACATCGAGCCGGGCTCGCTGGTGCATTCCGGTAATCTAACAACGCAGCTCACGGGTCTCAATCAATACGAGTATCAACCTGCGGAAGGCCTGCGCACCACGGCCGCCTCGCTCGACGTGCCGTTGGAATTCATGGGCTATCGACGGCGCAACGGTAAAGTTGGTACGCGTAATGAAATCTGGGTCATCACGACCGTGGGTTGTGTAACGCGCACCGCCGAACGAATTGCCCGGATGGGAGCGGAGCGATTTGCCGGTCGCGTGGATGGCGTCCATGCGCTGACGCACCCCTTCGGCTGCTCCCAACTGGGCGATGACCTGGCGCATACACGGAAGATTCTCGCTTCTCTCATTGCACATCCGAACGCAGGCGGGGTGCTCGTCGTTGGCCTCGGCTGCGAATCCAACCAGCTCGGCAAATTGCTGGCCGAGGTTGGCGAGCACGATGAGTCACGTATACGTTCGTTCAGCGCACAGGCCATCGAAGATGAATTGGAGGAGGGCCTGCGCGCGCTCGAGGCTCTCGTTGAGATCGTGGAATGCGATGAGCGCGAGCCCTGCCCGCTCGCGGATCTGTCGATCGGCCTGAAGTGCGGCGGATCCGATGGCTTCAGCGGCATTACCGCCAATCCCCTCGTGGGCCGCATCGCGGACCAGCTCTCGGCTGCCGGCGGCACGCCCATCCTGACGGAGATTCCGGAGGTGTTCGGCGCCGAGCAACTGCTGATGCGCCGGGCCGTTGATGCCAATGTTTTTAACGGCGTCGTATCCGTCGTCAACAATTTCAAACAGTACTTTCTGGATCACGGGCAGCCGATCTACGAGAACCCCTCGCCGGGCAACATTGCAGGCGGCATCACCACGCTCGAGGAGAAGTCCCTCGGAGCTGTGCAAAAAGGGGGGCGTGCACCCGTCAGTCAAGTGTTGCTGTACGGTGAGCGCGCCAGAAAGCCGGGGCTCGCGCTGTTGGAGGCGCCGGGCAATGACGCAGTGTCATCGACTGCTCTGGTGGCTGCCGGCGCCACCCTGCTCTTGTTCACCACGGGCCGGGGCACCCCGCTGGGATTCCCGGTACCGACCCTGAAGATTGCCTCCAACACGCCCCTGGCAGAGAAAAAGCCGCGCTGGATCGATTTCAACGCCGGCCAGGTGTTGGAAGGGACCAGCATGGAGGACGCGTCGCGCAAGCTCATGGAGCTCATCCTCCATACCGCTTCCGGCAAACCGGCTCGCAACGAGCTCAATGATGAGCGCGAGATTGCCATCTGGAAAACGGGTGTAACGCTTTAATGAAGTTCCTGTCCCAGGCCAATCTCGCCCAAGTGCCGCGGGAGGTGAAACGGCCTGCCTATGACCGCAGGGCCGTTGACATCGGCATCGTCCACTTCGGCCCCGGTGCGTTTCATCGCGTCCATCAGGCCTGGTTTGTCGATGAGCTGCTTGCGCGTGATCCCCGCTGGGGCATCTGCGAAGTCTCATTGCGCAGTACGGACGTACGCGACGCATTGGTTCCGCAAGACGGGCTGTACACGCTCGCTTCACTGGATGAGACGACTTCATATCGCATCATAGGGGCGTTGAAGCAAACACTCGTGGCTCCGGAGAGTCCGGAGACTGTGTTGAAGCAGCTGTGCGCGCCGCAAACGCGGGTCGTGACGATGACGGTCACGGAGAAGGGATACTGCCTCGGGCCCGACGGCAACCTGGATATGGCCCACCCGGATATCCGCCGCGACCTGGGCCAGCCGCATTCTCCTGTCAGTCTGATCGGATACCTGGTTGAGGGCCTGCGCCGCAGGCGCGCTAACGGTGTTGGCCCGTTGACCGTCATCAGCTGCGACAACCTGGTCGACAATGGCACCCGCCTGGGTCGGGCCGTTCAGCAGCTCGCCCAGATCATGGATGCAGATCTTGCGCGCTGGATTGCAGACAAAGTGGCTTTCCCACGCACCATGGTGGACAGCATCACCCCCGCCACCACCGACGATCTACGCGAGCGTGTCGCGGAAGTGTTGGGAATGACCGATCGTTGGCCTGTACAGCGCGAGGGTTTCGTGCAGTGGGTGCTCGAAGACCGGTCCGCTGCAGATACGCCGGACTGGGCGAGTGCGGGGGTGATCGTCACTGACGATGTTGGGGCTTACGATCGCGCGAAACTCCGCCTATTGAACGGCGCACATTCATCGCTCGCGTATCTCGGGTTGCTCGCTGGTCACGAAACCGTTGCGGGCGCCATGGAAGATGTCGACCTGGCCGCGTTCGTAGGTACGATGATGAAGCGCGATATTCTGCCGACGCTCGCGGCGCCGCGCGGGCTCAACCTGAATGACTACATCCAGGCCATTCTGGAGCGCTTCCGCAACCCCGCCATCCGCCATGCGCTGGCGCAGATCGCCTGGGACGGCTCGCAGAAGCTGCCGTTTCGCTTGTTGGGAACGATCCAGGACAATTTACAGGCCGGCCGCCCCATAGACCGGTTGTGCGTGCCGATCGCGGCCTGGATGCATTTCGTACGGCGCAAGGCCGTGGACGGCGAGCAGGTGGTGGATCCGCTGGCCAGGCAACTGTTTGAAATCGGGAAGAGTTGTCAGAACCGCGCGGCAACTGACCTGCCGCCGTTCCTGGCGTTGCAGCAGGTATTTCCGCCTACGCTCGTCGGCAACGAGACGTTCACGAGCGGACTGACGCGGGCCTACGACGGCCTCGCGGCAGGTCGGTGAATTCGCCGCGCAAGGTCGGGAGTGTTACTCCCGACCTTGCGCTTCAGCGTTAGAACTTGTACCGGGCGCCCAACAGGAAGTCACGTCCCTGCTGGTGGTAGTAGTTCATGCGATTGCCCGCAGTGTCCACGTACTGATACTGGAACTGGTTGGTCAGGTTCAGGCCCTCGAGGGTGACCTGCAACTGTTCCGTGATGTTCCAGCTCGAAGCGAAGTCGATGTTGATCGTCTGCTTCGTGCCTTCGACGTCGTTCAGGTTCGCACCCGGCACGGCGGTGAGGTACGGGCTGCGATACGAACCGGAAACACGCGCACTCCACGTGCCGTTGTCGTAGTAGAGCGTGGCATTAGCCGCGTTCTTGGACAGGTTCAACAGCGTGTTGTCGATGTACGACACTCCAGGATTGGTAACACTCGGCACCACGTTCGAGTTCACATACTTGATGGTAGATGACACGTACGTGTAGTTGACGATCGTACCGAAGCTGCTCAGCCAGCTGGGTAGGAACGAGAACGGCTGCTGGAAGCTGATCTCCGCACCCTTGATGTCACCGCCCGGGGTGTTGACCGGCACACTGATCGTCCAGTCCGCCAAGCAGGTGGCATCCGTAGGCTTACCCGCGGAGGTACAGGCGGAAATCGCCTGACTCGTAGGCAGGCCGCTGGCCGAGAAGTTGGCAATCGTCTTCGTGGTTTCCACGAAGGAGTCGATCTTCTTGTAGAAGATCGCCGCGCTCAGGAGCGACTCCTTGGCGAAATACCACTCGGCACCGAGGTCATACGCCTTGCCGCGAATCGGGTCGAGACCCGGGTTACCCGTCGTCACCGTCTTGTTCTGACCGGCGAAGGAGACCGACGATCCCGGGTTCAGGCTGCCCAGACCGGCGCGCGACATGACCTTCGCGGCGCTGGCGCGGACCTGGAAGTCCTTGGTGATTTCGCCGACTACGTTCAATGCAGGCAGCACATCGTTATACGTGTGCTCGGAGCCGCCGAATGTCGGGACGTTGTTGACCGTCTGCCAGCCGTCCGCCACCTGGTCGGTGTGCACGAAGCGCACGCCCAGGCTGCCGCGGATCGGAATAGTCAACACATCCGTGGCCCAGTCACCCTGGAGGAACCCGCTCGTGTCCTTTTCATACACGTTGAAGTTGCTGCCGAGTGCCGGCGTGATGCTCAATGGGTAAGTGGCCGAATTGTTCAGGTCCAACAGCGGGCTGGAGAGGTTCGGCACCGCCCAATCCCGGATCGTCCCGGAAGGCGCGTCGGCGAGGCCGGTCAGATGCGCTGTCGCTGCATACTGGCTGGGCGAGAGAGCTGCCACGCTGGCAGGAATCGCCGACTCGTTGGTGCGCCGGAAGTTGTCCGTCTTGAACTCATACTTCTTCAGCTGGCCGCCGGCCTTCAACTTCAGGGAGTCGGTGGCCGACCACGTGAGATCGCCCTCGTAGTTGATGAAGCTGTTGTCGACGTCACCCGGACGTTCGCGGATCTGGGTCAGATGCCAGGCGTTCGGGTCGGTGACGTTCGCGTTGCCGTAGCTCAACAGCGGTAGGCGATTGTTCAGAGCGGAGCTGCTGAAGTCGTACGAATAGCCCTGGACGTTATAGATATCCCAGATGACGGTCGTAGACTCCGGCTGAGTCATCACCGACTCGGAGAAGCCGACCGAACCGTTCAATTTCAACGTATCGGTGAGACCCTGCTCGAGGCTCAGCACGTGCTGGCGGAACTTCGTGTCGTACACGTCATAGCGGTGCTCCGCACGGACGTCCACGTTGTTGAAGGTGCCGGCCACAATGTTGTTGTGGTTGTCGATGGTCGCATTCACGACCTGGATGCCGTTGACACCCGGGGCGGTCGCAGTATTGGTGTTGCTGCTGAAGGTCGGGTTCTCGAGCTGCTCTTCTTCGCGGGTCGAATCGAACTGCGCGAACAGGTTGTCGAAGTTGATCAGTGTCTTGTCCGACGGCTTGAACTGCAACGACGCGGTGATACCCAGGCGACCTTCGTCGGTGTGATACTCCTCGTAGCGCGGCAAGCGCGGCCGGAAGGCTGAGTTCAATGCGGCGAGGCTGGGACCTGTGTACCCGGGGGCAGTGGACTTGAAGTCGTTGGCCGAGCTGTTGCTGCCATCCGAATTGAGACCGTTCATCCAACGTACCGTGCTCGCACCGTCGTCGACGATTGCGCGCTTGGTGTACGCCGCAGACACCAACGCGCCGAACATGCCGTCGCCCCAGGTGTTGCTGATCAGGCCCGTGTAGCGCGGCATCAGGGTGCCGGCGAGGTCGTTGTAGTCTTCCTTGGCGCCCACAACGGCAGTGAAGCCGTTGTAATCGAAGGGCCGCGCGGTTCGCAGATCGACCGTCGCGCCCAGGGAGCCTTCGTCGATGTCCGCGGACGAGGTCTTGTGGACCGCAATGTTGTTGAAGAGCTCGGAAGCAAACACGTTGAAGTCGAATGCGCGGTCACGGTTGGTGCCGCCGTTTGCGTCAGAGCTGCTGACCGTGGTCAGAGCTTCCATACCGTTGATGCGGACGCGAGTGTATGCCGGGCCCAGTCCACGGACGGAGATTTCGCGACCCTCACCGGCGTCGCGCTGGATGGAGACACCAGGAATGCGCTGAATGGATTCCGCGAGGTTCAACTCGGGGAATGCCGCGATATCTTCAGCCACGATGGTGTCGACCGAGCCTACCGAGTCGCGCTTGGCATCGAGTGCCGCATTCAAGCTCTTGCGGTAGCCCGTGACGATCACCTCATCGAGCGACACGGCAGCAGGCGCGGCTGCCTGCGGACCCTGCTCCTCATCCGCCGCACGTGCGACTCCCGAATGTGCCGCCAGAATGGTCGCCACCGCGGCAGCCACTGTTCCGGCGGACATCACTACAACCTTCCGTGAGGCTGCAGTCCTTGTCGAATTCAGACCTGTCTTCATGACCCTCTCCCACATGATTGGACCGAAAAAAATGACACCGGTCGCTGGTACCGGTAGCAGTGCTCAGCAGTGCAGACCCTGAGCGAACTCCCTGTTCGCGCGTGGCAGGCCGTTGTCCAGTTGAGGGATACTCCGCGCCGTTTCGATGGCTCTCAGGACAAACCCTTCCCTTCCAAGCTGGGACATTGGTTTGTGCGTAGAGTCAAAGGCTGGACGGTGCGGCAGGTATCCCCCTCGTTGACACCGGTGACATTTAACTTAGCAAATCGGATATTACGACCACAAGCACGCGTAATAACCGGCTACTCAGGCACTACCAGATGATGCGAAATAACCACACACAAGCGGCAGGCGTTGCCTGCTTCGGAGAGATTCTGCTCAGACTTGCTGCGCCGCACAGTGAACTACTTCTCCAAACGAGGACGATGGTCGGACATATCGGGGGCGCCGAGGCCAACGTCGCCGTTGCTTTGTCGCAGTGGGGCCATTCGGCGACACTGGTGAGTGTCCTTCCGGACAATAGTCTCGGGTCGGCGGCGGTCGGAGAGCTGCGCCGGTATGGCGTGAAAACGGACACGGTTCAATTCCGGCCGGGGCGCATGGGCCTGTACTTTTTGACTGTAGGGGCGGGTCAGCGGCCGTCCGAAGTGCTGTATGACCGTGAGAATTCAGCCTTCGCGCTGGCCCCTCCCGAACTCATCGACTGGAATGCAGCGCTCGCCGGGAACAGTTGGCTGCATCTGTCCGGGATCACACCAGCGGTTGGACCCCAGGCGGCGGAGGCTGCCCTGCGTGCGGCACGCGCGGCGAGCTCTCTCGGTGTCGCTGTCTCGTTTGACTGCAATTACCGCGCGAAGCTGTGGGAGCGCTGGCGCGGCGATGCGCGCCCCATCCTGCGCGAGCTGGTGGATCACGCGGACCTGTTGTTCGCGGAACAGCGCGATATCAGTCTGATCCTGGATCGCAACTTCGATGCAGTACCGGCCGCGGAACAATTTCAGACCGCGGGAAACGTGGCGTTTGCGACCTTTCCCAAGTTGAAGCACATCGCGACGACCGTCCGGGTACAGCGAAGCGTGGATGACCACGATCTGACGGGAGCCCTTTTGACGCGCACGGATTTGCGCACTACACGGACCTACTCGATCGGGAGGATCATCGATCGTATCGGCAGCGGGGATGCGTTCGCTGCAGGCATACTCCACGGTGTGCGTACGCAGATGGATGACCAGGACACCGTCAATTTTGGCGTCGCTGCGGCGGTCCTGAAACACTCCATCCACGGGGATTTCAACCTCGTGAGCATTGCGGAAGTACAGAATTTGCTGCGAGATACGGGTTTCACGGTGAGACGCTGAGGACGACATGCCAGTGACTGCGATCGAAGATTTTCTGAAGTTATCTCCCGTCATGCCCGTGGTGACGATCGAGGACGCCACCATCGCTCCTGACCTGGCGCGCGCGTTTGTTCGCGGCGGCATCCGGGTCGTGGAGGTGACGTTGCGTACTCCTGCGGCACTGCGGGCCATCGAAGCGATCGCGCGTGCGGAGCCCGACATTGTGGTCGGCGCCGGAACGGTGCTGTCGATTTCGGATCTGCATGCGGCGGCCAACGCGGGCGCGGCTTTCGCGATCTCCCCCGGCGCGACCCCGGCCTTGTTGGCGGCGGGGCCGATGGCAACGATTCCTTATCTGCCGGCCGTGGCCACGGCTTCCGAGCTCATGAGTGGCCTGGCCGCGGGTTACCGCTGCTTCAAATTTTTTCCAGCCGGCGCGGCCGGGGGCATCCCGATGCTCAAGTCGTTTTCGGGGCCGTTTCCGGATGCCCGGTTCTGTCCAACCGGCGGCATCACCCAGGAGACGGTCAAGTCCTACCTGGACCTGCCCAACGTGTTGTGTGCGGGCGGATCCTGGCTCAGCCCTGCCGATGCATTGGCCGCGCGCGACTGGGTTCGCATCGAGGCGTTGGCCTCCAAGGCCGCTGCCTCACGCGGACGAGTTTGACCTCACTCGAGGTTCGGAACCGCACGCGGCAAAGGTTTGTCCGTGCGGTTGTAGACGCGCTTGAGTTTCACCGAGGGAAATTCACCACCCCCCAGTTGTAACTCCTCGCTGAGCCGCCGGCCGTCCTCGGAGAGAATGTAGCGCTCGTAACTGGCGACACCCGTCTGGGGTTTGACCTCGATGACGAAGTCCTTGCCCTTCCAGCCGGAGCTTTGATCCGCTACCCCCCAGGAAGCGGATACAACACTGATTGCACCGGGTGTGAAGCTGCGAACACCACTGCCGTAGTCGATACTGAATTGATCGGGCGCCTGCCTGATGGTGATGGCACCGGCCCGCGCCAGGTCCGCCTGCAGCATCTTGATGACACTCTGATGAGTGAATGCGTCATTGTTGTTGCGGTAAACGAGTTGGGGCTGATCCTGGCCCTGCCCGCCGCGTCGCGAACGTCTTTGTCCACCGCCCTGTTGGCCACCGCCGCCCGGCGGGCCGGTGTCGTCAGGGGGCAGGCCGGTACCATCGTCCGGCGGCGGCCCACCCCAACGGTTGCTGACAGGCTTGGGGCGCAATTTCTCCAACAGGGGCGCGGGATCCTCGCTCGCGGACCGGTCGAGCACCCAGCTGCCCGACATGTCCACGGTCTTGGAGGGGCTCTCGTTCAGCCGCGCAACACCGCAACCTGCGAGGATCGCTGCCGCAAGAACGCAAGCCGCGCGCACAATCAGCATTGAATCAACCTTTCTCATAACTTTCGGATCCGTTGCCACGCCCCCGAGCGCCAGCGCAGGCACAAAGCGCTTCCCAGCAGCATTACATAGAAGACGAGAGCGGCCCAGCCACCCACCGGTCCGTAGCCCCATTGAGGCAAAAAGTTCACCCACCCCTGACCAGGCGCGAACGTGAGCGCGTGGGCGAGGGGCACGAAAATGAGCCACGAGACGGGAATCACCAACGCCGCGGGCACGACGACATCGCCCGCGCCGCGCAGACACATTCCGCTTCCCATGTTGAGGCCGTCAAAAAGCTGATAGATGGCAGCGAGCCACAGGAGTGTGCCGCCGAGCGCCACGGCCGCCTGCGACTCTGCGTCGCGAACATCAGTGAATGCCGGCAGCAACAGCGGGGCAACCGCTGCCAGGAGAATCCCTACTGCACACATGAACACCGCAGTCATCAGAATGACGCGGGAACCGACCCGCATTGCCCAGGCGCGGTCGCCCGCACCGATGGATTGACCTACCAGTGTCGTACCAGCCGAGGCGATGCCGTATCCCGGCATGTACGCGATGGACGTGAGCAACATCGCCATCTGTGTAGCCGCGCCTTCCACGGTACCCAACCGGACTTGCATCATCTGGAAGATGGAGATGCCGAGCAGATCCGCCGCGGGCAACAGACCTGTCGGCAGTCCCAACTTCAACTGCTGGCGCAGGGGTCCCCAATGTGGGTGCCACGTCAGATGGGACTTGTATCGACCCCTGAACGGCTGACGCAGGAAAATGACGAGGCTCAAAACGAGCCCCAGAGCCTGGGCCACGGTCGTCGCCCAACCGGATCCGGCCACGCCCCACCGCAGATGAAAGATAAACAGATAGTTGAGGGCGACGTTGGCCAACGTCGTGGTGAGAGTGATCCACAGGGTGATGCGGGGGCGGCCGATGCCGTTGAAAAAGCCGAGCATCCCCCAGACCGCCACGCCGAATACCGCACCGCCTACTCGCGGCAACCAGAACGAAAACGCCAGGGTGTTGATTTCCGGGCTCAGGCCAAAAGGCGCGAGCATCATTCGGCCGGATGCACCAACCAACACGAACAGCGGGGCCGCGCACAGCGTCGCCCAGAGCCCGATCCAGACGGCGTGCGAGGCACGTGCGTAGCGTCGCGAACCGTATGATTGCGCCGCCAGTGTCTGAATCGCCGATGCAGTTCCGCCGAGAGTCAACACGACGACCAGCACGAGCCACTGGACCGCGGCGACACCCGCCAACGCAGCGGTCGAGATGTGACCGATGAACGCCATGTCAGTGAGGTTGAGGATGATCTGGATGGCGCTGTTCGCCATCAACGGAAGGGCGAGCGCGAGCACTGCCCGCTGGTCAACCCGAGCGATGCCGGAGGCGTCGATTTTCCGGGCCGGCAAATTGCCGGCGACGCTGATGGAGGCCGTGGTGCTGTCCATGGTGAGCCGGCGATTCTCGCACAGGAGACCGGCCACAGCAGGCACTTGCCCGCGTGGGCGTGGATGGAGCACCTTAGCGACCCATGGCAACCCGAAAAGCGAAAAGCCCGGCCAGGAGCGCCGGCAAGAAGAAGGCTCCCGCCAAGCGTGCGCGGGGGAAACTGGCTCCCGGCAAAAAGGCGCGCGGGATCGACGCTGCCGACGTTGCGATCGGGCTGGATAGTCCGGATGTTGTCGAGCTCGCTGCTGTTGTGCGGGACGCGGGGGGAGCGCCCATTGGAGCGTATCGCGACCCACTCGGCGGACTGCCCCTGATGCTGGCGTCGTTACCGTTGAGTGCGGTACAGCCAACGCCATTTCAGCGCGACCTGTCACCAACCCACGCAAAACGGCTGGCACAGAAGATCGATGAGACTGCTGCATTCCTGGATCCGCTCATCGTCGTGCGCGGCGAAGAGGGACGCTTCTGGACGCCGAACGGGCGCCATCGTCTCGCGGCCGGCAAGGTGCTGGGGCTGAAGCAGATCACGGCCCTCATCTCGCCGAATGACCGGCTGGCCTATCGGATCCTGGCGCTCAACACCGAGAAGGCGCACAACCTGCGGGACCGCAGCCTCGAAGTGATCCGGATGGCCCGCAGCCTCGCAAAACAACACAGCACCAACAAAGAGTCGGAGTTCACGGCCGAGTTTGAGTCACCCGACCTGCTGACGCTGGGCATCGTGTACGAGAAGGCCTCGCGGTTCGCGGGTGGCGCCTACAGCCCGCTGCTGAAGAAAGTAGAGCGCTTCAGTGACCGGACGCTGCCGGTCAGCCTGCGGGAGCGCGAGGGGTTTGCGTCCCGCCTGCTGGAGATCGACACCCAGGTGAAGAAGCTCATCGCCGCTTTGCAGGCCAAGGGCTTCAAGTCACCGTATCTGCGCAATTACGTGGTCGCGCGGATCAACCCTGTGCGGTTTCACAAGGTCAAGAAAGGCGATACGAAGCCGCCGATGCCGCTGGCGGAAGCGCTGACGCGCATGGCCGCGTCAGCCAAGAACTTCAAACTCGAGTCCGTGTCGAATTCAGACCTCGCCTGGGTCGCGGTGGGCGCCGGCGCGCAGGCGGAGTAGTCAGTGCCGGGCTTCGGCCACCCGGTAGACCGGATAGAGATTCAGCCGCTCATCCCAGGCGGATGAGCGGCGGTAAAAGAAATCAAACCGGGCCTGGGGGCTCGCGGCAAACTCCGGATCCTGCGCCAGTCGCTGCTTGAACTCCGCGGCCGCCTTGGGATCCTTCGCAAGAATGTCGCGCGCCACACCTTCCGCGACATACGCCTCCAGGTATTCCTGCTGCTCGAACGCCGTGTTGAAAAAGCCCCACGCGGCCAATGAGTCCGGTGCCTGCGGCTCGAGGAGCGCAACCAACACCCGCGCATTCGGTTGCGCAATCGGCACGAACAGCGAGCCGGCGGGAATGTCGCGACTCTCCGGCTGCCACCGCCCCTCGAAGCTCATGGTGGTATGGCCTTCAAACGGCACCTTTGAATAGGCAACCCGGGTGGCGCGGAAGGTTTCCAGCGCAGCTGCGTTCTGCGCCTTGCCGAGCCGCTCGAAGCGCACGCCGTGCAATGTCAACTTCTCCCCTACCCACGCGGCTTCCGCAGCTGGAACGATATAACCGCCCGTCGGCGCCAGTACATGAGTCTTCGGTACAACCTCGTCCTTGAACGGCAGATGCCACACTTGCGGTGTCTTGTTGTCGTAGCGAGTGACCAGATTGCCTGAGATTGCCGACAGCTCGCGCGTGTAGGCGTAACCCTTGAAATC
>Ga0181534_10000604_pt1 | contig 25078 bp, 22 predicted proteins | sample PEATcosm2014_Bin_37_FD_119758 | JGI IMG/M metagenome (GOLD analysis project Ga0181534, IMG submission 119758) | Peatland microbial communities from MTU Mesocosm Facility, Houghton, MI, USA - PEATcosm2014_Bin17_10_metaG | ecosystem: Environmental > Terrestrial > Soil > Wetlands > Peat | place...
CACCCGACCCGAGGGCAAGGCGGTGGGCACGGCCGAGGACTGGGAGGAGGCCACCGAGACGCTGCGTTCCGCCGCACTGGCCATGAACCTCGACCTGGTCCTCGACGAGGGCGGAGGCGCCTTCTACGGCCCCAAGATCTCGGTCCAGGCCAAGGACGCCATCGGCCGGACCCACCAGATGTCCACCATCCAGCTCGACTTCCAGACGCCCCAGCGGTTCGAGGCCGAGTACATCGGGCCCGACAACGCCCGCCACCGGCCCATCATGATCCACCGCGCCCTCTTCGGGTCCGTGGAGCGCTTCTTCGCCATCCTGCTCGAGCACTACGCCGGGGCGCTGCCCACCTGGCTCTGTCCCGAGCAGGTGCGGGTGCTCGGGGTCCGGGACGATCACGAGGCCTACGCCCACAAGGTGGCCGACCGGCTGCGGGCCATCGGGGCCCGGGTGTCGGTGGACCCGGCCGACGAGAAGCTGGGGGCCCGGATCCGCAAGGCCAAGGTCCTGAAGATCCCCTACATCCTGGTGGTCGGGGACGACGACGTGGCCGCCGGCACGGTGGGGGTGAACCGGCGGGGGAGCGGCCCACCCGAGCGGGGGGTGGCCCTCATGGCGTTCACCGACTCCCTGGAGGCCGAGATCGCCGAGCGGCGCCTGCCCGAAGCCGGGACGTGAGCCTCGAGACCCTCTGGGCGGGATGGCGCAGCGACTATGTGAACTCGGTCGGGACCGTGCCGCAGGAGTCACCCGGCCCCGTCGAGGAGCACGGCCCGGCCGACGACCCGGCCCGCTGCGTGTTCTGCCGGATCGCCGCCAGCGGCCCTCCGTCGGCCGACAACGGCGTGCTGTGGGTGGGGTCGGAGACGTTCGTCGTGCTCAACGCCTACCCCTACGCCAGCGGCCACCTGATGGTCCTGCCCCTGCGCCACGTGGGATCCATCGGTGACCTGACCGCCGACGAAGGAGCGGAGCTGTGGTCGGCCACGCGCCTCGCGGTGTCCGCCCTGGAGACGGCCCTCGCCCCCGAGGGGATCAACCTGGGGGCCAACCTGGGCCAGGCGGCCGGGGCGGGCATCCCCCGCCACCTCCACATGCATGCCGTGCCGCGCTGGCTGGGGGACACCAACTTCATGACCGCCGTGGCCGGCACCCGCGTGCTGCCCGAGACCCTGGCCGTGACCTGGGAGCGACTGCGCGCCGCCTGGTCGGGGTGAGGGGCTGGTCCCGTCCGGTGGGGCCGGAATCAAACTCCCCGCCGTGGTGTTTTCCCAGGTGAGAGTTGAGAATTCCCCGACGAGAAGTACCCGATAGGAGACGGAGCCATGCAGATCAAAGAGCTCGGACACATCGTCCTGTACGTGAAGGACCTCGAGCGCTCGGCTGCCTTCTACCGCGACGTGCTGGGCTGGGATGTGGCCTTTCCCACCACGATGGGGATCCCGGCGGCGGCGTTCTCATCGGGCCGGACCCACCATGAGCTGCTCCTCATCGAGGTCGGGGAGGGGGCCACACCTCAGCCTCACGGCCGCCACCTGGGCCTTTACCACTTCGGCCTCAAGGTCGGGGACACCGACGAGGAGTTGAGGGAGGCCGTGGCCCGCTTGAGGGAGGCCGGCGTGCCCATCGTGGGCTCGAGCGACCATACCGTCACTCACAGCCTGTACATCCTCGACCCCGACGGCAACGAGATCGAGCTGTACATCGACGTGGCCGGGGTGGACTGGAAGTCCGACCCCGACCTCATCCTGGCGCCGGTCAAGCCCCTCAGCCTCTGATCCGATCGCCGTCTGACGGACCGTCAGTCCCGGGTCCCGGGTCCTGGTCGGGCCCGCCCCGGCCCTGACCGCGCCCGGCCCTCAGCAGGGGAACCCCTGCTCACTCCAGCTAGCAGGTGGTAGAGTGGGGGGACCATTCTGGAGGATCTGTATGTTCGACGGGCGATGGCGCGGAGCGGTTGACCGGACTACCGGTCCCGTCGGCCACAGACTGCAACGCATGGGCGTGACCGCGGACATGCTGACCGCCACCGGGCTCATCTCGGCCACGGCGACGGCGGTCTCCGTGGCCACGGGCCACCTGCACCTGGCCATCGTGCTGCTCATCCTGACCGGGCTCCACGACCTGCTGGACGGGCCGGTGGCCAAGGCCTCCGGGACGTCCTCGGTGCGGGGCGCCTTCTTCGACTCGGTGACCGACCGGGTCTCGGACGCCCTCATCCTCGGCGGCGTGGCCTGGTATCTGGTCTCCAACCACCCGGGCCACCTGGTCCTGCTCCCCTTCGCCGTGCTCGGTGCCACCTCCCTCGTGTCCTACCAGCGGGCCAAGGCGGAGTCGCTGGGCATCTCGGCCAAGGGCGGGCTGATGGAGCGGGCCGAGCGGATGATCCTGCTGGGCATCGGCCTGATCACTCCGTCCTTCCTGGTCCCTGTCCTGTGGGTCATGCTCGGTCTGACTGCGGCCACGGCTGTGGGACGCTTCGTGAAGGTGTGGCACCTGGCCGAGCCACCGGTGCCCGTGGCCACGCCACGGCGTCAGCGCCGCACCCGTACCAGCACCCGTGCCGGGGCGAGGAAGTCGTCGACGACGCCGTCCCGGTGGCGGGCACGCCGCCAGGGCGAGCTGGCCAGCCGGTCCGGACGGACCTGGCGCGCCAGGCAGGCGCGGCAGGGTCCCCGGCAGCGCACCAGCCGGCGTCACACCTGAGTCGGACCGCTAGAGAATTCATCGGGGACGAGGGCTCGTGAAGCAGGGAACGATGGTGTTTCGGACCTACACCACGCTGGCGCGCTGTCTGGCCGCGCTGCCCGAGCCGGTGGCGCTCAGTCTGGCCAACCGGGTCGGGGACGTGCTGTTCTCGGTCCGTGCCGACCAACGACGGATGGTGGCCGCCAACCTGGCCCGGGTGCTCGATGCCGGGGACGACGACCAGGCCCTGCTGGACCGGTGGGCCCACCGGTCGTTCCGGGCCTACGCCCGGTACTGGGTGGAGGGGGCCCGGCTGGGCCGTACCTCGCCGGCCGAGGTCGAAGCCCGGACCTTCGTCCAGGGCCTCGAGTACCTGGCTGACGGCGTTGCCTCCGGCGAGGGTGTGATCATGGCGCTGCCCCACGTCGGGAGCTGGGAGTTCGGGGGGGCCTTCCTGGCCACCCAGAACCTGCCCATGACCTCGGTGGCCGAACGCATCGAGCCCCCTGAGCTGTTCGAGTTCTTCGTGGAGCAGCGCGCCGCCATGGGACTGACCATCGTTCCCCTCGACGCCTCCTCGGGCGGCTCGGTCATGGCCACCCTGCGGGCCGGGGGACTGGTCGGCCTGCTGTGCGACCGCGATGTGGCCGGCAACGGCATCGAGGTGGAGTTCTTCGGCGAGCCGACCACCATGCCCGCCGGGCCGGCCACGCTGGCCCTCCGCACGGGCGCCCGCCTGGTCACCGGTGCCGTCTACAGCGGGCCGGGTCCCGATCACCGGGCGCTGGTGGAGCCGCCGCTCGACACCACCCGTCAGGGATCGCTCCGCTCCGACGTGTCCCGCCTCACCCAGGAGATCGCCACCCGCTTCGAGGGGCTGATCCGCCGCGCCCCCGAGCAGTGGCACGTCTTCCAGCCGCTGTGGCTGTCCGACCGCCCCGGTGCCGCGGCATGACCAGGTTCGAGAGCCGCTCCCCGCCCAGCGACGCCGCGGTCGAGCGGTCCGGGGCCTCCCCCTCGACCGAGACGGCCGGGGCCGGGGCCGGTGCCCGGAGCAACGGCCACGTCGGGGATCGCACCCCGGACGGTCGGTCGAGGGCGCACGACAACGGCAACGCCCCGATCGCCGGGGAGCCGCAGTTCCACAACCTGATCGAGCACGAGCTCGATGTCGTGGCGGTGATCGGCCCCGACGGACGGTTCACCTTCGTCAGCTCGTCGGCGGAGCGGCTGTTCGGCTTCGACGTGAGCAACGCCGTCGGCCAGGACGTCTTCGGCCTCTTCGACTCCCGCAGCGTCGAGCCGGTGCGGAGCCTCTTCGACGACCTGGTGGCCCAGCGACGGCTGTCGGCCACACTCGAGATGCAGACGGTGCGGGCCGACGGCACCACCATCGATATCGACGTCGTTGCCATGAGCCACCTGGCCGAGCCGATCGGCGGGATCGTCCTCAACATCCGGGACATCACCGGGCGCAAGCGGTTGGAGCAACGGATCCGCGAGGAGGACCGCCGCCAGACGACGGTCATCGACTCCCTGGCCGACGGCGTGCTCATGGTGGACGCCGGCGGGACCGTGGTGCGGGTGAACGAGTCCTTCGAGGTGATGTTCGAGGCCCCGCGCATCCGGGTGGTCGGGCGGCGCCTCGAGGCCATGCTGGCCAAGGGAGCGGCCGACGGGATCGTCCTGGTGGACGCCGACGGTGCCGAGGTCTCCGTGGCCGACCATCCGGTGCTGGCCGGCCTGCGCAGCGGCCGGCGGGCGGTCGGCGTGGTCCTCGGCATCCTGCGTGAGGACCGTCGGCCCATGTGGGTCCGGATCAACATCCAGCCCATGGTCGGCGCCGACGGCGTGGCCACCGGGGCCGTGGCCTCCTTCAGCGACATCACCGCGGCCCGGCAGGCCGCCATCGAGCTCCGGCGCGACGAGCAGTTCCTGCAGGTGCTGTTGGACACCCTGGAGGAGGGCATCGTGGCGTGCGATGCCGAGGGGAGGATCACCGTCTTCAACCCGGCGGCCCGCCGGCTCCACGGGCTGTCCGAGGAGTCCGACCTCATCGGGACCATCCCCTCCGACCAGGGGCTGCTGGGGGCCGACGGCTCCCCGATGGATCAGCAGGAGGATCCCTTGCTCCGGGCCATGTCGGGCGAGCAGCTGCGCGACGTGGAGATCATCCTCTCCTCGGAGGCCGGCGACCATCGCAAGGTCAGCGTGAACGGGCAGGCCCTGGTGGACGACGACGGGTGGATGCTGGGCGCCGTGGTGGCCATGCACGATGTCACCGAGCAGAAGCGCAACGAGGAGCGACTGGCCGAGCTGGCCCTCCACGATCCGCTCACCGGCCTGGCCAACCGGACGCTCCTGGCCGAGCGCCTCCAGCAGGCCATCGACGGCCTGGCCCGCTCGGTCGGGGTGGCGTCGGCCGCCGGCCTCGGCGACGGCCAGCACGGGGTGGCCGTGTTCCTCCTGGACCTCGACGAGTTCAAGGAGATCAACGACGGGCTCGGCCACGACGTCGGGGACGACATGCTGATCGCCGTGGCCCGACGCCTCTCGGCCCTGGTGCGGCCCTCGGACACGGTGGCCCGCCTGGGCGGCGACGAGTTCGTGGTGGTGTGCGATATCGAGAGCGGCGAGGAGGAGATGCTCATCATCAACGAGCGGATCTCCACCGCGCTGGCCCGGCCCTACCGGATCGACGGCCGCACCCTCTCGGTGCTGGCCTCGGTGGGGGGTGTCTTCGTGGACAATCCCGACACCGACCCCTCCAAGCTGTTGAGCCGGGCCGACGACGCCATGTACGGGGTCAAGTGGAGCCGGCGCAGGGAGCGCCGCTCCACCGTCGATTGACCCCCGGTGGACCCGAGCAGCCCCGCCCCCTCGCCGGCACGCGCCATCGCCCTGGTTAGTCCCTACAGCCTCTCCCGTCCCGGAGGGGTCCAGGGCCAGGTGGTGGGGCTGGCCCGCGCCCTCGAGGCCAGGGGCCACCGGGCGACCGTGTTCGCCCCGCTGGATGCCGCCACCGACGCACCTCCCGGGATCAGCCTGGTGGTCACGGGCAAGTCGGTCTCCCTGCCCGCCAACGGCTCGGTGGCACCGGTGACCCTGTCGGTCCGCGCCGTGGTGCAGGCCCTGAGAGCCCTGCGCACGGGGGGTTTCGACGTGGTCCACGTCCACGAGCCGTTCACGCCGGGCCTCCCGTTCGGGCTGCTGGTCGATCGGCGGCTGCCTCCCCTGGTGGCTACGTTCCACCGCAGCGGGCCCAGCCCGTTCTACCGAGTCCTCCAGCCCCTGACCCGCCCGTTGATGCGCCGGTTCGCCGTGCGCTGTGCCGTCTCGCCGGCGGCCCAGGCCACCGCCGTCCACGCCCTGGGTGGCCGGTACGAGGTCGGCTTCAACGGCATCGAGATGGACCGGTTCCTCCACGTGGAGCCCTGGCCCCGTCCCGGGCCCACGATCCTCTTCCTCGGCCGGCACGAGGAGCGGAAGGGCCTCGCTGTCCTCCTCGAGGCCTTCGACCGCCTGCGGGGGCCCACCGGGCCCGGTGCGGACGCCACCGGCTCAGGGCCCACGCTGTGGGTGGCGGGGGACGGGCCCCGGACCGAGGCCCTCCGACAGCGCCATCCCGAGGCGGCCGACCTCCACTGGCTGGGGGTGCTGACCGAGGAGGAGAAGGTGCGCCGTCTGGTGGCGGCCGACGTGGTGGTCGCGCCCTCGCTGGGTGGGGAGTCGTTCGGGATGGTTTTGGTGGAGGCCATGGCGGCCCGGGCGGTGGTGGTGGCCAGTGACATCGACGGGTACCGGGAGGCGGCCGGCGGCCATGCCGTCCTGGTCCCTCCCGGAGATGCTCCCGCCCTGGTTGACGCCTTGGCCGGTGCGCTGAACGTCACCGGGGGGTTGGCCGATCCCACTCGGGGCGGAGCCACACCGGCTGGCGCGGCACCGGCTGGCGCGGCACCGGCTGGCGCGGCACCGGGGAGCCCGACCTGGCTGGACGACGCCTGGGCGTGGGCCTCGCACTGGTCGATGGGGCGTCTGGCCGAATGGTACGAGGCCCGGTACGACGATGCCGTGGTCCGGGCCGGGGCCTGACCGGTCCTACACTGCGTTGACCATGGCTCCCCCCGAACAGAACGGCTCCACGGGTCACGAAGGCGGCGGCGCCGCTGGTGGCGGCGGTAGCGCCGGGGGCAGTTCCGGATCCGGCGGAGGAGGCACCGGCGGCCGTTCGGGCGCCGACGGGCGGCCCCCCGGGGCCGGTGGCGGCTCCTCGAGCCGCAGTCGCAACCGGAACCGCAACAGGAACCGCAATCGCGCCGGCTCCTCGGCCAACGGCGGCGGCGGAACCAGCACCGGCAATGCGACCAGCGGCAACCGCAGTGCCGGTTCCGGCGGTGGGGGCGGCCCCCGGGGCGGCGCCTCCGGCTCCGGCGGCTCCGGTGGAGGGGGCGGTGGATCACGCCGGGGCAGCTCCGGGGGCGGCTCCGGAGGAAACCGTTCCCGTGGGGGCGGCGGAGGAGGGCGAGGATCCTCGGGGAACCGCCCGTCGTCGCGATCGGGATCCTCTCGTTCGGGGGGGCAGAACCGGGGATCAGGGGGGCGGGAGAGATCGGTGTCGCCCGCCGTCGTCGTCCCCGCAGTCACCACCGTCGAGCGGAGCGCCGAAGGCAACGAGGAGGCCGGTGCCGTCCGCAACAACCACCGTCGGGCGGTGCGCCTGTGCCTGGTGCCGGGACTGGCCATCGGCGCCGTCATCGGTGTGGTGCTGGCCGCGGTCGGGCTGCCCGTCTATGTGGCCGCAGTGGTGTTCGTGGTGGTGGCGGCCGGCGTGATGGCGGTCCTCTGGCAGCGTGCCCCCGGAGCCGTCCTGCGGGCCGTCGGGGCGCGTCCCAGCCACGAGGCGGATCGGCCCCGGCTGCACAACCTGGTGGACGGTCTGTGCGCCACCATGGGCCTGCCCCAGCCATCGATCTGCGTGGTCGACAGTCCCGTGCCCAACGCCATGGCCGTCGGACGGGATCCCGGCAGTGCCACCCTGGTCGTGACATCGGCCCTCGACCACTCCCTCACCCTGGTGGAGTTGGAGGGGGTTCTGGCCCACGAGCTGGTCCACATCAAGCGCCACGACACCGTGCTGGCCGCCGTGGCCGTCTCCGTCTCCGCTCCGTTGTCGCTGTTCACCGGCGTGCCCCGGGCCGCCGAGCGGGTCCACTCGAGGGTCGGGAGCGGTCGCGAGTTCGCCGCCGACCAGCGGGCTGCCGCCGTGGTCCGCTACCCCGCGGGTATCGGCTCGGCACTGGCCGCCATGCTCGACGGCCCCGACCGGTCCGCGCCCTGGCCTCCCGGCCGGGGGAGGACCGCCGCACTGACCCGGTGGCTGTGGATCGATCCCATGGTCGGCACCCCTTCCAGCCTGTCCATGGAGGGGAACCTCGATGACACCCGGGTGCGGGCGGAAGCCCAGACCCTCTACTGACCTGACCTACTGACCTACTGACGCGCCCTACGTAGACCGTCTGAGGTCGGACCCCACCCGCTCATTCCGCCCCCGGGCACCCGTCGCCGTCGTCGTCGTGGCTGAGGGCCCATTCGGCGCCACTGTCGTAGAGGTGGTCGCGGAGGCGGCGGAGCAGGGCGGCCAGCGTCTCCTCCTCACCGGGGGTGAACAGATCGCTCAGGACCTCGTCGATGTGGGCCACGTGGTTCGGAATGGCGCGGTCCATCAATGCCTGACCGGCCGGGGTCAGCACGGCGAACGAACCTCGTCGATCCTCGGGACAGACCCTGCGGTCCACCAGACCCTGGTCCTGGAGACGGTCGACCGACCGGGTCAATCCGCTCGGCGTGAGGGAGGTCTGGGCGGCCAGCTCACTCATGCGCAGCTCGGACCCGGGGCTCCGGGCCAGCCGGATGAGCACGTCGAAGGACTGGTTGGAGAGCGACTGCTCCTCCTCCAGCCTGCGCTGGAAGACGCGTCGCAGCCCGGCGGACGACTCCATCAGGAGCCCCACGGTGGTGAGTCGATGGTCGTCGATGGCCTTGGTTTGTCCCATGACCCCATGATACAAGTTTTCGGCCAGTAGTTGCGAACACAAATATCTGTGCTATAGTTGTTTGCGCAAACACCAGTTGGCGCACGAGGCGCCTGAACCACGAGACCCAAGGAGTGGCCATGTCGCCAGAAACAGAAGTAGTCAGCAGGAAAGTGAACGGTGCGGAGTATCCCGCCGTGGGCACCTACGTCCTCGACACCATGCACACCACGATCGGATTCACCGTCCGTCACATGGCGGTGTCCAAGGTCCGTGGCGCCTTCAACAAGTACGAGGGCACTCTCGAACTGGCCGAGAACCCCGAGGACTCCAAGGTGACGGTGACCATCGATGCGGCCAGCGTGGACACCCGCGACGAGAACCGCGACAACCACCTCCGGACCAACGACTTCTTCGACGTTGCCAACCACCCGACCTGGACCTTCGTGAGCACGTCGATCAAGCCCGAGGGCGCCACCGAGTGGAAGGTCGAGGGTGACCTCACCATCCGGGGCGTGACCAAGTCGGTGACCCTGGACGCCGAGCTCGAGGGCGTCGTGAAGGACCCCTACGGCATGCACCGGGTCGGCTTCAGTGCCAGGACCACCATCAACCGCGAGGACTTCGGGGTGGCCTTCGGTGCCGTCATGGAGGCCGGCGGCCTGGTCGTGGCGAAGAAGGTCGACATCGAGATCGAGGTCGAGGCCACACTGCAGGCGTAGGCCACAGCCGACGACCGGGCAGCACCGACCACGACCGCTCCTCTGGGGGCGGTCGTGGTCGCGTCCCGGGGGCGGTGTCCTTCGCGCCGTCGCCGGCACTGTCCTCCGCACTGTCGTCGGCGCCGTCCCGGCCGGCCACCAGGGACGGCGGGAGTAGAATGACGGCCATGGCCGATACTCCGAACGACTCCCGCACCAGCGCTGACAGCCGTCCCACGGGGACGTTCACCGTGAAGCGGGGCCTGGCCGAGATGCTGCGTGGCGGCGTCATCATGGACGTGGTCGATGCCGAACAGGCCAAGGTGGCCGAGGACGCCGGAGCGGTGGCGGTCATGGCCCTCGAGCGGGTGCCCTCCGACATCCGGCGCGACGGGGGCGTGGCCCGGATGAGCGATCCCGCCCTCATCGAGGGGATCAAGGCCGCCGTGACCGTCCCGGTGATGGCCAAGGCCCGCATCGGCCACTTCGCCGAGGCGCAGGTCCTGGCCGCCCTGGGCGTGGACTACATCGACGAGAGCGAGGTCCTCACACCCGCCGACGAGGCCCATCACATCGACAAATGGGGCTACGAGATCCCCTTCGTCTGTGGGGCCACCAACCTGGGTGAGGCCCTGCGCCGCATCTCTGAGGGCGCGGCCATGATCCGCTCCAAGGGCGAGGCCGGTACCGGCAACATCGTCGAGGCCGTCCGCCACCTGCGCTCCATCCTCGGGGACATCCGCCGGGTGACCGAGGCCGATCCGGCCGAGCAGTACGGATGGGCCAAGCAGCTGGTGGCTCCCATCGGGCTGGTCCAGGAGATCGCCTCCACCGGCCGCCTGCCCGTGCCGCTGTTCTGTGCCGGTGGCATCGCCACACCGGCCGACGCCTCGCTCGTGATGCAACTCGGGGCCGAGGCCGTCTTCGTCGGATCGGGCATCTTCAAGAGCGGCGACCCGTCGCGGATGGCCCGGGCCATCGTCGAGGCCACCGCTCACTACACCGATGCCGACCTGGTGGCCAAGGTGTCCACCGGCCTCGGGGAGGCCATGCCCGGACAGGAGATCTCGTCGCTCGGGGTGCATCTGGCCGAGCGTGGTTGGTGACCGGCCTGCGGGCCGGCCGCGGCGGGGAGAACGACCATGACGCTGGGGGTGCTCGCACTCCAGGGTGACGTGCGCGAGCACGCCTCCACCCTGGGCTCCCTGGGTGCCGCCGTGCGCCTGGTGCGGGAGCCCGGCGACCTCGACGGCCTCTCGGGGATCGTGCTGCCGGGCGGGGAGTCGACCACGCTCTCGCTCCTGCTCGAGTCCTCCGGCCTGTTCGCCCCGCTGGCCGGGGCCCTCGGGGACGGCCTGCCCGCCTTCGGGACGTGTGCGGGCATGATCCTGCTGGCCACCGAGGTGCTGGACGGCCGCCCCGACCAGCGTCGCTTCGACATCATCGACCTGACCATCCGACGCAACGGGTTCGGCCGCCAGAGGGCCTCGTTCGAGTGCGACCTGGACGTGCCCGCCGTCGGGGCTGATCCGGTGCACGCCGTGTTCATCCGGGCTCCTGTGGTCGAATGGGCCGGTCCGGGGGTCGAGGTCCTGGCTACGCTGCCTGCCGACCCCACCGGCGCCGTTCCCGGCCAACCCGTGCTGTGCCGGCAGGGACCGGTACTGGTCAGCTCGTTCCACCCCGAGCTCACCGGTGACCGTAGGCTGCATCAGCTGTTCGTGGAGATCACCAAAGAGGAGAGGCGCTAGTCGATGTCGGGACACTCCAAATGGGCCACCACCAAGCACCAGAAGGGGGCCAAGGACGCCGCTCGGGCCAAGGTGTTCGCCAAGATCATCCGCCAGGTCGAGGTGGCCGCCCGAGAGGGCGGGAGCGACATGACCGCCAACGCCAGCCTGCGCACCATGTACACCAAGGCCCGTGACGCCTCGGTGCCCATCGACACCATCGAGCGGGCCATCAAGCGGGGGTCGGGCGAGCTGGAGGGGGTCCGGTACGAGTCCATCACCTACGAGGGGTACGCCCCGGCCGGGGTGGCGGTCATCGTCGAGTGCCTGAGCGACAACCGCAACCGGACCGGTGCGGAGATCCGCAACCTCTTCTCCAAGAACGGCGGGAGCATGGCGGAGCCGGGCGCGGTCAGTTGGCAGTTCGAGCGCAAGGGCATCATCGCCGTGCCCCGCACCTACGACGAGGACCGGGTGCTCGAGGTGGTCATGGAGGCCGGTGCCGAGGACCTGACGGACGAGGGGGAGCAGTGGTTGGTGACGAGCGCCCCGGCCGAGCTGATGGCCGTCCACACGGCACTGGAGGAGGCCGGCCTCGAGCCCGGGGCGTCCGAGCTGTCGATGGTGCCCACCACGATCATCGAGGTGAGCACGGAGTCGGAGGCCAAGCGGGTCCTGCGGCTGGTGGAGGCCCTCGACGACCACGACGACGTGCAGAACGTCTACGCCAACTTCGACATCCCCGATGCGGTGATGGCCGCCTACGAGGGGTGAGGCCCGCTCCCGGCATCCGTCCCCCGTCGGCGCGGGCACGGTAGCATCGAACGCATGTTCGTCCTCGGGATCGATCCCGGATTGTCCCGGTGCGGGTACGGCGTGGTCACCCGACGAGGGGGGTCCCTGGCCGCGGTGGCCGGGGGTGTCATCTCGACGGCACCGACCATGCCCCTGCCCGAGCGGTTGCGCACCCTGTCCGACGAGTTGCGGTCCCTGGTGGCCGAGTTCCGTCCCGAGGCGGTGGTGGTGGAGCGGGTCTTCTTCCAGGTGAACGCCCGCACGGCCATGGCCACCGGCCAGGCCGCCGGGGTGGCCATGGTGGTGGCGGCCGAGGCCGGCTGCGAGGTGGCCCAGTACACGTCCAACGAGGTGAAGCAGGCCGTGGTGGGCTACGGGTCGGCCACCAAGGAGCAGGTGCAGAGGATGGTGGCCTCGGTCCTGGGGCTGGCCGAACCGCCCCGGCCCCCCGACGTGGCCGACGCCCTGGCCCTGGCGGCCTGTCATCTGACCAGCCAGCCGCTCCGGCGGGCCACTGCCGCCGCTGAGTCTGCCGCCCAGTCTGCTGCGGCGCTGTCGGCAACCGCGGTGTCGGCAGCGGCCGTGGCCGGGGACCTGTCGTGATCGGCTCCCTGAGGGGAACGCTGCTGGACCGGCCCGCCCCCGGCGAGGTCATCGTGGAGGTGGGGGGTGTCGGCTACCGCGCCTCGGTGACCACCTCCCTGCTGGCCGGGCTGGGCCCCCCGGGATGCGCGGTGTTCCTCCACGTCCACACCCACGTGCGGGAGGACGCCATCGTCCTCTACGGGTTCGCCCACGCCGACGAGCGGCGATGCTTCGAAGCACTGCTCGGGGCCCACGGCGTCGGGCCCTCCCTGGCCCTGGCCATCCTGTCCTCGCTGTCACCGGCAGCCCTGTCCACCGCGGTCCTGGAGGACGACGTCGACACCCTGTGCACGGTGCCCGGAGTGGGGAAGAAGACCGCCGCCCGCCTGCTGCTCGAGCTCAAGGCCCGCCTGGACCTCCCGACGCTGGGCGAGCCGGGGCCGGTCGCCGCGGGCACCGGCTCCCGGCGCGGCGACGCCCGTGCAGCCCTCACCGAGCTGGGCTACGGACCCGACGAGATCCGGAGTGCCCTGGAGGCGGTGGGCGAGGAGGGCTCGGTGGAGGACATGGTCCGCTCGGCACTGCGCGAACTGGCCCGCAACCGATGACGCCCGACGCCCGACGCGAGGTGCTGGCCCCCGACGGGGCCGCCGGCCCCTCCCCTGGTGGTGGCTCTGACACCGGCGCCGACAGTGCCGCCGGCGGGGACATCCGCCCCGTCGACCCCAAGGTGGCACCGGCCGAGGAGGCCGACGACGCCGGGCTGCGGCCCCGGACCCTCGACGAGTTCGTGGGGCAGCGCCAGCTCACCGAGCACCTCCGGATCGTGATCGAGGCCGCCCTCAAGCGGAACCAACCGGCCGACCACCTGCTCTTCGCCGGGCCCCCCGGGCTGGGCAAGACCTCCCTGGCCGGCATCGTGGCCGCCGAGATGGGCGTGGGACTGCGCATCACCTCGGGCCCCGTGCTGGTGCGGGCCGGGGACCTGGCCGCCCTCCTGACCGACCTCCAGGAGGGGGACGTCCTCTTCATCGACGAGATCCACCGGCTCCACCGCTCCGTCGAGGAGATCCTCTATCCGGCCATGGAGGACTTCAAGCTCGACATCCTCATCGGCAAGGGACCCACGGCCCGCAGCATCCGTCTCGACCTGCCCCGGTTCACCCTCGTCGGCGCCACCACCCGCACCGGGCTGGTGGCCGGCCCCCTGCGGGACCGCTTCGGCTTCCTCGGGCGGCTGGACCACTACGACGTGGAGGAGCTCCGGACCATCGTGGACCGCTCGGCCGGCATCCTCGGGGTCCCGGTGGACCCCGAGGGGGCCCTGCGCATCGCCGAGCGGTCCCGGGGCACCCCCCGCATCGCCAACCGGCTGCTCCGCCGGGTGCGGGACTTCGTCGAGGTGCGGGCCGAGGGCACCATCACCTCCGAGGCCGCCGTGGCCGGGCTCGAGGTCTTCGGCGTGGACCGGCTGGGCCTCGACAAGGTGGACCGGGCCATCCTCGACGTGCTGTGCGTCCGCTTCGCCGGGCGCCCGGTCGGCCTCACCACCCTGGCGCAGTGCATCGGCGAGGAGCCCGACACCATCGAGGACGCCTACGAGCCGTACCTGCTGCAGCAGGGCCTGCTCCAGCGCACGACCAGGGGCCGGGTGGCCGCGCCCCGGGCCTGGACCCATCTCGGGCTGACCCCCGTCGAGCCGACGCTGCTCTAGCTGACGCTGCCATCGGGCGGCGTTCCCGGCGGGGTCACGGAGCCGCCCGGGCGGGGGCCCCGGGCCGGTCTGCCACCATGGTGCCCATGTCGGAGCGGACAGAGGACCGGATCGATGCCGCCGGGACTCCCGGGGGCACGCCCATGGATGCCTACGACTACGGGCTGCCCGAGTCGGCCATCGCCCAGTACCCGGTGGAGCCCCGCAGCGCCGCCCGTCTGCTCATCGGCCCGGGCCTCCGGCCCGGTGCCGGCCCCGGGCCCGGCCACGCCACCGTGGCCGACCTGCCCACACTGCTGCGTCCCGGCGACGTGCTGGTCGTCAACGACACCCGCGTGCTCCCGGCCCGGCTGTCCCTGCGGAAGCAGTCCGGAGGGAGCGCCGAGGTACTGCTCCTCGAGCCCGTCGACACGCGGGCCGGGCTGTGGGAGGCACTCGTCCGCCCGGGACGCCGGCTCCCGTCCCCCACCCCGCTCTACGAGCCCGACGCCGCGGCCGACGCTCCGCCGGTCGTCGAGGTGGGAGCGGTCCTCGGTGGGGCCGACGACGGTCGTCGCTGCGTCCGGGTGCTCGACCCCTCGGTGGTGGAGCGCGCCGGGTCCATGCCGCTCCCGCCCTACATCCACCGGGCCCTCGACGACCCCGAGCGGTACCAGACGGTGTACTCGGCCCACCGGTCCCTCGGCGACCGCTCCACCGCCGCACCCACGGCGGGGCTGCACTTCACCCCGGACCTCCTGGCCGCCTGCGTCGACGCCGGGGCCACCCTGGCCCGGGTGGACCTGGCCATCGGCCTCGACACCTTCCGTCCCGTCACGGCCCCGACCGCCGAGGAGCACGTCATCCACACCGAGCGGTACACGGTGCCCGAGGAGACGATGGCGGCGTGCGCCGCCGGCCGCCGGGTGGTGGCGGTGGGCACCACGGTCGTCCGGGCCCTCGAGTCGGCCGCGGCCACCGGGCGGCTGGAGGGCCGCACCGACCTCTACATCCACGGTGCGTACCCGTTCCGGGTGGTGGACGTGCTCGTCACCAACTTCCACCTACCCCGGTCCAGCCTGCTCCTGTTGGTGGAGGCGTTCTGCGGTCCCCTGTGGCGGCAGCTCTATGCCACCGCACTGGCGGAGGGCTACCGGTTCCTCTCCTTCGGCGACGCCATGGTGGTGGGCCGCTCCCCGGCCGCGCCGGCGGGGGATGGCACCGTGACCGGGTGGTGAGCAGCGTGAGCCGGACCCGCATGGAGGTGGTGGCCACCGACGGGGAGGCCCGGGCCGGCACGGTGTGGACGGCGCGGGGTAGCTACGCCACCCCGGCCTTCATGCCGGTGGGGACCCGTGGCGCGGTCAAGGCCCTGGACAGCGTGGACCTCGGAGCCCTCGGGGCCGAGGTGGTGCTGGCCAACACCTACCACCTGATGCTCCGGCCCGGGGCGACCACGGTGGCCCGCCTCGGCGGCCTGCACCGGTTCACCGGGTGGGACGGGCACACCCTGACCGACTCGGGCGGGTACCAGGTCCACTCCCTCGGCCCCAGCGTCGACGACGACGGGGTGACATTCGCCTCGGTGTACGACGGCGACCGGGTCCGCCTCACGCCGGAGTCGGCGGTCGAGGCCCAGGGACTGATCGGGGCCGACATCCAGATGGTGCTCGACGTCTGTGCCACGCTGCCCGCCTCCCCGGAGGTGCTGCGGGTGGCCGTCGAGCGCACGGCGGCCTGGGCGGCCAGGGCCCTACGCCACCACGAGCGGCTCGAGGCCCGTCCGGAGGCCCAGGCCCTCTTCGGCATCGTGCAGGGTGGCACCGACCCGCTCCTCCGGGCTGAGAGCGCCGAACGGACGGTGGCCCTCGGGTTCGACGGGTACGGGATCGGCGGGCTCTCCGTGGGGGAGCCCCGAGCGGCCATGCTCGAGGCGTTGGCGGCGACCATGCCCCATCTCCCCGCCGACCGGCCCCGGTACCTGATGGGGGTGGGCGACCCCGTGGGCCTGGTCGAGGCGGTGGCCCTCGGGGTCGACCAGTTCGACTGCGTGGCCCCCACCCGGATGGCCCGGCACGGCACCGTCCTCACCCGCACCGGCAAGCTCAACCTGCGCAACGCCGTGCACGCCGAGGACGACGCCCCCCTCGAGTCCGGGTGCGACTGCCTGACCTGCTCCCGGTGGTCACGGGGGTATTTGCGCCATCTGTTGGGGGTCGGCGAGCCCACTGCCTGGCGCCTGGTGAGCATCCACAACCTGTCCTTCGTGCTCCGGCTCATGGCCGAGACCCGGGCGGCGATCGTCGAAGGAGAGTTCGCCGCTTTGCGGGCTTCGATCTCGCAGGCCTGGGGGACTGGGGCCTAGCGGCATCAGTTGGCCGCAGGGCTGGGCTACAGTCGTTCCGCTGTGACCACCCCCGACCTCCTCCTCCTGCGCCCATGACTGGCGCGCTCACTGCCATGGCCTGGACGGTCGCCGCCACGACGACGAAGAAGAGCAGTGGGATCAGCCCCATCATCATCATCTACGCCGTCATCGCCGCCGGCTTCTACTTCCTCTACTACCGGCCCCGGAAGCGCAAGGCCCAGGCGGCCAGAGAGCAGACGGCGGCCTGGGAGGTCGGGGACGAGGTCCTGACGGCCGGTGGCATCGTGGGCTACATCATCGACATCGACGGGGACCGGGTGACCCTCGAGACCAGCGTGGGCGCCTCTTTCGTGGTCTTGAAGCAGTACGTCCTGCGCAAGATCGAGCCCGTGGTGCCCGTAGACGACGAGTTCGACGACGAGTTCGATGCAGACGACGCAGGCGACGACGAGGCAGACGACGCCGAAGAGCACGATGACGACGACGATCACGGCCACGACGCCGCCGACGAGGTCGATGACGATCACGACGAGACTGGCGTCGCCGAGCCCGAGCCCGAGCCCGAGCCCGAGCCCGGCAACCGGCGCGCCCGGCGGCGGGGCATGCGGCCCAAGGCCACCGAGGTCGAGGACTCGGGTGGCGACGATACCCCGCCCATCATCTGACCGATCATGAAGAACAAGCGCTCGCTGTGGGTCAGCCTGCTCTCCGTGGTGGCCATCGCCGCCATCGCCCTCGGCGCCACCCTGGCTGCCGGGTGGTCCCCGAAGCTGGGACTGGACCTCGACGGCGGCCTGTCCGTGGTCTACAAGACCCACCGACCGGTGTCCAAGGCCCAACTGGACACCATCGTGACCATCCTCGACAACCGGGTCAATGCCGGTACCAGTGGGGCCACCGTCGACAGCCAGGGCGGGAACCAGATCTCGGTGTCCATCCCCGGCGAGAAGAACACCCAGCAGGTCCTGGCCACGCTCGGGAACACGGCACAGCTCTTCTTCCGGCCGGCCCTCTGCTACGCCCCGGCCTTCACCGTGGCCAAGGGGAAGACGGCATCCACCGGGCCGCTGCCCACCTGTGCGGCGGCGACCGCGTTGACCGAGGCCAACATCGGGGTGCAGATCGATTCGAGCAACATCAACGGCTACACCAGCAACCTCAACAACATTCAGGCCGACACCCAGTTCGCCACGTACAAGTCCACCTCTCCCCTCCAGGACAACAAGAACGACACCGTCCTGCTGCCGGCGGCGGGCGGGGGCCGCTACGTGCTGGGTCCGGCGGGCATGACCGGTACGGCGGTGAAGTCGGCCAACGCCCAGCTGAACGGCGGCCAGTGGGCGGTGAACCTCAATCTGACCAGTGAGGGCAGTACGGAGTGGCAGACGCTGGCCAGCAAGCAGTTCCATGCCATCATCGGCATCGATCTCGACGGCACGGTCATCTCGGCGCCGATCACGTCGCCCACCTCCTCGACCCCGACCAATTTCAACGGCCAGGTGCAGATCTCCGGCAGCTTCAGCGAGACCGAGGCCAAGACCCTGGCCACCGACTTCACCTACGGCGCCCTCCCGGTCAAGCTCGACCGTCTCACCGTCCAGACCGTCTCCCCGTCGCTGGGCAAGTCGTCACTGAGAGCCGGGCTGATCTCGGGTCTGGCCGGCCTGGCCCTGGTCATGCTCTACATCGTCTTCTACTACCGGCTCCTCGGACTGGTGGTGCTGGCCGGCCTGGGCGTCACGGCCGCCCTGCTGTGGGCCACCATCTCGTTCATGGGGGAGAGCCTCAACACCACGATCGACCTGGCCGGGATCATCGGCCTCATCGTGTCGATCGGTATCACCGTCGACTCCTACATCGTCTACTTCGAACGCCTGAAGGACGAGACCCGTTCGGGCCGGACCATCCGGACCAGTGTCGACCGGGGATTCGCCAGTGCCTTCCGCACCGTGCTGGCCGCCGACGCCGTCTCGCTGCTGGCCGCGATCGTCCTGTACCTCTTCTCGGTGGGTGACGTGAAGGGCTTCGCCCTGTTCCTCGGGATCTCGACGGTCTTCGACATCATCATCACCTACTTCTTCACGCGGCCGTTCGTGGTCCTCTTGGGCAAGAGCGGACGGGGCTCCGAGGTGCGGGGCATGAGCGTGGCCAGCGGGCTCGGCGTCACCGCGGGGTTGCCGTCATGAGTCCCCGGCGCCGCCGTCGCGGCGGGAAATCCGAGGATCCCGAGGAGTACGGGGAGGAGGCCGGGTCGGACGGCGACGCCATCGACCCGGACGGCAACGACCCGGACGTCGATGATCCGGACGTCGATGATCCGGACGGCGACGACCCGGAGGCCGACGATGCCGCCGCCGTGCTCGAGGAGGACTTCGCCGAGGAGCTCGAGCTCGCCGAGGAGGAACTCGAACACGAGGAGGTGGGGGAGAAGCGCCCCAACATCCTCATGCGCCTCTACCGGGGCGAGACGTCGTTCGACTTCATCGGTCGCCGCAAGGTGTGGTTCGCCGCCTCGGCCCTGGTGATCCTGCTCGGTGTCGTGTCCTTGAGCACCCGTGGGCTCAACCTGGGCATCGACTTCAAGGGCGGGCAGTCGTGGCTGGTCAATTCGCCCACCCTCACCGTGGCCCAGGCCACGGCAGCGGCGGAGTCGGCCGGCGTCACCCAGCCCACCGTGGTCCAGCTGACCAACCAGATCAATCACTCCAAGCAGATCCAGGTGACGGTCGACCTCAACTCGAAGTCGGTCGAGGAGCGGACCACCATCGAGAACAACGTGCAGGACGCCCTGGCCAAGGCAGCCCACACCACGCCGGACAACGTCAACTTCAACGACGTGGGGCCCACGTGGGGCTCCCAGGTCACCGACGCGGCCATCAAGGCCCTGATCATCTTCTTCATCGCCGTCACCATCTACATCTCTGCCCGCTTCGAGTTCAAGATGGCCATGGCCGCCATCGTGGCGGTGATCCACGACATCCTGGTCACCGTGGGGATCTACTCCCTGGCCGGGTTCCAGGTGACCCCGGACACGGTGATCGCCGTCCTCACCGTCCTCGGGTACTCGCTCTACGACACCGTGGTGGTCTTCGACCGAATACGCGACAACGCCAAGGGCCTCGGCGCGTCGGGGAGGATCACGTATTCGGAGATGGTCAACCTGTCCATGAACCAGACGCTGGCCCGGTCCATCAACACCTCCCTGGTGGCCATCATCCCGGTGCTCTCGGTGCTCGTGGTGGGATCGTTCCTCCTCGGCGCCACCTCGCTCCAGGACTTCGGTCTGGCCCTGGTCATCGGCCTGACCAGCGGGGCGTACTCCTCGATCTTCATCGCCTCGCCCCTCCTGGCCTGGATGAAGGAGCGGGAACCCCGTTACATCACTATCCGCCAGCGGCTGGAGACCCGGGGGGACCGCGACGCCGTCCTCACGCCGGCCATGGCCGCAGCCATGGCCGGGGCCTCCGGGGGCGGGCGGGCATCGGGCCGGGGCCGGCCCCAGACCACCGGGGTCATCCGACCCGGTGCGGCATCGGCCGCCCGCCGTTCGGCCAGCTCGGCCAAACGGGCCGCATCGACCGGGGGCGCCACGGCCACCACCTCGAAGGCGTCAGGCGGATCCACCGGATCCACCGGATCCGCAGGGTCCAACGGGTCCTCCGGCGCGGCCGGAAGCCGCGGTAGCGGCCCCGGGCAGTCCGCGTCGGGGTCGACCCGGCCCCAGGGGAACCGGCCCCCGCCCCGGCCCCGGAAGGGCAAGGGCAAGGGTGGCAAGGGAAAACGCCGCTGATCCGGTGGCCCCGGATGACTCGATCCCAGGCCGACAAGGTATCGATCGGGCCGCTTCGACAGGTACCCTCTAGAGATGGCCCTGGCCACGCCCGTCCCAGCCGAGGGGACCGCCGCCGGTGAGAGCGATCTCACCGGCACCACCCTGCCCGCAGACGAGGCCGCCCTACTGGAGCCGGTCATCCAGTCCTTCCTGCGTCGGCATCCCGGCGACGACACCTCACTGATCGTCCGGGCGGCCGAGACGGCCACCGTGGCCCACGCCGGACAGCTGCGACGCTCGGGCGAGCCCTACATCACCCACCCCATCGCCGTGGCCGGCATCGTGGCCGACCTGGGACTGGACGCCTTGACCGTGGCTGCGGCCCTGCTCCACGACGCCGTGGAGGACACCGGGGTGACCACCGAGGTGATCGATCGGGACTTCGGGCCCGCCGTGGCCCTCATCGTGGACGGCGTGACCAAGCTCGACCGCCTCCAGTTCGACTCCAAGGAAGCCCAGCAGGCCGCCACGGTGCGCAAGATGTTGGTGGCCATGGCCAACGACTGGCGGGTGCTGATCATCAAGCTGGCCGACCGGCTCCACAACATGCGCACCCTGGCCGTGATGCCGGAGTGGAAGCAGCGCCGCTCGGCGCAGGAGACCCTCGACATCTACGCCCCGCTGGCCCACCGGCTCGGCATCCAGGAGGTCCGCTGGCAGCTCGAGGACCTGTCCTTCGCCACCCTCCACCCCAAGCGGTACGCCGAGATCGAGCAGATGGTGGCCAGCCGGGCCCCGCTGCGCGACGAGTTCCTGGCCAGGGTGCTGGTGTCGGTGCGTGAGCGCCTGGCCGCCTCCGGGATCAACGCCGAGGTCACCGGACGCCCGAAGCACCTCTGGAGCATCTACGAGAAGATGGTCGTCCGGGGCAAGGAGTTCGACGACCTCTACGACCTGGTGGGGATCCGGGTCATCGTCGAGGCGGAGAAGGACTGTTGGGCCGCCCTGGGCTCCATCCACGCCATCTGGCCCCCGGTGCAGGGGCGGTTCAAGGACTACATCAACTCGCCCAAGTTCAACCTCTACCAGTCGCTGCACACCACGGTGATCGGCCTCGACGGCAAGCCCATCGAGGTCCAGGTCCGGACCCATGAGATGCACCGCCGGGCCGAGTACGGGATCGCCGCCCACTGGGGGTACAAGGAGAATCCGGGCCGCCCGGAGCGTCCGGCCGCCCCGGCGGCCCGGGGCGGCAAGGAGTCCGGTGCCACCGGCACCAAGACGCGGGGAGACAAGTCCGCCGGGCGGGCCCCGTCGACCGGCCCGTCCGACGGGACCAAGGCCGACACCGGCAAGCGGGAGTCGGCCAGGAAGTCCTCGTCCATGACGCCGGCCCAGCGGGCCGAACTGGCCGAGCGGGACCGCCGGGCCGAGCGGCTGGCCCTGGCCAAGGAGACGGGGTCCACCACCGCCGAGATCGAATGGATGCAGCGGATCGTCGACTTCCAGAACGAGACCACCGACCCCATCGAGTTCCTCGAGGCCTTGAAGCTGGACTTGGAGGAGGACGAGGTCTACGTCTTCACGCCCAAGGGCAAGGTCATCGCCCTCACCGCCAACGCCACCCCGGTGGACTTCGCCTACTCCATCCACACCGAGGTGGGCCATCGGTGCATCGGGGCCAAGGTCAACGGACGCCTGGTCCCCCTCGACACCCGGCTCAACTCGGCCGACACCGTCGAGATCTTCACGTCCAAGGCCCCCACGGCGGGGCCGTCGCGGGACTGGCTGGGCATGGTGGCCTCGTCCCGGGCGCGGACCAAGATCCGCCAGTGGTTCTCCCGTGAGCGTCGCGAGGATGCCATCGAGTTCGGCCGTGAGGAGCTGATCAAAGAGCTCCGCCGCGAGGGGCTGCCCGTGCAGAAACTGGCCTCCGAGCGGGCCCTGGCCGACGTGGCCACGGCCATGAACTACACCGACGTGGACGCCCTCCACGCCGCCATCGGCGACAACCGGGTCTCGGCCCGGGCCGTGGCCCAGCGCATCCTGCGGGACCTGCGGGGCGGCGTCTACGAGGAGCAGCTCCCGGTCACCGCCCGCCAGCAGCCCACCGCCCCCCGTCCCGGACGGGGCTCGGCCGTCGGCGTCTACGTGGAGGGCCTGGACGACCTGATGGTGCGGCTGTCCCGGTGCTGCACGCCGGTGCCCGGCGACGAGATCGTGGGCTTCGTGACCCGGGGCCGGGGGGTGTCGGTGCACCGGGCCGACTGTGCCAACGCCGCCTCGCTGGCCAGCCGGTCGCGGGAGCGGCTCATCGAGGTGGAGTGGGACCACCGGTCGTCGGGGGTGTTCGTGGCCACCATCGAGGTGGTGGCCATCGACCGCTCCCGCCTCCTGGCCGACGTGACCAAGGTGGTCTCGGAGCATCACCTCAACATCGTGAGCGCCAACACCCAGACCGACTCCGACCGGATCAGCCGGATGCGCTTCGACGTGGAGCTGGCCGACCCCGGCCACCTCGAGTCGGTCCTCAATCTCATCCGGCACCTCGATGCCGTCTACGACGTCTACCGCATCCTCCCCGGCAAGAAGGACTGAGTCCGGCGTGACCGACGACTCGCTGGCCGCGCGCGCCCCGAGCGGCACCCACGACGTCCTCTTCCCCGAGTCGGCCCGGTGGGAGGCGCTGCTGGCTGCCTTCGCCGCCCACGTGGAGGCGGCCGGCTACGGGCTGGCCCACACACCGATCTTCGAGGACGTCAAGGTGTTCCGCCGCGGCACCGGGGAGGGCAGCGACGTGGTGGGCAAGGAGATGTACGAGTTCGAGGATCGCGGCGGCCGGGCCCTGGCCCTCCGGCCCGAGGGCACCGCCCCCATCGTGCGGGCCTACGTGCAGCACCGGCCGCCGCTGCCGTGGAAGGCCTGGTACGCCACACCGGCCTTCCGCTACGAGCGGCCCCAGGCCGGACGGTACCGCCAGCATCACCAGCTCGGGGTGGAGGTCATCGGCACCGAGGACGCCGACCTCGACGTCGAGGTGGTGTCGTTGGCCGACGGCTTCTACCGTCGGCTCGGCCTGGCCTCCTTCGCCCTCCGGATCAACTCCATGGGCGACTCCGTCTGCCGTCCCGACTACCTGGACCTGCTCCGGGGCTACCTGGCCGAGCGACGCGACGAGCTCTGTCCCGAGCACCGGGACCGCATGGAGGCCAACCCGCTCCGAGTGCTCGACTGCAAGCGCCCGTCCTGCCTGGCGGCCACGACGGGTGCCCCGACCCTGGCCGATCATCTGTGCGACCCCTGCCGGGCCCACTTCCAGCGGGTCACGGCCGGGCTCACCGCCCTCTGCGTGCCCTTCGAGATCGACCACCGGCTGGTCCGGGGGTTCGACTACTACACCCGGACCACCTTCGAGTTCTCCTCCGAGGCCCTCGAGTCCGCCCAGAACGGCATCGGGGGCGGGGGTCGCTACGACGGGATGGTGGAGATGCTCGGCGGCCCCCCGACGCCGGGGATCGGCTTCGGCCTGGGCGTCGAGCGGATCCTGCTGGCCTGTGACGCCGAGGGGGTGTTCGCCGTGTCGCCCACCCCGCTCGACGCCTTCGTGGTGGACGTGGCCGGGGGAGAGGCGGCGCGCGACCTCACGGCCGAGCTGCGCCGCGCCGGCCTCCGGGCCGACCGGGCCTTCGACGGGCGCTCCCTCAAATCCCAGATGAAGGCGGCCGACCGCTCCGGCGCCCGGGTGGCGCTGATCGTGGGGCCGGACGAGGTGGCGGCCGGCACCGTGTCTCTCCGACCGTTGCGGGGCGGCGACCAGCGCACTGTGCCCCGGCCGGCGGTGGTGGGGGCCGTGCAGGACGCGGCACGGGGCGAGGCGGACGGCGCAGTGGACGGTGGAGCGGGAGGCGCAGTGGACGGTGGAGCGGGAGGGGCAGAGGACGGCGCAGCGGGAGGCGCAGAGGACGGCGGAGCAGGAAGGGCAGAGGACGGCGCAGCGGGAGGGGCCGGTCGATGACCTCCCGGACTGCCCCTACTGTGTCCCTGGTCCCGTGATCGGGTCCCGCCCCCGAAAGGATCTCCCGTGACCGTCCCCGTTCCCACCCAAGCGACCTCCATGCGGACCCATCTGTGCGGCTCCCTCGGGATCGAGGACGTCGGAGCCGACGTCACGGTGTGCGGCTGGGTGGCCAAGCGTCGCGAGCACGGCGAGCACCTGGCCTTCATCGACCTGCGCGACCACTCCGGCATCATCCAGTGCGTGATCCCCGGGACGGTGGACGTGCGCAGCGAGTACGTCCTGGCCGTGCAGGGCACGGTCCGGCCCCGTCCCGACGGCACGGTCAATCCCGACCTCCCCACCGGTCAGGTCGAGCTGGGCGACTGCACGGTGACGGTCCTCAACCGGGCCGAGCCGCCGCCCTTCGCCGTGGACGACCGGGTCGAGGTGGACGAGGGGATCCGCCTGAAGCACCGCTTCGTGGACCTGCGCCGCCCTCGGATGCAGGCAAATCTGCGCGTGCGGGCCGCCATCAACGGCGCCCTGCGTGCAGCCATGGTCCGACAGGGCTTCGTCGAGGTGGAGACCCCGCTGCTGTGGGCCCCCACCCCCGAGGGGGCCCGCGAGTTCGTCGTGCCCAGCCGCCTCACCCCGGGCAGCTGCTACGTCCTGCCCCAGAGCCCTCAGCTGGCCAAGCAGCTGCTGATGGTGGCCGGTGTGGA
>Ga0181534_10000605_pt1 | contig 25075 bp, 16 predicted proteins | sample PEATcosm2014_Bin_37_FD_119758 | JGI IMG/M metagenome (GOLD analysis project Ga0181534, IMG submission 119758) | Peatland microbial communities from MTU Mesocosm Facility, Houghton, MI, USA - PEATcosm2014_Bin17_10_metaG | ecosystem: Environmental > Terrestrial > Soil > Wetlands > Peat | place...
ACGACCCCCGCAACCTCACCACGCGATGAGGGACAGCCCGGGACATCCGATTAACAGGACGCTTCAGTATCCTTCTCTGGAAAGGCCAGAGCTGGCGCCCGTTGTAGCGGTGATCACCGCTTTAAATTCTTAGAGAGAGAACAACTCGCAAACGAAGAAGAAGACGAAGAAGAAAGGAAATTCCAATTCCGCGGCATCCAACGATCAAAGACCTAAAAGATCTTAAAGACCTAAAGACCAACGACCGAGAGCGGACGACCGATCAAGATTCACCCCGTTGGCTATTGGGCCTCGATCCGCTGACCGCGAAAAACAGAATATACAGGTAGCAGATCACGGGCAAGAAGAACGCGTGATGAATGCCGATCTTGTCGGCAATCGCCCCCTGTGCCAGCGGAATGAGCGCCCCGCCCACGATCGCCATAATCATCACGCCCGATCCGTCCCCCGTCAGCGGCCCCAACTCCGCGACGCCCAAAGTAAAAATGCTGGGGAACATGATCGAATTAAAGAACCCCACCAAAATGATGCTGTACATGGCAAAGTGCCCGGTGGTCATCATCGAAACCCCCACCAGCCCGGCGGCGCATACTGCGCATATCCCCAGCAGCCGTCCGGTATTCATTTTCTGCAATAGCCCCGATCCGATAAACCTTCCCACCATCGCTCCGCCCCAATAAAATGCCACAAAACTCGCCGCCGCTCTTTCCGTCAAGCCGCCAATCTCCGGCTGGCTAAAATAATTCACCAGGAAGCTTCCGATTGAGACCTCCGCTCCGACATAGACAAAAATCCCAATCGCCCCGAAGATTAAATTCTTGTGGCGCCAGATGGAGTCGTCGACTTTCTCGCCGACCTGGTGGGCCGCCTGGGGAATCTTCGGCAGGTTGAAACTGCCAATTGCCGCCGCCAGCAGCACCAGGGCAATTCCCAGCCCCACGTATGGAGTCTTCACCGTCGCCGCCTCATGCAGCCGGTAAGCCTGCAAGGCCGCCGGCGTCAGTGCCCGAATCTCCCCGATCGTCTTCGGGGCCGCACTCAAAATCAGAAGCCCGCCGAAGAATGGCGCCAGAAAAGTCCCCAGCGAATTAAATGCCTGCGTCAGATTCAACCGGCTGGAAGCCGTTCTGGCCGGCCCCAGCACCGTCACATAAGGATTGGCCGCCACCTGCAAGCATGTAATCCCGGCCGCCAGGACGATAAGGGCAAACAGAAAAAGCGGGTACGAGGGCACACTCGCCGCCGGCACAAAAAGAAATGCGCCCGCACCCATCGTGACCAGTCCCAGCACCATGGACCTCTGGTAGCCAATCCAGTCGATCACCTTCGCCGAGGGAATGGAAAAAACAAAATAGGCGCCAAAAAATGCGAACTGGATCAGCATCACCTGCGCGTAGTCCAGGTCAAAGATCGATTTCAGGTGAGGAACCAATATGTCATTGAGACAAGTTAGAAATCCCCACATAAAAAATAACGTGGTGACCACCGCCAATGGCCCGTTATAAGAGGCGGATGGAGTAGACGGCGACTGGGGAGAAACGTTTGCGGAACGGCTCGGGGGTGCTATTGCCATAATGGTAGCTTCCGCTGGGCATCATAGCATTGGAAACCCATCGCTTGGAAAATTCGATGCGAGCCCGTCTACACGGGGTTCCCCCGGAGATCCTGGAGCTTCACCAGCCAGTTCTCCGGCTCGGGCAGGATGGCGAACGTCGGCAGCTTGCCGCGCACCATGGCCACTTCGTCGCAACGATGAAATCTTGGGCAGACATGGCAATCCTTATAAATCTTGTCGGGCAGGTCTTCCCGCTGCGCAATCTGGAAGCCCTGGCGGGCAAAAAATTCCGGAGCGCGGGTGAACAGGCAGATGCAATCCACGCGATGCCGCCTCGCCTCCGCCATCAAGGCCTTCATCAGCCGGCTGCCGCCGCCCTTGCCCTGCACCTGCGGTCCCACCGTGATCGAACGAATCTCCGCCAGATGGGTGCCGTATAAATGCAGCGCGCCGCAGCCTATGATGCGCCCTTCGTCTTCCAGCACGACAAAGTCGCGCACGTTTTCGCAAATCTCCGCCAGCGTGCGCGGCAGCAGCGTGCCGTCGTGCGAATAAGCCGAGATCAGATCGTGGATGGGCTGGGCGTCGGGCAGAATGGCTTTACGTGTGCGCATGAATTTTTACCTCCTCGCGCAAGCTTTCAATTTTCAGGCACGCCACTGCCAGCGCCTGGCGAACCCTCCCGGGCGCAGTCCCACCCAACACATCGTGAATCGCCAGAACTGCCGAAGGTTTCAGGTCTGCATAGAAGTTTTCTTCGAAGGCGGGATTCAGCGTTCGCAATTCCGCCAGAGACAAATCCTGCAACTCGCAATTCTTTTCCAGGGAGAGCTTCACCGCCTTGCCAATTTGCTCGTGCGCCAGACGCGACGGCACGCCTCGCCTGACCAGATAAGTCGCCGCCGCCCATGCGTTCATGAATCCCGAAGACGCCGCCCCGCTCATCCGAGCCTCGTCAAACTCCATGGCGCTCATCCAACCACCAACCAGGGGCAACATCCCCAATACGCTATCGGTGGCGTCAAACAAGGGCGGCTGCATTTCCTGCAAATCTTTGTTGTAAGCCAGGGGAAGGCCTTTCAAGGTCACGGTTAAAGCCGTCACGCTGCCAAATACCCGTCCGGTTTTTCCGCGCACCAGCTCAAGCAAATCAGGATTTTTCTTTTGCGGCATCGCGCTGCTTCCAGTGGAGTAGGCTTCGGGCAGCTTTACAAAACCGAATTCCTGCGAAGAGAAAACGATCATCTCCTCGGCCCAACGGCTCAAATGAAGGCTCAGCAGGGAAAGTGCGTGCACGAATTCGAGGATAAAATCGCGGTCGCTGGTGGCATCGATGCTGTTGGCGGTGGGGCCGGAGAACTCGAGCTCTTCCGCCATTTGGGCGCGATCCAACGGCAGGGTGGATCCCGCCACGGCGCCCGATCCCAGCGGAGAGCAGTTCAGCCGTTTGCGGCAATCGGCCAGCCGATCGGCATCGCGCAAAAACATTTCTATGTATGCCAGCAGCCAGTGTGCGACCAGCACCGGCTCGGCGTGCTGTAGGTGGGTATACGCGGGCATCGCCGCTTCCCCGGCCTGCTCTGCGCGATCCGCGAAACCGGCGCACACTTCCGATAACTGATTCCGCAGTTCGTCGATCGCCGCACGAACGTAGAGACGCAGATCGGTCGCGATCTGTTCGTTGCGGCTGCGTCCGCTATGCAGTTTGTATCCGGCGTCGCCGATCAGCGCGACCAGTTGCTTTTCTACGAAGTGATGCACATCTTCGGCATCATCATCTTCCACCAGACTTTTCGCCTGAGCGGCCGCTTCGCCGATTTTCTCCAGTCCCTCCAAAATGCCGATGAGTTCGTGGGCCGAGATCGCACCGGAACTCTTCAGCGCGCGAGCGTGGGCCGCGCTGGCGGCCAGTTCGTAGCAGAGCAGACGGCGATCGTAATCGAAGGAACGCTGCCAGCGTTCAAATTGCGGATCCAGCCCCTGCCGAAAGCGCCCCGACCACATCTTCATCGAGTCACCTCCACGCGGGCGCGGGCGCGAGTGCGCGAGGGCAGGCCGAGAATGCGAATAAAACCAGCCGCATCTTTCTGCTCGTACTCCTCGCCCATAGTGAACGAAGAAAGATCGGTGCGGTAGAGCGAATACTCGCTTTGCCGGCTTACGATGGAAACGTTTCCTTTGTAGAGCGCGAGCGTCACGCTGCCGGTGATTTCTTTCTGGGTAGCGGCGACAAAGGCGTCGAGCGCCTCGCGCAACGGGGTGAACCACAATCCGAAGTAGACGAGCTCGGCATACTTCAGCCCCACATGCTGCTTGAAGTGGGTCAGCTCGCGTTCCAAGCAAAGCGCTTCCAGTTCGCGATGCGCCGCGATCAACAGCGTTCCGCCGGGGGCTTCATAACATCCGCGAGACTTGATTCCGACGAAGCGATTTTCGACCACATCGACACGGCCTATGGCGTTGCGCGCTCCAATTTCGTTCAAGAGCTCGACCAGGGAAACGGGGTCCAGCTTCATGCCACCGACGGAAACCGGGACACCCTTTTCGAAGCCGATGGTGACTTGTTCTTCTTTATCCGGCGCCTCCTGCGGGGAGCGCGTCATTTGCCATGTGGTCGCGAGCGGAGGGTTGGCGGCGTCCTCGAGTTCTCCGCCTTCGTGGCTCAAGTGCCAAAGGTTTTTGTCGCGGCTGTGAATTTTCTCGCGGCTTGCGGCCACGGGAATGCCCCGGCGTTCGGCATAGTCGATGCAGTCTTCGCGGGACTTGAGCTTCCATTCGCGCCAGGGCGCGATCACTTTGAGCTCCGGGGCGAGCGCCTGGTAAGTCAGTTCGAAACGTACCTGATCGTTGCCTTTTCCGGTGCAGCCATGGGCGACGGCGGTTGCGCCCTCGCGCAAGGCCACTTCCACCTGATGCTTGGCGATCACGGGGCGCGCCAGGGATGTGCCCAGCAGGTACTTATGCTCGTAGACCGCGCCCGCCTGCAGCGCGGGGAAAACGTATCCGGTGAGAAATTCTTCCCGCAGATCTTCGACTACGACTTTGCTCGCGCCGGTTTTATATGCCTTTTCGACGACGGCTTCGATGTCGTCGCCCTGGCCCACGTCGCCAACCATGGCGATGACGTTGTAAGAATAATTCTCCTTGAGCCAGGGAATGATGATCGAAGTATCCAGACCGCCAGAGTATGCAAGAACAATGTTTTCAGGCATGAGCGCTCCTCGCGGGACGGCGATCTCCGCCGCCCAGCAGTAAGTAAAGAATAGCCTTTTGCGCATGCAGGCGATTTTCCGCCTGATCGAAAATCAGCGACCGATCCGAATCCATCACCTCGTCAGTCACCTCCAGGCCGCGGTGCGCCGGCAGGCAGTGCATGAACACGGCGTGGGGAGCGGCTTCCGCCATGAGATCGGAGTTGACCTGGTAGGGGGGAAAGATGCGGGCGCGTTCCTGTTCCTGCCGCTCCTGGCCCATGCTGGTCCAGGCGTCGGTGTAAACCGCGTCGGCGCCGGCGACCGCTCGATGAGGATCGTTGAGCAATTTGATGCTGGCGCCAGTTTCTTCGGCAATCGCGAAGGCATCGGCGACGATCTGCGCGTTTGGCTCGTAGCCTGGGGGAGTGGCGATGCGGATGGATGAGCCGAGGCAGGCGCCGGTGAGCAGCAGCGAATGCGCGACGTTGTTGCCGTCGCCCACATAGGCGAGGCAGCGATGGCGCAAATCGCCGAAGTGTTCGGTCAACGTCATGTAATCGGCCAGAGCCTGGCAGGGATGCTCGAGATCGCTGAGTGCATTGATCACGGGGACGGAGGCGTGCTGGGCCATGCCTGCGATGGTTTGCTGGGAGTAAGTGCGTAGGACGATCAAGTCGACCCAGCGCTCGAGATTGTGGGCGACATCGCTAAGCGATTCACGGGCATCGAGACGCTCATGCGTCTGATCGACGAACATGGCGTGACCGCCCAGGCCACTTACTCCGGCTTCGAAGGTGAGGCGCGTGCGGAGTGAAGGCTTTTCGAAAAACATCACGACCTGTCGGCCGGCGAGAGAGCGCCAGAAATCCGCAGGGCGCGCCTTCATGATTGCCGCCAGCTGCAACACCGTACCCACGCCGGCGGGGCCGAGGTCGCGGGTGGAGACGAGGTCCGGGCACCAAAGGGTTTGCGGCTCGTTAGGGGCTGTGTCGGCGTTCGCGGTTCCAACTCTTGCGCAAAAATCACGCAAGAACGAGGCACCCTCGGCTGGGGAGATTTCCGCCCACGCCGAGGGGGAATCTTTCGGCGAGGCTTTCGCGGCGGGTAGGTTGGTGGCTGTGGGATGAACTCGGGTGCTCAAATTGAACTCCTTCTTAATCGCGACATCTGACGAAAGTGATTGGCGAGAACTCATGAATAAGTAACCTCCGTGCCGCAGGAGAGCTTGGTCAAATAGAACTGGGGCAGGACTTCCACCTCGGCGGCGGGCAGGATTCGAACGCGGCGCACGCCGTGTTTGAGGGCGAGGCCGCAAGCTTGGAGTTTGGGCAGCATGCCGCCACTGATGACGGAGTGGGCGACTAGTTCGGCCGCCTGCCGGGTGGTGAGCCAGGGCATCACGCTGCCAGCGGCGTCTTTTACTCCGGGGACATCGGTGAGGAATATCAGTGTATCGGCGTGGCAGGCGGAGGCGCAGGAGGCAGCCATCTCATCGGCATTGACGTTGTAGTATTCGCCGTCGGCGCCCAGGGCGAGCGAGGCCATGACGGGAATGCCGCCGCGCTGCCAGAGGCCTTCGATCCAGCAGGGATCGGCGAAGCAGATCTCGCCGACGAAGCCGAGGTCGCGGCCCTGGACGAATTTCTTGCGGGCGCGGAAGGTCATGCCATCGCCGCCGCAGAAGCCGATGGCGGGCATTCCGGCGGACTGAATCGCGGCAACCAGGTTCTTGTTGACGATGCCGGCCAGGACCATGAGCGCGATGTCGCGGGTCTCGGCATCGGTGACGCGCAGGCCGTTGACGAATTGGCTGTTCTTGCCCAGGCGCTCCAGCATCCGGGTGAGCGCCGCGCCCCCGCCGTGAACCACGGCCACGCGATGCCCATCCTGCGCCAGTTCGGCGATGGCGCGGGCGCACTTGCTCAAGGTGACAGGGTTCTCGATGGCGGAGCCGCCGATTTTTACCACGATAGTCATTGCAGTCCCTCCCGCTCGTCCCACCCGTACATCCGGTTCATGTTCTGCACCGCCTGCCCGGCGGCGCCTTTCAACAGATTGTCCAAGCAGGAAATCAGCACCAGACGCTGGCCGTCGGGAGCGAGGCAGAATCCGATATCGCAGTGATTGGAATGCAGCGAGAACTGCAACTCCGGAAGGGTTGGAGTGGAGAAGATTCTGATCCAGCGTTTGCCGGAATAGAAGTCGCGCAAAACCGATTCCACTTCTCCGGGTTGCAGCCGGCGATTCAAATGCACATAAATCGTGGACAGAATGCCGCGGGGGATTGGCATGAGATGTGGCGTGAAGGTGAGTTCGGCATCATCCAGATCGAGTTGCTCGACCATTTCCCCCAGGTGGCGGTGATTGAAGAGCGAGTAGGCGGAGAGATTGTCGGCAACGGAAACGAAGTGGGTGCGCGAACTGGGAGCCTTGCCGGCACCGGAGACGCCGGATTTGGAGTCGGAGATGATGCCGCGGGCGCGGTCGATGAGATTGGCGTGGAGCAAGGGCGCGAGGGCCAGGATCACGGAGGTGGCGTAGCAGCCGGGATTGGCTACGAGTTGCGAAGATGCGATGCGGTCGCCGTTCAGTTCGGGGATGCCATACACCGCTTTCCGGGTGAGCTCCGCGGCGGTAACCGTGTCTGCGTCCTGAAAAGAGTAAATAGCGCGATGCTGCGCCTGTTTCAAGCGCCACGCGCCGCTGAGGTCGATGACGCGTAGACCCTGGGCGATAGCCTCGGGGACGATGGAGCGAGAGGCTTCGTGGGGCGTCGCCAGGAACAGCAACTCCACCCGCTGACGCTTCAATTCCGGCCAGGAGAGCGGGCGGAGCGGGTGGCCGCCGTTGCCGGAGAGTTCGGGGAATATCTCGGCCAAGTCTTTCGCGCCATTGAGGTTGCCTTCGCGGCCAAGGAGGAGTGGCTTCTCCAGGCGGGGGTGGCGATCGAGGAGACGGGTCAACTCCAGTCCGGAATAGCCGCTGGCGCCGAGCAATGCGGTTGGAAGTTTGGCCGGCATTAGCCGAGCATCTCCTCGATGCGAGACGAAACTTTGCGGGCGGCGTCCTTATCGGGGCACACGATCAGGAGAGTGTCGTCGCCGCCAATGGTTCCCATGACGCCCTCCCAGTCCTGCTCGTCGAGCGCGGCCGCGACCGGCTGGGCGCTGCCCGTCATGGTCTTGACCACCAATAGATTCTGCGCGGAGCGCACCTCGAGCACAAACTCGCGCACCAAGCGTTGCACCGGCGGCAGCGCCAGGCCGGAGCTGTGGTCGCCCTGGGGCAGGGTGTACCCGCCGCCGGTCTTGCTCAAGCGCAGATCCCGAATGTCGCGGGAGAGCGTCGGCTGGCCGACCTTGAAGCCCCGCTTGCGCAGGGTCCGCTGCAGATCCTCCTGGCTGGCGACCGGGCCGTGGCGCAGGGCTTCCAACACCGCTCGTTGCCGCAAGACTTTATTCATAATGCATATTTATTCATAGTTATGAATACTTATTCTTATCTTACAGGGCAGGCGTCGGGTGTCAATAAGAAACATAGCCGGGTAAAACTTTATGTTGGGGGCTAGAAAAGTTTTGTTGCGCGGATTGCGGCGCCCAGGGATCGGAGCAGTCCGGCGCGGGCAGGCTGGAGGCTCAACCGTGGGAGCGAACGCGCGGTTGCGTTTTCAGCGGCTTAGCCAGGCGGCTGAAGCCGCGGTTGATTTCATAAGCTTCGGCGGCGCGACTCAAGGTCGCGCCCTTTCAAAGCCGCCGGCACATCGGGTTTTGCGCGCCCTTGAAGCCCTCACGCCTCTGGCTTGAGCGCCCTGCGGGCGGGCGAGAACGATGGCCCCCTGGCGAATCCTTGCTACACTACTCGCGGTTTGAAAAGCCACTGGCGGTCGCGAAGAACGGTGGAGAGCCGCCGAGATCGCGGAAGAGAGAAGGCGCATGAAAGAGAAGCCCGGCCTGGCCGCAGAGTTGATGGCGGAGTTTCTCGGAACATTCGTGCTGATTCTGTTTGGCAGCGGGGTGGTGGCCATGGTGGTGCTGTTTCCTTCCGAGGCGCCGGGAGCGGCCATTCACGGGGGCTATACCAACATTACGCTGGGCTGGGGATTGGCGGTCACCATGGGAATTTATGTGGCCGGGAAGATTTCAGGGGGACACCTGAATCCGGCGGTCACGCTGACCCTGGCGGTCTTTCGAGGTTTTCCCTGGAGCAAGGTGGTTCCATTTTCGCTGGCGCAAACGGCGGGGGCGTTCTTCGCGGCAGCGCTGGTTTACAAGAATTATTTGCCGGCGTTCCAGCATTTTGATCCGGGCCTCGAAAAGACCGCCGGAGTGTTCACCACTTTCCCGGCTTTCCCCCAATGGCCGCAGGCGGGATTTCTGGACCAGGTAATCGGCACGGCGCTGTTGTTGCTTTTAGTGTTGGCCATTACTGATGAGCTCAACATGCCTCCGGGCGCGAACCTTGCGCCTCTGATGATTGGGTTGATCGTGGTGGCGATCGGCATGAGCTTTGGCGGCATGCATGGGTATGCGATTAATCCGGCGCGCGATTTCGGGCCACGTCTGTTCACGGCGCTGGCGGGCTTCAAGAATAATGGGCTGACGGATGGGCCGCGGGTGTGGTGGGTTCCTGTATTCGCGCCGTTGCTGGGCGGGCTGCTGGGGGCGGCGGTGTATGACTTTGGAATACGCCGGTTTCTACCTGGGATCAAGGGTTCGAAGTAAGTTATGGCACGCGGAGAAACGAGGGTGGGCCGTTGAGCAGGCGATTGCGATACATTCTGGCCCTTGATCAGGGTACGACCAGCTCGCGGGCCCTGCTGTTCGATGAACAGGGGGCGGTGCGAGCGTTGGCGCAGCGTGAGTTTACACAGATTTTTCCGCAGCCGGGGTGGGTGGAACACGATCCCGAGGAAATTGCGGGCTCACAGATTGCGGTCGCCCTGGAGGCGCTAGCCAGCGCCAAAGCACAACCGCACGAGGTAGCAGCCATTGGAATCACCAATCAACGGGAGACTAGCATCGTATGGGACCGTGAGACGGGCAAGCCGATCCATAACGCCATTGTCTGGCAGGATCGGCGCACCGCTGGCTTTTGCCAGGAAATGAGGTCGCAGGGTCACGAGAAGTTTATTCAGGAGCACACCGGACTTCTGATCGACGCCTACTTTTCCGGAAGTAAAATTTGCTGGATCCTGGAACATGCGAGCGGGGCACGGGAACTGGCGGCGGCAGGGCGACTTGCATTTGGCACGGTGGACAGCTGGTTGATGTGGAAGCTGACCGGCGGGCGCCTGCATCTCTCGGACGCGAGCAACGCTTCGCGCACCATGCTTTTCAATCTGCACACCGGAAGTTGGGATCAGGAGCTGCTGGATCTGTTCAACATTCCGCGGTCGATGTTGCCGGAAGTGCGGGACTCGAGCGAAATTTACGCGGAAGTGACCGGCGTGCCCGGGTTGCAAGGCATTCCAATCGCCGGCATCGCGGGCGATCAGCAGGCCGCTCTATTCGGGCAGCGCTGCATCCAGGCGGGACTTACCAAGAACACCTATGGCACCGGCTGCTTCATGCTGCAGAGCACGGGCAATCGGGCAGTGGCATCGAAGAACCGCCTGCTGACCACGGTGGCGTGGAAAATCGGCGGAGAAACCCACTACGCGCTGGAGGGGAGCGTATTCGTGGGAGGCGCGGTGGTGCAGTGGCTGCGCGATGGCTTGGGAATTATCCGGGCGTCCGCGGATGTGGAGGCGCTGGCGAATTCGGTCCCGGACAACGGCGGAGTCTATTTTGTTCCGGCGTTCGTGGGCTTGGGAGCGCCGCATTGGGACTCTTACGCGCGAGGATCGATGTTTGGATTGACGCGAGGCAGCAAGGCGGGACACATTGCGCGAGCGGCGCTGGAAAGCATTGTGTTTCAGGTCGCCGATTTAATGGATGCGGTACAAACCGATACCGGCGCGGCGCTCCCCGAGTTGCGCGTGGACGGCGGGGCTTCCGCGAACCATCCACTCATGCAGTTTCAGGCCGACATTCTGGGCGTACCGGTGATCCGGCCGGCGGTGACGGAGACGACGGCGCTGGGGGCGGCATTTTTGGCGGGACTGGGAGTGGGATTCTGGCAGCCGCGGGCGATCGCAGAGTTGGCGCGGGAGGAACGAAGATTTGAGCCGGCGATGGCGACAGCGAAGGCAAAGGAGCTGCGGCAGAGGTGGAACGACGCGGTGTCGCGAACCAAAGAGTGGGAACCGGCCCAGTCCCAAGTTGGGTGATGCCCGTGCTCGCCGAATCCTGTCTCCGACGGCAAGTGTCGGTTACAATTGCTGCCAAAATGACATCGTGAAGATGAGGATAAGATGAGGCCGCAACTGCGAATGATTCTGATTCTGCTGGCCCTGCTGGGGGCGTCGGCAACGGCTTTGCTTTTCATGGAGCGCCGGCCGGGCTACTTCGCCAATGCCTCGTTGCTGGGAGGAATCCTCGCCGTTGAACTTGTGCTGGCATGCATGTGGCGCTTCGAGAAGGTTTTCCTTCCGGCGACCATGCTGTGTTTTCTGGCGGCAGACACGGCCAATCCGTTTGCCGCAGTCAGCTTCACCCTCCGCTGGCTGTTCTTGCTGGCAGGTGCGGTGGCAGGATTTGTCATTTGGATGAAAAGCAATCGCGAGCAACACTTTGAGGCTTTTCACCTGATTGCCTTGTTTTGCATCATGGCGGCGGCGGCATCGGCGAGCGCGTCGAGCACGCCCGGCATCGGAGGCCTCAAAGCGGGGAGCCTGTTCTTGATGTTTTTGTTTGCCGCCACCGGGGGCCGGGCGGCGATGGCCGGGCGGGAGAGAGCCTTCGTCTACGGCCTGGTGCGGGCATGCGAGGTTCTGGTCTTCTTGATTTCGGGTTGCTACCTTTTGGGCTTCAACATGTTTGGAAACCCCAACAATTTAGGAGCGTTTATCGGGGTGCTCGCTCTGCCCGTCCTGCTGTGGGGAGGGTTGATGGCCGAGAACCGGCGACAGCGACAGCGGTGTTATCTGGCGCTGGGGCTGTGCGGAATTTTACTTTACGTCAGCGTCTGCCGCGCGGCCATCATGGCGGATGTCATTCTTGTGATCGGGCTTACGATTGGATTGAGGCGTCCGCGAATGCTGGTGCGGGCGGCTTTTGCCGGGGCGTTATTGCTGGAGCTGATGGCCGTGGCGAATCCCGGGCATATGGGTGAGTTTGTGGATACTCTAACCGGACGTTTTCTTTTTAAAACCGGGCAAACCCATACGGGCGTGTTCGGATCGCGACAGAGTCCGTGGGACGATACGGTGGCGGCGATGAAGCGGCATCCCTGGTTCGGTACCGGCTTCGGCACCAGCGATGTTGGGCAGTTGGACGCCAATGTGCAGACGTCTTCCATCTATACCAAAGAGGGTTCCAACCGTGAACACGGGAGCAGCTATTTAGCCATGGCCGAATACATGGGGATCCTGGGAATTTTGCCCTTCCTGCTTCTGTTGGCAATCTTGGCTCGAAGTGTAGGCCGGGTTTATGCCTGGATGCGAAACACGGGAAGCCCGGCGCATTACAGCGTGCCGCTGGCTTTGGTGACGGCTGCCGGATTGATCCATGCAGGGTTTGAAGACTGGCTGGTGGCGCCGGGATCGTATCTTTGTCTTGCGTTTTGGGTATGCGCCTTTTTGCTGATCGACATGGCTCCGAAGCCCGGTCCGGCGTTCCGGGCGGCGATGCGGCCCGCCGCGGGAGCGCCCCAACCTTTGCGGCAGTCGACGACACCGGTTTGACAGCCGAGCCCCATGGCCTGCCCGAGAGGCAACCCGATGCCGGGAGGTGGAGGATTGTCTGCGTTCTGCTTCTTTTGCTGGCCGGCTCCGAATTCATCGTGCGGGGCCCGGTTCGAGCGATGCTGACCTCGACTGGATTCAACGATTTTCTTTCCCCCTACATACAATCCCAGGCTTGGCGATGCGGACTGGACCCGTATAGTCCCGAGGTTTTGCTCCAACTGTGGCCGGCCGGCGCGTCGCATTTTGTTTTCCTGCGGAACGAAGTGGCGAATGGCACTCTGGTGGAGAGGCGGGGCATTCCAACGGCGTATCCCCTCACGGCCCTGGTACTGCTTTCCCCCTTCAGCTTGATTCCCTGGAAAGCCGCATACACAGCTTGGATGGCGTTCAATCTGGCATTGTTTGGGTTGATGGTAGGGACGATGGTGGAGCTGGCAGGGTTGCGGCACAGCGAGCCAAAGGCAATTCTGCTGATGGCGGCCACGCTGGCATTGGCGCCTTTCCAGACGGGAATTGCCACGGGCAACTCCACGCTGGCGGCGGTCGAACTCGGAGTGATTGCGGTGTATGCCGCGCGGCAGCGATATGAGATGGTGAGCGCGGTTCTGATTGCGTTGTCGGCTGGACTGAAGCCGCAGATCGGGATTTGCTTTCTTTTTTATTACATGATCCGGCCGCGGATGCGTGTATTTGTTGCGGCAGCGGCGTTGCTGCTAGTGGTTGGGTTGGCGGGTTGGCTGCGGCTGGAAGCTGGGCATACTCCGTGGTGGACGAATTATCGCAACGACAATCGCATGCTGCTGGAGAGCGGGGTGCTGGGGAATTTTACGGAGATCAATCAGACTCGCTTTGGATTGATCAACTTGCAGGTGGCGCTGTATCCGATGCTGGCCGACGTCCGGCGGACGAACGTCCTGGCGGCGGCGATAGCGACAGCCCTGCTGGCTGCATGGTTGATCATCGCGCTGCGAAGAAGGCGATCTCCTGACTCGGAGTTGTTGGAATTGAGCGCTCCGGCGGTGATCAGCCTGCTGCCCATCTATCACCGATTTTATGATGCTGCGCTGCTTGTCCTGCCGCTGGTTTGGACATTCGTGTGTTTTGGGAGAGGCCGTGAAAGAGCTCGTGAAAGAAGCCGTCGGTTCGCCGTTGCCGGTTTGCTGCTGATGCTGCCATTTCTCATTCCCGGCGGAACGCTGCTCGAAGCCTTGCAAGATAGAGGAAGTCTCCCGTTGGGGCTGACGAGCCATTGGTGGTGGCAGGGGTTGGTGATGCCGCACGAGGTTTGGCTGCTGCTGCTGCTGAGTGGCCTGCTGCTTTATGAAATGGCGCTTCCTGGCGCGCGCGGGGTGCAGGAGCCGGCGCACTCTGCGGCAAAATCTGATTAGGTCCGCTGTCGCGCAAGCGACATTGCCATTCAGGACGTCTCCCGAGTGGCTCGTCGCGATAAACTCGTTGCCGGAGGACTGCTTCGGGGCTAAAGCCCGGGATGCTTTCCAAGGGCTTTCGCGGCTCCGCAGAGCCGCTCTTCCACAGTCGCCCGTGCATTGGGGAGTTTTCCGCGGCGTCTCAAGCCGGCGCCCTTTCCAAAGCCTCGAAAGAAGCGCCGATTAAGCTCCGGGTGCCGCGCAAAGCAGGTTTCTCGACCCCGTTCCAAATGACAAATTTAGTGTCGATAAGCGCTTTCCTAAGTCATGATCCTATGCGCGCCAAATATGCGCAGGTTACATTCGGCTTAGGTTGCGATTACCGGGGTAACTTGATGAAGGCTTACGAGAGTACCTACGATGGAGCTAACATGGGATACCAAGCTCTCCTTTTCTGCCCGGATGAGAAGACGGCTCGCTCCGTCACGCAGGTGCTTAGCGATCTAGACTTCGAAGTAGCCGCCTGCGCCGAGCCTTTCTCAGCCGTCAAGAAAATGATGGGAACGCACTTCGATGCGGTGGTGGTGGATTGCGAAAATGAGCAAGATGCGACGCTGATCTTCAAGAGCGCGCGCAACGCCCCGAACAGCCAGTCCGCCCTGGCGGTAGGCGTGGTGGAAGGGCAAATCGGAGTGGCCAAAGCCTTTCGCATCGGCGCCAATCTGGTTCTCACGAAACCCATCAATGTGGAGCAGGCGAAGAGCACGCTGCGGGTGGCGCGCGGACTTCTTCGCAAGGGCGAAGCGGCAAAACCCGCATCCGGAGCCGCAGCGCAGACCACACCAGAAGCTTCTAAAGCGGAGCCGACCCGGAGCGAAGCGGCGCTGCCGGCAATTCCGGTTCCCCCGGCCATTCCAGCACGGAAAGCGGCCGCAGCCACACTCTCGGCCGCAGCGGGGGCAGCGCCAGAGGTGAAGGAGCCAGTTCCGGCAGAGGCGCCGACAAAGCCCGGCTTTTCCAAGGCGCATCCCACAGGCGCGGGTGGGGGCGCGGCTGCGGCTGCGGCTCCTGCGCGGGAAACAAAAGCCAAGGTGGCCGCCGAACGTGAGCCCAAAGAGCAAGTGGACACGGCTCTTGCGATCAAGAAACCGGGCTCAAGCGCTCCGGTGAAAGCGCCTGCATTATCCTCGCCGGACTTCGCCCTGGGGCAGACTCAACCGGCGAGTCCGGGCAGCAAGAAGCTCCTGACCGGGATCGCGGTGACGGTTCTGCTCGCCGCAGGTGGCTATTCCGCGTGGACGCGATTGGATTTTACGCAGCGCCTGGGGATCATGCATAAGCTCGGATCCTTCAAGCTACCGGCCGCCGTTTCTTCGCTGATCGGGGCGAAACCGGTGACCACCGCGGCACCGCCTGCGCCAGTGGTCTCCACCCCTGCGATTGCTCCGCAGCAGGCGGCATCCACCCCGAACTCCGGCGAGGTTGCAACAACTGCGAATGGGGAGACCGCCGCGCCGCCGGAGAGCGCCCCGGACTCTGCGGACGAGACGGCGGAAACCGCGATTGGGGCGCCGGCGCATACGGCAAATACGCATCCTTCCTCGTCCCCCCATGCCACCGTCCAGGGTGCGATCGTAATGCGGGACAATTCCGCGAGAAAAATGAAGTCAATACGGGCAGAAGCGGCTCCTGCCATTGCGGCGATTCCGGCTTCGAATGGAGAGCCTTTGCCGACTTTGCTGGCCAGCGCCGGCGGCGCTCCGGTTCCCCGGTTGCAGACCTTGAGTGTTTCGCAGGGAGTATCGCGCGGACTTCTGCTGAAACAGACGCAGCCGGCGTATCCAGCGGACGCGCTGCGTCTGGGCATCGAAGGTCCGGTCGAGTTGATGGCGACGGTTTCGAAGGCCGGCGACATTTCCGCGGTTAAGATCCTCAGCGGTGATTCCAGACTGGCTCACGCAGCGGTGGAAGCGGTGAAGCGATGGAAGTACAAACCCTACCTGCTGGATGGGGAGCCGGTGGAGATTCAGACGCAGGTGACGGTGAATTTCAAGTTGCCTCGGTAGGGACGATGGATTGTTCGGGTGTGACCTGAGGGGCTGAAAAGCCCCTTTTTCTGTTGGCGGCAACACGGCGGCTGAGGTCGCGCCCTTTTCAAGGCAATTCGGGGCTATCAAGAAAAGCGATCAAGCTGTGCTCGAATGGACAGCCCCTTCGGCTCGGCTCAGGACAGCCGGGGGCGGCTGTCCTTGCATGATTTCAAAAGTTGAATTTCAGGGAGAATTCGATGACGCGGGGAGAGCCGAGGGCGAAGACACCGGAGCCGAGGCCGAGGCGGTTGCTGCTGGGCTGCTCGCTGGAGGTTCCGTTTAACGTGCCGGGGACGTAGTTGGCGACCCCACCGGGAGGCAATAGAGTAAGGGCTCCGCTCAGCGGATTCCCGGGGCCATCGAAGTTCGACAAGTTCATGACGTTGAAGAAGGAAACACCGGGTTGGATCTGAAGACGTTCGCGGAATTTATAGACCCAGTTGAGACTCACATCCAAGGCACGCAACCATCCCATACCGGCTTCGTCATAGGGAGCGGCCTGAATAACCTGTTGCACGCCATTCAAAGAAGTAAGCTGCGCCGAAGTAAATAATCCGCTTGTGACCAGAGTCTGCCCTGCGGGGGTCAACTGGCCGGCATCGGCATGGTTGTAACGGGTGATGAAGGTATTGATGTTGCTGGCGCTGACTCCGTGGCCAAAGGAGCCGACGTTGGTGCCGGGGAGAACATCGCCGGAGGATCCGTTGGAGGCAAAGCTGCCGTCGCCCGTGCCATCGCCGGTGAGGTCGGTTTGGAAGATGCCTCCGGCGTTTCCGGTGGGGCTGACGGTGAGGGTGACGGGGAGCGGGCTGTAGAAGTGGCCGATCATCCCGAGGCGGAAGTGAAAGGGCAAATCCATGGTGCCGCCGAAGGAGAGCTGGTGCTTGCGATCAAGACCATTGGGGCCGAGGTAATGCTGGGCGTTATTAAAGTCGGTGGCGATGGTGATGAAATCGTTGTCGGTGGCGGAGGCGATATAGCGCTGGAGCTGATAGGAAAACTGCAAGTCGAAGTTGCGAACGTAGGTGAAGGGATGCGCGAGGTTCTGCTTGAGGGAAAACTGCAGGGCGGCATTGCGGGCGTAGCCAATGGGAAAGAGCATCTGGTTGGCGCCGAGATTCTGGTTGATGCCGGCAAAAGCCGCGCTGGGGCAGGGGCCTCCGCCGCAGAAGGAATAGCCGGAATCGAGACCATTGGAAGCAAAGTCGGCGATGGTACCGGCATTGGAATCGGGACCTCCGCCCGCCGCGGCAGAGTAGCTGCCGCTGTAGTGGCCCAGGTAGCAGGTGACCAGCGCCGGTCCCGGAACCTGGTTCTGGCAATTCGCGGCCGATGATCCGGCGTTATTGGCGGCGGTGGCGATCATGGCCGCCTGGGCATTCGCCGAGTAGAAAAAGCGCGCATCGCCCACATGGTTGGTATCAATGGCGATCAGGGTGTGGGTTTCGATGTTGCGCAGATAGTCCAGGGTCATGACCATGCCCGGCCTGAGCTCATGCTGGAAGCCAAGGTTGAGTTGCACGGAGCGCGGGCTGCGATAGTCAGGGGCGAGCAAGTCGGTGCCGGTGGAGTCTTCTCCATCCGCCAAGGTGTTGCCGATGAACGAAGGGTTACTTGCCGGGCCGGCGGCAATGGTGGAAGCCTGGTACTGGGCTTGCAGCGCGGTGATCTGGCCGGCCACGCTGCCGATGGGTTGTCCGCAAAAGGTGGGCGTAACCGAACCGCCATTGGGCAGACTCAGGGTATTGGGACTGCCGCTGGAGCAAACCGTGGTATCGGCGAGGAACAGTCCCTTCTGCAAGCGGGCAGGGCGGTCGAATTCGATGTTGTTCCAGATGGAATTCTCGTAGAAGAGCCCGGCACCGGCGCGGAATACGGTGGTGCCTTTGCCGTAAGGATCCCAGGCCACGCCTATTTGAGGGGCGAAGTTGATGTTGGGCTGGCGGACCCGGCTGCCGAGGCCGGAATAAAACTGATTGTCGAATTGATTTAAAGCGGAGATCGGTCCCAGGTCGCTATCGCTGCGACCGGTGTCGCGGACATAGCGCAGGCCGTAGGTGATGGTGAGATTGGGTCTGGCCTTCCAGGCGTCGCCCACGTACAAGGAAATTCGATTGTCCGGACCGCTGCCCCCGGCGGGAAATCCGAAGGCGGGGATTTCCGAGTCAAAACCTTGTCCGTTGCCCAGCGTCACCGAGTTCGCGGGGTAGTTCAGCGGGTTCAACGCCCCACCCGGGAGTGCAAGACACGCGGTTCCGCAATCGGCGATTCCCGCCCCCACGGCGGGCGCCAGGGCCAGAAAGCTGGCGAAGCCCCCGCCAAAAATATGGTTGAAGCCGCCGCCGTAACGGAGGATGTGAGCGCCCAGCGCCCGGCTGCCGTCATACTTGATCTGGCGATCGGACTGATAGGTTTGCTGCGGCGCCAGAAAACTGGGACCGGAGCAGAAGAAATCGGCACCCGCCGTAAGGCAATCGGGATCGCCGCCGATGGCCAATTCAATTCCGGGCAGAGGGTCATAGATGCCGGTTCCGGCGGTGGCATCGACGATGGCGTTGCGAAATTTTATGTAGCCGAAGCGAATGCTGTGGGTGTAAGGACCGGTGTTGAAATCCAGGCCCAGGGCGTGGACCGGAGTGTGGTTCACGTTAGCAAAGGGCTGGAAGGAATTGGGGAGGATGGCGGAGACGTCGCGATCCTGATCGTAGGAGAAGCGATAGAAAAACTTATAGCGGTCGTTGATCTGCCAATCGAGCTTGCCGATGCCTTCCAGTTCGCGAAAGGGCGAACTGTAACTGCCCACCAGAGGGGAAAAAGGGCCGCCGGGCAGCACCGGATCGAGCAAGTCCTGCTTGGTCCGCTCGGCATCGAGAAAGAAAAACACTTTATTTTTGATGATGGCGCCGCCAAAGTTGCCGCCGAACTGATTACGCTGAAAATAGTTGTCGCTCCCGCCAGGGAAGTTGGCGTCGAAAGTCTGGTCGCGAAAGGCGTAATAGCCCTCGCCGTGATATTGATTGGTCCCAGACTTGGTGGTGACGTTCACCGAACCGGAGGAGGTGAGTTCGGTGGAGAGATCGAGGGAGGATTGCTGAAGCTGAAATTCCTGAATGCCGCTGGCGGGGACATTTTGCGTGGTGGTGCCGACGGTTTCGTCGCTGATGTCGAGGCCATCGACTTCGATGCGGGCGGTGCGGCCGTAGCGGCCGCCGAAGGAGATGGAAGAGAAACCGTTCTTGGTGGGATCGAAATTTCCGCCGTCCTGGATCTGGACTCCGGGCTCGAGTTGGGCGAGGTCGAGAAAGTTGCGGCCATTGATGGGCAGATTTTCGATCTGCTGGGTGGTCAGCACTCCCTGAACGGTGGCCTGCTGGGTGTTGACGGCGATTTGCGTGCTTTTCACCTGCACCACTTCGGTGGTGTCTCCAACCTGGAGCTTGACGTCGCCGGCGGCCGTGACGCCCACTTGCACGATCACGGGCTGCTCGGAGGTCTTGAAACCCTGAGCTTCGATGCGCAGGGTATAGTCGCCGGGAGTCAAGGCGCCGGAGGTGTAGGCTCCCGCCGAGGTGGATTTGATCACGATCACGCGGCCCGTAGCCCGGTTGCTGATGGAGACCCTTGCGCCACTCACCACGGCGCCGGAAGGATCGGTGATCAGGCCTTGAATGCTGCCGGTGGAGATGGTGGTTTGGGCCAGCGACAGCAGGGGGAACATTACGACGCAGATCGGAACAATGCGCGAGACACACTTCCGCGGCAGGCGGCGGAGCGAAGCTTTAACCGACAGCATGGGCACCATCCTCGTTGAGTTCACAATTATGGCCTGCTTCCGCAGGCTTACGCTTGGGCTGGAGAGTAAGTAGCCAATTGTAAACTGATTTACGCTTGCTGGACGTGGAGACAATTTCGTAGGATGCGTGCGAGTTTGAGTGGGGTTGGGCGGACCGAATATTTCACGAAGTGACGCGGCTTGACGGACAGCCGCGGCGGCTGTCCCTGGATTTTGGGGAAGAAAGGGGCCACGCGAGTTCAGGCGTGGCCCCTGGTTTTTAAGAAATTACTGAACCTCGCCGGTGGTGGGATCGAGGAGGACTTTGGGGGCTTTTTTGTTGAAATCGAACATGCCCAGCAACGAGCCGGCCTTGGCGTCAGCCGAGCCACCGCCGATTCGTGGCAGACTCCAGTTGTCCTCGATGAATTTTAGAATCGAGGACTGATCGGTTACCACATGATCGACGTAGTTCTGCTTGGCATAGGGTGAGATCACCAATAGCGGCGTGCGTGGGCCGTATCCGCAGCGGCCCTGAGTGCTGGACACCACGGCATTGGCATTATTACCGCCGCAGAAGCCCGCGCCCGTCAGGAAATCGTCGCCCAGGCTCTGGGACTGGTTGACGAGCGGGTCCATCTGATGATCGTACCAGCCATCGGAATCGTCGTAAGCGATGATGATGGCAGTGTCTGACCAGTATTTGTTGGCCATGATGGCGTTGATGGTGTTCACAACGAAGGTTTGTTCGTCGAGCGGATCGGAGTAGCCGGGGTGAGCGTCGAAGACTGCCTTGGCTTTCAGGTAGCTGACGGCGGGCAGTTGACCGGCGTCCAGCGCAGTGAAGAACGCCGACAGATCGTATTGATGGTTAGCCTGGTCGCTGGTGCCGATGGCGGCGTTGGAAGTGGGCGCCAGGTGGTGAGGATTGGCCGTCTCCGGGTAAAACTGGAAGGGTTCGTGGTGGGCGACGTAATCCGCGGTGGAACCGGCCAATCCAACGCTAGCCGCGGCGCAGACCGCGGTGCTGCCGTTGACGCTGGGTGTGGTGGCGCCGAAGCCGCCCTGGAACCATCCCCAGGTGTAGGAGACGTTGTTCAGCAGATCGCCAACGTTGGTGGTACCGGAGGGAAAGGAGACGTAGGTCTTGCCGGATGGGTTGCAATCGTCCCCGGCCGGCCGGCCATCGCCCAGAAGAGCTCCGGAGGTGCCAGCGCCGGAGATTGTGCCCAAGGTGTTGGGATTGCCGCTGACATATTGCACGTTGGCGGTGTTGCCGCTAACCAGGTTGATGGCGCCGGGCGCCGAGGGACCGAATTGGGTGTTGTAGGAGTTATCGCTCAAGGCATAGTGCTGGGCGTAATTCCACAGGGCGGTTACAGTATTGCCGTCGTAGTAGCCCATGACCAACCCGGTGCCGTGGCCGTAGTCGCAAGTGCTGGGGGGAGTGGCGCCCACTCCGGTGGACTGGGGGAACAGATCCATTGCGCCATTATCGAAAGCCTGTTGCTCCGGTCCATAGTTGTGATTCAGGTCGCAGGTGACGGACTGGGTGCGATCCAGGCGGAACGGCTGCACGGAGTTGGGATTTTCGGTGAGCAGGCCGCCGCTCAACAAGTTATTTACGGTGGGGGAATTGGGGAGGGCGGTAAAGCGAGGCTCGCTGGGAGGATTGGTGGCATTCGGATAAGTGGCGAAGTAGTGGTCGAACGAAATGTTCTCTCCGAAGATGACTACGACGTGCTTGATGGGAGTGGTGGTGTTATAACTCTCGGCGGGGTTGGACGTAGATCCCGATGCCGCCCACGCGTCGACCAGGGGGTTGAAAGTCATGCATACGGCACAAAGAACCGTCGCCAGATTGCGAAAACGCTTACCGATCATTTAGGGATCTCCTAGATTTTTTGTTTCTTGACTTCAGGCACATGGACGGGGACCGATGCCCACAGAATGGCTCCGGCAAATCCCCGAGAGGTTTCGATCGCGGAACGAACTTACGCGGGCAGTCTTACGCAGGGATGACTGAAAAATAAATTTTCCATGAACAAACTAGCGGACGAGGGGCGGAGCTGTGGATTTCTCGTCCGATTGAGCTTTCGCGTCGCGGGGTTCCACCCGGATGGTTCCCATCATGCCGCCATCGGAGTGCTCCAGCAGATGGCAGTGAAACACAAAGGTGCCGACGATGTTGGGATCGCGGAAATCCATGCGCAGTTTCACGCTGGGATAGACCGGAGTATGGCCATCCCAATAGGAGACATTCACCGTGTCTCGGAGATAAGGCTCGTCCACCGGCACGCCATTCCACTCCAGCAACTGAAAGTGCGATTGATGGATGTGGAAATCGTGTAACTCCAGGGAACGGTTCTCAATGATCCAGTCTTCCACGTCTCCTTGCCTGACCACGATGTCGGGATTGGCGGCATTGGGGTCAAACGCGGCAGGAGCCTTCCCCTCCACCGTAAGGAAAAACTGAGTTGGGCTGTTAGGATTTTTCGGATCCTCCGGCCTTTCCGAGAAGTAAAACTTGCGTTCGCGCGCGGGCGCAACTTCTTTCAATGGGGTGATGCCGGTTGAAGCCAGGGTTGCCGGGGAGGGTGGCAAACGTGAGGGCAGATCCGGCGCATCGGCGCGGGTGACGATCGTGGCCAGGGGGCGAGTGGGATCGTTCTCGCCGGCGGGGCCGCTGTCCACGGTCCGGGTGACCAAACTGGCCCGAGCGCCCTCTTTGGGAGCCTTTACGACAAACTCGGCACGGCCCCCGGGCGGAATTAACACGTGCCTTTTCAATACAATCGGTTGCTCGTGATTTCCGTTCTCATTCACCGGGATTCCATCCAGGGCAACCAGTCCCACAGCCTCAGCCCGGTCGTTGGATAAGACCTGCAGGTCCAGATAAGTAATTGCGGAGGCGTTCAGCACTCTCCAGAGTTGCTTTTCCCGCGGCTTCATGGAGATCACCGCCGGCGGATACTGAGGATAAGGAACCAGTATGAAATTGATGGAGAGATCCTTGGCCGGTTTTCCCGCGCCAGTTCCGTTGTTGAGGATATCGCCTTCAGCGTCGCGCAATACTTGCGGGGCCGGCATGGAATCGGTCTGCACCGGCGAAGCGCTGGGATTGAGCAGTTCCTGGTCACGGATGACCAGCAGCCTCTCGGGCAAGCCAGAGACCTCGCGGTTCACGGTTTCGATACCTTCGACGATCAGTGCGCCCGAGGCGCCTCCCTGCACTTGGGCTTTGTTGAAGCCGTGGACGTGGGGATGGTACCAGTACAAACCGGGAGGCTGAGTGTCGGGAATCTGAAAGGTGTACTCGAAGGGCGCAGCCGAGGGCTGCACCAGCGTCTTCAGGGTGTCGTCCTGATGACAAAGCGGAGGAAGATCGAGTCCATGAAAGTGGAGGTTGGTTGCGGCCGCAGACATGGTCAGGGGCCCACCTGCGCAGTCTTGCGCCGAAATCGCCGCCTGCATTTTGTGGGCTGCCGTTTGCGGAGCCGCGGGAAGCTGGTTGCGAAGCATCAGGGTCACGCGATCACCAGGCTTGACTCGCAGCGTGGGTGATTGGTGGCCTTCGGAATCGATGTAGCAGTAGCGGGTTTGCCCCTGCGAATCCGTATCGCTGCGAAAATCCAGCTCCACTTTGAGTTCGCCATCCTTGCTGCGCAAATCGGCGGGCTCGATTACGGCGCTTCCGAAAGCACCGCGGAAACAGGCCTCGTCCGGCTTGGCCTGCGCGGACGGGGGGAAGGGAAGAAAAATCACGAGGCTTATGGCGCAGACTGCGGGCAGAGCGAAGCTGGAATGAGGATCAGAGCGCATGATTGAGTCCGGAATAGACCCTGGGTGGCGGAGTGGAACCTCCGCGCAGCAGAAGTCTAGCAAGGGGGAAGAGGCAAGAATGTTAATTCGAGGTGAATTCTGCTGCGAGGCGTTCGGGCCAGCGGAGCAGACGTCGCTTTTACGCGTAGCGTGATTTAGTCGTGCTGCATGACTTCATCGATTGCGGTCTTGCTTCCCTTTTCCACCGTGATCTCCTTGTGGATGGGGATGTAGCCGGTGAGGGTCACATCGACGATGTAATTGCCGGGATCGAGCATCAAATCGATCGGTGAGAGCTTGTCCATTACGTGCTGGTTGATCGCGACTTGAGCGCCTTTGGGTTGGGTCCTGACGGAGATTGTGCCCATGCCCTGCGCTTCCCTGCCGCCGAATAGTTTCTTGAGCCGGTTCACGGTTCGAATGTCATCGACATTGCCGAGCGGGCGCAGGGTTGGGGAAAAGCTGACCGTCTGCGCCAGGACAAATTGCGCGGTGATGGTCTCGTCGAGAAAGCCAGACTTGCGAACCAGCACCGTGTGCTGACCTCGGTCCACGGAAAGCTGCGCGGGGGTCAGCTTACCGCTATCCCGGCCATCGATGTAGACGCTGGCTCCGGGGGGTGTGCTATTGACCGAGAGCGTGGCCATCAACTGGTTCAGATGTGTCACGACGAAGGATTTGCTCCCGGCAATGACTTCCACGGCGCGGGTGTCCGGAGAGTATCCCGCCTTGCTCACCGTGACGGTGTGCTGGCCGGGGCTGAGCCCTGAGAGGGTGAAGGGAGTAATCCAGGCGGAGTCGGCCTTGCCATCGATCTGGACCTGAGCGCCTTGCGGAGTGGAATCGATGGACATTTGACCCGGAATGACCACGGGAGCGGCGGGGGACTTCTTTTTGGCGCTCCTGCCGGAGGAGGCGGCCCGAGGGGATGGCTCGGGTTGGAGTGCCGCAGGTTCCGCTTCGGATGGGGCGATTGCCTCCGATGCTGGCGGTGCGGACGACGCGGCGGGTGCTGGCAGGCTGGCGGGACCCAGAGAATCCGCATCGCGGTTCAGGCGATTGATGTGCAAGATAAGGACGATCGCCATCACCAGAATCAGGATGGCGGCAGCGGCGATGGCGTAGACCGTCAGATTGGCGGGAACATTCCGCACTTGCTTGAGGGCTTTCTTCGCAGCCTCGCGAGGCCGACCCTGCGGTATCTCCCTTCTGGGTGCCGGAGGAAGATGTGGAGGCTGCAAGGGCGCTTGCTGGGCGGCATGAGAGGGCGAAGGTGCGCCGACGTACATTTCATTCAAGGGAGGAAGTGCGGTCACGTCAGAAAAGCTAGGTCGGCGCTGGGACGAAGGCCTTCCTGCCTTGGAGGCTTCGTCTGGGATGCCGGCTGGCGACGAGGTGAAAGTCTCGAACTGCAGCGCATCCTCCGGTTTATCGACGGCTGACGACATCGATGCTGACAACAAGGATATGGACCGAGCCTGCTGGCTGG
>Ga0181534_10000608_pt1 | contig 24970 bp, 15 predicted proteins | sample PEATcosm2014_Bin_37_FD_119758 | JGI IMG/M metagenome (GOLD analysis project Ga0181534, IMG submission 119758) | Peatland microbial communities from MTU Mesocosm Facility, Houghton, MI, USA - PEATcosm2014_Bin17_10_metaG | ecosystem: Environmental > Terrestrial > Soil > Wetlands > Peat | place...
GGGGCAATAACCTCTGCCTCTACAGCTAAGAGTGCATTGAAGGGGGCGTCATCTGAGGCCCCAGACTTGGCGTGAATGGTGATGGGGTAATTCCCAACTGGTGCGCCGGAGGCTGTTAATGTCAGAGTGGTATTGAGGGCGGTTCCTCCGGGTAGGAGACTCAGGGTGGAAGGGGTGAACACATGAGTCGTTCCGGTGGATGGCAGGCCCGTGATGCTGAAGCTCAAGCTGCCAGCAAATAGAATGCTGGGCTTATAAGTGAGAGTCCAGGAGACCGAGGAGCTTTGATTCTGTACGAAGGTTTGAGTTGTTGCCGAGGTGCTAGAGACAGTGTAATCAGGAATTGCCCCACCGATAGCACTTTGATTCGTAGAGAAGGCCACTGTGGCGGTCTGCACCTGTGTCTGTGTGGCACCAGTGTCCAGATCAGTAGTTAGTTTCCAGGTAATCGAATGGTTCCCCGTTGGCACTGAGAACTTCGTCGTATCTATAGATGCAAGACCCAAAGCAATGTCCCCATTCCCTGCGGTATAGGTCGTGGTCAGATTAGAGGTGGTCAGCGTTCCCCCGTCTACCTGATATTGAATTAGGGTAAGCACTTCTGGTGCCGAGTTTATGACATTTTCAGGATTCCAATTTGGGGAGATATAAAATTGGACTGTGCCACTGAAGTATAGGTTTATGGCTGGATTTCCAGCCGCATCTTCCCACACACCTGATGAGTAAGCATACTCATCTCCGCCGACCAATGCGTAAACGGTGTAGGCTGCGGTGTTTCCGGTGAGGTTGCCGTTGACGTAAGTCCCGAACCAATTTGTGTATGGTACGGTTGGTCCAGTCGCTGAATAGCCGATCTGCCACTGGGGATAGGCGTTCCCAGAGGGGTCTAGCAACAGCGTGGAAGTATCAAAATTTGCATAATATTGCTGCTGATAAACATTATTTCCCTGAGCATTGATTACGATAGAGGGGGCTCCGACTGGAGTCATCGCTACAATAGTTGTGCGGTTATTGATGGCCTTTAGAGTCGGATTCGTATAGGAGGTGGTCCCCGTAGCGAAATTATAGGGCAGAGCTACGATGTTGACCGGAGCCGTCAAGTCCGATAGGGTTCCAGAAGTGAGTGTTACCTGAGCCGTTAACCCACCAGCAATGACACCCGATGTGGCAGTAACCAAGCCATGTGTGACATCTGTTCCTGAGCCACCAACCAGTGTAGCGGCGGTAGCGGCGATGGGAATGGCCGAAGAGACCTCTGAGACGATGGTCAGGCTCTGAGTGCTGGACGGATAGGTCAACGCATTGGTGATGATTGAATCCCCACTCAAATAGGTGGCATTCTCAGTTAGGGCAAAGGTGATGCTTTGCGTAGAAGTAGGCTGAGCCGCTAATGCGGTAGCAGTCATACTCCATCCGGTCAATTGGCCATTGGCATTGGTAATCGGGGTGGGAGTTCCGAGCGTAACCCCGCTTCCAGTGATTGAAGGAGAAATGGTCGGAGATTGGGAACTATGAAGTCTTCGAGCCAATGAAATTGTGATGATATGGGCTGACCCATCAGCCGTAATACTTGTCGGAGAGATAGAGGCAATCTGGGGCTGACAAAGAGCCCACACATCAAAGGTGAATTGAGAACCACCCGCACCGGCCCCATTTGCTCCAGAGGCAGGGGGAACAAATGTATATAAGTCGTATTGATTGGCTGCATTAATGTAAGCAATATCAGTGAGGGAAATAGAAACAGGAAAATTGTCGGCCATTGCCGCATCCCAGGTATTGGGGGAAGTCGGACTCCCACCAATGTACTGAAGCTGGGTCGTATCGCTTACAGAATCATAAGCAATCTGTAATCTCCCCTGTCCAGATCCTAAAGCCTTTGAAAATCCGATTACATTATTCTGAAGAGCCAATGGCTGAGTAGCCGCCTGATCCCCTCCTGTAGCATAGCTTATCCCTGCGGCTGCTGTGCTGTTTGTGAGATAAACATGCCCTGAATAACCCTCAAGGAGTGGAATGTACGGAACTGGATTAGTGGAAGACATTAATTCCTCTTAATAAGTGGGAAGAGCAGCCAAGAAGCCCTGCAATAGTGTTAATACTCCAGGATTAATGGTTTGGAATGAGAAGGTTCCAACAGCTTTAGCTCCACTGGCTGTGTTAATTAGCGTGATATCCACTGAATTGCTTTGGATTCCAAGGGGGGCATTGGTCATATAACCGTTCTTAAGCCCCTCAAACACTAATTTGATTATAACGATTCCAGTGCTGCTAATCGAATCAACTACCCCAACCATGTTCGAATAGGCTCCGGTGTTGCTGTTAACGGTGGTGGTTACTTTAAGCTGAGAAGCAGTCACACCAACAGGAACGCTTCCATAAATATAGAAGCTCTGATTTGGTCGAGGATTGATAGCCTGAATGTCTCCAGGGACCAAACTGATAGCCCCCAGATAGCTGGTCTGAGTTCCGTTGATGTAATCAGGGCCTGTTTGTAGCGCACCTAATGGGGTAATGGTCTGAACCTGTAGATTCAGGGTAGCACTGACTGTTGCTCCGTTTGAATCCGTGACGGTGAACTCAACTGGCTGATTGAAGATTGCAGTAGTGCCAGTGGTGGCCAGAACTCCATTTTCCGAGAAGCTCACTCCAGTTGGGAGCACAGAAGCTAAATTGCAGCTATTAGTGAACGTTTGTGAAGAAGTGATGGTCTTCGGTAGAGTGTCAGTTGGGGAAAGCTGGAAGGGGATATTGATTACGCCTCTAATGGTCTGATTTGTAATCGTGTCCGTGACCTGAACGGTTCCGATGTAGTTGTAGAATAGCGTTTTGGTCAATCCGGAAACAGCCGGAACGGTTCCGGTTAGAGCAGACCAGGGGAATAATCCGGTGCCTGAGTAGACACCGCTCCCACCCGTAGCCGATACGGTATAGGATCCAGTCGCTCCAGTTGTGTCTAGAGTCCCAGTCGCTGCAACCGTAACGGTCCAGCCATTAGCTAGTAAGCCTCCGCTTGCAGGGTCTGAGCATTCCCAGATGTATCCGGTTCCACTTCCTCCAGTCGCAACCAATGTAGTGCTGAATGGCTGACCGTTGGGGATGATGGGTAGTGAAGCAGTGGTAATGGCTAGCGTTGTGTTAACAATTTGAATGCTAAAAGTCGCAGTCGCTGTATCTGCAATCCCATCTGTTAACTGGAAAGTGACGTTGTAGGTTCCGGTCGAAGCCGTGATGTTACCAGCCGTGATAGTTCCAGCAGAGTTCATGGACATTCCAGGAGGTAGAGGGGTGGTGGTGGCCCAAGTCAAAGGCAGGTTAGCACTCGTTCCGGAAAGATTGAAAGAGTAGTTCGATCCCGCCTGACCCTGTGGGAGGCTGGGGCCAGGAGTGAGGATATCTACGCTAGGCACAGAGGTTAGGATCACATACCCATTAACTAGACCTCCTGCGCTGTCTGCTAGGGTAACCTCAACAGATACGTTGGTCAACACAGCCGTTGTCGCACCACTGATGAAAGCGGTCCCACCTTGATCCACAGGATTAGCATTAATTTGCAATCCAGGTGGAGTAGAAGCTGGGTTGGAGAACAACCAAGTATAGGGGAGGACTCCAGTGCCAGTGGCTTTCAATGTGGCTGAATAGTTCGCGCCTCTGGAGATCGGACCCACGCCAGATACATCGATACCCAAAGGAGGTGGCTTTGGCACTACAGATAGATTGAATGGAGAAGAGTCTGTATTGCTGCCAGAATCAGTTACCGTAATGGTGATACCATACAGGACTGAGGCTGGGACGGGGAAAGTGGACCCCACCACTGTTCCGCTGATAACCCCAGTGCTGGTGTTTAGCGACAGGCCAGTCGGGAGTGACGGAGAAACTCCCCAGGTATAGCCAGTTCCGGTTCCACCCTGAGCTAAGAGAGACAGGGAGTAAGGGACATTCAATTCTACATTGGGCAGGGGAGAAGCATTGAGAATGGTAAGAGCAGATTCTACCGTTACCTGAATAGCTTGATTGATGGTGTTACCGTCCGAGTCCGTCACAGTAAACGTGATGGATTGTGCATAACCCACATTTGAAGAGATTCCGCTCAGTAGGCCGGTTGGACTGAGAGTGATTCCGCTGGGGAGAGTCCCTGAAGCAATGCTCCAAGTATAGCCCCCAACTCCACCTACAGCGGTAAGCTGTTTAGAGTAACTTTGTGTGGAAATAACTGAAGGAATGGTGGTCGAGGTAATAGCAATTGGGGCGATGAACGTAACCTCAAGACGCTTGTAGATGTAGCCCTTCTTTCCAGTGCTGCTGATGGAGTTGACCCAGAAATCAAAATACCCAGCCTCAGTTGGAGTTCCGGTCACAAGCAGGGTGTTCCCACTGATGGTGATGGTCAGACCGGCTGGCATGTTCCCATAAATTACAGAGCCAGTGGTCAACGCATCAGTTGAGGTTGAGGTGATGAAGCCATTGTAGACAGATCCGAGTTTCCCGATAGGAAGACTCTCAATCAGAGTATAATCGCTGGCAAAGAAATTGAAATTGATGGTGAAGGTTCCGACAACAATCCCACTCTTATTTACGAACTCAATAATACCAGGAGAAGTGTTGGCACTTTCAACAGGACCGTAAATGAGTCCGGTATTTCGATCTAGGCTTAGTCCAGTTGGAAGGGAAGACCCTGCCTGAACTCGAACATACCATGTAGCATCTCTATCGTTATCCGGAGAGTTGAAGTAAGGCTTCTGAACGTTTAGGGTGAAGAAGTCGCCTACAACCGCAGGAACGGTCTGAACCGTGTTCGCCCCTAGATTTTCCAGGTTATTTCCCGCATAGGGGACAGTGACGTAGGAGCGGTTGATGGTTCCGATTACCTGACTAGCTCTAATCAGAGGAATCTTTACATTGGCAATTGCATTGATAGAATTGACAGGTGGACCAGAAATCTCAATGAATTTCGAAGGGCCATCTACGTAGACTGTGAGACCATTAGCCAAAGTGACGGCTGGAGAGGTTCCAATTACAACCCCTGATTGACTTCCAGAGATTTGGAAATTGTAAGGCGTGGTATCGGAGGTGGCCCAGTATTTGTTGATGGCGTATGGGACGGGGGCAATGACGGAATCTGTGGTGTTTAACAGATAGTTGTAAGTTCGTGTGCTAGTGTTGCTTGCGCTATCCAAGAGTCCGATATTGAATTGATGAGAACCAGTCTTGATTCCTGCTTCATCAACAAATAGGATTTCAATTTGACCGTCCACCAGTTTATATCCCGTATCCGAGGTGGCGATAATGGCTATGATTTTGGAAGTGGTGTTACCCAAAGAATCAACAGCCACTAGCCCGATATGGTAAGTCCCAAACCCATTAACCGTATAGCTCAGGGCGGCTTCTTCAACCAAGGCTGAAGCAACCGTGGTTGAGGCTGGCAGAACATTCCAAGTCACCGAACCAGATCCTCCATACTGCTCCAATTCTAGAGAGGCAGTGTAGGGGAAGGAGGTGGGGACGATAGCAATGGACTCGTTCAAAATATTGAATTTTGTGTTACTCAGCACATTGACAGGAACGATTTGGTCATTCGAGTTTCCCGCCGTATCCACAACGTGGACACGGATCGTATATGTTCCGGCTGGAACATAAGATCCATCGATCTGCAAGTAAGGCTGGCCACCAATACTCACAATGCTGGCGTTACTTGTGGGATCAGGAAGGGTCGTCTGAGGATCGGAGTATACGATGGAGAATCCGTAGGGCGCGGTTCCCCCCACTGCTACAAGCTCTACCGTGGTGCTGGGAGTGGTAATTCCGCTCCCTGATAGTGAAGATGAGCTTAGCTGGTAGTCAACTTGAGCTAGAACGTCCAGTCCAGTCCAATCTCCTCCGTTCTGAACATCGATTTCCAGAATGTTGGTGCCAGTTACAAAACCTGTGGAAGCGGCGAACGTGGCCGGAGGGGCTACAGGGTTTGAGTTTGGAGCATTGTTGGTGATGGCTGACTGAGTTCCAATCACATTACCGTTTAGGGCAATTCGTGGGGAATAGTCAGAGCACAGTAACGCCAAATTCAGACTGGCCGTAGAGAAGTTGCTAGGCAGAAGGAAGGTTGTCTGGTAGCGATAACGAGTGTTTAGCCCTCCAGTAGGAGTGGCCGAAGTAGAAGGAGTGGGGCCGTCCCCTGCGTTGACCCATGTAGTTCCGGCTATGGTGCCCCAAAAGGCGTTAGGCTGCATGACCTTTGCTGGAATGTAGGTTCCAGTTACTACATTTCCAGTCATCGTAGCTACCTGCCAGTCGAGATCAGACTGTCCGTAGGCCCCAGGACCAGTGGTAACGGTAACTGCATTGGCAGGGCCGGAGACTCCGGTTGTGCCGGTGGCAGAATTAGGGGGGACGGCTACAGTGGCTGCATCGGTTAGGCTGACATCAGCAATCTGCCATCCGGTTCCCACATAGTAGGGGGCTCCATTGGCTGTGTAGGGGTAACCCACCGGGAGAACATAGCCTCCAGACAGAGTGAAGCGAACCAGAATATTGGCCACTTCCAGGGCGGAAATACCGGGTATGGTGGTGTCGTACTGATTCCCTGATGTGATGCCCCACCACGGTTGGACCGACCCGTTAGGAAGGCTTGTACCGTGGGAAATAACCGTGTTCGGCCCCAAAGTTTCTACCAGATAACACCAGTAGAGACCTCCACTCAGACCAGTATTATCTGAAGTGGTGGGCCAAGACAGGCTGGTGATGGAGGTCCAGGTGCTGCCGTTATCGGTAGAATATTCTAAATTCATGACCGGAACGGTGTCATCGGTTTTTAGAGCGGCAATGGCATTATACCCGCAAACTACTGACAATAGCCCATTTGCCCAACTATCAGTAAGGGTGGGGAATGATCCGTAGATAACAGTTTTTGTGTTCATCCCCTGAACTGATGCAGGGGCCGCTAGAGCCTTGAATCCAGTGTGATACTGCTGAACTAAAATGTTAGAGTTTGAGTTGGTGGCCCAAGGATTTATGATTTGCCCATTTACTCCGAATGGAGAAACCTGTCCAGCCGGAAGGGAGGAGCTATACCACCACCCCCCACTGGTAAATGGAAACTCGTTTCCCCCAGGAGGGCTAACCACCACACTCGCTGGATGCAAGGTAGGATCAAAATAAAACCCATCGTTAGTGGTTTCGGTTACTGGGCGCAAAATCTGAGTCATCGGATGCCTTCTATTAAGGATGTCGAAAATCCGTTTGTTTAAGCCACAATCACGGTTATGGTGCCGATTCCGCTAGTGGAAACTCCAGTTGAATCAACAACAGTGATGCCTAGGGTGACGGTATAAACTCCTGCGGTTGGGGCTCCCACGTAAGCGGGGATTGTGAAACTTTGACCCGTTTGACCGGATAACTGTAATCCTCCATTCCAAAGGCCGGTGATGTTATCAGTTGGGGCATAATCCTGATATGTCACTGGATAGGCGGAGTTATTGACCACAAGGAGTTCATTGGATGGGCTTGCCTTGATGAAGGTGCTGGCTCCTGGACTCATTGAAATAGAGGTGACATTCCAAGTGAATGGGGGATGGCCAAGCTGGACATGAATGCACTCAGCCGTTGAATAAGTCACAGACTGGCCTACTGTGAACGCATGAGTTGCGGAAACGAACTGTACGGTATTCATGGTCTCAGGTTGCATATAGACCGAAAGCGTGGCTACCGCACTGGTTACCAGCGGAACACTACTGCTGTCTGCCACCTGATAAGTGACGTTGGTCGTATAGGTGTTCCCAGGAAGACCTAGGTCCACCTTGAAGTAAGGCCGACCATTGCTATCAATACCAAAGTAAGTAGTGTTGCTCACTACGGTGCAAATCGCTCCGTAAGGTGCGGTCCCCCCGGTAATGGTTAGAGGAGGGGTCGAAATGGTGAAGTTGGCTGAGGTGTACTCAGAGACAGTGAACGCAACCGTATTCCCTTGGGCTGCCAGAGCGGGGGGTGCGACAGTGAAACTAGTTGAACCTGTGATGCTTCCAGCGTTCTGGATAGAGAAGGTTCCGGTCCCACCCACAGAGGCAGTAGTGAAAGTGTAGAACAAGTCATAAGTCTGAGCGTAAGAAGAATTGTAGCTGTTCGTCACATTCACCACAACTGGGTTACTTAGGGTGCCCAAATTGGTGATTAGGCTAGGAGCCGGAGAAGCGGTTGAGAGGAAGCCTTCAACATGCAGACTGACAAAGGGGCTACCCTGAGATAGGCTGTAAGTCGTGTTGGGCTGGGCCAAGCCCCCGCTGGTGATGTTGATTGTAGCGGTTTGCGGGTTGACGGTCAGAGGAATAGCGATGGTGAATGGCGAATATCCAGGAGCCGTAGCGGTTAGGTTTACCGTCACATTTGCTGTGTTGATTGGGGTTCCAATCAATTGAATTGTCTGGTTGTAGATGGCAGTGGCATTGCCTCCACCGGAGATAGAAGTTCCGTGCATCAGGACGGTTCCACTCGGATCCGCCAGAAGGAGACCAGCCGGAAGCTGACTGTCTAGAGTCCAAGTAGCATTTGTGCTTAAAGTGATGGACTGTGCGAGAGGTGCGACATTCACACCAGCCCAGAGCGGTCCACCCTTCAGTGTGTTGGTTAGAGCCTGGAGGGCTGGAGCCAAACCAGAGCTTGAGGTGGTCATCGGAATGACCGTGAAGGGCACGGTAGCGACTGTGGACTGATTACCATTCGCATCGGTTGCTTGAACCTGAACCGTGTAATTGAGGGTCGAGTTCAAAGAATTGGCAGATACGGTGGGGAGACTATTGACCAACAGGAAGGATCCGGTGTAAGGAGTCTGTGCGGAGGTTCCGGTGGGGTTGAGGAAGGTGGTGGTAGTTTGGTTATTATGGACCGTCACACCTGGGAAGGTTGTCCCGTTTACCAGTGAGAATGTGTATGGAGCAGTCCCACCTGTGGCATTGAGGATGTAGAACCAATTAACATAGGTGGTGTTAGCCTGATACCCCAAAGCTGCGGCATTAAGCGTATCCCCTTGAACGGTGGTGATGGTGACAACCGGGGTTGCGGTATGGCCACTCCCTCCGCCTGAAACGGAGCAATGCACACTCATTTCCTTGGACAGGTTGTTATTCGTCACTACAGTTCCTAGGGTGTAATTCCCAAGATTGCTGATTGTGGAGTTGGAAGGGGAAGTCCCGGTATCGTCCAGAATGATGAATGTATAAGGGTTAGAGCCCAGAGCCGTAGTCGTAACACCCTGAGTGGGGGTCACGGCTGCCGTGTCGGCTGCTCTCATCTGTGTATGTGCGAGATTTGAGTAATCTCCCTGATAGTAGGCTACCGACATGGGGAAGTAAGGAGTGGTGATTCCGCTCTGCTGTGAGGTCACACTTTGAGCCACTGCACCTGAACTAATAGCCCCAGCTTCACTTGGAGTGAGGAGAGAAATACCTGGGAACACTTCATTTACTACGGTCTTTCCGCTAGCCTGGGTGCTGGTGATAGTTCCGCCAGCGACCGGGTAGAACGCGAACTGAGTGGAGTAAGTATTAGCATTAGTATCAGTTGCAACGATTTCTAATACATATGGGTTAGAAGCAGCCAAGGCCGGAGTGGTGAAGAAGCTGGTCAGTAGAGTAGTGGGGACCAAATTGACAGTTCCGGTTGAAGTTGTTACCACTGGACCAACGACCGTTTCCCCAGCGGAATTGATCCCTGAGAAAGTGGGGTAGGGAATGGTGGTAGCCCCACCGATGCTCCATGTATAAACCTGTTGGTCTGCTGGAAGATTGGGTTGATGGACAGTGATGATCGGATCGTAAATATCCTGCCACTGAGAAGGATATGGTGCGCCAGTCGTAGGGTCTACGAGGGTGCTGTTCGAAGTAGAGAACAGGGATTGCAGGATTCCAGAAAGGCCGGTGCCGAGGCCGGTGGCCGTAGCATCCACGATGAACTTGCTGTTGTTTGATTGTCCTGCCCCACCGACCGTAGAGTAGAGATTGGTGAACTGAATCTGAGTAGCTTCGGTTCGTAGATCGTAAATCTGGTTGGAAGTAGGATTCCACACAGCGATTCCGAAGGAAGAGCCAGGGAGGGATGGAGGAAGATAGGGTGATCCCTGCTGGGCATCTGGCAGATTACCCAGTGGGGTAAAGGTCCAATCAGTTGTGTAAGAACTGCTGTTCTTGTTGATGATGACGTACTCAAGAGCAGAGGGGCCAGTTCCGCCTGAGCCACCCTTAAGAGTAGAAGTCAGGTTGATGACCTTGGAGACAGAAGCCCCGGTCTGATCCACCACATGAGCGACGATGGAGTAAGCCCCATCTGCGAGGAAGGTGCCTCCTGCCAGCGAAGCACTAACGATGGGGTTCAAGATCGTGTTGAGTGAAGGAGAGGAAATATCCAGACTCCACACATAAGGAGCTACTCCACCCGTGGCAGAGAGCGGGAAGGAAACAACATACGGGTAAGCGGTGGGGCTGAATACCTGATCTCCGGTCATGATGGTGAGAGCAGGAGTCCCGAGTCCAGAAACTACATCGACAGCTTCCGGAGAAATAATAGACAGCGCATTTCCGATGGAGTTATCAGAGGTGAAAGAGGAGATGGTGTAGGGGCTTCGACCACCAAAGACTGGAATGGCCATCTTGAAATCCATTCCTTCAGAGATGATAGTTTGATCCATATTTCCGAGAGTCAGGTTCATCGGAAGTAGACTCATGGAGAAGCTGACCGAAGAATAGGAGCCGATGGAATCTACCACTTCCGTAACGAAGACGAACGGAGTATCAAAGTCAGAATCTGAGTTGTAAGTGACGGGGTAGCCACTGATTAGACCGGTGCCAGCATCAAGCGAGAGTCCAAGGGGGAGCGCACCATCCACCACATTCCAAGAATAAGGCGGAAGGCCCCCCGTAGCGGTAAGCTGAGACTGGTAGTAGGTGCCAACCGTAGCTGATGGAGGAGTGACAGCCTGCACAGCCAGATTTGACTCAATCGTAAGCATTACCGTAGCTTCAGCAATGAAGGCGGGGACGGTGGCATCCTGCACAGAGAAGTTGATGTTGTAGACCCCCACTGTCAGCGGGGTTCCACTGAGGGTTCCGTCCAAGGATAGATTCAGTCCGAAGGGAAGAGAGTCAGAATACCAGTCGTAGGGAGCAGTTCCACCCGAAGCGGAAAGCTGGACTTCTGCCATTGGCTGGCCCACGATAGCATCTGGAAGGGCTGTGGTAGCAATGGATACAGGAGTTACCAGAGCCAGATTCGAAGAGAAGTTCAACGAAGGAATGACCAGATCTTTGAGGTTAGGGCGGTAGACGATGGGGAACACATCTGCCGACACGGTATTCAGCAAAGAAGAAGCGTTATTGGTTCGGCTCGTGGCGACCAGAATTTTTAGTTCCTGGGTCATGTTATCCTGAACGAGGGCTTTTACAATGACCATGTAGGGCTGAGGCTTGTAGGTGGAACTGCTGGAAGAGGCAATTTCAAATCCAGCCTCACCACCCAATCCAACATTTCCAGTTCCAATCACGCCTGCGGTGGTAGAGTTGTAAACTTGATTCTGAACGAAGACACTGAGAGCTAGAGAACGACGAAGGTAAACCGGGGGCACGAGAGTGGAGAAATCATTCTCGAACTCAACAAAGATGGTCTGACTTCCAGGGGTGCTGAACGCCTTGGCCTGAGTTTTTTGACTGATTGGAAGCCAACCCGTATTCGTTCCATCGCTGTAGGTGATGCGCCAGTAATCGGCAGCAGCGTAAGACTGACTCAAGGTGATGGTAAGGGACTGGCCGATAGATAAGGTAGAATTGCTCAGACCTATCAAGGAATCGTTTACTGGACCAGGAAATGCCAGGAACTGGGACCACGGGTTAGAATCCAAAATGGCTCCACGATTGGATGACAGGGCTGTCATGTTCATCGTGTAGCTATCGTTGTTGGCTAGCTGATAGGTAAAGAGTCGGGAATCATTCGTAGCAGTGCTTACTTCCAACCCAGTGGGAGGCAAGCCAGATTTGTTAAAAATTTGAACCGGAGCCGCTCCGTTATCAGATAGCTGGATATTCCAACCCAAGTAAAGATTATAGGCATTGTTAACCTGTGGGGGATTCCAAATAACGGTCAGTAAATTGGAGTCATCAATCTCTGCGATGGTGGGGGCTCCAGAAAGCTGTGTGGCGTTTACGGAGCTATTAGATACCACGATGGATGGGATAGAATAGACACTGGTGCGGTAGTCAGAGCCAATGAGAGTGAACACACTCGTACCAACGATGGTCTGGGTGCTCTGCACTGAATTGAGGACACTGAGAGGGACATCAGCATTTCTCTGGAGCGTCAGGGACACAGGAGAACCAGTCACACCCCAATTGACGTTAAACTGCGTGTTATCTGGAGTTTGAGTGACAGTAGGGCCAAAGCTGGTGATGGTGAGCGGAGAGGCTGAACCGGTGACAACCAGGGATACGTTCGTGAATGAATTAGAGTAGTTTGGCTCAGTCCCCATAACCTGGAAGTTAAAACTCCCGACTTGGGGGACCGCTCCCACGATCTGATTGTTCACAATGGAAAGTCCTGGAGGGGCGTTTACCAGGGAGAATTTTACATCAGTAATAGGCTGTAGGGTTCCGCTATTCGTAGCCACCAGAGATACAGGAGTGATGTTGCTCCCGGTTACTTGACTGAGGGTGATGATAGCGTTATTGTTGATACTGAATGTTGGCAACCCAGTGGAAAGCAGCACTGCACTTAACTGTCCAGTTCGAGTAGGAGAAATGAGGCTATTATTTGCCGTGACGACGACAGTCCACTTGCCCTTGAATTGAGCGGTGGTGGGAATGGCCAAATTGAAAGTGTTGGAAGGGGCAATAGAGGTTAGGGCAAACGTGGAAGGAGGAGTGATGGCTGGTTCACCGTTAGCCGATACAAGACTTACAGTGACATTAATTGTCTCCCCACCCTCGAACTCTCCCGTAGGAACAGAGACGGTGAATGGCACAGAGCTTCCAGCGGGGCCGGTTTTAAACGGTGCATCCACCTGTAGTTTGATAGCACTCGTAGCGGTCCAGACTCCACTAGCTGGGCCAACTTGGAAAGGACCAAAGTTGAGGTTGGTGATGGTGTTTCCCGTAACAGAATCCTGAACGGCCACTTGGAATTGAACCGTCCCAGCCGTGGTTGGTGTCCAATTCATAAAGGAAGAAGTGGTGGTTCCTCCATCGGTAATAACACCCGTAGCAGTCCCAGAAATGTTCCAATTGAAGGCTAAACCTCCGCCCAGTCCATCCAAGTAATCAGATTGGATGTTGAGTACCATGTAATGATTCGTATTGTCAAAGTAACATGACATTGCAGCATCTAGGATGCCGACTTTAGTTGCTAGAGTCCCAACCACAAGACTCAGGTCATACGGATAGGTCAAAGAGTCATAGAGGGTTCCGGGGCAGAAAGCAAGGAAATCATAGGTGGCTGGAGAAGAGGCCGCAATTCCACCAGAAATGGAGTTGATGTTTGGCTGGGTAACTTGAAGTGAAGCAGAGTTCCCGTCTGCGGTGATGAGTGAGAGACCATTCGGCAGCCCCACAGGAGTGATGTAGCTCACCTGTCCATTAGAGATGGGTGTTCCATTCAGTCCCAATGCTTGGAGTGTGACTGGGGCTGCGGTAGAATCATAGGCCAGATAGTTGTTGGTTCGACCCGAAACCACAATGGATAGTGGTTCAAGGACTTCGATAGCCAACGGGTAGTATACCTGGGTTACTCCATCATCAGCTTTAACATAACACTGGAACAATCTGGTATCAGCACTGGGGCTAGTGAACTTCACCTGAGCCGTGTTGGTAGCAGAGTTGGTTTCTAGGGTAAGCCAGGAGGGGTTGAGAAAGAGGCCCCAGCTAACTGTGCTAGCCGGATTCACAGCCGTCAGAGTTATCAGATAGGCTGTTTGAAGAGCCGCAATCCGTACAATTGCCCCCTCGTCATCAGCATTTAGAGTAAGAAGCACATTTTGTTTATCAGTCGTTGCGGCAGAGAGTGTTAAGGCCATCGTTTCAAGTCCTCATAAGAGCGGTCGGTATTCAGGAATTGGAGTTGTCTGTCAGTTGGGTAGAACTGCTATCAATGAGGACTCCTCCCGCGAATGGGGTTGCGTTGGCCGATCTTACAAGGGTGGAACGAGTAGTGATGGTAGCAGAGCCGTTTGAGGTCCATGGTGACTGGCTGTTGCAAACTACCGTAGAGCCCAAGGAGGCCAGAACAACCGGAGTCACATTAGTCACGTTCGTTTCTTCCCCAACCCCATGATTCTCTAGAGTTAGATTGGAAGTAAGTTCAATGTCAAAGAAGACTGGGCTATTTGGGGCTCCAGTGGCGGCAAGTTTCAATCCTGATACGGTCATTGAGGAATCGCTCAGATAGAACCCAACCCCAGTTCCGATTGAAAGAGTTCCCTTGCTCACGTTTACAGAGCAGTCTACAAATCCCCCTGCTTGCTGGTTATTTGTCCATTTGCAATCTGAAAAGTCAATCTGTGCATCAACTCCATAAATTGCAGGGTTACCAGCAGGGAATGAGTCAAACGTTACTCCATTGAACAGCACACGAGAGTTGTTAATAACAAAAGCCGAAAGCGGGGTATCATTTGGAGTATAACCCACAGCCGTGATGGTCATATAACCAGAATCGCCAGGGGCTCTACCGATATATAGGCGACCCTCATCCTGAACCGTGTAAGAAAGACCCGCGATACATGAGTTTGCTACCGGGGAGATTGTTCCATCTCCCAGGAAGACATCTCTGAGGCTAGAAGCATTGAATAGATTCTGGATAGAGAATGGGGTTCCCGTCTGTACTAAGTAAACGGCACATGGGTGGAGAAGAATTGGGGGGAGGGCAGATAGCGCACCGTAAATTGTCAATTTCGGTGTCTGAGCGGTGAGGCCATCATTACCATCATTTCCACTGACGTTATTGACATACAGATTGATGGGGGCGATGGTCATAACCCCTCCATTAGAGAGGGAGGACTCAGGGGTCGGAGAAGTGATAGCGAACCCTACGTGTGGGGCAATTTTTGCAAAACCACGACCTGCTGGGTAAGACAACTGAATCAGCTTACGCTTCCAACCGCTGACCGGCTCAATGAAATCATTGGTATGGAGCGGGGTGAAGAAGGTATGCTCCACGTTGTTAAAACGCTTAGCTTCGTAGTTATTATCAAAATAATTTCCGATAGCCTGATTGGTAAGATCCGAATCATTCCAGGTAGGCTGAGAGGGTAGGGTAGTGATGATTGGAAGTTCTCTATTATAAGGATACACATCCTTCAACCCAACGATAGGAGCGGCACCCGTCCCGTTGGTCGTCACCATGGCTGTATCCTCTGAGTGAAGGAGAGTGTACGTATGAGTCGCATCTCCCTCTCCCTGGTAAGGCAAATATTCCATTGCTATGGCCAAAGAGGAATTGGTGCTGAATGACGGGCTAATAGACCCCACCATGAAATAAGGATAAACTGCAACATTTGCTGTAGCTGGAACAGTTACGGTTGTGATACCGTTGAAGAACTGAACGTCCAGCAGCGGGTAAGCCTTGAATTTCTGAGGGAATGATGGGTCATCCGCTACAAAGATGTATTTATTGAGAGTGCTACCCCCAACTCCTGTAAGCGTCCCATTGGTGGTTCCGAAGATCAACGAAGTGGTGGCTGTGGAACCCGTACCAGTCTGGGTAGAGCTTAGAAGATCAATTCTGGGGTCAAGCGGAAACAGACTGCTTGAGGAGTTCTGGTAGTTACCAAACAAAACCGTCTCACTGATGGAGGAAACAGCTTTGACAGCGGCGTTATAACTGAGTTGGGCGGTTTGATTTAACAGCACGGTGAACACGAGATTGATAGTGGACGGGACTTGCTGAATCATCACATACAGGTTAGTCGCATCTACTGCTGTGTAATAGATAGAGTAACTTGCTCCAGAGGCCAAGTCCGTGGCACTCACAATGAATATCCCGTTGAAATTTACATAGCCATTAATGCTCGTTCTGGGAATAGTAAATTCCAAAACGCTCAGGCTATCATAAGTGGTGGGAGTTCCGCTAGAGGCAGGCATTGGAATACTTGCCCTGGTGCCGAATATTTTATTGGAATACAGGGGGTTATAAGCACTCAGTGGGTGGTTCTGGTTAGTGATCGGCTGGAATGTTTCATATTCTGAGACGCCAAAGACTGGGAAGGTCTTATTAATCTGACCGTCATACAGTGAACCTCCCATAATGCTGGTGGGGATCTGTCTTAATGAGTAGTTTGATCCTGCTGGGTAGAGAACCCCAATTGTTACATAAAGATCATTTACACCTGGGTCAAAAGCGGTTCCGGACAGGTTGCTGTTGAAAGTTGCGGTGGCAGTGCGGCCCCCAACCCCAGTAGTGGTGATCTGGCCACTCAGAAGAAGAACTGGGTTAATTGAACCATTTGGCTGGGTAACTTGAGCCTGCACCATCAGATAAGAGATAGTGGCACCAAGTCGAGTGTTCGTACTATCCAAATTGATGGTGATGCTATCACCTTTGCTCCATCTGACTCCATTGGTTCCCGTCACCTTATCGTTAATTGAAATGGCTTGAATCGAGTAGAAGGTTCGAATATCTGCTCCAAAGCCATTCATGTACCCATCAAATGGTCCGAGATAGTCTGTATTGGAAATATCCTGGGGGCCTAATGTGATCGTGTATGGAAGAATAGACCCCATGACAGAAGGGTCTGCTCCGGGGATCTCCCCTCTTCCAATTTTCTGAGCAATATTGCCATTCACGATATCCACAAAGCCGCTTTGAAGGAGCTTATCCCAGTCATAGCCATTGAGGCTGACGGATAGTCGAGTATCCACGACATCCTCTGGGTAGACCGCATCCGCATACTTATAGTCGTAGCGTCCTGAGACACCAGAGGCTAGGAGGCCACTATTGGAGATATAAGAGCTAGCACAACCATTGGGGTTCACAGAGGGATCGAAGACTCCAAGATTGCGCTGGAACACCACTGCAAGGGGCATAGCGTAGCTGTAGCCATCGAGAGTAGGGATCGGAGGGGCTCCGGACGTTGGGATGCCTGTTCCGGCCTGCCAGAGGCCAAAATCGCCATTGACCTGACCCATGTTCACAAACGGGTAACCGGCATCCTGACCGGGGACAATCTGAGCCGGAGGAGAGGCCAACATAGCCTGTCCAAAAACTGCATCCTCTGTGGTTCCCAAAGAGTCTAACCCAAATCTGCGTTGGGTGAAATCGTAGCTGAGGGGAACTCGGACAATACGAATGTTCCATTGAACCTGAGCACGAGAGGTTGTATTCAGGCCCTGGAAGGGGTCCAGCACATCGTCAGCGATCAGATTAGAGGGATCACAGTCGATGCATCCCAAAGCATAGATCCATCTGGCTCCCGTCACATCAACAAAATAACCCTGTCCGTTAGATGGGTTCAAGGCTTGATACCAAAGCTCTGCGAAGACCACATAGATGGCAGCAGAGTCAGAGCCCTCCCCATAAGACCAAGGGCTAGGGGCAGGGAGAACTACTTTATTCATGGTTAGATCGGTAGAACGACATCCACCCAACGTAACGGTCTCACCGTTAAACATCACATCAAAAGCAGGGATGAGGAACACCTGTTCCTGTGCCTCGTTAAAGATGTAGGGCTTGGCCTGGAGTGCCCCAGAAAATACCATATTTTCCGTGAGCAAGTACCTTTTCAGATCTTGCAAATCTTGGATCAGGTTGATATCCGCATCAGTGATGCGCTTATCATGTTTGCCGACTACCGTTGTAAAACTTCGTCCGCTGGGGTCCAAGGTTCTGCTGGTAGATCCTAATGGGTAAATCTTTTGGGACATGAACGCCACCTTAAAAATCAGCTTCAAGAAAGAACTCTGTATTCCTTTTATGTGGAGCGCACATGATTACCCAGCAACTCATCGTAAATCCAGGATTCGAGATTCAGAATAGTCCGGATGGGTCTAATCCCTCCGCCTGGACCGTCGAGTCCCCCTACATTTTAATGAATCACACGGAAGCCTATTCGGGTCAGTGGTGCGCCTCTTTATGTGGACATAATATTTCAAATAATCAAATAGATACGATTTACCAGTCTTTCACCATCCCCGCAAACTCCACAGCCTCGCTCTCCTATGTTTTACAGATAGATGATAGCCTCACCAATCCCGACAGCCTACTTAACCCTTCCTGTACCCTCACCGTAGAGGTGGAGGACCAGTTCAGTAACTACACTACTGTGGCCACTTACAATATCGGAAGTCCCCTCGTAGGGAAGGGTTGGATGCAGCAGGGTGTTTATGATCTATCGATGTTTGCTGGTCAGACCATTACGCTGATCTTTACCTCCACTCAGCGGCTCTTTAATCAGGGCATAACATTTAATATTGATAATGTTTATGTTAGCACTGTTCTAAATCTCCCCGTATCCTCTTATCCTCCTCTCATTTCTAACTTTTCCCAAGATATTCTGGGGGATATCCAGTTATACGGAAACAATGTATATTGCTCTTGTCTGGTCCCAGCACAGAGCACTGATTTGTTCTACAATCCCTCATATGCAGGGGGGTTAACTGGATTCGCCGCCGATGGATTTTACTATACTTCCGGAGTTCAAAATCCGACCCTGATCGCTCCTTGGTTTTCAGAAGCCACAGGTGGAGGTGACAAAACCACCAGAGGAGATACACAGGGGTTCCCCACGAACGCTTTGATTCTCGTGACTGACCAATCCATCGCTATTTTGGATCAAGTGGGTAATATGAGTATGTGGATGATATTTAAAAAGGGAGTGAATAATGCCTATTCCGACACGTTTGGCATTGTGGGGGCGGCATTTATTCCCAGCAGCGTTAACTTTAGTTCAGGCGTTCTATCAGTGACATTCTCTCCCGCACCTGGAACAGGGTCCACGGCTTTAGTAGTCCTGAACATAGATTTTGTCAAGGACTTCATTTTTATAGATACGGCAACAACTTAAACTTTCTGATACCAGGGTGAGGAGTCTCAAATGAATAAGTGGCTAAAAAGTTTAATCAAAGACCTGTTCTCAGACAGTTCAAAAATCGATCCCCAGCGTAGAGCACATATCAACAAAATTTTGATTTGGATCGCTTGCGGTCTTTTGGCATTTTTTGTAGCATTGGCTGCCTACGCCTCTCATACTCCCGTCACCTCTGATTCGGCATGGTGGCAAGCAGTCGTGAGTGCTCGTCTCACTTTGGTGAGATTGCTGATGGCACTTCCTGTTATCGCTCTAGGATTTCTTTCCGCTGCCACGCTGTTTAATGTGGCAGAAAACTCTCGTTTGGGCAAACAATATTTAGAGCCAATTCCAGGTGATTCGGAAGAAGTAAAGGGTCGTAAAATCTCCAATGGAGGTATGCTTCTCGCTGCCTTAGTTGGTGCAATTTTAAACTCCCTTATTCAGGCTCTGCTCAAGTAAGGACAGTCCTATGTGGTTCCGTAACTTATGTCTCAGCGTGGCCCTGGTGGTCCCCTACCAGAACTTGCTTGTGCAATATGACGGAGCCCGATGGGTGGATAGGGCTAGCCAGATTAAGGCAGAGTCCAACTTTAACCCCAACGCTCAGTCCTTCATCATCAACAAGCAGGGACAGAAGGTTCCATGCGCCTTCGGCCTATCCCAGTTCACCATGGACACATGGAAGATCTGGGGAAAGCCTAAAGGAGCCGATCCTAGGGATCCGGAAGCATCCATCAGTGCCAACTCTCGTTACATGGTGTATCTGGAGGAAGGTTCCGCCAGAATAGACCCAACGAATACTTGGGATGGAGCATTAGCCAGCTATAACGCTGGGCCTGGGAACTATGATAAAGCTGTGTGGCTAGCTGAGCAACTCGGGGGGAATACTACTTGGCAGCAAGCACTACCCAATATCACCCACAAGAATGCCCAGCAAACCATTGATTACGTGAAACGAATCCACCAGTACAAGACTGAGATTCTAGCGAAGCTGGGGAAGAGCTAATAACTTTACTGCCCTCTTTCGGAGCGGCCAACCTCACTGGCTGGCATACTCACATCCCCATCGTGAACGATCTGTAAGGGGCCTGGAATCTGAATGGTCTCTGGCTCACCCTTCTCCTGTGGAGGGGGCAGAATCTCCCTGGAGTTCTTCAAGAAGCTCCATACTTGCCCTGCAATCGCCAACTCTTCCGGATCTAGACCGGACCCTACGTGCTTGTGAAAAACGAACATTAGATATTCGTAGTGCTCTTTACTCGGAAGAGTGACGATATGCATGGGTAAAACTCCTTCTACTTATTACTCGTTTACAACCCCATGGCCTTATACAACTTTGAGGCTTCGAGCACTTCTTTGGAGTATTGGGTGGGCCGGTTTACTTTCGGGCCTTGATTATACATAGCTAGACTCACACCATACTGATCAGACTTTTCCAGTCCCAGGTCCACAGCCATGTCATGAAAATCTGCCAGGGCTCCGATGCCAGCGATGATGCTGTTAATCGGGTCCATCAGAGCCTTCTTCGTTGGATCAATCCGTTCTGACCGCAGATAGGGCTTCCCGGTGGCTGGCATGACCTGTAGGAGGCCAACCGCCCCTGCTGGGCTGATCAGGTCGGTTCTCCAGGTGCCACCCGTCTCAACGTGGATCAAGCCACAGGCAAGAGAGAGGGGGATTTGCTTGACTGTGACCATGTTCTTGAGAGTTCTAGCGATGAGGACTTTGGTCTCCATTGGAAGAGAAAGTTTTTCATCGACAACTTTAAGCAATACTGCTTCTTGATTGTTCTGACTCAGTGCCGCGACCAGTTCCATGTGGTCCTTTTGGGCATTCCGAATCATGGTGTAGACACCGAACAACCCAGCAAGGACGACCAGGGCACTCACCAGCGCAGAGATGATGCTGCTGGGAATATGGGAGGTCTTGAGGATGGAAACGGGGACTACTTGGTGAATCGTTGGTTCTTCGCTCATGTTTCTCCTTAGTTGGAAAAGAGCAAGGATGCGACCCCTGCTCTAGTATTATACTTTGATTTGTTCAGTTTTGAATACAATTATTATACAAAACTATTTCAAATCTCCGTAAAATTGATTTCTGAAACGAGTTGCTTGATCACTTCAGACATCGCACTGTTGCGGACTTCGTTGTCCACCTTTTGGAGTAAATCGTTCTTCGCAACGTCTACTCGTTTGTCAATTTCCCCGTTGATCTGGTCTTTTATACGGGGGTCCACGCCATCATGGAACACGTTCCTCATGAAGAACTCGGCCTTGGATTCTGGGCTGAGGTTGTTCCACTCAATTTTGTTCATATTTTTGAAGCTCAACTGCCCCTCGACGTTTGTCTGGAGCATGTTGACCAAATCATGATTGAGCAATTCAGATTTCTTGGAGATTTCCATTACGGCCTCTTAGGGATGTTACTGCGTTCTGGTCAGTCGCCAAGAACCTCATTGAAGTTTTCCTGCAACCATCGCTGAGCCTCATCCTGCTCAGATGGATCTTTAGCTTTTGAAGTCGGCATGACGTTTTCATCAAACGCATAAATATGCCCAGATGCTGACTTAACTAGAATAGATCTAGCCGTTACGATAGCACTAAAGGCTTTCTTGGGGGTCAAATCAGCCTCGGTCAGGAATCTTGCGGTCCCCTCTTTCTTGGACATTACAGTTTCCTCAGCCACCTCTGTTTCCGGATTGGCTTCACTTAACCGCTTGAACTCCATCAGATGGGCCTCAATCTTCCAAACCCACTTCTCAAGCTCTCGACCAAATTCAATCAGCACATCCTTGCTGGTCTCGTCATCCCCCAGCTTAGGGATAGTGGTATGAACAATCGTGGCCAAAGCGTTCCCTGCGATGGCGATGTTTTCCAACAGGAACTTTTCGTCACCAATGAGTCCTGGCCCAGTATAGCTATCCAAAGCCCAGGCGGCTCCTCCCTGCTGAACGACTCGTTCGGCCAACGTATCAGCCCAGTCATTCATGAAATCATAGAAGTCCCCGAACAGTTCGTGGAGAGGACCAAAGTTTGGCCCTTTGACGTTCCAGTGCGCCTCTCGGCACCGTAGAGCCAGGGTAGTGGCCCCACTTACTAATGGGTGGAGTAGAGAAAGGGCTGCTCCATCGAGATTAACTTTGGCTTGTTTCATAACAGCCTCCACTTCTAGAAGTGGATAGTCACATCCCTGGCTGATTGGGCTTTCTCGCCGCTTCGGCCTTAGCAGCTATCTGTGTGAAATTGTTGGGATTAGCTGCGGCAGCCAACGCATCGGCCACCACGTTGGGATTATACTGTTTAAAGCTCCCACCATGGCCAATCATCAAATGGCACTCTGTTTTACCCATACAGAGGGTAATTAGGTTATTAAGGTCTAACTCTAACGTAGGGTCATCGTGAAATGGCTTCTCATGATGCACTTGAAGTAATGTGGACCCTCCACAGGCCGCACACTTAGGGTGAAGCGATAGGTAGTGTTTACGAACAGTCGGCCACCTATCACTTCTGGTGGTGGGTTTTATAAGGCTTTCTCTTACAACAGAATGAGCAACTCTAGCAAGGTGGAGGATTTGGTTAATCATTATTGCTGCTTACCCGCCTCTTCAACGGTATAGAGAGCCCAGAGATCGTCGGCTAGGTTGGCGTTGAGCATATAATCATACGGCATATAGAAATAGCCCTTATCTCCCCAACCTGCTCCCCATGAGTTACGGATAATGAACATCCGCTTTGAGCGTTCATACCCCACACAGAGCACTGCATGGCCCCCTAAGCACCGCTCGTTTGAAGAGGGCATTGGCATGATACCAGTTTGAGCCACAGCCTCGGATTCAAATGAAGTGTAAACGGTGAACCCAAAAATTACTGGGTAGCCCTTGAACAAGCACTCTTCAATTCCGTTTTGCGATTGGTCAACACGAGCATATTGAAGGGCTAAGTCTTGAGCGGCGGTTTTCACATAATTAGCTGGAGGAGCTACAGCGAAATTAGCCGGAATGTAGGGCCATAGAGTTTCAGGGGCCGCTCCATTGGTGGCCAGCACTTTAACTGCATCACGAATCTGCGCTCCCGCATCTGTCTTCACAGTTCCCTCAAGAACTCGTTCATCATAGTAGATACCTAGACGACTAGGGGTCCAACTAGGCAATCCTTGCCTAATCAGATCATACTCAAATGCGGCTGCACTAGAGTTGCCAGTGCAACTCCCTAAATCACCCTGGTCATACACCACGGGCATCTTTGGACGATGATCCGTCACATCTGGAGTGGCGATTGGTGCGGCTGCCCTAGCTAAGCGAAAGTCACGGAAATCAGGTAAGTCTGGGTGCCAGCCGTAGCGTTTAGTTTGCATAATCCCTCCCGAGATTCTACTAAGGGGCGAGATATTATGGTTTTTAGGTTAGTCTGTCTTTTTCCAGAAGACTCTTGATTTCCTTCATCTGAATGCCTAGGCCATTGATAGAACACTTTAATCCAGCTAGAATGGCTACCACGTTCTCGTTCATTCGCTCATGTTCGGTCATATACTTTGCCTGAGTCATCTGGATTTGAGTTTGGTTCTGCTTGATATCTAAGTGGGATTCGAGTGAGGCTTCCAAGGCTGTCTTAATGTCTTCAATTTGCTCCAGAACTTCATCGTTAACCCCCTTCAGGAGATTCAACTTGTTGCAGAGAATAGCTCCCAATTTTACGATGCTCTCCTGAATTACTTCTACGTCTGAGGAATCATCCATATCCTTCTCCTTACAAATATAGCAAAAAGTCGAGAACATGCGGATTGCCTCACCCGATGCACCTTGCAGCATCAGACTGCAAGCATAACTATGTAACTGTTGATTCTGCTAGGTCACAGAATTGGCACGGAACCTGCATATTCTGTATCTCAACTTCATTTCTTTTTAAGGAGATAATATGAAGAGACTCTCACTCGTAGTTCTAGCACTGGCCCTCGGGTCCATCGCTTTCGCTCAGGCTCCTGCCCCCGTGGCCCCCAAGGCTCCAGTGGTCAAGACCGTTCCCGCCCCCAAGGCAAAGAAGGCCGTCAAGAAGGCAAAGGTTGCCCCCAAGGCAATCAAGGCCCCCAAGGCTGCTCCTCAGAAGAAGGAAGTCAAGCCTGTCGTTCCGGTCGTGAAGCCCTAATAGGTTGCTAGACAAACTTAAGGCCCCTTCGGGGGCCTTTTGCTTTACTCTCCAGCCAACCAACGTTGGTAAGCTGTCTTAGGCTCTATCGCTGCCTCTTTCTTGGTGAGCAAATCAGTTGCAGTAATAATCTTCTTCACCTGGGCGGTATTGGGGTCGAACACAGAAATATCTCCGTTGTTCTCAAACTCGATGTGTTTGATTGGAACCGGGGAGTCCACAAAAGAGTCGAAGAATTTCTCAATATACTTGTCAGCCGCACCCTTCTTAAGATAGGCCAGAGTAGTGTGAGGCTGGTAATCAGGGAAACTATTTGCATTGTCAGGGTAAAGAGCCATCAGGTCTGTAAAAAGCTCCTGGGCTTCTTCTGATTCAATCAGAATCACCAGCACATCATGCTTTGCAGATTCGAATTTACCCAATCCGACCCAATCCACGTGATTTAGAGCAGGATGATTCTGGATCAATTGCTCCAATTTCGGGATGTCTGGCTTACGTTCTCGGATTCCGTAGAGCAGAGTGATGTGGGGTTTCCGCTCCCTACCTTTGATCCCGTCTGCCTCATCCACATACACATCCTCATCCTGAATAGTGGCGTGTATAAAGTTCAGCAAATCTCTGGTAGTGGCTCCATCATAGATTGCTTGGGTTGTGCTAAATTCGTATTCGACTTGGATGGCAGTTTTACTTTTTTCAAAAAGGGGTGATTTCATGGCTTCTCCACTAGAGAGAAGCGAAGTTATTTTTCAGTCTCTCGGTCTTCACCCACAAAGAGATCAAGAGTAATCTTGTCTAATTTCTGACC
>Ga0181534_10000609_pt1 | contig 24957 bp, 20 predicted proteins | sample PEATcosm2014_Bin_37_FD_119758 | JGI IMG/M metagenome (GOLD analysis project Ga0181534, IMG submission 119758) | Peatland microbial communities from MTU Mesocosm Facility, Houghton, MI, USA - PEATcosm2014_Bin17_10_metaG | ecosystem: Environmental > Terrestrial > Soil > Wetlands > Peat | place...
ACCTGCGTGCCGCGCGCCGCGATGCCGTTCGAATAGCCCTTCGCGCGCGTCCACTCGGCCGGCTGCAGCACCCGGTGACTCATCGCAACACCTCGCGCCCGATGATGAGCTTCTGCACCTCGGTGGCGCCCTCGTAAATGCGCAGGCTGCGAATCTCGCGATACAGCCGCTCGACGGCTTCACCGCGCTCGACGCCGCGGCCGCCGAACATTTGCAGCGCGCGATCGATGACGGCTTGCGCGGACTCGGTCGCCGTCATCTTGGCCATTGCCGCCGCCACGGTCACCGGCCGGCCGGTGTCGCGCAGCCACGCCGCCCGGTAGGTGAGCAGCGCCGCGGCATCGATGGCCGTCGCCATGTCGGCGAGCGCCGCCTGGGTCAGTTGAAAATCCGCGAGCACCTTGCCGAACATGCGCCGCGCACGCGCGTGCGCGAGGGCCTCGTCGAACGCACGGCGCGCAAAGCCCGTCGCCGCGGCCGCGACCGAGGCGCGAAACACATCGAGCGTGCGCATGGCGATCTTGAAGCCCTCCCCCTCGGCGCCGATCAACCGCTGCGCCGGAATGCGGCAGCGGCTGAACTTCAGTTCGGCGAGCGGATGCGGCGCGTTGACCTCGATGCGCCGCGCGATGGACAGACCCGGATCGGTCGCTTCCACCACGAATGCGCTGATGCCCTGCGCACCGGTGGTGCCGTCGGCGCGCACCTCGCCGGGGCGCGTGCGCGCGAACACGCAATAAAAGTCCGCGATGCCACCGTTCGAAATCCAGGTCTTGGTGCCGTCGAGCAGATAGTGATCCCCGTGCCGCTCGGCACGGCAGCTCATCGCGGCGACATCCGAACCCGCCTCGGGCTCCGAGAGCGCAAAGGCCGCAATGGCGCGCCCCTGCGCGACCTCCGGCAGATAACGTGATTGCAGGACAGGGTCGCCCGCCAGCGAGATGGCACCGCTGCCGAGTCCCTGCATCGCAAAGGCGAAATCGGCCAGGCCGTCGTGATAGGCGAGCGTTTCGCGGATGAGGCAGATGGCGCGCGCATCGAAATCCGGCAGCGCACCGCCGAACTCGCGCCGCACGCAGTAGCGGGTCAGGCCCGCGCCTCCCAGCGCGGCCACCAGGGCGCGGCAGCGGGCATCGACGTCGGCACCCGCCGACGGATGCGCCTCGCCGCCCGGTGACTCGCCGCCCGGTGACTCGCCGCCCGCGAGCGTGGCGGCCGCCGCCCAGGTTTGGGCCTGCGCGGCGATCGCCGCATGGGCGCCGTCGAAGAAGGGCAGCTTGAGCAGCTGCGCGTGATAGTTTGCGGCCACCGGGCTCATTTGCCGATGAACTCCGGCTTGACGCGTGCCGCAAAAGCCGTGAACGCGCGCTTGAAGTCCTCGGTCTGCATGCAGATCGCCTGGGCCTGCGCCTCCGCCTCGAGCGCCTGATCGATGCCCATGTTCCATTCCTGTTGCAGCATGTTCTTGGTCATGGCATGCGCGAACACCGGCCCCGTGGCGCACTCGGTCGCCAGGGCCTCGGCCGCGCCCGCCAGGTTCTCGGATTCGACCAGACGGCTGTAAAAGCCCCAGGCGAGTCCCTCCGCCGATGTCATCGCGCGCCCGGTGAACAATAATTCGGCAGCTCGGCCGTGGCCGATGAGGCGCGGCAGAATGGCGCACGCGCCCATGTCGCACCCGGCGAGCCCGACCCGGGTGAACAAAAAGGCGGTGCGCGCAGCCGGGGTGGCGAGGCGCATGTCGGCGGCCATGGCGATGATCGCCCCGGCGCCGGCGCACACGCCGTCGACCGCCGCGATCACGATCTGCGGGCAGGCGCGGATCGCGCGCACCAGATCGCCCGTCATGCGGGTGAAATCCAACAATTCCGGCATGCTCTTTTGGGTGAGCGGACCGATGATTTCGTGCACGTCGCCGCCCGAGCAGAAGTTGCCGCCGGCTCCCGCAAAGACCACCGCGCGCACCTCGTGGTCGTAGGCCAGCGCGCGAAACAAATCGCGCAGCTCCGCGTAGGATTCGAAGGTGAGCGGGTTCTTGCGCTCGGGACGATTGAGTTCGACGAAGCCGACCCGATGCGCGACGCGCCACTGAAAGTGGCGGGCCTGATAATTCGAAAGCGGTACCGCGGGCATGGGATTCTCCTCTCGGGCCTACATCACTTCGCCGCCGGCGATCGCGATGCTTTGGCCGGTGATGGCCTCGGATCCGGGCAGGCACAGCCAGGCCACGGTGTGTGCGACTTCGGTCGGTTGAATCAGCCTTCCTTGAGGATTCTGCCGGGTCAAAGTGGCCTGCGCCTCTTCGGCGCTGCGCCCGGTCACGCGGCTGATGTTCGCGACCGAATCGCGCACCAGATCGGTGTCGGTGTATCCGGGACACACGGCGTTGACGGTGATTTGGCGCTGCGCGACTTCGAGCGCCACCGCACGGGTGAGGCCGATGACGCCGTGCTTCGCGGCGCAATAGGCCGCGACATAGGGATAACCGCGCACGCCGGCGGTGCTCGCGACGTTCACGATCCGCCCGAACCGGCGTTCCAGCATGGCGGGCAGCACGGCGCGCATCGCATCATAGGTCGCGGTCAGATTGACGGCGAGCATGCGGGACCAGAGCTCCTCGGGCGCGCGGTGCATCGGGGCGCTCTCGGCCGCACCGGCATTGTTGATCAGCAGATCGATCGCCCCGAAGCGCTCGCTCGCCGCCGCGAACGCCGAGCGCAACGCCGGCGCATCGGTGATGTCGGCGCACATGCTCTGCGCGGCCGATCCCAGCCTCGCCGCGACCTCATCGAGCTGGCGCTGCGTGCGGGCGATGAGCGTCACGCGCGCGCCCTCGGCCGCGAGGCGCGCGGCAATGGCGGCGCCGATGCCGCGCCCGGCCCCGGTGACGAGCGCATGGCGCCCCGCGAGCGGCAGCGCCGTCATACCGCACCTTGCAGGAGTGCGGCGCGCTCGACCTGGTGCTCGAGTTGGGCTTTGCCGGGCAGGTACGGCTTGGGCCACCACTGCGCGGCGTAGCGCTCGCCCGCCGCCGCGTGCAGCGTCCACGCCGCGTCGGACAAATGCGGCCGGGCGATGGCGCACAGATCCGCCCGCCCCGCGCCCACGATGGTGTTGACGTGGTCGGCTTCGAAGATGTTGCCGACCGCCATGGTCGGCACGTCGACGAGGTTGCGGATGAGGTCGGCGAACGGGGTCTGCCACATGCGCCCGTAGACCGGGCGCTGATCCGGGACGGTCTGGCCGCTCGATACGCTGATGAGCGCGACGCCGGCCTCCTTGAACGCCCGCGCCATGGCAATCAGATCGGCCTCATCGAGTCCGCCCGGTGCCCAGTCGCTCGCCGAGATGCGCACCGACACCGGTTTGCCTTCGGGCCACACGGCGCGTACCGCGCCGATCACCTCGAGCGGGAATTTGAGCCGGTTGGCGATCGGGCCGCCGTACGCGTCGCGCCTCAAGTTGGTGAGCGGCGAGAGGAAACTCGCCAGCAGATAGCCGTGCGCCATGTGCAATTCCAGCAGGTCGAATCCGGCCGCGGCGCCCAGTTCGGCCGCGCGCACGAATTGTGCGGTGACAAGCGCGAAATCCCCGGCATCCATCGCCTGCGGCGTCTGACTGACGCCGGGCAGATAGGCGAGCGCGGAGGCCGAGAGCAAGGGCCAGTTTCCCGCGGGCAGCGGCCGGTCCATCTCCTGCCAGCCGAGCTGCGTCGATCCCTTGCGGCCGGCGTGCCCGAGTTGCAGCGCGATTTTCGCCGGCGAATGGCCGTGCACGAACTCGACGATGCGTTTCCACCCGTCGCGCTGCGCCTCGTTCCACAGACCCGTGCAGCCCGGCGTGATGCGCGCATCGGCCGCGACGCAGGTCATCTCGGTGACGACCAGGCCGGCCCCGCCGACGGCGCGCGCCCCGTAGTGCATCAGGTGCCAATCGGCGGGCATTCCCGCCTCGGCCGAGTACTGCGCCATCGGGGAGACGACGACGCGATTGACGAGTTCCAGGTCGCCCAGGCGCAGCGGCAGGAACATCGGCGGACGCGCTTCCTCGATCCCGTTGCGCCGGGCAAGATCGCGTTCGACCCCGGCGACGTACTTGGGGTCGCGCAGGCGCAGATTGGCGTGGCCGATGCGCTGACTCGCCGTGAGCAGGCTGTAGGCGAATTGCTCCGGTTCAAGGTGGGTATAGCGCGCGACGTTCTCGAACCATTCCATGCGATTGCGCGCGGCGCTCTGCAGCTTGAGCGCCTCGAGATTGCGCTCCGCCCGGTATCGTTCGAGTCCCGCGCCCACATCCTCGGCGCGCGCCACGTTCGACACCAGCGACATCGCATCTTCCATGGCGAGCTTGGTGCCCGAGCCGATGCCGAAATGCGCGGTGTGCGCCGCATCGCCGATGAGCACGAGATTGCCGTGATGCCAGCGCTCGCACAGCACTCGGTTGAAATTGAGCCAGGCTGAGCCGCGCAGGTGGCGCGCGTTGCTCATCAGCCGGTGGCCGCCCAGGTATTGGCCGAACAGCGCCTCGCAAAAGGCGATCGATTCATCGGGTGAGAACCGATCGAGGCCATGTGCCTTCCAGGTTTCCTCGCGCGTCTCGACGATGACCGTGGACAGCCCGGCGCTGAATTGATAGGCATGAATCTGAAACCAGCCATGCTCGGTCTTCTCGAAGGCGAAGGTGAAGGCGGGAAATTTCTGTTCGGTGCCGAGCCAGATGAACCGGCATTTGCGCACGTCGATGTTCGGTTTGAAGATTTCCGCATGCCGGGTGCGCTGCAGGCTGTTGACCCCGTCGGCCGCGACGATCAGATCGGCGTCGGCGAATTGCTCAGCGGCGCCGACCTCGTGCTGGAAGGTTTGCCCGACGCCGAGCGCCGCGGCCCGCTCTTGAAAGATGTTGAGCAGGCGTTTGCGCGCGATGCCGCAGAATCCGTGGCCGCCGCTGCGGATCAGACGGCCTTTGAAATGCACGTCGATGTCGTCCCAATGATGAAAGCTGCCGACGATGGCATCGTGCGAGTCCGGATCGGCGTCGCGAAACCCGGCCATGGTCTTGTCCGAAAAAACCACACCCCAGCCGAAGGTATCGTCCGGGCGGTTGCGCTCGTACACCTCGACACGGGCGTGCGGCAGCGCCTTCTTGAACAGAATCGCGGAGTAGAGGCCCGCGGGACCGCCGCCGAGACAGACGATGCGTTTCATGAAGCACTCCGAAGCCTGCGGCTAGTATGGGATAGATATTTTAAGTGTCAAGCATTATCATCACCATCCGGTGTTCAACGGCGGTGCGGAGCGAATCCATGTCAAATCCCGAAGTGTCGACCTTCAGCGACCGGCTGGGCGGAGCCCCGCATTCCAAGCAATCGCTCAGGCTGTGGCTGAAGCTGTTGAGCTGTTCCATGGTGGTCGAGAAGCGGCTGCGTGCACGGCTGGACGCGCAATTCGCCACCACCCTGCCGCGCTTCGATGTGCTCGCCGCGCTCGAGCGCCACCCCGGGGGCCTCAAGCTGTCCGCGCTATCCGAGTCGCTGATGGTGTCGAACGGCAACGTCACCGGCGTGGTGACCCGTCTGATCGAGGACGGCCTGGTCACGCGCACCATCGATCAGGAGGATCGGCGCTCCGCGACCGCCTGCCTCACCCGCAAGGGGCGCGAACAGTTTCTAAAAATGGCGGCCGCGCACGAGCAGTGGATGGATGCGATGTTCGCCGAATTGTCCGATCATCAGACCGGCGAACTCATGCGCCTGCTGACCCTGCTGCGCCGCTCGATCGAGGCGCATCCGCTTTAAGTTCACGCGGCCTTGAGTTCACGCCGCCGCGAGTTCACGCCGCCGCGAGTTCGCGCAGCGCGGTGGCGAGTTCGCGCCCGTCCTCATCGGCGAGCGCGGCCGAGCGCAGGCGGCGCACCCGCTCGGGGAGCCGCAAGCCGGCCGCATCCGCACCCGCCCCCGCGTGCTCGCGCTCGCGCTCGATGAATTGCATGATGGTGGTGAAATGGCGGATGCCCCGCTCATGCGTGTCGCCATAACCCTTGACCAGACGCTGGCATTCGGCGATCTCGCGGGCGAGATCGTAGTTCGCGGCGCTGTCGCGCACCCGCGCCAGCCACGCATCGATGCGTGCCTGCTCGGTGCGATAGCGCAGGGTGCTGCGGCGCCAGCGGCGTAATCCGGCAACGAGGTAAAGCAGCGTGAAGCCGGTCAGTTTGGCGGTGTTCACATGCCGCCCGCGCCGGAACAGCGGCGCGCACAACCGCGCGGCGGCGCGGCTGCGCGCGAGCCGGGCGCCGAGCCAGGCGGGCGCGGTTTCACACAGTTCCTGAAAGCGCGGGTGCATGTACTCGGTGACATAGACGATCTGGTCGGGTGCGGCGCGCACCTCGCCGCGAAACCGCAGGAAGCGTTGGCGCCGCGTTTTCAAGTCCGCCACCCGGATGGTGTCCTCATACGACATCCACAGCGCGAGATGCCGCGCCACCGCCGCCGTGAGCGCGAACCCGCGGGTGGCGCCGCCGGCGGCCGTATCCCATTCGAGCACTTCGACCATGCGCACCAGGTAGAAATCGGCGTAGGCGGCGTCTTGATAATCCATGAGCCGGCGCACGCCCTCGACCAGCAGCCCGTGCAGATGGGCCGGGAACATCGCGCGCGCCTGGGCGTCGAGCCGCTGGCCCGCCGCGCTCTTCGGCGCCGCCCCCGGGGCGATGATGCCGGCCTGCGGCGCGCTCGTGAGCGCCCGCTCGAATCCGGCGGCAAAGCCGGCCAGGTTCGCGACCACGGCGACCCCGCCGCCGCGAATCGCCTGCTCGTACGCCGCACGCGGAAACGGCAATGCGCCCGATGCCGCGAGCGCACCGAACAACACCGAACTGATGAGACTGCCGGTGGCGGCACAGGCGGCGTCCATGTCGAAGCACACCAGGCGGCGCGCCTCGCTGCGCAGCGCCTCGAGCACGGCCGCGGCATCGGCGATCCCATCGCCGAGGGCAGATTTCTCGCCGATCCCGTACACCCGGTGGGTCGAGGCCACCAGCGTGGTGCGGTCGGGGGTGACGAGGCCGCGCACCACCGCCCGGCCCGCTTCCATAAGTTCGGCCGCGATCACGATGTCGACATCGCCCGGCACGGGCATCAGGGCGAATACCGGCTCCGCGCCCGCCACCGGCGGACAGGCCTCGAGGTAGTACACCGTGGTCCCGGTTCGCTGCGCCACCCCCGGCACGGAGGTCGACTGCACCAGCCAGCCGTGCTGCTGCGCCACTTCCGCGATCCATTCGGCGAGCACACCGCCGCCCTGTCCGCCGAGGGCGGCGATCGCGATGCGCAGCGGCCGCTCAGAACTCATGCCGCGCCCGCCGCGTGTCCGCCAGCCGCTGCAAAAATCCGATGATGGCGCCGCGCACGGCCGCGAGCGCGCGATCCCAGCGGCCCGGATTGAACAGCAGCTGCGCCCGGTAGAATGAGGGACACAGCACCGCGGCCTCGGCCACCTCCCCGCACAGTCCGCAGCCGACGCAGGAATTGTCGACATGCGCGATCGGGTCGGTGCGCAGCGGATCCGGGTTCGGCCGGATGGTGAGCGAGGGGCAGCCGGAGAGCCGGATGCAGGAGTGATCGCCGGTGCAGGTGTCGGCATCGACGCCGTAGCGCGCCCGCACCACGCGCTCGCCGGCCGCGATGGCGCGGCTTTGCGCCGGCCGCTCGCGCCGCTGGCGGTTCAGCATGCATTCGGAGGCCGCCACGATCACCTTGGGCCCCTTCTGCGGCGTGGTCATCGCATCGCGCAAGGTGGCGAGCATGCGCTTCAAGTCATAGGTGCGATCGACCACGCGCAGCCACTTGACGCCCACCCCCTGCACCGCCGCGGCGATCGGATGCCGGGTGCTCTTCGAGCGGTTCTCTGCGCGCGAGGACAAAATATCCTGCCCGCCGGTGGCCGCCGCATAGCCGTTGTCGACGATCACCAACACGTTGTCGGTCTGGTTGAACACCGAATTGCCGACGCCCGAGGTGAGGCCGTTGTGCCAGAAACCCCCGTCCCCCATCACCGCGATGGCGCGCTTGCCGCGCGGCGAATTGAACGCCGCGGCGCCGGCGGCGCCGAGTCCGTAGCCCATGGTGGTATTGCCGAGATTGAACGGCGGCAGGATCGAAAAGAGATGACAGCCGATATCGCAGCTGATGTGCAGCGGGCCGAGCTCGCGCTCGAGCAGCTTCATCGCGGTGAATATCGGCCGCTCCGGACAGCCGGTGCAAAATCCCGCCGGTCGCGCCGGCAGCAGCGCCGCGAGCGCCTTGACGTGCTTGGACGGTTCCGCCCGCGCCGGCCGCGCCGGCAGATCGGGTGCATGGCGCGCGAGAAATTTCTCGAGACCCTGTTCGAGCACGGCACCGGTGTATTCTCCGGCGCGCGGCAGCACCGCCTTGCCCAGCACCTTCGTCTGCAGATCGGCGTGGCGCAGAATCATGTTCAGGCTCTGCTCGATGTACTCCGGCTGGCCTTCCTCGACGATCAGCACGGCGCTCTTGCCCGCGCAGAAACCCACCACCTCCTCCTCGATCAGGGGATAGGTGACGTTGAGCACGTAGAGCGGCAGGTCCGTGTGTCCGTACCCATCGGCCAACCCCAGGCGCTCGAGCGCCCGCATCAGCGTGTTGTACAAGCCGCCCTGCAAAATGATGCCGACTTCGCCGCCCGAGCCGCCGAGAAACTCGTTCAGGCGGTGCTCGCGGATGAAGGCGACCGCCGCCGGCCAGCGCTTGTGGATCTTCTCCTGCTCGTGCGCAAAGCTCGCGGGCGGCAGCACGATGCGCGACACGTCGCGCACCGGCGCATCGAGCGCGTCCTGCACGCTGAACGCCGGTGCGCGGTTGTCCTTGGCGCGAAATCGGCCGTACACATGGCAGGCGCGGATGCGCAGTTCCAGCAGCACCGGGGTGTTCGAGGCCTCGGACAGTTCGAAGCCGCGCTCCACCAGGTTGACGATGCTGTCGAGATTGGGCCGCGGATCGAGCAGCCACATCTGCGATTTCATCGCGAAGGCATGCGAACGCTCCTGCATGATCGAGGAGCCCTCCCCGTAGTCCTCGCCGATGATCACCAGCGCGCCCCCGGTGACGCCGCCGGAGGCGACGTTCGCGAGTGCATCGGAGGCCACGTTGGTGCCGACCGTGGATTTCCAGGTCACGGCGCCGCGAATCGGATAATTGACCGACGCGGCCAGCATGGCGGCGGCGGCGGCCTCCGAGGCGCTCGCCTCGAAATGCACCCCGAGTTCGCCGAGCACGCCCTGGGCATCGGACAGCACGTCCATCAGGTGCGAGATCGGCGCGCCCTGATAACCGCCGACGTAGCCGACGCCCGCCTGCAGCAGCGCTTTGGTCACCGCGAGGATGCCCTCGCCGCGAAACTCCTCGCCGGCGCCGATCCGCAGTTTCTCGACTTCCTGGGCGAACGAGCGCTCGGCCATGGGCGGATCCCCTCAGCCCGGCACGAGCGCAAGCGCCCGGATGGGACTGCCGGAGCCGTTCTTGATCTTGAGCGGCGCGCAAAAAATCACCGCACCGGTCGGCGGCAACAGATCGAGATTCGTCAGGCATTGCAGGCCGTAACGGCCCGCGCCATGCATGTAGTAATGGCATGGATACGGCGGCTTCAGGTGATAGCCCTGGCCCGCATCGGTGCCGATCGCTTCGGAGCCGAAGCCAACCACATCGCGCTCCTCGACCAGAAAGCGCACCGCGTCGGTGGAGGGACCCGGCGTGTGCTGACCGGTCTCATCGAAATTCTGATAGGCGACCGGATCGGTGCGCTTCGACCAATCGGTGCGCATGAGCAGCCAGGAGCGCGCCGGAATGCGGCCGTGCCGCGCTTCCCAACGGCGCAGGTGCTCTGCGGTGAGCAGAAAATCCGGATCCGCGTGCGCCTCGGCGGAGCAGTCGACCACGCAGGCCGCGCCGATGAGATTCTGCACCGGCAGGCTGTCGGTTGCATTGTTCGGCAGATCGCGCCCCGACACCCAGTGGATGGGTGCGTCGAAATGCGTGCCGGTGTGCTCGCCGCAGGAGAAATTGTTCCAGTACCAGGCCGAACCGCGCTCATCGTAGTGCGAGATCTCCTCGATGCGAAACGGCCAGCACTGGCCGAATTCCGGCGGCAGCACGATCTGTGGAAATTCAGGCGCCAGCGTTTGCGTGAGATCGACGATGCGGATCGAACCTGAGACGAGCTGCGCCGCGAGCGCCGCGAGCGATTCGGACGCCGCACCGGCCAGGGCGGTCATACGCTCACCTCGCGCTCGAGGGTTTTCGGGCTCTCCTCGAAGCGCGCGCGCCACTCCTGCGCGACATCGCCGGGATAGATGTCCTCGATGCCATCCTGCAGCGCGCCCACCACGGCCTTTGCCAGGGCCTGCGCACCGAGCTTGGGCGGCGGCAGCATCTGATTCCATTCATCGTCGATCGGCCCCGGGAACACATTGATGACCCGTACGCCCCCGGGCCGCATCTCGGCGCGCAAACACTGCGCGAGCGAGAGCGCCGCGGCCTTCGAGGCCGAAAATGTTCCGTGCGGCGGAAAATTGCTGAGTGCGTAGATCGACAGCAGGTTCACCCAGGCGGTCGCGCTCGACTGCCCGTCGGCGCCGCGCGCGCGCATCACCGGCCCGAACTCCTGTGCCAGGCGCAACAAACCGAAGTAGTTGACGTCCATCTCCGCGCGCGCCACCTCGACGCCGCTGCGCGAGGCGATCCCGTGGGCGCGGTGCAACTCGGCGGTGTTGATGAGGATGTCGACCTTGCCGCCGACCTCGGCCGCCAGCTGTTTCACCGAACGCGAATCGGTGAGATCGAGCGGCAACAGCGTCACCTGCGGCAGCGCGGCGAGTTCGGCGAGCCCGGCGAATTTTTTCCACGGCTCGGCGTGGCCCACCCACACGAGGTCGGCGCCCGCGGCGATGAGCGCGCGCACCAGAGCCTGGCCCACCGCGGTTTTCCCGTCGGTCACCAGCACCTTTCTGAATTTCGGGTCGCAGGTCATTTCACGCAGTTGGCGATCGTCCGCCATATTCGCTACCTCATCTAAAGGAAACGCCAGGAGCACACCCTGGCCGGATTTGTCGAGGCGCGCGCCGATGCGCACCCGGCTCGGCGCGGGCCCGCATCCGCCGTGCAGATGCGCGACCACCGTCGGCCCCACATCCAGCCGTACCAGCCCGAGGTTCCAGGGCACGCGCTCACGGAAGAACAGGTCGTGGCTGTGATGCACCGTCGTGGTCGATATGAGCTCCCCGAGGCCCGGCTGCTCGCGCCAACGCAGCGCACCCGCGAGGCACCGGTGACACGCTTCGCGCGGCGGATACTGCACGGTGCCGCAGGCGGCGCAGACTTGCAACTCGAAGCGCCCGAGCGCCGCCGCGGCGGTGAGGCCAAGCGCGGCCCGCGAGCGCATCCAGGGCGGCAGCAGCGGCTGGCGTGTGCGCAGGATGGGATTCTTGCGCCGGGGGCGCTTGAGCGGCGGAATCATGCGTCGGCCCGTCCAAGGATGGCCGCACCGGAACACAGCCCGCGGTCGTAGGTGATCATGCCGAAACCCACGGCCAGGCCGAAACGCGCCGCGGGGACGGGCGCCGCGAGATTGCGCCCGGTGAGTTGGCGGATCGATTCGACCAGCCCAAGAAATCCCGCGGCGCAGCCGGCCTGCCCCACCGAAAGCTGTCCGCCGCTGGTGTTCAAGGGGAAGGAACCGTTGGCCGTGAAGGAGTGGCGGCGGATGAAGTCCGGTGCCCCGCCCTTGGCGCAAAAGCCGAGATCCTCGAGCTGGATGGCCGACATCACCGGATAATCGTCGTAGGTTTGCACGAAATCCACGTCCTTCGGTTCGATGCCGGCGGCCGCGTACAGCCGCTCCCGATCGATCACCCAGCCGCCGCGGGTCTGAATGGCATCGTCCGCAAACGCGTTGTGCCGCTCGCAGGTGGAGCGCACCACGGCATAGGGCAGACCCAGCGACTCGGCGCGCCGCCGGGTCATGACCAGAAACCCTTCAGCCCCCGCGCAGGGCATGACGCAATCGAACAGGCGGATGGGATCCGCGATCAGCCGCGCCGAAAGGTATTCCTCCAGACTGAGCTTTTTCTTGAACAGGGCATGCCGATAGCCGAGCGCGTTGTCGCGCTGCGCGACGCACAGCTTGCCGAAATCCTCGCGCGTCGCGCCGTAGGTTCGCATGTAGTACGCGGTCAGGAAGGCAAAGCTCGCGTTCGGCCCACCCGATCCATACGGAAAGACCGCATCGCGCGCAAACACGCTGAAACTGCCGAGGCTTTGCCGGAACGAGTCGACGTGGTTGGTATCGGCGCCGATGCACGCCACCACCTCGGCATCGCCGCACTGCACGGCGCGCAACGCGCGGCGCAGCGCGACCACACCGCAGGCCCCGCCGAGCGGAATATGGTCGAGCCAGCGCACCGTGACGCCCAAGTGCTGCGTGAGGCCGATCGCAGTATCCGGCGCCAGCGAAAAACTCCCGACCGAAAGTCCGTCGACGGCGGATTTTTCGAGCCCCGACTCCTTCAGCAGGCGGGAAAGGGCCTGGGCCACGAACCAATGCGCATTGCGTATCGAATAGCGGACGTAGGGCACCGTGACGGGCGCCACGAGCACCACGTCGCGATAATCGCGGGCCTGGCCGCCGTCGGCTGGTGCAGGTGGTGCGCTCTGGGGCATGGGAACTAGTTTAACCCTAAAATATCACCGCTGGCGAATCCCATCGGATCAATCGCGCCCGATGGCGGCGCGGCGCCCCTTCAAGTCGCGCAGATCGAACGCCCCGCCGGCTTCGAGCGTCGCCCGGCCGAGTTCCTTGATCCGCGCGCGGGCGATCTTTTGCGATGCGGTCTGCGGCAGATCCGCACGGAAGGCCACATAGCCCGGCGCCTTGTAATAGGCGAGCGAGCGGCGGCAATGGCTCTGCAGCGCGGTGGCAAGCTCGAGCGTCGCCGGCAGCTCCGTGCGCAGCACCACGAAGGCGAACACCTCCTCGCCGCGCACCTCGTCGGGCACCGGACATACGGCCGAGGCGAGCACGTCGGGGTGCGCCTGCAGCGCGCTTTCCACCTCGACCGCGGCGATGTTCTCGCCGCTGCGCCGGATCACGTTCTTCGATCGATCGATGAAGAAATATGCCCCGTCGGCGCCCATCCGCACCAGATCGCCGGTGTGAAACCACCCGCCGTCCCAGGCCTGAGCCGTGGCCGCCTCATCCTTGTAGTAACCGGAGAAAAATCCGCGGCGCGGCTCCGCGCCTTCGCGTCGGACCAGCAACTCGCCGGTGGCGCCGGCCGCGACGTCCGCCTGCGTGTCGTCGACGAGGCGGCACGCCAATCCGGCCGGCGCGCGGCCGAAGCAGCGCTCCCCGACGTGCCGCGGCTCCTCGCTCGCCGTGATCCAGGCGCCCGCCCCCGTCTCGGTCATCGCCCACGCCTCGATCAGCGGCACGCCGAAACGCGACTCGAAGGCTGCGTGGTGGCGCGGATCGACGCCGGCACCGAAGCCGAACTTGAGCACGCCGCGGCAATCGTCCGCATCGACCGCCGGCGCCTTGAGCAGCATGGCCGGCATGACGCCGAGGTAGTGAAATGCGGTGGCCCGGCTGCTGCGCAGCGACTGCCACCAGCTCGAGGGATGGAACCGGTCGAGCTGAATCAGGCAGCCGCCCGTCATCAGCATGGCCATGAACGACACCGCGAGCGCATTCATGTGGGTGACGGGAAGCGGGGTCGCGAGCCGATCGCCCGACCCGTCAAAACGGCAGTAACCGCCGAGCCCGGTGTACAGCCGGCCGATGTCCAGGAAATATCCGTTGCTTAGGATGCAGCCCTTCGGTGTGCCCGTGGTGCCCGAGGTGTAGAGCAGCGCCGCCTCGCCGGGCAGCGCCGCCGGCGGATGCGCCGCTGCAGGGAGCGCCGGCGCCGGAATCACCGCGGGCGCCGCGGCCAGGTGCAGCGGCACCGCGCGCGGCAGGCAGGCGCGCAGGTGCGCCGCGTGCCCCGCGTGCGTGACCGCGAGCGCCACATCCGAGTGCTCGAGCACGAAGGACAATTCCGGCACGCTCATGGCCGCGTTGAGCGGCACGGCGCTGATGCCGAGCGAGTTCAAGGCCAGGAAATACAGGAAAAAGTCGGGGCGGTTGTCGAGCGCGATGCCCACCCGGTGGCCGGCGCCATAGCCCGCCGCGGCCAGCTGCGCGGCGATCGCCGCCGCCTGCCCATGGGCCTCGCCGTAGCGGAGCGTCACCGCCTGCGTCGCGTAGCCACGAGTGGACTCGACCGGAATGTGCAGAAAGTCCCGCTCCGCACAGCGTGCCGCGGTCTGATCGAATACCGCCCACACCGATTCGTCGTTGCTGTTTGCCATCATGCGCACGGGCGCTTATTTGCGCTTGAAGCCGGGGATGCGCTTGGCGATGGGGCTTCGGGCCAGACGCTTGGCATCGCGCACCGCGCTGTCAAAGTCGGTTTGGACCTGTTCGATCGCGATGTTGCGCCGGAAGAAATCCGCCCAGATGAATTCGGCGAACGCGGTCGGTGTCTTGCGGTAGCCGCCGGCATCGCGCACGAATCCGGCGAGCGACCGGTAAACGTCGTCCAGAAGTTCGTCCAGGCGCGTCGGAATCGCCTGATAGTGATGGCGCACGCCGTGCTGGTCGAGCGGATGCACCCATTGTTTGCGATTCATGAGTACCCAAAACTTCGCCAGGTCGTGCCGGGACAGATCGGCCTCGATCATGAAAAACCCGCCGGTGACGCCCGCTTCCAGTGCGGCGCGCGCCAGATGATGGTGATCCGTGATGTACAGCTGCCGCTCGGGTCCGATCACCACCGGCATGGGATGGGCCTGCAAGAATTTCAGCCGCGCGGGCGCGGACAGCGCGTGCAGGCGCTTGCGCTTGTGCTCGACTTCGCGCCAACCGACCGTCAGTTGGGTGGGGCGCAGGCTGATGATGGGCGCTTGATGCAGCTTGGTCATGGCAATGTCCGTAAGATGTCTTATCGTACCATCATGACCAATCCCTTTTTCAGCCTGAGTCCCGCCCACTGGGCATTGGCCATGCTCGGCGCCTTCGTCGTCGGGCTCGCCAAAACCGGCATCAGCGGTTTGAGCATCCTGTTCGTGGCGCTGTTTGCGCTGGTGATTCCGGGCAAGCAGGCCACCGGGGTGGTGCTGCCCTTGTTGATATTCGGCGATATCGTGGCCGTGCTCTCCTATCGCAGTCACGCCCAATGGCAGTTCCTCTGGAAACTGTTCCCCTCGACGGCCATCGGCGTGGTGCTCGGCTCCTGGGCGCTCGGCCGCATCAGCGACAACGGCGCGCGCATGCTGGTGGGCGGCATCATCTGTGCGCTCGCGCTGCTGAGCGTGGCGCTCAAGGGGCGCAGCGCCTCGCCGGATGAGGGCGCGGGTACGCTGCGCTGGCTGCTGGCACCGCTGATCGGGGTCGCGGCCGGGTTTATCACGCTGATCGCCAATGCCGGGGGTCCGATCATGGCGATTTACTTCGTCTCGATGCGCCTGCCGAAAATGCAGTTCATGGGCACGGTGGCGGTGTTCTTCCTGCTGCTGAATATCTTCAAGGTGCCCTTCATCGCGCACTTGGGGCTGATCACCGCCGACAGCCTGGAATTGAACCTCGCATTGCTGCCCGCGGTGCTCATCGGCACGCTCGCCGGCCGCCGGCTGCTGCGACACATCAATCAAAAAGCGTTCGAAAGCGTCGTGCTGGCTTTGAGCGCGGCCGCCGGCTTGTTGATGCTGCTGGGATCGCTGCGGAACTGATTTTCAAAAAGACCATGCCGCCGACCGCTCATCTCGCCATCTGGTTCATCGCCGCCGCCGCCATCGTGGGGGTGATCGTGCGGCCCATCAAGATTCCCGAAGCGCTGTGGGCGGTATTGGGCGCCCTCGCCCTCGTCGTGCTCTCTCTGCTGTCGGTATCCGAAGCATGGTCGGCGATTCTCAAGGGCACGGATGTGTATTTGTTCCTGATCGGCATGATGCTGCTTGCCGAACTCGCCCGTCATGAGGGCTTGTTCGACTGGCTCGCGGCCTACGCGGTGATTCGGTGCCGGGGTTCGGCGATGAAACTGTTCGCCCTGGTGTATCTCGTCGGCATCCTCGTGACCGTATTTCTGTCGAACGACGCGACCGCCGTGGTGCTCACGCCCGCGGTGTATGCGGCGGCCCGTCGCGCCGGGGCGCGGCCCCTGCCGTACCTGTTCATTTGTGCGTTCATCGCCAATGCGGCGAGCTTCGTGCTGCCGATATCGAATCCGGCGAACCTGGTGGTGTACGGGACCCGCATGCCGCCCCTGTTCACCTGGCTCGGTCAATTCGGGATCGCCTCGCTGGCATCGATCGGGGTGACGTATGTCGTGCTGCGCTTTACCCAGCGCGGCGAACTGATCGCACCGATCGCGAGCGATCTTGAGCGCCCGACGCTCGCGCGCGGCGGCTGGCTTGCGGCCGCAGGAATCGCCGTCACCGCCGCGGTGCTGCTGATTGCATCGGGCCTCGACCGGCCGCTTGGCCTGCCGACCTTTGCGGCCGGCGTCGGCACGTTGATCGTGATCGCCGCGCTCAAAGCCGCCAATCCCTGGCCCATTCTCAAGCACGTTTCGTGGAGCGTGATTCCGCTGGTCGGCGGTTTGTTCGTGCTGGTCGCCGGAATCGAAAAAACCGGCGCGCTCGCGCCGCTCGTGCGCGTTCTGGCGAACGGCGCGCACGGCGAGCCGCTGGCGACCGCGTGGACGGCCGGCATCAGCGTCGCGCTGCTGTGCAACCTCGTGAACAATCTGCCGCTAGGCCTGCTGGCGGGCACCGTGGCGCATGGCGCGCAATTGCCGGCGCACATCACGGGCGCGGTATTGATCGGCGTCGATGTCGGACCGAACCTCTCGGTGACCGGCTCGCTTGCCACCATCCTCTGGCTGGTGGCTCTGCGGCGCGAAGGGCAGGAGGTAAGCGCCATGAAGTTTCTGAGGCTGGGGGCGCTGGTGATGCCGCCGGCGCTGATCGCCGCGCTGCTCGCGTTCTTCTTATGCGCTGCGGTGCTGGCCTCATGACCATTCTGTCATCTGCCGGCGCACGCGCCCGCAAGACCGTCGCGGCGATTTGCCGTAGCATTCGGCCATGGGACCTTTGGCCGGAGTAAAAATCGTCGAGATTGCGGGATTGGGCGCCGCGCCCTACGGCTGCATGATGCTCGCCGACATGGGCGCTGACGTGGTGCGCATCGATCGCCTCGACGACGGCGGCGGCGGCGGCATGCCGCCGAACTCCCCGCTCGGACGCAATCGCCGCTCCGTCGCCCTCGACTTGAAGCAGGCCGCTGCGCGCGATCTGGTGCTCTCGATGGTCGAGAAGGCGGACGTGTTCGTCGAGGCCTTCCGCCCCGGCGTGGCCGAACGGCTCGGCCTGGGCCCCGGGGTGTGCCTCGAGCGCAACGAACGACTGGTCTACGCCCGCATGACCGGCTGGGGTCAGACCGGCCCGCTGGCCACGACGGTCGGCCATGATTTGAATTACATCGGGCTGTCGGGCCTGCTGCACCAGATCGGGCCGCCCGGCGGCAAGCCCACGGTGCCGCTCAACGTAATCGGAGATTTCGGCGGCGGCGGATTGCTGCTCGCGTACGGGATCATGTGCGCCCTGTGGGAGTCGCGCCAGTCCGGCCGCGGCCAGATCGTCGATACCGCCATGATCGATGGGGCCTTGTCGTTCATGGCGATGTCTTTCGGCTACCGCGCCAACGGGCAGTTCTCCGACCGCACCGGAACGCACATGCTCGGCGGCGGCGCACCTTTCTACGACACCTATGAAACGCGGGACGGCCGGCACCTGGCGGTCGCGCCGATCGAGCCGCATTTCTACGCAGCGTTCCTCAAATTGCTGGACCTCGACACCGAACGCTGGCGCAACGCCGGGCACGTGAGTCACTCGCGCCCGCCCGACGAAAGCGAGTGGCCCGCCCTCAAGCAGGAACTGGCCGCGCTGTTCAAGACCCGCACCCGCGCCGAGTGGTGCGCGCTGTTCGAGGGCACCGACTGCTGCGTGACGCCCGTGCTCAGCTTGGGCGAGGCGGCGCAGCATCCGCACAACCGCGCCCGCGGCAGCTTCATCGAGGTGGCGGGCGTAGAGCAGAACGCCCCGGCACCGCGCTTCTCGCGCAGCGTGCCGGACGCACCCACCGCCCCGCCGCGAACCGGTGCCGATCTGCGATCGGTGCTCTCGGACTGGAGTATCGCTTGGTCTCCCTGACGCATTTGCAGCGCCTGGAATCGGAAAGCATCCACATCATGCGCGAGGTGATCGCCGAGAGCGAGCGCCCGGTCATGCTGTATTCGGTCGGCAAGGACAGCGCCGTGATGCTGCATCTGGCGCGCAAGGCCTTTTATCCGAGCGCACCGCCCTTTCCGCTGCTGCACGTGGACACCACCTGGAAGTTTCGCGCGATGTACGAGATGCGCGATCGGATGGCGCGCGAGAGCGGCATGGAATTGATCGTGCACCGCAACCCCGAAGCCCTCGCGCGCGGCATCAACCCGTTCGAGCACGGGAGCCTGCACACCGACCTCTGGAAGACCGAGGGCCTGAAGCAGGCGCTCGGCCGGTTCGGTTTCGATGCGGCCTTCGGCGGCGCGCGCCGCGACGAGGAAAAATCACGCGCCAAGGAGCGGATCTTCTCGTTTCGTTCGGCCAATCAGCGCTGGGACCCGAAGAGCCAGCGGCCCGAACTGTGGCACCTGTACAATACGCGCAAGGCCAAGGGCGAAAGCATCCGCGTCTTTCCGCTCTCCAACTGGACCGAACTCGACATCTGGCAGTACATCCACCTCGAGAGCATTCCCATCGTTCCGCTGTATTTCGCGGCATCGCGGCCGACCGTGCAGCGCGACGGCCTGCTGCTCATGGTGGACGATGAGCGCTTCGTGCTGCATCCCGGTGAAGTGCCGACCATGCGCTCGATCCGCTTTCGCACCCTCGGCTGCTACCCCCTCACCGGCGCGATCGAGAGCAGCGCCGCCACCCTGCCGCAGATCATCCGCGAGATGCTGCTCACCACGACCTCGGAGCGCCAGGGCCGCGCCATCGACCACGACCAGACCTCCTCGATGGAGCAGAAGAAACAGGAAGGGTATTTCTGATGGCAAGCGCCCCCGAACCCACCTACGCCGCCCCGGCGCTCGCCGCCGACGACATCGAGGCGTACCTCGCGCAGCACCAGCGCAAGTCACTGCTGCGCTTCATCACCTGCGGCTCGGTCGATGACGGCAAGTCGACGCTGATCGGACGGCTGCTGTACGACAGCCGCATGATATTCGACGATCAGCTCGCCGCCCTCAAGGCCGACAGCAAACGCATCGGCACCCAGGGCGAGCAGCTCGATTTCGCGCTGCTCGTCGACGGACTCGCCGCCGAGCGCGAGCAGGGCATCACCATCGACGTCGCCTACCGGTTTTTCGCCACCGACCGGCGCAAGTTCATCGTCGCCGACACCCCGGGACACGAGCAGTACACCCGCAACATGGTGACCGGCGCTTCGACCGCGGATCTTGCCGTCATCCTGATCGATGCGCGCAAAGGCGTGCTCACCCAAACCCGCCGTCACAGCTATCTCGCGCACCTGCTCGGCATCCGGCATCTCGTGCTCGCGGTGAACAAGATGGATCTGGCCGGCTATGATCGCAATGTCTACGAGGCGATCCTCGCCGATTACCGGCGGTTCGCCGACGGCATCGGCATCACGCAGTTCGTGCCCATACCGGTCTCCGGGCTCGCCGGCGACAACATCACCGCGCTGTCGGCCGCGACGCCCTGGTATCGCGGACCCTCGCTCATGGAGCACCTCGAGACCGTCGAGCTCGACATCGACGGCGCGCAGCGCGGACCGTTCCGCATGCCGGTGCAGTGGGTGAACCGCCCGAACGCGGATTTTCGCGGGGTGTGCGGCTTGATCAGCGGCGGCCGGATCCGCCCGAACGATGCGGTGCGCGTGGCGCCCTCGGGCCGGCTTTCCAAGGTCGCGCGCATCGTCGCGCAGGGCGGCGATCTCGAGGAGGCCGTGGCGGGACAGTCCGTCACCATCACTTTCGCCGACGATATCGATTGCAGCCGCGGCGACGTGCTCTCGATCGCCGACGCACCGCCCGAGGTGGCCGATCAGTTCGAGGCCGCCATCGTGTGGATGGCCGACGAGGAGCTGCTGCCGGGCCGTCCGTACTGGCTCAAACTCGCCACCCAGACGGTCACCGCCACGGTGCACAGTCCGAAATACCAGATCAACGTCAACACGATGGAGCATCTCGCGGCGAAGACCCTCGGGCTCAATGCGATCGGCGTCGTGAATCTATCGACCGACAAGCCGCTGGTCTTCGAGCCGTACGCGACCAGCCGCGATCTCGGCGGCTTCATCCTCATCGACAAGCTGAGCCACGCCACGGTGGCCGCCGGTCTGCTGCATTTCGCGCTGCGCCGCTCGCAAAACGTGCACTGGCAGGCGCTCGACATCGACCGCGACGCGCATGCGCGCCTCAAGCACCAGCGGCCGCGGCTCTTGTGGTTCACGGGGTTGAGCGGCGCCGGTAAATCGAGCATCGCCAACCTGGTGCAGAAAAAGCTCTATGCGCTCGGCAAGCACAGCTTCCTGCTCGATGGGGACAACGTGCGGCACGGACTCAACAAGGATCTGGGTTTCACCGATGCGGACCGCGTCGAGAACATCCGCCGCATCGGCGAGGTTTCCCGCCTGATGACCGATGCGGGCCTGATCGTGCTCACCGCCTTCATCTCGCCGTTTCGCGCCGAACGGCGCATGGTGCGCGACATGTCGCCGCCGGGCGAGTTCATCGAAATCTACGTCGAGACACCGCTCGCGGTCGCCGAGGCGCGCGACGTCAAGGGACTGTACAAAAAGGCGCGGGCCGGCGAACTCAAGCATTTCACCGGCATCGACTCGCCCTACGAACCGCCCGAGCATGCGGAAATCCGCGTGAACACCGAGGAGATCTCCGCCGAGGCGGCCGCGGATCTGATCGTCGCCTATGTGCTGCGCGACATGCACGAATCGGCGTCGAGCGCGGACGGCTGCGGAGCCGGCGTCTAGGCCGGCGGCGTCTAGGCCGGCGGCGTCTAGGCCGGCGATGCCGGGCCCGGCGGCGGCTCGTCCTTGGCCACCAGGATGCAGCATTTCACCCGGTCGGCCAGGGTGGTGCGCTGTCCGCTCGACCACCACAATCCGCCGGAAGGTTTCGGGTAGTAGCCGAGCACGATCAGATCGATCTGCAGCCGCTGCACGTAGGCGAGAATCTGTTCGATGGTGTTGCCGGACGCGAGGAAACCCTCCGCGCTGACCCCGCGGACCTTCAACCACTCGATCGACTCGTCGAGCATCTGCCGGTATCCATGGTCGCGTTCGACCAGACATGGATGTCCGCTCGCGCCGGCGAGCACCACGGGATCGACCGCGCCTTCCGGGATGATCGAGAGCACGTAGACCTGCGCATTCACCATGATCGCGAGTTCGGCCCCGCGCCGCAGCGCCCGCCGGCCCGCGACCGTTCCGTCATAGCACAGCAGCACCCGCTTAAACATGGACGGTCCCCTCGTGTATCGTTCGGCTGAGCGCCGCGTAACGCTGCAGATGAATGTCCGCGTCGCCGAACATGACGTCGATGGCGGTGAGGCGCTTGAACCAGTGGCTCACCGGCAGCTCATCGGTCATGCCCATGCCGCCGTGCAGCTGCACCGCCTGCTGACCGATGAATCGGCTCGCCTCGCTGACGATGACCTTGGCGGCCGACAATGCGCGCCGCCGCGTGTCGGGCTCGGGGTGGTTGCCGCGCATCGCGGCGAGATAACTCATCGATCGTGCCTGCTCCAAATGCGTGACCATGTCGGCGATTCGATGTTGCAGTGCCTGGAAGCGCCCGATGGGCTGGCCGAACTGCTGGCGCGCCTTCAAATACTCGACCGTCGCATCGAGCAGCGCCTGCATGATGCCGACCGCCTCGGCGCAAAGCGCGGCCATGCCGAGGTCGAAGGCCGCCTCGATGGCGGGCAGGGCCGCGCCGGCGCCTCCGAGCCGATGATCCGCGGGCAGCTGCACCGACTCGAGATGGACATCGGCACCGGACTGTCCGTCGACCGTGAAATACCGCTCGAGCCGCACCCCGGGCGTCGCGCGCGGCACCAGGAACAGACTCATGCCCCCGCCTGCGCCACCCGGCGCGCCGCCTGCGCCGCCCGGCCCAGCGGGTTCGCGCGCCGAGACCAACAGCGTGTCGGCGCTCCCGGCGTGCATCACCACGGCCTTGTGTCCGGTGAGCCGGAAGCCGGCGCCCTCGGGCGTCGCCCGGGTGTGCACCTGGCACACGTCGAAGCGGGCGTACGGCTCGAAATGCGCCACCACCGCCACCTGCTCGCCCGCCGCCATCGCGCGCAGCAGTGCGGCGGCCGGCGCGGCCTGCGCGTACGAGCCGAGCAATGCGGTCGCGATCACGGCGCTGCCGAGCAGCGGCTCCTGCAGCAGATACGGACCGCAGGCATCCATCAGTGCGAGCGTCTCGAGCGCGCCGAATCCCAAACCGCCGCACTCGGCCGGCACGTTGAGTGCCGTCACGCCCAAGCCGGCAAGTCCCGCCCACACCTCGGGGTCCCAGTCGCGCGCGGCGCGCCGATTGGCGCGCGCCCGCTCGAACGGATACTCCTTGGCCAGGAAGGCCGCCACCGCATCGCGGAGCTGGCGCTGCTCGTCGCTGAAGTCGAAGTCCATGGGCCGCCTACAGTCCCATCGTCTTGGCGATGATGTTTTTCTGGATCTCGTTGGTGCCGCCGAAAATCGACAGCTTGCGCTGGTTCAAGTAGCCGGGCATCACGTTCGTGCCCGCCTCGCCGCGCAGCGGCAGCGCGTCGGCGCCCGCGGCCCGCATCAGCAGTTCCGAGATGGCCTGCTGGATTTCGGTGCCCTTGATTTTCAGGATCGATGCCTGCGGTCCCGCGCCATGCTCGCCGCGCGCCGCACACAGCACGCGCAGGTTGGTGATCTCGAGCGCCTGCAATTCGATCTCGACCCGCGCCACCCGTGCGGCAAACAGTGGATCATCGAGCAGCGGCCGTCCCTCGCCGCGCGGCGCGGCGGCCGCGCGCTTCAGGCGCGTGAGTTCGCGCTTGGCGATGCCGATGCCGGCAATATTGGTGCGCTCGTGCCCCAACAGGAACTTCGCGTACGTCCAGCCGCGATTCTCCTCGCCGACCAGATTCTCGAGCGGCACGCGCACGTTCTCGAACCAGATTTCGTTGACCTCGTGACCGCCGTCGAGCAGCCGGATCGGCCGTACGCTCACGCCCGGGGTTTTCATGTCGATGAGCAGGAAACTGATGCCAGACTGCGGTTTCGCCTGGGTGTCGGTGCGCACCAGGCAGAACATCCAATCGGCGTATTGGCCGAGCGTATTCCAGGTCTTTTGCCCGTTGACGACGTAGGCATCGCCGTCGCGCTCGGCCCGCGTGCGCAAGGACGCCAGGTCCGATCCCGCGCCCGGCTCGGAATAGCCCTGGCACCACCAGGCCGCACCGGAGCGGATGTCCGGCAGGAACCGTTCCTGCTGCGCGGCGCTGCCGTAGGCCATGAGCACCGGGGCCACCATCTTGACGCCGAAGGGAATTTGCCGCGGAGCGCCGGCGAGCGCGGATTCCTCCTCGAAAATATATTCCTGCACCGGGCTCCAACCCGCCCCACCGAACTTGACCGGCCATGCGGTCGCTCCCCAACCGCGCTCGTGCAGGATCCGCTGCCACAGCACATGGTCGGCGCGCGCCAACTCACGGCCGTCGCGGACTTTATCGCGGATTTTCGCGGGCAGCCGCGCCTCGAGGAAGGCGCGTACTTCCTCGCGAAACGATCGCTCTGCCGCAGTGAATTCCAGCTGCATGACGGCTTCCCCGATGCCGGTTTTAACCCTAGTATAGGGTAAAACGAACCTTTCCAATCGCACCGGCCGCAAGGAGTTGGCTATCCGCGAACCGCCCTCGTTCGGCGCCGAGCGCGCCTCGGCGCGGCACTTCGAATTCTGGCCGGAGCATGCCGGGCCGAACCTGCATGCGCCGCGGACGACACTTTCCTACAACGTCGAGGTGTCGGCCCGGCGTTATGCGGACAAGCCCTTCCTGATCTTTTACGACACGCCGCTGAGCTTCGCCCAATTCGCCGACGAGGTGGATCGCGTGGCCGGGTTTCTCGAGCATGAGTGCGGCGTGCGCGCCGGCGATCGGGTGCTCCTGTATCTGCAGAACAGTCCGCAATTCGTGCTCGGCTACTACGGCATCCTGCGCGCCAACGCGGTGGTGGTGCCGATCAACCCCATGAGCCTCACCCGCGAGGTGCAGCGCTATGCCGAGGACGCGGGTGCGCGCGTCGCGATCATCGCGCAGGATCTGTACCCGCGCGTCGCTCCGCTGCTTGGGAACGAACCCGGCCTCGAGCACGTGCTCATCGCCGCCTACTCGGATTACCTGCGCGCACCGACCACGCTCGCGGTGCCGGAGTTCATCGCCGCGCCGCGGCTCGAACTGACCGGTTCGAACGCCTCGCTGTGGAGCGACATGCTCGCGCAGCGCCACCGGCCGGGGCCGCTCACGGCCGGCCCGGATGATCTGTGCGTGATGCCCTATACGTCCGGCACCACGGGCGTGCCGCGTGGCTGCATGCACACGCACCGCACCGTCATGCACACGCTGGTCGCGGGCATTCGTTGGCTCTCAGTCCAGCCGGAGACCACGTTCCTCGCGGTCGCGCCCTTTTTCCACGTCACCGGCATGCAGGGCGGCATGAACAGTCCGCTGTACGGCGGCAATACCGTGGTGCTGCTGCCGCGCTGGGATCGGGACGCCGCGGCGCA